>Ga0256404_1004024_pt1 | contig 28555 bp, 28 predicted proteins | sample RumenRJG_01DNA_FD_185990 | JGI IMG/M metagenome (GOLD analysis project Ga0256404, IMG submission 185990) | Bovine rumen microbial communities from Lethbridge, Alberta, Canada - RJG_01 | ecosystem: Host-associated > Mammals > Digestive system > Stomach > Rumen | place: Canada: Alberta | collected...
CTGAATCAAAAGGGAGTTGAGGTATACCTGACGATCCGGGATGACGGATCCACTGACCATACCCTTGAAATCCTTGACGGCTATGTAAAAAAAGATCCCAGAGTAAAACTCCTCAGGGGAAAAAACATGGGGCCCGGAAATTCGTTTATGGAGCTGATCTATCAAAGTGAAGAATTTGATTATTATGCATTATCCGATCAGGACGATGTCTGGCTGGAAGACAAATTGATCAGCGCTCTGAATATCCTGGGTGAAAGAAAGTATCCGTGTTTATATTGCTCAAATCAGATCGTAACGGACAGTACGGGAAAACAGATTGGCACAAGTTATAAAGAGACCCCTCCCACGGATCTTGCAAATACCCTGATCGTCAATACGTTAAGAGGCTGCACTATGTTAATGAACAGAAAGCTTCGTGACTTGCTGATCAGAGAAGATATAAGGCCGGATCCGGAATTTTTAAGGTTAAGAATGCATGATGTCTGGATCGTGATGCTTGTGAATTGCTTCGGCAGGATCATTTATGATCCTGAGCCGCATATTTTATACAGACAGCACGCAAATAATGTTTCCGGAGCAGTAACCGGAAGCGGCTTGTCTTTTTTGAAAAAATTTGGATCAGCCGGATTAAAATATCCGAGACAGGCTGCAGGAGAGTTAAAGAAAACCTTTCATTTAGGTATCCGGCCGCAAGCGAAAGCCATCATCAACGCATTCTTGAATTTAAATACGCTGCGCGGAAAAATAGCTTTCTGCCGCAACCGGAAACTGATGCAGATGTTCAGCAAAGATACCAGGTATATCCGGTTGAAAGTAATGCTTGGTATCTGGTGAGTGTTCCGGGGCGTATCCCATCTGAAGCAAATCATCAGAACTTGAATAATGTAAAATGAAAGCGGCCGGTTCCATATCTCTTTTTATCAGAGACATGGAACCGGCCGCTGCTTTTATTATGTGTATTATGTAATCTGCTTTAATCTTTTTATCAGATACCGTCCTGCCTTCGCTGCCGGTCTTTCGACCAGCAGACAAGATACGACGGCCGCCGCCAGCGTCGGGATCAGGCTGATGATGAGACAGGTCAGGTACCCCCATTGGTACTGTTTATCAACGCGGATCTGCATGATCATCTGCTGGAAAAAGAAGCCGTACAGGTATATGCCGTAGGAGAGGTCAGGCCATTTTGTCATGCCTGAAAACAGCGCGGGTTTTGCGTAGGCAATTGAAAAGACGCAGTAAGGCAATACAACATACAGCACCGGATACTGGATCGCAGGTGAATTGAACTGAAATACAAGAGAGACCATCAGGCAGGCAAAGGCCGCCTGCACATTCAGATATTTCTGGATCTGCGATGTTCCGAAGATAATGCCTATGACAAAGAATACGAGCAGATGCCATGCGGCGTACAGGTCTGTCCTGTAGATCACGAACTGTGCCGGGCGCTTATAAAGAATAAAGTACAGATCCAGGACACAGAAAAACGCGATGACAAAAGGCGCGGCAAAGGAGATCCCGGATATTCCGGACCTTCCTTCCTGCTTCCTCTTTAACATGATCCATGCCAGGAACGGTGTCAGAATATATGCAGCGGCTTCGACCGGCATGGTCCATAAGGAACCGTTCGTTACATTTGCGACCGGTACCCCTGTAAAGACGCCCGGCTGCGCGAATACGATATAAAACCGCAGGTTATTCAGGTACTCCTTATACCAGCTTGAGAAATACCCCCGTATTCCCAGCTCTGATAATAACGGGCCGCTGACAAACGTCATGACAAGGATCATAAACGCGAATGGCGGCCACAGGCGGAAAAAACGCCTCACAGCAAATCTCGGGATATTCTTATCCCTTTCCCAGCTCTGCGATACAAGGCATCCTCCGATCAGAAACAGCATGGCAACGCCAAGCTCATGTACCGGCATGGAGCCTAAAAGGGGTGGTCTGCCGTTTAATACCATGCCCATATGACCGGCAAATACAAATAGCGCCGCGACCAGGCGGATGCACGCGTAATTGTTGTTCATTCCTGTCCTCACTGCCATAATCAGGTTCACTGTTACTGCTGCACCCTGCACATCCTCCCCTCAGGAATGCCGTAAACAGCTTGATTACTCTGTAAAAGCCAAAATATCCTGAGATAATTCCACTATTCTATTGAATTATGAACGAATGAGGATGTGAGGTTTGGGAGAATGTATCCGGCATAAAACAATAGAATAGCAGAATTATCTCAGGATGGTTTTCTAAGTATCTCAGAAGAATCTCAGAATGTTCTCAGGCTCTGATGATGATGGTTAAAAACTCTGCAAACACAAGTAACTGCGCCACGGAGAAAGCGATCCATCCGCCGCTCAGCCGCATGAGAGGGATCAGTTTCCATCCGCTGATCACCAGAAGGATCCCTCCGCTCAGATAAAACAGAGGAACATATTTCTGTTTGCGAAGGATGACCAACAGGTAATACAGCAGCTGGTTGACGGCCAGAATGGCTCCGGAAGCTGTGAACAGCATCAGTTCTGTCCGGTACTCTCCCAGGTTCTGCCCAAAGAAATAGCCCAGAAGAGGCGCGCCGAGGAAAAACGCGCAGACAGCTGCCGCCAGGGTGATAAAGCTGATAAATCCAATATGGATCTTAAGCAGCCGGAAGAACTGCTTACGATCATGATTCCAGGCATCAGCATACTGGTGAAGGAACGGCCGGAACGCAATCTGTCCGAGAAGGTTCATGGCAAATACGGGCATGAACAGAATGCTGTAGATACCCTGGTCTTCCGTGGAAAGCCACATGTCGATCAGATACTTGGGACAGTTCACGATAAACTGCCACGACAGGAGGCTCAGGCACAGGGGAAATGTTTCCCTGATCAGATCAGAAAAACCATCTCTCTCGAGACCATACCCGCTGTCCCTGAATGTCCCGGAAAATCGAAGGTCCCAGAACCAGGTCGCCGCAAGATCAACAAGGATCATCGCAATGCAGGCAAAGGTTACCGAATGCCTCCATATAACAATCACTGCGAAGGCAGCGGTCGAAAGCAGGTATCTGAAGAAGATCGCCTTTCCTGACAGATCCAGACGGTTCTCCTGGAAAAACATGCTCTGGTAAATCTCCGCGAATGCATTGATCATCATAAAGCAAGTGAGCAGAATAATATATACAGCCGAATCACCGGTTTTCCCAAGCAGGCGAATCGCCAGCAGACAGATGATTCCGGATAAAACCAAAGATGCGATTCTCAGCCAGAAGTACTGGTTAAACCGGAAGCGATGCTGGTAATCCGTCATATGACGGTCATTGGCTCCGAACAGCGCAATGCTGTACATGATCTGTGAGGTGGTCAGCGCAAGTGTGAACTGTCCGATGACCGTAATGTCAAACACATGCCCGACAAGCATCGTCAGGAAAATCGTGTTCGCAGCCATCATGCCGCTGCCAAGCATATTCCAGAAGGATCCGCTCAGGCCGACCCCTTTTCCTGTTATTTTACTCATTTTAGAACTTTACCCTAAGTGTTACCTGCCGCGCTGCTGCACATCTGTCATTACTATATCTCTCGGCGCTAAGCGCCTTCCTGTCTGTTGGTTCCCTTTGATTTCCGGCCCGGTATGGCGGCACCTGCTCAGTTCATGCCGAAAATACCTGTTCGAAATATATGTTCCGGAACCTGGAAGTCCAGCAGATTTTGAACCGCTGTCTAATGGCTGAACGTACTGGAAAACGCGCTCATTAATATCCACATATTGATCCAGGTCATCTGGTAGATCACGATTTTATTAAATCTGCCCTGGACGGAGATCAGCCGGTTTTTCAAAAGCCAGATGACCGGTACAAGGAGCGGCAGGAAATATCTTCCCTGTACGCCCATGATGTGATCATAAGACAAAGGCGTCCAGTCAAGAGCCATCGCCAGAAAAGTCAGCATCACAGAGCCTATGCACAGTAAGCTGATCCAGCATTTCGCTAAGACAGAGAGAGAACCTTTCTCATCCTTTTCCGAAACTGTCTGTATGGACAGATAGAACAGAAACGCGATCACAACAACGAAAACATACGGCGTCTCTATATTCAGCCAGCCGAGTCTTGCTCCTGCCATAGTGAAGAAATAATAATCCGCCATCGTTATTACCGTGTTCAGGCAGATGCCCAGATAACTGAAAGGATGTTTCAGGATCCAGCTGATCGTATAGCCTGGCTCTCCTGCCCACGCAACGATGTTTTCAGTAGCACTCTCCTGAACCATGTTCCGGATCGCTCCGCTCTCACCAATCAGATTCACTGCCAGCATAAACAGGATCGTGGACACCAGACCGACTGCTATGATCAGCAGTTTTTTCTTCATTCCATCATTCCTGGCAGCCGCCAGCTTTCCGGAAGGAAGCAGCACAACGAGCATCAGCAGCGGAATATACACAAGCTTGGATGGTCCGAGCAGCGCTCCTAAAATAACCAGCTCAAGCAGATCCTTTTTTATACACAGCCTGTCATTTTCAAGCAGATCCATGACCTTGAAAACAAACAGGAATACGAAGCAGAACGTAGCCGTATCATAGGAATAAGAAGCAGCCATGTGGAGAGTCATGGGCATCGTGCAGATCACAAACATAGGAAGCCTGTACCGGCTGTACCTGCGCATGCACGCAGAGGCGCAGATCACAAAAAAGGCTATATTCGCCGTCCTTCCGAGGAAAAACGTAACAGCGCCGCTTAAGTGCAGCAGCTTCCCGAGCGCTATGCCTATTGCCTGGGGAAGATACGAAAGCAGCGCATTGCTGGTCAGGGGAGCATCGATGGCAATGCTTCCGCTGCTGATCGAGAATGCTTTTAACTCGCCGATCGTCTTCACAAAATATTCCGCTGTCTGCAGTGTCTGGTTTTTGTCATACAGCAGGAAATCCTCCATCCTCATCACAAGGCGGTCATTTCCGGCTTCGCAGAATCTCCCCAGCAGGAAATTGGCAATGCGGTAAGAAGACACATAATGGGATGTCTCATCCGGCGATATATACGGCAGGAATATCACCATATATCCGAAAGAGAGCAGGATCAGAATAAACGTGAATATCCGGACCTCAGCTTTTCCATCCGATTCTCGGTTCTTCACATACCTGCTGTACAGAAAGGTAAGAAGTACGCATTCTGCCGCGCCCACCGCGTAGATCAGGTGGAACTTCATGCTCGCGCCTTCAAACTGCCCGGAACCGGCCGCTTTCTGCCAGAAAAACCAAACCGCAATGATCAGCGCTGCCATTCCGGCAATCGCAGGCACATTCCCCCTGACCATTTCAGTGAATGACGTATGGTTTTCTTTGACATGCCGGCGAAGAAGATATGCCTGAATACCAAAGATGAACCAAAGAATCAAGATAAAGAAAAACCAGTACCACGAATACGGCAGCTGTCTGGGAACCGAGAGGATCCATCCTCCGGCTGCCGCGGCCGCGATGCCTGCCAGGTTCCAGAGACCCGCTTTTCTATTCCATCTGAAGCGGCTTCCCCGGTCACCCACAAAAAGTCCGGTCAGAGAAGCCATATAAAAGAGGGCCTCTGCCAGAACAAAAATAACAATGGGATATATCAGGAAAAGGTACCTTCCCTTCTGCGGATCCGGCGTATATGTTCCGCGGATCATCTCAGGAAGTATCCTTATATCTTCGATCTCATAAGGCTTATCAATATCGATACGAAATTTCTGTAACCTGTAACGTACCTCATCAGGTACCGAGAAACAGACAACTCTCTCCCCTGCCGGGAGAGTGAATTCATCCGCGCAGTCTTCTGTGTACCTGTCCTCGGTATTCGGATAATATAGCTTACATTCCACGTCTACAAGGAACGGGTCTTTGATCGTCAGCGCGATGCCATGGATCGTCCAGCCGTCCGCGTCCTGCGCTCTGACATGAAGCTGGGGATCCCGCTGCATCTCATAGATGCGGAGTCCGTCCAGTTTTGCGTGAACCATCTCCAGAGTGCACTCATCGAGAATGGACCGGCTGTTTTCCGGCAGAACCAGATCATCATAATAAGTGGAAAGCAGCGGGCTGTAATCCGCTGTTTGATTTTTCATGATAATGAAGAGTGTACAAACGATAGCCAGCACACAGCAGACGATATGTACATTTTTACTTTTTCCTTTATTTCCTGCCATATGCCCTCTCTCTCCAAAATCAAAAATCAGTCAGACATTTAAATAAGGACTGTTGTCGCCTGAGTGACAACAGTCCTTGATTTAAATTACTTGTTTATTCCATGTATCTTTTAGTCAGCAGTTATGAAGCCTACATGCCTTTCACACTGTGTCTAATTAGTACAGCTGACCAGCAACTACCTTGAAAGTCTTGCCATCATAATCAACTGTTCCGTTGTAGTCTGTAGCCAGCTCACCGTTCCTAACATAGAAGAATGCGCCGTCATACTGTACAACACCTGTGTGCTGAGTCTGAACCTGACCGTTTGCAAGATAGTACCACTTGCCATCAGAATTCTGCCACAGTCCGGAAACATCTGTGCGGAGCTTACCTGCTGCAAACAGGAAGGTTCCACCATTGTACTCGTACAGACCATTTGCGTTTTCATCCAGCATGCCGTTTTTGATCATGAACCAGTTGTTATCATACTCTGCAAAACCGTTGAACTGGCTCTGAACCTGACCGCCGGCAAGGAAATACCATGTGCCACCATAGAGGTTCAGTCCGTTTGCATCTGTATCAAGCACACCTTCAGTAATGAAGAACAGGCCATCGTTGTAAGAAACAACATCTGTCATATCTGTGCGAACCTGATCATCTTTGTACAGACGGATTTTCTCATCCTCGTCCTTATAGAAACCATTCTTTTCTTCCTTCGGCGCTTCCTCTTCCTTCTTGTTCGGATCTTCTTTGGAAATCAGCTCCTGGGACTTACCACAACGTTTGCAGGTACGGAGCCAATAGCCATACTCATTACCTTCTTCTCCAACCGCATGACGTTCTACCCAATCAGTCCAGTCATGTCCAAGTGCCGGAACAACGATGGTCTTGGTAGCTTCTTTATCGCTTTCATGCTTTTCATTCTCACCATAGAATACGCACTTGTATACTTTCTTGCCATCTTCTTCACATGTCGGATTTTTACTTGCATTGTCATCCAGATAATCTTCTTCCAGCTTGAAAACATGTGCAACGACATCGAAAGTCTCTTTCTTGTCATCATGAACCTTTCCTTCGCACAGAGAGCAACGGCTGACTACTTCCTGTGTATAGCAGTCCACAAGACGAGAAGAAATAACTTCATATTTGGGCTTCAGAACCGGAATATCTTCGACCTGTTTTGCTCCACAAATCGGGCAGTGACGATATCTCAGACCTGTGTCTTTACAAGTCGGAGCCTTCTCTGTAATCCATGCATCCCATGTTTTATGAGTATCATGATAGTTCGGGATAATGTCGATTGTATAAATTTTTTCGACCTCTTTACCGTCTTTATTAATCTCGGTTTCCGGTGTGCCGCATACAGAGCAGACCATTTTATAAGATCCCTTATGAGCGCAATTTGCCTCTTCGATGATTGTCTTTACAGAAAAATCATGAGCAACCGGCTGAATGATTCTCGGCTGTATATCTGTGTTGATCTCGCCACAGATTACGCAATAATCTTCTGCCTGTCCCGGTGTTGTGCAGGTCGGTTCAACAGTAACTCTTCCCCAGTTAACACCGTCCACATCAGAACTCCAGGTGTGTCCTGCTGCAGGAATGATTTCCTCGTGGATATGTGTAGGATCATCCTGGCATGTATATCTCATGACACCTGTAGCAGTACAGGTCGGTTCTTTCACTACTTCGCCATCGTTCCATGTGTGTACATGTGTAGCGCTTTCTTCTTCTTTACCAGTCGTTTCATGATCTGCACTATCTGTACTGGTTGTGCTTTCTTCTGTCGTAGTATTTTCTGTTGCAGCAGCATCAGTTGTGCCGACTTCTTCCGCAAATGCAGAGAAGCTGAATGTCCCCAGAGCGAATGCCATTGCAAGTATTGCTAAACGTTTTTTCATGGTTTTGAATTCCCTCCTAACTTTTTCGTATGCTAAAAATCAAAAACAGCCGTTTTGTGTTGGATCCCGATTCCCAGCTCTGTAATTAATCATTCTCTCCTCCCCGAGCCCATCGCTTACACTATTCAGTTTGCACGTTTTTGGGAATAAAAAACAAGAGCCCGTCTTTGTGCTTCGCACAATCTTCAGGAATTATCTTTCTTTCCTCTCTGAACGATCGCGATATGCGCAGGCGTACTTGTTCGGGGTCCTGCTCCCACCCATATTACACACTATCTTAAAAATTCTCTAAAGACAGCTTGTTTCCGAGACCCATGATGTGTATAATATTTGGGTAAGCAAGACCAAAAAATGAGTGCATAAAATAAACACAAAGAACCTTTGCCCCTAAACAAAGTCTCTCTGAAATTATGTCTCTTTTGTAATATAGTTGATTTTTCTCTATTTGTCAACACGGTATTTGATATTTTTCAATTATTGATTGCTTTGGTTTTGCCTTCTTTATAATAGAAAAAATACCCTATTGTGAGTAATTTTATGCTGGTAGTAGATCGTATTTTAAAATTACGGGATGAGAATAACCTGACAAGCAAAGAACTGGAAATTAAAGCCGGATTGGCCAATTCAAGTATATCTCAATGGAAGCGCGGAAAAGGCAGCCCAAGTCTTGCCAACATCATAAAACTTGCTTCTTTCTTCAATGTTTCATCAGATTATCTGCTTGGCCTTTCCGCTGTGCGGGATAAGTCTTCTATTCAGTATGAAAATTCTCTATCTCAGGATGAAGCACTTCTTCTTTCCATTTTCCGTGAAGCTGCTCCCCTTGATAAATTTCGTATCATACAGGTCTGTATGAATGCCAGGGATGCTGTGGAAAAACACAAGACCGGATAATTACATAAAACCCAAAAAAGCTGAAGCATATTGTAAACAAGCCCACAATCTGATAAGATAACCATGATTTCAGAACCGGTCTCGGGGATGTCCCCCGGCCGGTTCTGCTATCTGCTACATTAAAGGAGCCGCCGCAATGAACTTATACAGTAAATATGATGAGGAAACTCTGAAAAAGCTGCAGCATATCGAACTCGGGATACTGAAGGACTTTGATGCCCTGTGCCGCAAACACGGCATCACCTATTTTGCCTGCGGCGGGACTACGATCGGTACAGTCAGGCATCATGGTTTTATCCCGTGGGATGATGATATTGATGTGGGAATGCTGCGCAGGGATTATGAAAAATTTCTCCGCGTCGCAAGCAGAAAACCGTATACGGACAAATACACTGTCATCAACGCGGAGACGCTGCCCTCATACCCGCTGATGACGACGCGCTGGTGCAAAAAAGGCACCCGATTCAAAGAAAAGGCGCTTCAGCATGTTGAAGGAGACCTCGGAATATTCCTGGATCTTTACTGTTTCGACAATATTCCGGATAACGAACTGCTCATGAAACTGCAAGCCTGGAGAGCCTGGCTCTACGGTAAGCTTCTGATCCTCTACTGGCTTGATGAGCCCGTTCTCTACTTTGGCGGTCTCCGCGGCAGGATCGTAACAGCTATATGCAGGTACGCTCATGTTATGCTGCGCAAACTGAATGTCTCTCCGGCGTTCCTCTACCGGAAGGCAAAAGCGATCTCCTGGTCTTACAGGAAAAAGGACACAAAGCGGGTCAATTACCTGCATGACCCGAAACCATTTATGAGTATCATGAACAGAAGCGATGTGCTTCCGACAACCCGGATGGAATATGACGGGCTGATGATCAGCGTCCCCGGGAATATTAAGGCCTACCTTAAGCACCGCTTCGGAGATGATTACATGACGCTCCCCCCCGAAGAAAAACGCCACAATCATCCGCCGTATGAGCTGGACCTGGGAGAGTAAAGAGCTTCGTACAGCGTACATTCCTTTTTATCACATAAAAAGGGGCCTTCGCATAATGCAATTGACAGCTGAATGCATTATGCGCAGACCCCTTATTTATGCGTTTTACCCTATTCTTTCCGAATTGTTTCTAAATTAAGCCTTCGGCTCCATTTCATTCGATTTTTCACTGCTGCTGTACAGAGAACATAAGATCCGCGCGACCGGCCCGGGCCAGAACTTTCTGAACATGTACAGATCCTCTTTTGATCTCTCATTGTCCTGAAGGATCTTCGTAGTCTCGGAGTCCTGGTGGATGCGGTGAAGAGTCAGGATCTTCCTGCAGTAGATGAACGCTCCGTCAAGAGCGGACAGCCTTTCCCACGCTTCCCAGTCTTCATCTGCCCTGAAATGGTTCTGGAAAACGACCTCCGGCAGGTTTTCCTTCGCGAAGGTCACGGACGGGCAGCAGATGGGCGAGCCGAGGGAGAGGACTCTTCTCCGCAGAAAAATGTTCGTCCTGGCAGATTTCGGGATCAGCGGCAGAAGCATCAGCCGTTTGACCCGCAGCAGACGGTTGGAGCTTACGATCCTGCCGCCGCGTATCTCCGCGTAATCGGTGTAAAAAATCAGCGGCTTCTTCTCCTGCCTCATGTGACGCAGCATCTCTTCCGCATATTTTTTGTCATACACATCATCCTGATGCGCGATGGTTACGTATTTTGTCTGCGCCTGCGCATAGGCGAAATTCCAGTCCTGGGTGATCCCGTGCTCCCCGGTATTTACAAAAACAGGAATGTCATATTTTTCGCTGAGCCTGTCGATCAGGCTGTTTGGCGTAGATGTGGCGATCAGAATATTGGTTTTTATTGTCTGCTGCTTCAGAGACCGGATGCATGCCTCCAGATACGGGCTTTCTCCATAGGCGCAGACCGCAAAAGTATGATCAGTTTTTTCCATTTCTCAGTTCCTCGTTTTTTTCGGACAGCAGGGCTACCTTCTGCGCCAGTCTTTTGATTTCTCCGGACATTTTGGATACAGCTGCTGTCAGCGTATAGATAACGATCAGGGAAAAGACAAATCCGAAGAAAAACAGCATGTTCATCGGATTGTAGATGCCCAGGGCCCTTGACACGATCGTCAGGATCCGGGGGAATATAGCTAATAAAAGGAGCGTCACATCCAGCAGCAGCCATGAAAGGGTATATCTGAGCTCCAGCCTGCGGTATTTGACCTCCCGGAGAAGCCAGATCAGGATCGCGACAAACAAAATGATCAGGATTATCTGCGTCTGTTTGCTTAACATATGCTTTTCCTCTCAACCTCGAATCCATTCTATGATAATGGCTATGCTTACTTTGATCATGTAATAAACGGAGCGCCACATGTGAATGGATGACGTTCCTCCCTGCCGCTCCCGCATCTGTACGGGAACTTCCTCTACCTTAAATTTATTTCTCAGAAGGCAGACCACGCTCTCCGGCTCGGGGTAATCTCTGGGGTAATCACGGGCAAACAGGCAGATCACATCCCGGTTGACCATCCGGAAGCCGGAGGTGGGATCCGTGATCCGGTGCCCAGTAACGATGCGGATCAGCCAGGTCAGAAATGTGATTCCCGTCCTGCGCAGCGCTGATGACTGAAATCCCTTCTTTTCTATGAAGCGTGAGCCAATGACCATTCCGGCCTGTGTTTCCTCCATCCGCTCAAACAGGTCATGCAGAAAGCGCACGTCATGCTGTCCGTCGGCATCCACCTGAACAGCAACATCATACCCATTCTCCATCGCGTACAGATATCCCGTCTGCACAGCTCCGCCGATTCCCAGATTCACCGGAAGCGTAATGCACCGGAATCCCTTCTCTTTGCACAGCTGCCCTGTTTTATCCGTAGATGAGTCATTTACGATCAGATAGTCATAATCCGGCGCAAACTGCTCGATGTCCTGAATGGTTCCTTCAATCGACTCTTCTTCATTATACGCAGGAATAATAATCAGTTTCTTCATCAATATCTCCAGAATAAATTATTTTGCATTGCTGTTCATGCCGGCCGGAACGAGGCGCGCGCCTAGTCCCGCGGAAAGACTACCATTAAAATATTATACAGGAACACAACATGCGTTCCGAAGTACAAAGCCAGCAGTCCCCCTGCTCCCGTCTCTTCCTTCTTTTCCTTCACAAACTGCCCCGCGCAGACCAGAAGGACCAGCGCGCTGGCGAAAAAGTACCGTCCCTGCAAGCCTGCGACGGAATGAAGATCAGCGGCTGTGTGGGCCAGCAGCATGGATACGGCCACAAGACCGGCGGAGCCGATGGCGCAGATCATGCAGATCACTGTGCTTACCCTGCTTTTCAGCTTGAAGGCGCCATAAGGAAGGATAAAGATGATGACCAGCAGGAATATAAGCTCGTACATCCACGGCATCTGTATATCCTGCAGGGATCCCATTTTCCCGCCCAGGATTTCATAGATCAGCCGGCTTCCTTCCGTAAATATCGTATTGATAAATACGAGCGCGATCTTAAAAGGCTGCGAGATCACATCATGTATGGAATACAATTCCGTCCCGACAAAGGGGCTGATGCGCGTCCCGCTCGGAAAGAAATAGGTTTTGATCAGGCGGACCGCATTATTCTGCAGGAACGCGGCCACCGTGCCGCCTGCCGCCAGCAGCATGTAGGCTCCGGCACGTCGTATTTTCCATCTTCTCTCAAAGAATATGATCAATACGATAAAGCAGAGAGGAAGGTATACCCCGCCTTTGACCGACGCCACCTGGATCATGGAGAACAGAAGGATGAAAACATCCCTCAGCCGAATCTCCTCCGTATCAGCCGCCGCAAAATAGAAGCAGTACGCGGCAAACAGTATGGAAAATCCGTTCAGTACGCAGTCATATGAAATTGACGCGGCTTCCTGCAGCATGATCGGGAGCGCCGCGAAAACCATAAACAGGTTTTTAAATCCCGGCGTCTTGCGGATCGCCGCCTGCGTCAGAAGCAGGAACACAGACAGGTTCATAAGGCGCCCCAGCAGATACATCAGGATCGTTCCCGTTCCCAGGAGTCTCCCGATGGTGATGCCAATGGCTGCCGGAAGGTAATACAGGACATTGACGTTTTTCAGTCCGGACATCATCCTGCATTTTTCAAGCGCAACATCAGACGGCCGCTCAAACAGCTCAAGGTACAGTCTCCGGTAATCTGCCAGATTCGTATAATACGTGAAATACTCATCCGTTTCAACATCTACGGCCCTTTTATATCCGTATCCGTGTTCCTCGGGCTCCCCGATCCCCAGAATCTGATTGGAAATGGTGTACGCCGTATCCATGTGGGTATACTCATCGGGCACGGAATATACAGGAATGATCAGCATGTAGAGAATCCCGAGATACAGGGTGACCGGCAGATATATTTTTTCTGCCGGAGCGCGCCGGATAACGATCAGATAATAACTCATCAGCAGGAATCCGTAAACCAGGACGCCAAAGATCACGTACAGAGTCCTGAGATAATCGCTGTCGCCGTAGGATACCGTTGTCTCCGGCACAAGACCAAGCATTTCCCCATCTTTCCGGAATGCGGCTTCTTCCGGGATACTCCCGGCAGCAAATTCTGCCACGGTATCCCCAAAGCTGACAGGTTCCATGATAATGCGAAAGACCTGATCCTTGCTCTTTTTGTATACATTTCTCAGAAGGACCTTCCACCAGCCTGTTTTTTCCGGAAGCGATCCGGCAGGAACCATCTGATCCAGATAATACATATTATATTTCTCATCACATACCTGGATATGTATTTCCGCGTCCGGAGCGCAGCTGCCCGCCGCGCATTTAAACTGAAGCGCCGACAGATTATCCTTCTTTGCTGTCAGTTTCCACTCAAGCCTCTTTGTTTCTTTTGTAAAAGACACGGTTCCGGCTTCGTCCGCGCCGATCACGATGTCCTTTTTCTTCCACCGGACCGGTCCGACATTATTCTCATAGACAAAAATGAAAAGGACCCCGTAAAGGAAAGTCAGGATCCCCAGGATCCAAATCCTGCGGATCTTCCACAGCCATGTCAGTAAAGCGGATGTCTTATTCACCGGGATCCGCCGGTCATTTTCCGCCCTGAGGAAAACTCTCCTCCAGAAATAGACCAGGATCAGAAGGATCAGGTAGATAATGCCCTTTATTATAGCAGAGATGTCAAGAGCTGTCTTCTCATGATACATTGCCGAAAAGACAAGGTATCTCCCTTCTTCCATTTCCCCGTTGACATATAATGCTGCTTCCTGGTCATAAGAATCGGAGATGCATAACCGCGGTTCTGCAATAATATGCGCAGCCTTTATATTTAATTCGACCTGCCGGTTCTCCGAATCCTCAATAAGCAGGGGTACAAAGAACGATGCCTGTCCGAAGATCTCCTTCAGCCTCAGTCTGGTTTCCGCGAGAACCTCTTCCGTCTGCGCGTCCGTGATCCAGACCAGCAGCTCTTCATCAACGTAATTTTTGGTTTCGTTCGCAAACTTAAGGTTGATCCCCTGAAAATCATCCGAATTGATCGTGAAGGGAACACGGATAACATCGCCGTCGTGAACGGCCATCTTTTCCGCCGTCGTTGTCCCGTATGGATCAGACATCCAGCTATCCTGTCCCTTAAACGCCAGAAACAGCGATATTCCGATGATCAGCAGTCCTGCTATTAAGAAAATAGCCCGGTCAGACCGGCCTTTCCTGAAATGATTTTCCATATTCGCAGTATCCTTTTCCGATTAAGAAAATTAACGCTCAGAGAATTTATTGCAGGCTGCAGACATAGATCTCAGGATATATGACAAACGAAGCTGTCTCCTCTTCCCCAGCTGTGTTTTCTTTATACTGTCCGTTGAAGAAACCATGGATACTGATTTCTTCTCCCCGCTGAAATTCCGGCTCATCCCGGCCTTCGTCCGGACAGACCAGCACATAAACGGCATCCCGGCTTCCTGTTTTTTCCTCAGCCCATATGTAATATGCGCTTCCCTGTTTTAAGCACCGGCGGACCCTGAAGGTGCCTTCCGCGGTTCTCCCGTAATACAGATACGGCTGCCTGCGCAGATTCTCATATGAGACTGCCGCCGTGTCTGCCGCGGCTCCTGCAGCCTCTCCTGCCTCGTCTTCCACAGCACTTTCAGAGGTTCCTTCTGTGGAAACTTCTGTGGTGTCTCCGGCAGCATCTCCGGCGTTATCTTCCCGGACATACTCTCCATAAACAGGATAGATCACCGGGAAATCCATCCCGTATCCTTTCATCTCTTCCGAAACGGTATTTCCCGTGACTCCGCCGTAGTATCCATAGATCCGCACACTGTCATCCTTCTGCAGATTCGGCAAAAAGGTCTGCTCAGACCCTTTTCCCTCCTGGTTTTCATGGGCGCCCAGCAAAAGGCCCAGCTCTTCATTTCGAAGCAGGAAGTATTCCCGGGTATCTGTCTCGAAAACCGTGTCTACGGTTCCCTCGACCCATATATATCCGCTTTCGCGTTCCTCTTTTTTGATGGTCTCCGGATCCAACCCTTCCGCTGTCTCCGTGATCGTTGCCAGAGGAACCGAGTTGACCAGCAATTCTGCCGCGATCAGCTTATGATCCGCGAATGTGCACACGTTCCCGTATGCAATATCTCTGTCATAAAGCGCTTCCGTAAAGGACAAAGCATCCGAATAATCTCTGCACAGCCCGTGCCTTTTTCCCCGGCGGAATTCTCCCTCCGTCCGGATCTGCCCGGAAACATAAATGTTTCCCTGACCGTCAAACAGTCCGTTATGCCAGGCTCCCTGATACGAGAAATCCCCATCCGCGCTTGTAAATGTTCCAAAGCCTTCCGGCTTGCTGTCTTCTATTTCCCCTTCATACGCGCCCTGATACCCGGCGCCGTCCCAGCGGACTGTACAGCCGCTGATCGTTCCCGCGGATGCTTCCGCTGCCGGCAGGCTTCTTCTGTAATGAAAGGTTCCCCACAAAAACAGGCCGGCGATGATGACTGCCGCAAACAGCACTGCGAAGTGCGTTTTTTTCATGTACTGCATTCCTATCTGCCCTTGTGCAAATTTCAGCGGTCACCCGCGGCGATCCGCATCAGCTCCCTCGCCCTCGCCTCAAACGAGTACTCCTTCCGGATCAGCGGCCACTGGGCAAGGACCTCCGCTTTGACCGCCGGATAGTCGTCCCGTATCCGCCGCACGCAGGCTTCATACTCCTCGCGGGTCGAATAGTGCAGGACTGCCTTCGGAAAGATCTCCCGGAGCTCATCGCAGGTATCCGAGATCACGGGAAGACCGCACGCGAGGGCGTCGAAGATCCGATTATTTACGAACTGCTTTTCCCGCATATCATCCCAGTGATCGTTCATCGTCGCTTTCGCGGACCTGTACAGATCCGGGATCAGATGATTCTCGATGGTCTGCGCGGCGATCAGATCTTTATGCTCTCCCAGGAATTTCTCCCAGCCCATGCCCCATATCTTTACGGGAAGACCATCCTCCACGGCCCACAGGACGCTGTTTCTGGCGATCTCACGGGTGTTTCCGACAAACACAAAATCCTGCGTCAGGGATGCATCCGCCGCGTTTTCAGGCGGATAGAAAAGCTCCGTATCCGTGCACTGCAGCAGGGGATACACTTTTCTTCCAAGTCTGTTTTCCAGCTGCTGCGCGTAAAAACGGGAACCAACGCAGATCTCGTCATACAGCGCGTATTCCTCATCGCTGACCTGGTCGGGATGGCTGATGTTCCACAGAATGTAAACGCACTTCTCATTCCGGCGGTCCGGATGATAGCAGGCGTTTCCGCGAAGCGCGACAACAACGTCCGCCCCGGATTCAGCCGCCCAGTTTTCCTTGCAGTCGATGACGCAGAAAACGCCCTCTCGCTCCAGGTATTTCTTCAAGGATACCGCGAAATGATAGTCTCCCCATTTCACCTTCCGGGGGCTCTCCGGCGCCGGGCATTTGATGACCCAGACGGGACGCCCTTTGGCCAGGAATCTGAATTCCGCCTCCCGCAGCTTCCATTCATCGCGCCGTTTCAGCTCGGACAGGAACTCCTTTTTCAGCTTCTCCTGATCCTCTTTGAGTTTTTTGACCTGCTTCTCGAGCGCAGCGGTCCGGTTATCCACATAAGGCCGGGCGACAGGCACGATCCTGCGAAGCATTTTCTTTATACTGTTCTGGCTGGTATCCTTACTCATATCCTTTTCCCCTGAGATCTCCGGTCAGCACACCTGCCGCACGGGCTCTCCTGAACTCTGTTCTCCGGCAATTAAAGCATCCTCTCTATGCTGCTCTCTCCCGTCGCCTTTGTCACGGTCCGTTTTTTCAGTTCGGTTTTCGCGTCCTGCAGTGCAGCTGCGATCACCTGGTCCATATTGTAATATGTATAGCTTCCGAGCCTTCCGCCGAAGATGACCTTTTCCTCGGCATCTGCCATCTCCCTGTATTTTTCGTACAAAGCACTGTTTTTCTCATCGTTGACTGGATAGTATGGTTCCATTCCAGGTTTCCATTCTTCGGAAAACTCTTTGGAGATGATCGTTGTTGGTCCATTTCCGAACTCGAAATGCTTATGCTCGATGATCCTGGTCCAGGGAACATCTTTATCCGTATAATTGACAACAGCATTTCCCTGATAGTCCGGAATATCCAGCTCTTCGGTCTCAAACCGGACGGTCCTGTACTCCAGGTGCCCCAGCTGGTAGTCATAATATTCATCGATCGGCCCTGTATAGATAACACGGTCGAAACTGTTCGGATGCGCACTGACCCAGGTCCTGTAATCTGTTCCAAGCTCTACATCTATATCTTCCAGCAGATGGCCGATCAGCCGCGTGTATCCGCCTTCCGGTATCCCCTGCCAGCGATCGTCAAAATAATTATTGTTATATGTAAAGCGAAGAGGTATGCGGCGAATAATAAAGGCTAATTTTATGTATTTTTCTTTAATATAGTTAAAAATAGGAACATTGTAAAGGATTTTTTTACACCTAAAATTTTCCCTAATTCAGGAATACAATAATTACAGTTACAGTTGATAGTTTCTGAACAAGGAGGCAAATATGGAAAACAAAAAAGATGTTGTAGAAGCTCTGGTCAAAGCGCTGAATGGGAAAAACGGGACTTCCATTATAGGGATTCTCGCCATTGCGGTAATAGTTATCGGTGACATGATCGTCAATAACCACTACTCTGTAGAGGCAAACGGCGTAAAGATCAAACCTGTCAATAATCATTCTGCAAACGATAAGGTCGATGAAGATCCGTTACCCGAGCCCGAAGAAGGCGCTACGGTAAATACTGCAGAAGATACTGCAGATGATAACAAACTGTAAAAAAATCCAGCAGTTTGGATCGTTGGATTCAACTGCTGGAATTGTTAGGAATTGGAGCTGTCGCGCTAAGTTCAGTGGAGACAGCCCCATGTATCTTCATAATAATCGCTTCGCCAATCGCCTCGCCTCTCCGCCTTCCGTCTTCTTATACTCCTTTGCAGTCACAATGCACCCGGCATCCGCATCGAAATAGAGCAGCTCGCCTATCAGAATTCCTTCCGGGGTATCAGACCCATCCGCACCAGGAACACTCTTTCGGACAGTCTCATAATCATTTTCCTTCGTATCTGCCATGATCCATACCTCTTCAGAGGAAGAGAGAAGAATATAATAGTTGGTCCCGAGGATCTGTCTCAGCTTCTGCAGAATTTCAGGATTCAGAATCAAAGCGGCGCCGCCATTCTGATAATGGTTTGTAAGAACCAACAGACCGGCGCTGCAGGCTTCCTCCGGAGCTATGTTTTCCGTCCAGAAGTTTCTGTACCAGGGCGCTTCCTCTTTTACCACTTCTTCCGCATTACCCGCTTCTTCCGTTTTTATTGCACTTTCTTCTTTGTCCGCACCTTCCACTTCTTCCCAGTCTTCCTTCTCCGCTGCTATGATATCTTCAAACGGTGCCAGCACGATCTTGTCATTCAGCTGATTTTTCAGCGCTGCTGCGAGCAGATCCTTTTTCGTCCTGCCCCACTTTTTAAGATGCTCTTCTTCAACCGGAACGCCGATGCACCATCCGTCACTATTATGAAAATCCACATAGAACATACCCTGGAAATACGGGAACTCCTCCGTGACATACTTTTTTCTGGGTACAGGCTCTCGCTTTTCTCTGCCTTCCCGGATAATCCTGGTCCCGCCCTCGGCCGGCCGCAGCCGGATCCGGTCTTTAACCTCCTCGTAGTTTTCCATGCTCATATAGTTGGTTTCCTTCATAAACTTCGCATGTTGTCTGGCGACATATACGATCGTCTCCAGAAACTCATCTACGGAATCTTCTTCCATGTACTGATCATAATACCCATCCAGATCAAAGGCCGGTGCAAACCCGTTTTCGCTGGTATGGAGTGCCAGATACGTGCTCTCCTTTCCGTCGATCATATCCTTTGTCAGAATGATCTCTGATTCCTTAAGGCAATCGGAAAGCTGTTCTTTCACGCTGCTGTAGATATAGTCATAGAATTCTTCTCTTGTCATCGTAAACCTCCTTGCGTGTATCTCATCTTTCAAATCAGGCCCTCCATATCCGGAAGGACCGCTTCGTAGAAAAAATAGCCGGCGTACTGAATGCCCTTCTGTTTGCGCCGGTAATATGTCGCGCGGGATATATTCAACGCTCGGTAAAGCTGCACCTCGCTCAGGTCCTTCCCTGAGCAGTAGGTTTCTTTTAGTACTTCTGCAATCAGTTCCCCATCCGGTGCATAGCTGCGAACCAGGATCATCGTCCTGTAGATCGCTTCCACAAGGATGGAGAAAAGCACCGACTGGTCCAGGTTTCCCTGCCGCAGGATCGGATTGATATTCCTGGCACGGCATAGCTCAGTAAGAGCCCTGACCTGCCCTCGGTACTCTTCGCTTCCCAGATCCGGTTCTCTCTCCTGCATCACAAGACCCGGATGCCCTTTGATTATCTTCCTGTATGACTCCAGAATGTATTTAAAGTTCTCCGTATATCTGTCCATCCCTGAAACTTTTCGCTCATCCAGGATGATCAGCATACAGAACTTCATGGCATATTCTTCTTCTGTGATCTGCTGCATTCCCTTTGCTCCTTTGCAATTACTTCGGTCTGGCTAAAGATAATTGTCAATCGGACATGTGTGTGGACAGCGCCTTGCGCCGCCGGCAGCCGGCTGGCCGTAAAGGGAAAGAGATACGCACCCGCCCGTCACCGGTAACCTGTCGTTTGGTTTCCACGAACTTATCAGGCTGATTTCCGCTCCATAAACCAATGGAGATTCTCCTCGTAATACAGATGACATTCGCGTCCTCCCACAATACAGGTATAGCGTATGCCGACTCCGCCTGCTTTTCTGCTCGCGCACCTTACACACTTCACAATCCGATCAATTTCATATCTACGGCCGTCTTCCCAGGTGAATGCAACCGGCTGCAACCTGCCGTCCGCCGTAAACCTGGCGATTACCTCGACATAAACCTTGATCTCTTCCATCTCAGTGTTCTCCTTGTATGGAACCTCGTTTATTTCTGATCTTCATGGTTCTGGGGCCGTTCCTTTTCATGGTGATCTTCCCCGTCCTCCTTAAGTTCTTAACAACCTCGTAGGCTGTAGAAGATGACGCCACCCCCAGATAATCCTGCACTTCCCTGATGGTCGGGGAAATACCTTCCATCTCCCGGTACTTTAAGATAAAGCGGTACGCCTTATCCATCCGTTCCTGTTGTATTTCCGATATCATAAGCATGTACCTCCACCAAAAGCATGTATTTTTCGCTGCCTTCACCTTTCGGGCTACTCTCTGCACTGGATAAAAAGTGGGCAGGCAGATCAGCCGTGAAAGTAACCGACCGGATGAACCGTGTGCGTACCTGCGTCCAGGCCAGCCAGGCGTTCATCCTCTCTCATAAATGCTCTCTGGATGCTGAAATATCCAAAGCGCCGCCGGATCTCATCCGTCATCTGATCGAGCTTTTCCTGCTTCTCACGTAATTCCTCGTCCGTGAAAAGGGAAAGCTGCACCGGCATGTGATCCATGGTCAGGGAAGATCCCCGCACGCCAAGGCTGCGGATGGGATGCTCCCAGCTGTAATGCTGCCGGAACAGTCTGAATGCTGCTCCCATGATCTCATTCGTGATATTGGTCGGACGCTTTAACTTCGCCTGCCTGGTAAAGTAAAACAGCCCATTGTCACGGAAAAATAAATGCCATTTTTTCGGGAAAAGTACTTGCCGTTTACACACGGATGGAAATCTCCACCACGCCGGCACAGAACCCGTTCTTGCGAAGCCTCGCAGCAACGCTCTCGGAAAGCGCCATCAGGATGATCTTAACGTCTGTATCTGTTGTAAGATCCCTCGGGGTTGTCGTAGAATTTCCAATGGACTTGACCGGTGCGTGATAACCGTCTTCCGAAACCGGTGAATCATCAAGGCCGTTCGCAAAAGCACTCAGCACAAGGCCCATCTTACCCAGGAACGACTGCAGGTGTGCAGGCTCTGCGCATGCCAGCTCGCCGATCGTATGGATCCCGACCCGGGAGAGCTTCCTTTCTGTGCTCCTGCCGACATATAAAAGGTCCGATGCCGGCAGCGGCCAGACAATCTCTTTGTAATTCTCCCTGGAGATCTCCGTGATGGCGTCCGGCTTCTTGTAGTCGGAACCCAGCTTTGCGAAGATCTTGTTCCAGGAGACGCCGATGCTCACGGTGATCCCAAGCTCCTGTTTGATCCGGTCGCTGATCTCCCTTGCAATCGTCATCCCGTCGCCTTTAATGCTCCTGCTGCGTTCCACAGCCAGCCATGCTTCATCGCATCCGAAATTCTCCACCTGGTCGGTATACTCAAGGTATATTTCTCTGGCCATCCTGGAAAACCGGAGGTACAGATCCATCCTTGGTGGGACGAAAACCAGATCCGGGCATGCCTGCCTGGCCTGCCAGAGAGCCATACCTGTCTTTACGCCCATCCTCTTCGCAATATAATTCGCCGTAAGGACGATCCCATGCCTGGCCTCCGGATCCCCGCCGACCGCCAGAGGCTTTCCTGCAAGTTCCGGATGATGAAGCATCTCCACGCTGGCGTAAAAGCAGTTGCAGTCGGAGTGTAAAATGATCCTGTCCATTTGAATTTCACCCTCTTGCCTCCAGAGTCACATATTTTTGTGTGCCGACTTAATGTAAGAGCAGTATAATTTAAGTTGTATTTGATTTCAAGAGAAATATAATTCTCATTTTCAAGATTTATTTAATTTTGTGGGCTATTATCTATTGACTTTTGTACCAGGCATGTGGTAAATTTAGACTACAGAATACTATGGATGGAATTAAACAATACTTGATTCTTATACTTATGAGATGAGGAATACATGATGAAAACGTTCGGTCAGATCCTGGCCCAGTGCCGGAAGGAATGCAATATGACCCAAAAGCAGGTTGCGGAAAAGCTGCTTAAGGAACACGGCCTTGCTGTGAAGGTCGCATCCTTAAGCCAGTGGGAAAAGGACCAGCATCTTCCCAATGTAAAACAGTTCTTTGCCCTCTGCCGGATCTATCAGATCAGCGAGATAGGACGTGTATTCGGAGTGACATCCCCGCAGGATCCGATCAGCCATCTGAATGAAGAGGGAAAACAGAAGGTTTATGAGTACGCTTCCCTTCTGTGGCACAGCGGATTATACGAGCCGGTACAGGCACAGGTCGTGCCCTTCCGCCGGAAGATCAAAAAGTTTTATCTTGCTGCCTCCGCAGGTACCGGACAGTATATCGATTCCGATGCCTACGAGACTATCGAGGTCGGTGATGAGGTCTCCTCTCTTGCCGATTTCGGGATCACCATCGCTGGAAACAGCATGGAACCACAATTCGTAAACGGCCAGACGGTCTGGGTACACAGCCAGGAGAGTCTGAATGCCGGGGAGATCGGGATCTTTCTTTATGAGGGGCAGGCATACTGCAAGAAATACATGGAGCAGGACGGACAGGTCTTTTTAATATCACTTAATCCCAGCTATGAGCCGATCCCGGTCAACGAAGACAACGGTTTCCATATCTTTGGAAAAGTGGTCGGATAAAAACGGACAGCAAAAGGGCGGGCATCATCAGCTGATGTCCGCCCGCTGTGTCTTATCTGTATGAAATGCCCTGGTGCTTTTACGAGGGGAGGTGATTCCATGACAGCAGATTATAAGCAGCTTTCTTTATTCCCGCAGGAAATGGAAACAAAAAAAGAGCCTATCATGCCGGCTGATAACCGGCCGCCGGAAACCGTGACCTGGAACTTGTGGCATGGCTGTACCCGCTGTTCTTCGGGGTGCTCGAGATGTTACATGTTCCGCCGCGATCTGGAATACGGCAAGGATCCGACCCATGTCCATAAGACGGCAGCCTTCAGCCTGCCGGTCCGGAAATACCGCAGCGGCTATTGTAGGGGCTCCTATAAAATCCCGAAAGGCAGCACCATCTATACCTGCTTCACCTCTGACTTCTTCCATGTGGCTGCCGATGAATGGCGCCCGGATGCGTGGGCCATGATGAAGGAGCGCTCTGACTGTACATTCTTTATGATCACCAAGCGGCCGGAACGGATTACCGAAACGCTGCCCGCAGACTGGAAAGACGGCTATGACAATGTCCACATCTCTGTCACCTGCGAAAACCAGTACTGGACTGACAAGCGGCTGCCTATTTTCCTGCAGCTGCCGATCAGGCATAAGTCCATCACGCATGAGCCCATGCTCGAGAGCATCGACATCCGCCGGTACCTCAAAGAATACGGCTCCGTCATCGAGAATGTTTCCTGCGGCGGCGAGTCAGGATCGGACGCCAGGATCTGCGATTACGGCTGGGTTCTGAACACACATCTGCAATGCGTGGAATACGGTGTCCCCTTCTCCTATCATCAGACCGGAGCCAGACTCCGCAAAGGTGACAGGGTTTATGATATTCCGCGTGACCAGCAGCACATACAGGCACATAAGGCTGGCCTTGATTACGGCGGCGGGCTTGAAGTACCGGTTTGCCTTGGCGGCGGATGCGAAGAATAATCAGGAATGCTGTCGTACTCCGCCACTATCCTAACCGGAGCTCATCCAGGCTGTATCTGATCTCTTCATCCATAGAATCATCCGCAGGCATTTCCACCCAGGGATGATCCTGTGCAATGTATACTGGTTCCGTTCTTTCCTCACTCTTCTCCGGCATTTTTCCAGGCCTCCATTCTTACCGCGTATGAACTCTGTAAACGACACCGCCAGGTAAATCTATTCCTCTTCAAACACAAAGACATCATCGACCGATTTCCCAAAGTAAGCCGCAACCTCATACACAAGCCTGTAATAAGGATTCTGCAGCTTCCCTCTTTCAAGCTTTCCCAGCGTTTCCCTTGTTACGCCGAGATCGTCCGCCATCTGCTGCTGATTGATATGCTTCTCGCCTCTGCATTCTTTTATGGTATTCTTTAAAACCAACATTTCCCGTCTCCCCCTTATCGTAGGACTATGGTCACTTACTTACCATGGTTCCATTATAAAGGGTAGAGCTGGCGAAAAATCCCGCCAGCTCAGCTATTCCGGTTTTACCCGTCAGAAGCAGTACCTTCCTGCGGAACCCTGCATTCGACACTTACATATCTGCGTCTTTCTTCCGGTATTTAAGCAGCAGCCTCTCCAGATACTGCTCATACTGGGCTTTCACATCTTCCGGTCCTTCGATCTCCATGTCTTCCCCGATGGCTGTTACCCATCCGAAGAACTGTGGGCTGACCGTAATCGTGACAGTGGCTGCAAAGTGATCCTGGTCCTGTGGCACCATCCAGACATCACTGCCGAAGCGGTCGATCACCACCCCTGCCAGATGGTTTCTGCACTTCAGCCGTACACTTGTATCGGTTCCGCCGAACATGCCGAAGGTCTTCTTGGAGAAGCCGGCCAGATCCGTCTTGTCACCGGCAGATTCCGGGCTTCGTTTGTCTTTGAGGATCTCCATATTCCGCATTTTGTCGACACGGTAATGCTTCGTTTTCTTTGCATTCTCATCAAATGCAATAAGATAGTAGTTTTCATCATCCCAGATAAGATGCAGCGGAGATACTGTATAGAATGTGCCGCCATGACGGAACTCCTGCTTCTTCTGAACCGTCCACTCCACATACTGGAATTTGATCTGCAGATTATGAAAGATCGCGGTATGCAGCTTGTCCACGTTGTAGTAAATGGTCTCGTTTGTCGTCTTCGGACGGTTATAGACAACCACCTGGCCGTCAAGCTGCTTTGCTTCTTCCTTGCTGCAGAGCGTCTCCAGTTTTTCTATCAGATCTCGGGATTTTCTCTCTGTAATGAAACGGGAGGACTGCACCGCATCCACCAGAAGCTTAAGCTCCGGCAGTTCGAACTGGCGGGAGGCCACATAGTAGCCGTTTGTCTTGCTCTCTATCTTGATGATATCAAGGCCCGCATTGGAAAGCTTGTCTATCTCCGTATAGAGGGTGTGGCGGTCGATCTTTACGCCATATACATTTTCCAGAATATCCCTGATCTGGGTTGCATTCAGGCTGTGCGCTTCATCTGTCCGCTCCAGCAGGATCTGCATGATATAGAACGATTTGAGTGCACTTAGACCCATCTTCATATCCATGTGGAAATCCCCTCCCATTTTTTCATCAGATCTGCGCGTGTTCATACACCTCTATTGGCAGTGCCAACAGTTCCATGATTTTTAATTCATCAACCGCATCGTACCAGCCATTATGTTTCTCCGTGTATCTGCGGTTACCAGAAAGCAGCCGGTAAATAGACTCAACTCCGTAATCGCTCTTCAACCGACCGGTTTTGCAGCATCGTGCGGTCTCCGGTATCCGATCGTTGAACTGCCTGTAAGCCGCGATCTTCATGATATCATGCCATCTGTAAGCGCAAAATTCCGGAAGGTGTTTTTTATCGAAGGCGGCATTATAGGCATAAATGGTATTCACCCTGTGACTGTCCAGCCACTTCCGCATATCTTCTGCCATTTCATGCCGGGCGGATATGATTTCTTTTGGTGTTCCACGCATTCGCAGCACCCCTGAGTACATGCCGCCGTACCGGAACGCAGGATCAATCAGGTAGTATCTGCTGTCAATGACGGAAAAATCCGTGCTGTCTGCGATAACCGCGCCGATGGACATTACATCATCCGTCCAGGTTGTTTCCGTATCGATTACTACAAAAGTGCTCATCACTCCATCAGTCTCTTTCCACAATCGGTGTAAGGTGGGTTGGCAAATTCTTCAGTTCCCTTGCAATGGAAACCGGGACAACATAGTGCTGTTCCAGCTCGTCCAGAGGAATCCAGATTAATTCTTCTGACACGCCTCGCTCGGTAACCGAACTGCATTTAATATCGCCAAGAGCCGCGTTGTCTTTCATAAGATAATAGACAGCTATCTCATGAAAATGTTCTCCCGTTACTTCTTCGTCGAAAAACTGTTCATGAAAAAACACCGGCCGGTCCACAGCAAGTTTTACACCGGTTTCTTCCAGCACTTCCCGTACAACAGCTTCCTTTGTAGTTTCATTATAGTTCACCCGGCCACCGACGCTGTACAGATAAGGCGCTTCCGGATTTCTCATCAGAAGAACTTTTCCATCGTGAATGATAATTGCACCGACACGGTAATTGAACCGGCCGTATGGCGTTTTAAATGTCAGATCCATATCTGCTCCCCATGTCACTTAATCCTCCATCCGAATCCAGCTGACGGAATTCCCATTTCTCTCCAACAGCTTCATGAGATCTTCCGCCTGCATGAATACAGTAGCTGTATTCTCATTCGGATGTGTGGAAATCGTCCTGCCATGAAAATACTCATCCAGATAAAAATGCACGCATTTTTCCGAATCATTCAGCAGGCCGAACGGCGTCACGGAGCCCTTGATAAGTCCCAGTAAGCTGTAATCACATACTGTATAATTTCACCCCATCTGCAAAGAAGCAATCTACTCTATATTTACCCGGAATATCCACCTGAACTATCATTTCATTTCTCTTCTGTGGATGACGCAGAAGAACTATCTGATAATCCCCGGTCATTCTCTTTCTTCTTTCCGAAAACCAAAGGAGATTGTAACTTAATTTGAGGCAGGTCGATTTTGGGCAGCTGTATATTAATCTGAGGTGCCTTTAGAGCCGGCTTTTTTCCCTTATCCTCTATTTCATCGCGTTGTTGCTGAATCTGATTATAGATTGCTGCCAATGAACGATAAGCGGAAGTTACTTCTTCACTAGATATATCAACACCTGCTCCATAAAGAACATAACTTTTGTCCTTTGTAGTAATCATAAGAGCATATGATGCAACATCAGTAACCGCATAGGGCGTTCCGCCTTGGAAATCATATTCCGGACTACTGCTAAACACATCAACCCATTGACCACTTAAAAGTCGGACTTTTGCCGGAATCTCCCTGATTGAAGTCTGTTTTACATTCCTGCCCGATTGGAGGATTCGATATTTCCGATCACCAGATATTTCAATCTTTAACATTTCCGAAATGTGACCAGTAATGTTTTTACCCGCCCGTCCAAAACTTTTAAGCACTCTTTCCAACGCCGCCTCTTTATAGGTAACTGCATAGCTCGCAGGATCCGGTTGTTCTGGCTCCGCCAATATGATTCCATATGGTTCCTGATGATCAAAACGCAGAATATGTTGATGAGACTGTGACGAAGAAAATCGTCCAAAGAAAGATTTAGTGGTTTCAGCTTCATAGAACACTGGGTAATAAACAGATATCCTCTTTTGTAATTGTAAATCCGTTATAGTCTCCGGATCAATAAATAAGCCGTGGATATCAATCTTCTGTGGCATTTTTAATTAACCCCCCTGTCACTGATATACATTAATAAAAATCAGCGAATTCATTTCTCATGATCCTGCTTCTGTCTAACAAAGACTTGATACCGCAATCGTGTTCCAATCAGATGCGATTTACTCATAACAATACGGCAATTACTGCATTCATCTGGTCTTTTCATTGTCATAAGTTTCTGTTTCTGTCAAAACCACGTACCATTAAACCGTTATAGGACTATTGTATACCTTTAATAGCATCTTAAAGGTCCACGGTACGTGGCCCTCCATTAATAGCTGAGTTGTCGATCTGGTTCCATCCATTAATGTTCCGGTCGTGTCAACTTACACTACTAAGCGATATTGCAAAATCCATGCAAAATCAATTAAGATGGTTTTGTTGGCTTGCAATTAATGTTTGCTGCTGAGACAATCCACATAATGAACATAATTTAGCCCTCAAGCTATAATCACATCTATGATAGTTGAGATAATATCCTACGATAGAATCCACGATTCGAGATGCAAATTTTTCGTTTTGTAAATTATACCCAGAATATTCAGAGCGCTGATCAATTTGTCTTCCAGCCATATATCATCCTGATCGGATAATGCATAATAATCAAATTCTTCACTTTGATAGATCAGCTCCATAAACGAATTTCCGGGCCCCATGTTTTTTCCCCTGAGGAGTTTTACTCTGGGATCTTTTTTTACATAGTCGTCAATGATCTCAAGCGTATGGTCAGTGGATCCATCATCCCGGATCGTCAGGTATACCTCAACTCCCTTTTGATTCAG
>Ga0256404_1004025_pt1 | contig 28554 bp, 22 predicted proteins | sample RumenRJG_01DNA_FD_185990 | JGI IMG/M metagenome (GOLD analysis project Ga0256404, IMG submission 185990) | Bovine rumen microbial communities from Lethbridge, Alberta, Canada - RJG_01 | ecosystem: Host-associated > Mammals > Digestive system > Stomach > Rumen | place: Canada: Alberta | collected...
TCAACAAAACATATTACTTGAATGTGCTTTATTGAAATAAGGATAAAAATATCCATTAGGGTGGGCGGGCGGGATATACAAAACCTTATATACAGATAAAAACGGAATAGAACTACTATCCTATTCCGCCATATGCTTTATATCCATAACTCAAAACCGACGGTTTTGAAATTCGTTCGGCTCTGCCGAAATTCGCTCTGCCTATGGCGGAAATTCGCTCGGCGTAAGCCGAAATTCGTTTGCTATGTATTATTACATAAGACTTATTACCTGTTCCTCTTCGGGCAGCGGAGCTACTTGTTCTATATTTATCGCTTCGAATATTATTTGTTCTTCGGGGATACCGGGTATTTCTATATAGTGTATTCTTGCGGTAAGGTGTATCCAACTTTTGTTCTTTACTTTGAAGTTGTTTTCGTAGGCGCATAGGTGACCTAAGAACTGTATATCGGCGGCGCAGCAGGTCATAGCCTGTCTTCCGGCAACGAAAGTATTAGGCGGAAAGCCTCTCGATATGGCTGCCTGACAAACGGTGTCGAGAATTTTTCCGTCGTATCTCTCTTTACTGTCGAAAGTATCGACGTAGAATATTCCGAAGTCGGCAGGGTTCACCGCTATTATAGGTCCGTTTACGTCGTAAGGCAAGTCGCTTACGAGGCGGAGTTCGTTGTTGTCTTCGTCCAAAGCTATTACCGCGGCGGAAGAATTGATTAGTTTTACGTTGTTCTTCATTTGCGACGTAGCGGGGGTGGCTTCGCAACGGTTTATTATCACGAGGTCGCTCGCCTTAATCATATCGACGAATTTCTGACGCATATTGTTAAGGTAAGTGGCGAAAGTCGTACCGTCTATTACGGCTATCGTCTGCTGAATATCGAAGTAGTCGGGTATAAAAGTATCGTCCTCGTTATCCCCTTTCCACATTTCGTTGTACTCCACGAAAACGAATTGCGGTTTGTACTTTCTTATTATCGAATAGATGTTGTCGCTGTTCCACCCTTCTTTTTCCACTATTTCGGCGGCGGCGTTGAATTTTTTCAACTCTGCGTTGTCGTATTCTTCTTCGCCGTCTTCCTGCGTTAAAATGAGAACTCTTCCCAAATCGCCGAAGTCGCCGTTTCTTATAGAGTCGATTATAAAGGTGGTCTTGCCCCCTTCGAGTATTCCCCTTATGATTACCGCAGGTATTCCCGTACCCATTTTTTACCTCTTCAAAAACAATTTTTCGATAGCTTCTTTGTCTATTCCGCTACCGATTACGCACAGTTTTCCCGTTACGTCCGCCGCGCCCTCTCTTATTTCGTATTCGCCCGCGACTAAATCGAAATGGTACCAACCGTCGAAGTCGCCTCCCTTAACTATTCCTTTCGCTCTCAAAATCATACCGTAAGAAGAACCGCAAAGGGCTTGAAGTATTCCGTTAAGTTCTGCTTTGGTGTAAGAAACGGGAGTTTCCGTTCCCCAGCTTGCGAACACTTCGTCTGCGTGGTGTCCGTGGTGGTGGTGACATTCGCATTCCGGGTCGTCGCACTCTTCGTCTTCGTGGTGGTGACATTCGTGTTCTTCTTCGTCGTCGTGGTGGTGACATTCGTGTCCTTCGTCGTCGTGGTGGTGGTGACATTCGCATTCCGGGTCGTCGCACTCTTCGCCGTGGTGATGATGATGGTGATGCTCGGCGTGTTTACGGTTGAGTTCTTCGATAAGTTCGTCCATCAAAGAGGCGTTGCCTTCGAGATTTTTAAGCAAGGTTTCTCCGTCGAGAAGTTCGAGCGGAGTGGTGATGAAAGTAGCTTTATCGTTGTACTGTTTCAAAAGTTCTACCGCAGCCGCCGTCTTTTCTTCGGAAAGTTTATCGCTCTTGGACACGACGATTACGTTGGCTTCGCTGACTTGGTCGATATAGAATTCGCCGAAGTTTTTGAGATACATTTTGCACTTTCCGCCGTCTACCACCGTGCAGAGAACGTTTATCTTCAAATCGAGTCCGGTGTTCGTGATGGCGGCTACTATGTCGGAAAGTTTACCTACGCCCGACGGTTCGATAATAATGCGGTCGGGTTTGTAGACGTCTATCATTTCTTTAAGGGATTTTTCAAAGTTCCCTACGAGAGAACAACATATACAGCCCGAGTTAATTTCTTTGATTTTTACGCCGGATTCTTTAAGGAAAGACCCGTCTATACCTATTTCGCCGAATTCGTTTTCTATGAGAGCTATTCTTTCTTTTCCCATTCTCGCGGAGAAAAGTTTTTTTATAAGGGTGGTTTTACCCGCGCCCAAAAATCCGGAAATTACATCAACTTTTACCATATATATCTCCTTTTTTCACTGTTATTTATTCGTTGTTTTCACGCTTGTAATGATACCACTTTTTGTAAAAAACGCAACAGTTATTACGTAAGTAATAGTTTTTTTATTCTTTAATTCTTTACGATTACGGACGGTAAAAGAAAAGCAAGCCTATATAAGACTTGCTATATCTTTGGCAGGAGTAGTAAGAATCGAACTTACGCCAGAGGAGTCAGAGGCCTCTGTGCTGCCATTACACCATACTCCAGCAATTTTCGACCGATAATATCGGTCCTCTGACTAACGCTACATAGTATATCACCTAAAAACGGCTTTGGCAAGAGTTTTTAATCAACAAATCCGTTTTTTAACGCAAAATTTTCTTCGACGAGAAGTCCGAATTTAGTCGACCATTTATGCTCGGTAAACATAAATCTGTATATGGTATCGTCGAAAGTAAGGTCGACGCCTTCACCGTTTTTCGTGACGATATTATTCATACCGTGAAGACTTTGTTTAAGCTCGGTTTCTTCCCCGTCTATTTTCCCTCGAAAACCTATCTCTTCTCCGTCAAAGAAGAATTGTCCGGCTCCTCTCTCTTCGAATTCGTCTATTTCGTGGTTTTCGATAGATACAACGACTTCTTTTTCTATGCGATAATCGCCCTTTTTCAATTCTTCCCTTACGGCAAGTCTTTGATAGTCGTACCAAAGGTCTATTCTGTCGAAAGCCTTGCTTCCTTCGTCGGGAATAAATTCTCCGTACTCGTTATATTCCACGGTATTGCCGCAGGCGTGACAATGAAGTTTTTTTCCGTCGCTCGTCGTTTCGTACTCCGCTCCGCAGGCGGGGCATTTATACAATACGTAGTTAAGATTTTGGGCGGGTTTTTCGGAAACGAAACGGATATTGTTCTCTCTTTGCCAAAGGTTGTCGTTGAATTTAAGGGCTTCCTTAACTCTTTCGTAGACCTCTTTCGGTTTGAGCGATTTCAGTTCTTCTCTCGTAAGTAAAACGTACGTTCGGGTAAAACATTTGCCTTTTTTGAAACCTTTGCAATATCTCGGACGGGTAAGGTAGGCTCCGTCGGTATGAACCATTACCACGTTGCTGTCCAAAAATTTAAGGAACTTTCCTATCGTCACGGGCAGATATTTTAGTTCCGTTCCGTCAAGACTGGTTTTCCCTTCGGGATAGATAAGAAGATTCCTCCCCTGGTCGACGGCGTTTTTCATAATCCTCATAGACGCAAGGTCGAGAGAACATTGACTCTTCGTTATGCAACCGAACGGCTTTATAAAGGGTTTTAGTTGTTTCCAGGTAAAAAGGTCTTTCCCCGTGACTATGTTAAAGCGTTTAGGCATAAGAGCGTGAATGGACATAATGACGTCTACCGTACTGGCGTGATTGCCGATAGCGACTATCGGTCCGACGAGTTTTTTGATATTCTTATCGCGTTTTATCTCGTGTTTCCATTTAGCTTTGAATACGGGTCTTGTCAACACCGCCGGTAACCAATAAAGGAAAAACGACGGTTTTTTGACTCTATCCTCTTTTTTTACTTTTGCCATAACGATATTCCCCTTTTATTTCAGATTTTCGGGATTAAGACATTCCAATTCGGGCAGAACGAAACGTCCGTCTTTTCTTATAAGCACGTCGTCGAAGTATATTTCGCCGCCGCCGTATTCGGGAGTCATTATAAGAACCAAGTCCCAATGAACCGCGCTTAAATTGCCGTTGCTGCAATCTTCGTAGCAACAGCCGGGCGTGAAGTGTATGGAACCTGCTATTTTTTCGTCAAAAAGGATATCTCCCATAGGTTTTGTGACGTAAGGATTAACCCCTATCGCGAATTCCCCTACGTATCTCGCCCCCTCGTCGGTATCGAAAATAGCGTTGCAGGCGGCGGAGTCGTTGGCAGTGGCTTCTATAATCTTGCCGTCCTTAAAGGTGAGCCTTACGTCCTTGAACTCGAACCCGTTTTCTATCGACGGAGCGTTGTAGTGAATATATCCGTTTACGCTGTCCTTAACGGGCGCGGAATAAACTTCTCCGTCGGGGATATTGCATTGTCCGCTGCATTTTACCGAACCTATGTTCTTTATGCTGAAACTAAGGTCGGTGTCCTTTGCGATAAGCCTTACCTTATCGGTTCTGTCCATAAGAGCTTTAAGACTGTCCATAGCCTTATCCATCTTGCCGTAATCCAAAGTGCATACGTCGAAATAGAAATCTTCAAAGCCCTCCGTACTCATTTTCGCAAGCTGGCTCATACCTTCCGTCGGCCAACGGAGAATAACCCATTTAGTATGGTTGACGCGTTTGTCGCTATGCACGGGAGTGGAGTAGCGGATATCGTATATCTTCATCTTCTCGTCGGGTACGTCGGAAAGTTCGAGACTGTTATTTCCTCCCCTTATTCCTATGTACGCGTCCATAGCGTCCATTCTCGCCCCGGCAAACTTAGCCATATCGTCGGCTAATTCTTCGCTCATTCCTTTTAGAATTTCGCGTCTGACTCTGTTGTTGAAAATCTCTACGAACGGATAACCGCCCGCGGCGTAAACTTTTTTGACGAGTTCTATTACCATTTCGTCAGGTACGTCGTACGCTTCGATAAGCACCTTTTCGCCCTTACGAACTCTGCAAGAGAAGTTGACGAGGACGTCTGCCAATTTTTCCATTCTGCAATCTTTCATAATACTACCCCTCGATTATTTTAACGTAGAAGTTGCGCTGTCTGGGCGGATCGAATTCCGCGAAATACACGTTTTGCCAACGCCCGAGAAGGGGCTTGCCGTCGGTGATTATAAGAGTTTCGCTCGCGCCGAAAATACTGCTCTTTACGTGTCCGTCGCTGTTCCCTTCGTCGTGCTTAAATTCCGGAAATCTCGGAAAGATTTTTTTCGCCGCAAACATAACGTCTTTCGCGACGTACTCGTCGGCGTTCTCGTTAATGGTAATGGCGGCGGTGGTATGCGGACAATATACAATACATATTCCTTCCCTTACTTTACTTTCCGATATAGCCTGTTTTATCTTGTCGGTAATATCGTAAAAAGCGTGTTCGGTAGTGGTCAAATCGAATTTATACAAAATTTTCCTCCGTATAATCTGTTAATGTCGGTTTTAATTCTATTATATAAATTATAAAAAGTCAATTAAGTTACTCCGTATCCGACGTCTATATGCGTTTTTCGCAAATTTTACGAAAATTTCAAATATACTTGCCGGTAAAACTTGCGGGATTGTTTTTTACTTCTTCCGGCGTACCCGTCGCTATAATGCGTCCGCCGCCGTCGCCCCCTTCGGGACCGAGGTCGACTATATGGTCGGCTACTCTTATTACGTCGAGGTTATGTTCGATTACCACGACGGTGTTGCCTGCGTCCACAAGGGCGTTAAGAATTTTTATGAGTTTTTCCACGTCGGCAACGTGCAAGCCCGTAGTAGGTTCGTCGAGAATGTACAGAGTTTTTCCCGTACTGCGTTTGGATAACTCGGTGGCTAATTTTATTCTCTGCGCCTCGCCGCCGCTGAAAGTCGTCGCCGGCTGACCTAACTTTATATAACCGAGACCGACGTCTTTAAGGGTTTTTACCTTATTATAAATTCTCGGAACGTTCTCGAAAAAGTCGCAACTTTCGTCTACCGTCATATCGAGAATATCGAAAATCGATTTTCCTTTATACTTAACTTCCAACGTTTCTCTGTTGTACCTTTTTCCGTGACAGACGTCGCAAGGGACGTACACGTCGGGCAGGAAGTGCATTTCTATTCTTATGATTCCGTCGCCGCCGCAACTTTCGCAACGGCCGCCTTTTACGTTGAACGAAAATCTTCCCGCGTTGTATCCTCTCGCCTTTGCGTCGGGCGTTTTCGCGTACAATTCTCTTATATAGGTAAAAACGTTGGTGTAAGTGGCGGGATTGCTTCTCGGCGTACGCCCTATGGGGCTTTGGTCTATCGCGATTACCTTATCGAGATACTCCGCTCCGTCTATCCCGTCGCAGTCGCCGACTGCCAAAGTGGAACGGTTGAATTTGTTGGCAAGATACGGATACATAATACCGTTAATTAAACTCGACTTGCCGCTACCGCTCACGCCCGTGACTACGTTAAGCGCGCCTATCTTGAATTTTGCGTCGATGCTTTTAAGATTGTTCTGTCTCGCTCCTTTTACCGTAAGGTAATTTCCGGTACCTTCTCTATGCTTTTCGGGAACCGTAATCTTCCTTCTTCCGCTCAAAAAGTCGCCGGTAATCGAGCGGGGACAATTCATTACGTCCTGTAAAGAACCCGCTACGACGAGTTCTCCCCCGTTAATTCCCGCGCCCGGACCTATGTCCACGATATAGTCGGCGGCTCTCATAGTATCTTCGTCGTGCTCCACTACTATAAGAGTGTTTCCTAAGTCGCGGAGACGTTTTAACGTGGCGATAAGTTTTTCGTTGTCCCTTTGGTGCAGACCTATGCTCGGTTCGTCGAGAATATACAATACCCCGGTAAGTCCGCTTCCTATCTGCGTGGCAAGCCTTATTCTTTGCGACTCGCCGCCGCTTAAAGTGGCGCTCGCACGGCTTAAAGTGAGGTAATTAAGTCCTACGTCGTTAAGGAATTTGACTCTCTCGTTAAGTTCTTTAAGTATCGGCGCGGCGATTATATTTTGCTTTTCGGTGAGGGAAAGACTTTTGAAAAAATCGGGTAATTTCGACACCGGCATCTCCGTAACTTCCGAGATGTTTTTTCCGCCGACGGTTATGGATAGGACTTCTTTTTTCAGTCTCTTTCCGTGACAGACTTCACATTCCCTTTCGGTCATGAGTTTTTCTATTTCCGCCCTTACTCCGTCGGACTGCGTTTCTTTATATCGTCTCGACAAGTTGTTGAACACTCCTTCGTAACGGGTATTGAACTCCATATTGAAAGAGGAAGTCTGCGCGGATACCGATATTTTTTCGCCGTTCGTTCCGTACAAAAGTATATTCTGAATGTGTTCGGGCAAATCGCAATAAGGCGTGTCGAGCGAAAAGTTATATTTTTTCGACAAAGCTCTGAACTGCATCATGCTCATTCCGCCCATATCGAGGTTCCAACCGGTACAGCGTATCGCTCCCTCGTTAATGGACTTGGTTCTGTCGGGAATAAGTTTATTGACGTCGAGTTCGCTCTTGAACCCTAACCCCGAACAGGCTTCGCAGGCTCCGTATGGAGCGTTGAAAGAGAACATTCTCGGGGTGATTTCCCCCAACGTTATGCCGCAGTCCGGGCAAGCGTAGTTGGTGGAAAAGAGTTCTTCTTTGCCGTTACTTTCCACGATTACCAAACCTTCGGCTAATTTCAACGCCGTCTCTATACTGTCGGTAAGGCGGCGGTTTATTCCCTCTTTCATCACGAGCCTGTCGATAACGACGCTTATATTGTGCCTTACGTTTTTATCAAGGGATATTTCTTCGTCGAGCGAATAGACGTTGCCGTCTATCTTAACCCTCGCGTAACCGCTTCTGCGGAGCGAATCGAGCTGCTTGACGTATTCGCCTTTTCTATCCCTTACTATGGGCGCAAGCACGATAAACTTCGTACCTTCTTCCATAGTCTTAATTCCGTCCACTATCTGGTCGACGGTGATTGCGGAGATTTCTCTTCCGCATTTCGGACAGTGCGGCGTGCCTACTCTCGCGAACAGTAACCTTAGATAGTCGTATATTTCGGTGACCGTACCCACCGTCGAACGGGGGTTCTGCGACGTGGTCTTCTGGTCGATACTTATGGCGGGGCTTAATCCTTCTATACTCTCCACGTCGGGTTTGTCCATCTGCCCCAAGAACTGTCTTGCGTAGCTCGAAAGGCTCTCTATATACCTTCTTTGTCCTTCGGCGAAAATAGTGTCGAACGCAAGGCTCGATTTACCGCTTCCGCTCAGTCCCGTGAACACGACGAGTTTGCCTCTCGGTATGGTTAAATCTATGTTTTTTAAGTTGTTTTCACGCGCTCCGCGAATAACTATATTGTCGTTCATTTCCCCTCCGAATATTTCGGTTTTTCCTACGTTATTTTTTCCTTATAAGCTGTTTTAATTCGGCTATTTCGTCCCTTAACTTAATGCAACTTTCAAAGTCTAATTGCGAACTTGCCACTTTCATAAGTCCGGTAAGGCGTTCTATTTCCTTGACGGCGTCTTTTCTGTCCAAAGTCTTCTTACCGCCGTCTTTCTTCGTTATTAAGATACTGTTCTTAATTTCCTTGACGATGGTTTTCGGGATAATTCCGTGTTCCTTGTTGTACGCAATCTGATAGGCGCGGCGGCGTTCGGTTTCGTCAATCGCGCTCTTCATGCTGTCCGTCACCGTGTCGGCGTACATAATAACCCTCGCTTCGGCGTTACGGGCGGCTCTGCCCACCGTCTGGATAAGAGAACTTCTGCTTCGCAAAAATCCTTCCTTGTCGGCGTCGAGAATAGCCACGAGCATTACTTCCGGGATATCCAAACCCTCTCTCAAAAGATTTATGCCGACGATAACGTCGTTTTCGCCCCGTCGCAAAGCGTTTATTATCTCTATCCTTTCGAGCGTGTCAATATCGCTGTGCATATAGGTAGCCTTGATGCCGTTTTCGACAAGGTACAGAGTAAGGCTCTCCGCCATTTTTTTGGTAAGCGTGGTGACTAAAACTCTGCCGTGCTTTTCGATGACGCCGTTTATCTCGCCGATAAGGTCGTCTATCTGCCCTTCGGTCTTTCTTATTTCTATCGACGGGTCGACGAGTCCGGTAGGTCTTAGGAGCTGTTCAACTATTTGTCCTTGTTCTTTAAGTTCGTATTCGCCGGGCGTCGCGCTCACGCATATAAGCTGCGAGTACCGTTGCGAAAACTCGTCGAAATTAAGGGGGCGGTTGTCGTAGGCGGCTTTCAGGCGGAAACCGTAATTAACAAGGCTGTCCTTTCTCGACCTGTCGCCCGCGTACATACCCCTTATCTGCGGCAAGGTAATATGCGACTCGTCAATAAACATAATAAAATCTTTCGGGAAATAGTCCATAAGAGTAAATGGCGGCTCGCCCGGCTGTCTTCCGTCGAAGTAGCGGGAATAATTTTCTATCCCCGAACAATACCCTATCTCTCTAATCATCTCCACGTCGTAGCACACTCTTTCGCGCAGACGCTGTTCTTCGATAAGTTTGTTGTTTTCCTTAAATTCCGAGCACTCTTCTTTCATGTCGGAAAGAATTCTTCCGAGCGTGGTCTCCACTTCTTCGTCTCCCACTACGTAGTGGCTCGCGGGGAATATCGCGGCGTGTTCGAGCGTGGAAATAACTTTACCCGTGGTCACGTCTATTTCGTAAAGTCCGTCTATCTCGTCGCCGAAAAATTCTATTCTTATTGCGATATTGCTGTAATTACTCGGAAAGACTTCGAGAATATCTCCACGTACTCTGAAAGTGCTTCTCACGAAGTCTATATCGCTTCTTTTATACTGCAAGGACACAAGTTTGTCGACAAGTTTATCCCGGTCTGAGATAGCTCCCGGTCGCAGAGAAATCATTTGCTTAAAATACGTTTCCGGGGCTCCCAAGCCGTAGATACAGGATACCGAAGCTACGACTATGACGTCGCGACGTTCTCCGAGCGAAGCGGTAGCCGAGTGACGTAGTTTGTCTATTTCGTCGTTCATACTCATATCCTTTTCGATATAAGTATCGGTGGAGGGAATGTAGGCTTCGGGGCGGTAGTAGTCGTAGTAAGATACGAAATATTCCACTCTGTTGTGCGGGAAAAGCTCCCTGAATTCGTTACATAACTGCGCGGCGAGGGTCTTGTTGTGCGCGACTACCAAAGCGGGGCGGTTTAATTTTTCTATGACGTTTGCCATAGTAAAAGTCTTGCCCGAACCGGTGACGCCGAGCAAAACCTGTGTCCTCAAACCGTCTTCGACTCCGGCTACTAATTTGTCGATAGCCTGTTGCTGGTCGCCGCACGGTTTGTATTCGCTTACTAATTGAAATTTATCCATTTCCCCTTACCCGAAAATCAGGTTCAGAATCTCCTTTAACGAGAAGCTCAACGCCGCTATCAAGATAGTGGTAATTATTCTTAAAATGAGCTTTCGACGACTTACCCTTTTATCTCTCAAAAAACTTATCCCGTTATCTTTAAGGGTAATGCAGTACATAATATCGCCCGAAGGAGTCTTCGCCTTGCTGCAATCGAAATAATTATCCAGTACCAACTGATTCAGCGTCTCTTCGAGCTCCGTTTCCTTAAACTCCACGCCGTACGGTATCTTCGTCAAAAGGTCGAGCGGCGACACGAGACATTGACCGTTCTGCGAACGGCTTGCCTTGTTGTAGATAATATTCATCAACGCTTTTTCTTTTTTCCCGAGAACCATACTACTTAAACACCGTCACTAAAAAAGTAATCATCGCCGCAACGAATCCGCCGAGAAAAGAACTTACCGCGCATATCACGGCGAACTTTCTTACGTCTATCGTCGTAAGATTTTCTTTCCCCTCTTTTTCTTCTTCGAGAGGCTCGGTAAGGGCGAGCTGTTGCCGTCTTTGGCGTTCCAGAACCGCGGCTCTCTCTTCTTCCGCGGCGGCGATTGCGTTTTCTTCCGCTATCTTATTCTTTTCGGCAATGAGTTTTCCTTTCGGTCGAATCGAAAGACAGTAAGTAGCGGCGTCGGAAAACAATATTTTTAACATATCGTTGACTTCCAGCGCGGATATTATCTTATCGAGTTCTTCCACGGTAATTTCGGCGTCGATTAAGGACAGAATTTCGTCCTTGTTTACCACGAGATTTTCTCCGTCGGTGGACATCGACGCTATTATGCCGAGAATTTTATATGCGGTCTTGTCTAACATTTTATAACTTAATGCGAGAGTTTATTTCTCTCATTCTGTCTACGTCTATTTTGACTACTTTACGGTCGTAACTTAAAAGTCCGTTTACTTCGTCTTCGACGTCGCTCACTTCGGTGTATACGGTGGCGCAAAGTCCTCTGTCTATCGCTTTGACCACTCTGTTAAGATAGAGTTTTTCCAACGCGTCGCCGAAACTTTCGATATTCTTGTACACTCTGTATCCGAACAGCTTGTCCATATTGAAAGCGTGTCCGGGTATTCTTAAACCGTATCCGCCGAATTCGCTCAATACGATAGGTCTGTCGTCGTGTCTATTGTATTTCGGGAAGCGGAAAGCGGTGAAGTAGATGTGAAAACTGTTAAGGTCGCCCGCTCCCTGGTCGTAAAATCCGCTCGCGTGGTCTATAATACGGGTGGGGTCGAGTTTTTTATAAAATTCGTACGCCTTGACGGAATCGAACTGCCCCCAGCCTTCGTTGAAGGGTACCCATACCGAAAGTCCGACTACGTTGTAGAGAAGGTCTATCATTCTTTCGCTGTCGACGTAATACTCCTTTCTGCCTTCTTCGTCTTCGCGGGAGAAATATTTATAATTCTTTTCGGTGTCTTTCTTTTTGAACTGTCTCGTGCAGAAAGCGAGGTTAAGCGCAGGGTGCAAAGTCGTAGTAAAGATACTGTAAACCGAACCGCCCGAAATCATGTCCTGCCATACGAGCATACCTATTCTGTCACAGTGATAGTACCAACGCAAAGGCTCTATCTTGATGTGCTTGCGGAGCATGTTGAATCCCATGTCTTTCATTGTCTGAATATCGTAAATCAACGCTTCGTCGGTGGGCGCGGTGTACATACCGTCGCTCCAATATCCCTGGTCGAGAAGTCCGTTGTGGAAATACGGTTTGTTATTCAGCATAAGGCAGGAAAAACCTTTTTCCGTCTTGCCGATACCGAATTTACGCATACCGAAATAAGAACCGATTTCGTCTTTGCCGGCTTTAATTTTAAGGTCGTAAAGGAAAGGACTTTCGGGAGACCAGCATTTGAATTCGTCCATGTCCACGGTGACTTTGCCGTCTTTAACTTCGGCGGCGGTCTTTACCTTTCCGTCTTCGTACACTTCGACTACCGCGGGAATGACTTCCTTAGCGAAAGTGAGTTCTATATCCACGCTGCCCAAATCTATGTCGGGAGTGATTTTGATTTTTTCGATATAATTGTCGCAGACTTGTTCTATCCAGACCGTTTGCCAGATACCCGACTGCGGAGTGTACCATATTCCGCCGCGTTTGCTCGACTGTTTTCCCCTCGCCTGCGAACCCGCGTCGCCGGGGTCGGTGACGGTCACGCAAATTTCGTTTTCTCCCTCCTTAACCGCCGAAGTAATATCGAACGTAAACGGGAAGTAACCGCCCTTATGTCTGCCTACTTCGGTCCCGTTAATAGTAACGGTACATTCGTAATCTACCGCTCCGAAATGCAACAAAACCACGTCGTCGGTTTTTGTGAAAGAAAACTTCCTGCGATAGTATAATACGTCGTCTGCCGTAACGACTTTTTCCACGCCCGAAAGGATACATTCGGGACTGAACGGCACGAGGATTTTGCCTTGATAATCGGAAAGAACTTCGTCTTTTTTTAAGATAGCGTAATCCCATTCTCCGTTAAGGTTTTCAAAACTGTTTCTCGTAAGCTGTGGTCTGGGATAATCGTTAAGGGGCAAAGTTTTGTCCATTTTTTCCGCGAAAGGCGTAAGCAATCTTTCCATAAGTGGTTCTCCTCTTTTATCGTCATTTATTTCGGCATGGTTTTTCCGATACGGAAATATTGTATCATAGCGGAAAACTTTTTGCCACTATTTTTTATAAATAAATATATATATAAAGCGTACGCACGCCTTTTAACGGGTTTTTACCTGTAATTCGGCTTTAATTTATTTGGTGAAAAACCACGATAAATTCGGTGTATTCTCCTTCTTTGCTGTCCACTCCGATAGTTCCGCCCGATATATCGACTATCGACTTTGCGATGGACAATCCGAGACCGAAACCTTCGGGAGTGCTGTGCGACTCGTCCACTCTGTAAAACCTGTCGAACAGTTTCGGGACGTCTTCTTTTTTTATTCCTTCGCCCGTGTTACGCACGCTGAAAGTTGCTTTTTTTCTTTCCGCCGCCACCTTGACGGTGACCGTTCCGTGTTCGGGGGTATACTTTAACGCGTTCTCCAAAAGTATATAAATAAGTTTTTCTATGTTGGCGGAAACCGCCGATATCGTTACGTTCTCTTTTATGTCGGTTTCGAGCGTCACGTTATGCTCGAAAGCCAACGCTTCGGATTCCAAAACCACTCCTTCGGCAACCGTACTTAAATTTACGTCCTCTTTTATCTGTTTTTTTCCGTTCGCTTCGAGACGGGCTAAAAGAAGCATTTCTCCCACGAGTTTGCTCATACGGTTTACCTGGCTTCCTATGTTGTCGAGCCACTTTTTCTGCTCGTCGGTAAAGTTGTCGGAAGAGCTGTTGAGTATGGATAAATCGGTATTGATGATGGTAATCGGCGTTTTCAGTTCGTGCGAAGCGTTCGCGACGAGTTCCTGCTGTTTTTCAAAGGCGTTTTCGACGGGGGCGATGTTTCTCTTCGCCCAACTTACCGAGATTAAGGCTATGGCTATTATCCCTACGCTGCCCGCCACTATCGTGATTATCATCATACGGATAAGGTTGTTGTATTCGTCGGTGTAATCGCACAGATAAATCGCGTCGCCCAAACTTGTTTTCGCGCACTTATACGCCACTCTCGAAGTACCCACGAGGAGATATCCGTTGTTGTTTCCGCTGCCGTCCAAAACCGTATTTATTATCTCGTTGACGGTGTCGGTGTCATAAACGTTGCTGTCGGACAGATAAATTTTTCCTTCGTTGCTGACGAAGATAGCCATCGTGTCGCGGTTTTTTTCCGGTACGACGGACGGACTGCCCTCGTCGTCGAAAAATACGTAATATCGTTTATCGGATATGATGGCGAGCTTTTTGTCGACCTCTCGATACAAAGTCACCACGTTGTACGCGAACACGAGAAAAAGCGCAATGACAAGCACTACGCCCCATATTATACTCTGTCGTACGGCGACTTTTATCTTTAATTGTTCAAACACTATTCCTCCAATTTATATCCCACTCCCCTCACCGTCGATATAGTGACGTGACTGCCTATAAAGGCGAGCTTCTTTCTGAGGAAAGATATATAAACTTCGATATTGTTATACTCCGCTTCGGAATCGTACCCCCACAGTTTTACGATAAGGTCGTCTTTGGACACGACGAAATTAGGTCTGTCGAAAAAGTATTGCAGAATTTCGCTTTCCTTTAACGCGACTTTGACTTTCTTGTTGTTACAACAAAGTTCGAAACTCGATACGTTGTACTCCACGTCGCCGAATTTTTTCACGTTTTCGCTTATCGTATTCGTCTTTCTTCTCGAAACGGCTCTTATTCTCGCAAGGAGTTCGGGCGTGGAGAAAGGTTTTGCGAGATAGTCGTGGCTCCCATGTCGAGACCTCTTACTTTGTCGTTCACCTGACTTAACGCGGTAAGCATAATGACCGGCGTATTGTTCTTTTCCGTACGCAGTTTTCTCAACACGTCGAAACCGTTCATTTTCGGCAACATTACGTCGAGCAAAATAAGGTCGTATCTGTCAGTGGCGGCGTATTCGTATCCGCTCTCGCCGTCGTACACGGCGTCCACTATGTATTTTTCTTTTTTCAGTATATGTACCAACGCCTCGGACAAACTGACTTCGTCTTCCACCAAAAGTATGTTCATATTACCTCCGTTCTTGCTACAATATACTTCTATAATCTTAAATTAGGCTTTACGATAGTAAAAAACAAACCTTTCTCGTCCGTTTTTTATCGGGATTACGATTTATTTCCCGAACGTGAGTCTTACGGTACGACCGTATTCCCTGCTTTTAAGTTCGGGCACGTATCTAACGAAAACTCCGTCGTAAATTAGCCCGTCGACGTCGATTTCTTTCCCCGTAAAATAATCGGTAATTCCTGCGAAAGCGCCGTTAGCGAACACGGCAATTATGTTCTCCGCCTTTTTAAGTCCTTCGAAATCGTTTCCCAACATTCCTTTAATCATTCTCTCCCACGTTCCGTCGCCGAGTAAAGACAAAACAAACGGCACTATTCCGCTGTCGTAACATTCGAGTTTCCCGGTGGTGACGAGTTTTTCCATATCGACGTTTATCGGAACGGACGGATTTATAGCGGCGAATTCCTCGGACGCCGCGTTCAGATTGTACATAAGGTAGTAGAATACGTACTTAATCAAATCGAATTCGGGTTTTCCTTCGAGCGCGTCGTCGCCCGAAAATACCGACGCCGCGTAAACGGTACTCGCTTCGTACACCGTCTTATACTCTATCGAAGGGATATCGACGCCGTAAGTTTTCATCACCCTTTCCATCGATATTTCGCCATCTTTCTCGTCCTTTACGTATATGGGGGAAGAGCAAGTGATTTTCGCGGCTTTTGCCACCGTCTTCAACGCTTCGGCGCGGTCGCCGCCCTTGCTTATCATTCCGCCTAAAAGTCCGCTTGGCGTATCGAGTTTTTCCACGGCGGATACTATTTCCTGTCGCATGTGTTTAACGGCGTAATTCTGCAACCCTTGTTTTAATTCTTCCCTGACGTGGTCGGGCGTGACGTCGCAAAGATACTTCTCATCGACGGAATCGTGCCTTACTTCCGATATATCGACTCCGTTTTTACTCAGCCTCGCGCTGCTGTACGAACAGGGATAATGTATCATAGACGGGTTCCCGATATCGTAAAATTCGTTACCCGAATCGGAAGTTACTTTCTTTATATCCTGCAAATGAAGATGCCCGGTAAAGGCGTAGTTCACGCCGTTGTCGGCGAAATACTTTGCCATAGTAAGGTATGCGTCGTTATCTCTCATATTCGCCACCGACTTCGGGAAATGGTCCTTGAACGGGATATGCGACATAATTACGGGTATACGCTTATCGGTCTTACAGCGTTCTATCTGTTCTTCTATCCACTGTTTTTGGCTTTCGCCCATAGGTGGCTTATGCACTATTTCGCCCTGCGTATCGTAATAGCACCACCCTATATTGTCTACGGCTATAAGGCGGTGAGTTTTTCCTAAATCGGCGGAATAAGATAGTCCGCCGTAAAATGTGGAAACAGCCTCGTTGTACCCGAAATCGGCGTATATTTCCTTATACTCGTTGAAGTCTATTTTCTTGTCGAGTTGCAAAAAATTAGTGGGCAAATCGTGGTTTCCGTTGATGACGAAAACATTTACTCCCGCCGCTTCGATTCTTTTGAGGACTTTGGCTAACTCTTCGTGACTTAATCTGTCCCCTCTTTCGGTAAGGTCGCCCGATATAAGCAGGTAATCGGGAGCGGAGGCTATTACTTCGTCGGCGACGCTGTTAAAGATAGCCTCGCTTATATGTTCCATTTTGTCTTCGCCTTCGTAGTAAGCGTAATTATCGGCGGTAAACGTCTTTTGAGAAACGAAATGAACGTCCGACATCACCGTGACGTCAAGGTACTGCGCCTCGTACGCAGTATCGATAGCCACCCCCGTCAACGCTGTAAGTCCCGCCAGTATCAATGCAATAAACGCTATCGCCAATCCTTTTTTCATAATGCCTCAAAAGTTTATATTATATAATATTTTATTATACTATATAGTGTAAAAAAAATCCATAGTCAATTTTACTATGGATTGTTTTTCGTGATTTTTTATGGTTTACGGCTATTTTACAACCTGCTTTCCGTGATAATTCTGCCGTCAAGGGTCTTTAAGACAAGCAAACCGTCCTGTAAAAGCAAATAGCTCTTTTCCGAACCGTTCTTCGGGAAGGTAACGCTACCCGGGTTAGCCACGGTTATATCGCCGATTTTTTTGATAAAGCCGATATGAAAATGTCCGTAGAACACCGCGTCGGCGTTTTTCGGCAAGTTGTTCTCGTTGCGGACGTGTCCGTGGGTAAGATAAATTTTTTTGCCGTCGATAAAAAGGTATGCGTTCTCCGCAAAATCGAAGTCGGATATCATTTCGTCCACTTCGCTGTCGCAATTGCCTTTTATAACGATAAGGTTTTTAGTTACGGCGTTGAGATACTCTGCCGTCAGCATCGGGTCGTAACCGTCGGGAATGCCGTTACGCGGACCGTGATTATATATGTCTCCGAGCAAAACGAGAGTATCGGCTTTTTCTTCGGCGAATCTTTCGAGTAGTTTTTCGGTAGCCGCTGCCGAGCCGTGAATATCGCTTGCGATTAAAATTTTCATACTTTCTCCTTTTAATATATCGGCGTAACGGTAAGTCCGTCGCCGTCGTAATACGTTATTTCGAGTGCGAACCCTTCGCCCGATTCCAACAAAGCGTTCAAGTTGGGATTGCTGAGGCTGTTTTTGTCGGCAAAGTTATGCTCGATTTCGTAATCAGACCCTGCGTAACTCACCCTTATTTTTATAATACCCGACGTTGCGAAAAAAGTCACTCCGTTTAACGCGGCTGAATTGTCGGCGGAGATATTTATTATCGCCACGGAATCGTTTTCTACGGTTATATCGGAATAGATAGCGACGTATTGCGTAACTTTTCTGTATTTAGCTACGATAATCGTATCCGAACTTATCGGCGAGCTTGCGTCGAAATCTCCGCCGGCTTCCGTTGTCCACTTTACGAAAGCGTAACCGTCGCGAGTTACGTCTATTCCGCTCAAATCTACCGCGTCCCCTCTTTTTACGACAACGTTTTCTTGTTTGTCGCCGTATTTTACGGTTACGGTAAATTCTTTAACGCCGCCGAACATCTCTTCCACCCATTCTCTTTCGCTTCCCTTGTATTCCGGGTGATATTTAAGATACAGTTCGTACGCGGATAATCCGTCTTTGCCGTCGGCTCCGTTTGTTCCGTCCTTACCGTTTATACCGTCCTTGCCGTCGGCTCCGTTTGTTCCGTCTTTACCGTTTTCACCGTCTTTACCGTCGGTTACTTTACCCAAATTCTTCGTCGTGTCGTCGCTTAAAATTACTATGATTTCGTCGTTCTCGTTCCTTACGATATCGACGATGCCGACTCCGTCTTTACCGTCCTTACCGTCGGCTCCGTTTGTTCCGTCTATGCCGTTTTTACCGTTTATTCCGTCCGCTCCGTCTTTTCCGTCTTTACCGTTTATACCGTCTTTGCCGTCTTTGCCGTCGGCTCCGTTAATTCCGTCTTTACCGTCGGCTCCGTCCTTGCCGTTCAATACTTTGCCTAAGTTCTTTATCGTGCCGTCGGTAAGAGTAACTATTATTTCGTCGTCTTCGTTTCTTATTATACTCGATATTCCCACGCCGTCGACTCCGTCTCTGCCGTTTGTTCCGTCTACTCCGTTTATTCCGTCGACGCCGTTTATGCCGTCTTTGCCGCTCGTGACTTTGCCTAAATTTTTCTTCACGCCGTTAGTTAAAGTCACTATTATTTCGTCGCTTTCGTTTTTGATTATATCGACTATACCCACGCCGTCGACGCCGTCTTTACCTTTGACTTCACCCACTTCGAGCAACGTGTCGTCGGTAAGCAAAACGAATAATCTTCCGCTCGCGTCGATATACACGTCGGAAACTCCTACGCCCTCGACCCCTTTAATCGTCGATAAAAACTCTTCGAGAGTCCCTTCGTAGCCTAAATTAACCGCTTCGGCGTAAATAATTCTTACGTTTTTGTCCATATCGGACTGTTCGTAATCTTTTGGCACGCAGGAAGTAAAAATAATCGATAAACAAACGACTGAAAATATCGTCGCTACAATGCAAAACTTCTTCATAAATTGTTTCCTCTGTTTGTAATTTTGCATAATTCAAAACCGTGGTAAGATAAATAGCGGTTGAAGGTATACAAAATTTATCGCCGCGGCAAACGGTATTCGCGACGAACGGCGTTCTTTCGCTTTCTTGCGGAAATATGAAATTAAGCGTACTCCGTATACCGTCAAAAGAGGAAACGTTACTTTCGGGGGGCGTTTTATAAAAAAATACGACGGGGTTTCCGCGTATCGGTTATCCGCCCGTCCGTGACGAAAACAGTGCGGATAATACGCAAAAAGGCATAACGACGTTATACCAATGGCTTTGTTGTTACTTTTATTACCGAATAAGAAAAACTATTGAGCTTTCTTTGCGTTGTCCAACATTTTAGCGAGTCTTGCTTTCTTTCTCGCGACGTTGTTTATATGGAACAATCCGTCGGAACGAGCCGCGTCGATAACGGAGAAAGTAACGGGCAAAAGTTCTTCCGCCTTAGCGATATCGTTAGCTGCGATAGCGGCTTCGTATTTCTTAATAGCGGTCTTAACTTCGCTTCTCAAACTATTATTGCGCGCGTTTTCTTCTCTGCTGATAAGAACGCGTTTTTTCTGGGACTTAATATTAGCCATCAGTTAACTCCTTTTTTACGTAACATTTTGAATTTGCGTATGCTATTCTACCATATCGACAAAAAATTTGCAACTAAAACCGTATATTTTTTTCGCCAAAAGTAATAATATCGCATTATGCAACGATATCGAAACTTTATTGAACCTGCGGTCGCCGTTAAAAGCGAAACGGACGCGGTAAAAACGCAAAAATACTATTCCGGTAAGATAGTCGTGACCGAAAGTTCGGTCGACGGAAAATACCGAGTCTTTACCGACGAACTGAAAGAGGAGCTTTTCGAAAACCGCTCCCTCTGCGAAAAACTTATTTCCGTAATATCTTCGCAGATACGATATTTTCTGAAAAAATACAAAGTATCTTCTTCCGACCTCGTACTCGTCGGCGGTATCGGAAACGAAAACTTAACCGCCGATAAATTAGGGTGCTTAGTAGTGGACAAACTTTACGCAACCGCCCATATATATAAGGATAGAAAGTTCAACGAAACGATGGGCAATCTCGCCTCGGTAAAGTGCGGAGTAAGCGGCGTGACGGGAATAGAAAGTTACGTTCACCTATCGGCTTTGTGCGACGCGTTACGCCCGAAAATAATCATAGTAGTCGACACTCTCGCCGCCAACCGTCTCGAAAGGCTCGGCTCGTCGGTGCAACTGTCCGACGTAGGCATTACTCCCGGTAAAGGGGTCGGCAACGCAAAAAAGGAATTCTCCTCCTCTTCCCTTGCCGTTCCCGTAATAGCGATAGGCGCGCCGCTCGTCATTTCCGCGGAAAAAATAGTGGCGGCTTATCTCGACAAAAACGACTTCGCGACCGCCGAAAAAACCAACCTTACCGACCTCGCCGTAATGGCGAAAGACGTTGATTTTTTGGTAAAAGATTTTTCCTACGTCATCGCCGAAAGCATAAACCGAGCCGTCCACGACTACGAAGAATAACGCCGCGACAACAAATTTTTCCGCAAAAAATAAATCCCTGCGTTTTGCAAGGTTTTTTATTTTTTTATTGCGTAAAGAAGTATAAATGAGCGTTCGGATTGCGTTTATTTTTTGCGAAAGTCAGTCGTAGACGTACTAAGTACGGTAGACGACGCTTTCGCAAAAGCAGGAAGGAACTATAAATTCCCGTCCGCTTTTATTGTTATCGAATATGATTTGCTTTTTAATAATATTTTATATCTCGTTCCTTACTGCGTAAAGAATTATAAATGAGCGTTCAAATTGCGTTTATTTTTTGCGAAAGTTAGGCGTAGGCGTACTAAGTACGGTAGACGACGCTTTCGCAAAAGCAGGAAGGAACCATAAATTCCCGTCCGCTTTTATTATTATCGAAATATAGTTTGTTTTTTATGATTATTCATATCCCGTTCCTTACTGCGTAAAGAAGCGTAATATGGGCGGTCATTAAGTTATCCACCTTATTTCACTTACCGACACCCCGCCGTTTTCATTCTTGTTTATGTGCATTTCGCCCCATTTCCCGTCGCGTTTTACACGACATTCGCCGCCTATTACGGGGGTGCCGGCGTCGAAAGTAAATTCGACTACGGTTTCGTTATTCATATCTATATAACCGCATTTTTCGCGTTTATATACGCATGCGTAGCCTTCGGAAAAAGAGGTCGCGCAGTCGTAAATTATCGGGATAATCAGCTCGCCTTCCCTGTTAATAAACCCGAACCTTTCGTCTTTTTCCACGCAACAGACGTTTTCTTTATAGTTAAAGACTTCGTCGTAAACGGGTTCTACGACCTGTTTACCGTTTCTGTCCTTAAATCCCCACTTGCCGCCTCTGTTCACTTTGACGTAGATGTCGTGTTCTTCCTTGACGGGAACGAACTTCGGACGGGGCGGTTTCTGCGGAAGCGTCGTCATTACGAAATCGGTGTTAAGTCCGTATTTGTCTTTCGACTTATCCTTTGCCGCATTTTCTTTGCCGTTACGTCTATCGCCGTTATCCTGTTTCTGCGGATTTTTCTTGCCCTGTTCCCGCGTGATTTCGGGTTTTTTATCGTTCGGGTCTGCGTTCCCCGACACGGGTTTAACTTCGGGTGTGGGTTTTATCGCTATTTTCTTCATGCGTAAAGCGTTCTTTACGTCGAGAAGGTTCTTTTTATTGAAAGTGTGTATGCGATAAAAATCTTTTTCTTCGCGCACGGCAAGATCTCGCAGAGTGCTTATGCCTGCGTTCTTCAAAAGATTTGCGGTTTCTTCCCTTAATTTCAACGTGTCCACCGATTCCGCCATAAGTTCCGCCGGATACGGAGAATTATAATCGTTTCTGAAAGGAGGTTTTTTGTTATTTCTGAATCGTCTGTTTGCCATATAATTCGTTACGTCCCGTCGGCTTATCGTCGACGGGACATAAGTTTTCGATACTAATCGATATTATCGACTATTTTTCCCACGGGAATACGTAGTTCAATTTAAGGTCGTCGCGAACCTTGCTCATTTCTTTCTGAACGGCTTCGTTAATGGGTACGCCGCTGTCCTTTCTTTCCTGCCATACGTTCCATTCTTTTTCGCCGGCGGAGAAGATATGGTCGCAGCCGGGAGCTTTCTTGGAAGCGCGTACGGAACGGATTATGTCGCCCGCTTTCTTACGGCAGAGTTCTTCGCCCAAGAAGTGGTTGGTGTCGATTGCTATGAAGAAGTGACCGAGATGATAAGGTATCTTCTCTCCCTTTTCGTTCTTACCGTTGAGGTCTTTACCGTAGATACCGTCCTGCAATACCGCGGAAAGAAGTTCTACTACCATAGCGTAGCCGTATCCTTTGTATCCGCCGAGAGCTTCGCCGATACCGCCGAGAGTGGTAAGAGCGGCAGTGCCGTTACGGATAGCCTTCAACGCTTCTCCCGCGTCGCCTTCAACGGGATTACCGTTAAGGTCTATCATAGTGCCGGGATGGACGGGTTCTCCTATTCTTGCGTAGTATTCTATTTTACCGTTTTGAGTAATGGAAGTAGCGCAGTCGATAAGGAAGTCGAATTCTTCGTCGGTAGGAATACCGATGGTAAGAGGGTTGGTTCCGAACATGCCTTCGACGCCGAAAGTAGGAGCGACGGAAGGACGCGCGTTTGTACCGGTGATACCGATGCAACCTTCTTTGCAAGCCATCGTGGGATAGTAACCCGCAATACCGTAGTGGCAGGAGTTACGAACGACTACCATACCCATACCGTACTTTTTGGCTTTTTCGATAGCGAGTTTCATGGACTTGTATCCGATTACCTGACCCATACCGTCGTGTCCGTCTACCACTGCGGTGGTTTCGGTTTCTTTAACGATTTCGAAATTGGTAACGGGGTTCTGGATACCGTCGTTGATACGGTCTATATAAATAGGTTTGAAACGATTGCAACCGTGGGATTCGATACCGCGTCTGTCGGATTCGAGCAAAACGTCGGTACAAATTTCCGCGTCTTCACGGGGTACGCCCACGCCTACGAACGCGTCGGTAACAAAATCAGCTGCTGTTTTCCAGTCTAATACAACTTTCGGCATAAGAAAAAATTCTCCTTATATGTATAAAATAAATTTGCATATATTATAGCAACATTTTATTGCGAGGTCAAGCATAATAACAAACCGCCCGAACTTATCGCAAATTCGGACGGCTTTTTGTCGTTATGACGATTTTAAACCGATTTAGTCGCGATTACGCTGATTTATGCGAATTTTGCCGTGGTTACGCTGCCGCCGCACCAACCGTCTATAAGACCTTTCACGTCGCATTTCATAGCCTTAGCGAACGACGCGGTAAGAGAATCTACGTCGGCTCTCTTCATATAATTGTCTTCGACGTAATTTTTTATCGCCTTGTCGAACCTTGCTTTGCCCGCGGTTTCGTAAAGATTGTTAAACATCATCGCCGTCTTGTAGTACACGAGCATGGAATATCCGTATTCGCTGTAATCGTAAATACTCTTGTTTAGCGACAAATCGCCCTTTTCCCCTCTCATTTTCTGCAACCTTTCGTAAGATAAGTACGCGTCGGAAATTTTCTTCATTCCTTCGTCGAATTTTTCCTTTTCGTCACGCAGTAAATAATAGTATTCCGTCATAAAGGTAGTAAGCCCTTCGTCAAGATACGGCGACTCTATATTGTCCGATCCGACCACGTTATAAAACCATTGATGAACGGTCTCGTGAATTATCGTCTGTGTGGCGTTATCGGTATCGTCGGCTACAAAACTCATACCCGAAAACTCCATTCCGTCTGGTGAAAAAGACGTCTCTGCGATGACGTAATCGCCGTAAGGATACTTGCAATACGCTTCCGAAAAAGTCTTAATTACGTCGGCGGCAAGTGACGTGTAATCGTTGCCTTTTACCGAATAATACTTAATTGTCACGCCGTCCGATTCCAACGTTTTTACCGTATAATTTTCGTTCGCAACGAAGGCAAAATCTCTGAAATCGTCGCATTGTGCGGTAATTGTTTTCACACCGTCGGATATGCTTTCGGTCACTTCGCCGGGGCAAGCGACGACGAGTGTTTCGGGAAGATTTATCGTCACGGAAAAGTCCGCTATATCGCTTAAAATCGGGTCGCCTATATAAAAGAACCTGTCCTTTCGAAACCCTTCTTCGCCGTATACGGCAAGCTGCGGATAAAAGTTACTTACGTTTATATATCCGTTGCTTTTGCCCAGTCTTAAATTACATTCGGGCAAAACCACTTCGTACTTCATCTCTATCTCGGACTTTGCGTCGAGTGCCTGCGGAATTGTCTTTACCGACATATAATATCCGTCTTCGTCCACGCTGAATTCGGCGTTTTCGCCGTTTAATTTAACTTCCGATATCGTTATCGAACCATAGGAAGGCAGTTTTTTTACGTACGCTTTATTTACAGCCTCTTCGGAGTAAGCGTTCGGGCTTAACAAAAACACGTATTCTTCTATTCCCTCTTTATAAGTGTTTATTACCGTAGTCTTTTGTTCACACGACAATTTTTCTTCCGAGTAATCGATTTTAATCTCGTATTTATTATCTTCCGTATTTTGCGCGGGCTTATCGCACGCGAAAAGGCACGTCGCAACTATAAGGCACAACGCAATTATGACAACTATCTTTTTCATCGAACCTCCGATATACACGAAGATATATATTGCTCGATTTTGACCGATATTCGCCGTTTTACTAATTTTTTACCCATAAACTACGGATAAATTACAAAAATTTATTGGACATTACAAAAAATATAAATTAAACTAAACGCATAAACAGCTCATAATTTTCCCCCTTATCATATAGTAAGAGAGCCTTGAAGTTTTTTTAAGGCTCTCTTGCTCCGTTTAGGGGATATGTTCGTTTTTCAGCGATTATCTTTATTAAAATCGGTTTTTTTGGGACGAATTTTTACTTCCCCGTTAAAAAGTTGATTTAACGTAAGTCTGTCTTCGGGTTTTACGGCGTCGTTTTTATCCGTATTGCGAACGCATAAAAATTCATACCTGTCGCCCGAACTTTCATTTATTATGTCCTGAACGAGTTTTGCGTTATTGGGGCGGTTTATTATTTCTATCATCGCATTGTCGAAAGTCTTCGCGACGAACTTATTCCCTTCTATCGTGCATTGCACGTCGGGAGTGTTCTTTACCGCCATTTTCAACATCATTTCGTCGCTTTCTTCCAACTTATCGACAACTTTATTCCAAATGTTCATAGCTTTGTCCGATTCGCCGTCGTTTTTATGCATCTCGTCTTTGAACACGACTTCAACTTGTTTTTCGGCGAAAGAACTCAATATTTCGTTTATATCGGGTTTCTTTATTTCGGGTTCGGAAAGTTCTTCTTTCTTCTCTTCTTCGGTTGCGTTTTGCACGGCGGCGGATACCTTGACCCCGTTTTTTTCGAGTTCGGCAAGTTTCTTTTCGAGTTCTTTTATTCTTTCGACGAGTCCTTCGTTGGTTACGTCGGTGACGAGTTCGCACGCGCGGACTACGGCGGATTCCATTACTATCTTCGGTTGCGTCGAATATCTCATTTCGCTTTCGAGCGCGCACATTATGCCGATTATTCTCATAATGCGATAATTGGAATAAGAGTCCATTCTCGCCGCTATCAACGCGGCGTCGTTTTCCGATAAATTGTCGGGGATGGAGCCTTTCACGTTCTTCATATTAAGCATATTCATAAAATACGCCGCAAGGTCTTTACTTAACGTGTTTCTTCCTGAAGAAAGGAGCGTGCCGGTAAGTCTCAACGCTTCGCCGCAATTTCCGTCGAGAATTGCCCCCGCAAGCTCGTCCAACGTGGAAAAGTTGGTCGCGCACATCACTTCGAGAGCGTCGTCGTAAGTTATTTTATCTCCACCGTAGGATAAGCACATATCGGCGAGAGACAGAGTATCTCTTACGCTTCCTTCTCCGCCCGCCGCTATCAAAGCGAGAGCCTTGTCTTCGACGGGAACGTTGATTTCGGCGAATATTCTTTCGAGAAGAGAAATAAGTTCTTCCTTTTCTACGAGTCTGAAATCGAAACGCATACAGCGCGACAGTATGGTCTGCGGCAATTTTTGCACTTCGGTAGTCGCAAGAATAAATATTATGTGTTCGGGCGGCTCTTCGAGGGTTTTCAGAAGTGCGTTGAACGCCGCGGGGCTTAACATGTGAACTTCGTCTATTATATACACCTTATATCTTCCTATCGTAGGACGATATTGCGCGTTTTCTTTGAGTTCTCTTATCTCGTCAACGCCGTTATTACTTGCTGCGTCGATTTCGATGACGTCGATATTCGCGGGATTTTTTAATTCTCTGCACACTTCGCACTCGCCGCACGGGGAGCCGTTATTCGGGTGCAGACAGTTTACCGCGCGCGCGAAAATTTTGGCGCAGGAAGTTTTTCCCGTACCTCTCGTACCGGTAAACAGGTAAGCGTGACCTATTCTGTTGTTTTTAATCTGGTTTGTAAGCGTCCTGACTATGTGATTTTGTCCGATGACTTTATCAAACGTATCGGGACGGAACCTTCTGTATAACGAAACGTATTCCATAAAAACAATTATAACCTAAATAATATTAAAAATCAACGGCTAACGAACTTGCTTATCGGGAAAAATAATTAAAAAGGAGATTATTATGAAAAACGATACCACAAAATCCAAAATACAATATAAAGGATACAAGTGTAAGAACTGCGGTTTCGTGTCCGACGGCACGACGCAACCGTTAAAATGCCCGAAATGCGAAAGTCAGACCTTTCTCGGAATTCCGTTTATATAATTCTTACGAAAAAGCGACCGCTATGCCAAGATAAAGCGACCGCTATGTCAAGATAATAGCGACCGACGCGGCAAGATAAAAGCGACCGATTTTTTCGGTCGCTTTATCGGAATTTTGTTTAATCCGGCTTCGTAGCCTATTATTTAGCTTTAATCACGGGAACCACTCTTATATTAAGGTATTGTTCTCCGCTCATAAGAGTGTATTTTGCGAGAGGTTTGGCTCCGTTACCGCTGCCGTAACCGCTTACTACCGCGTTCACGTCGACGTACACGCCGCTCTTTTTTACGAGGGTCTTTTCTTTATAGCCTTTGACTATTTCGTCGTCGCTTGCGGACGTCACTCTTATCTGCATGGGATTAACGGTGGCTTCTACCATAATTCCGTCGCCGTCGTTATCTCTTACCACGACGTAGTGGACGTCGGTACGGTTGCCGCATTCCTGACCGAAAGCGCAAGCCTTGCCCATTTCGGAAGCGGTGGAATCGTATATGCCCGTTACGGAGTGAGCGCATAAGTCGATATAATTGTCTCCGTCGCCTTTTCCGTAGAAAGTAATTCTTTCGAAAGAGGGGTAGAAACGGAGTTGTTTTCCGAAGCAGTCCAAAGTAGACGGACATTTTTTACCGGGGAATAATGAGCTCTTCAAGTCGATTACGCCGTTAGCGTGGACGGTATAATTATCGGTCACGGTATAAACCGCTTTCTTGCGGAATTTAATAACCTGCGTGATTTTGACGTCTACGGCGTTTCCCTTTTCAAACAGCTCGAACCCGACCGTTTCGTACTCTGCGACGTAATACTTATCGTTAAGCACGTTGCGGACGAACGGACGATTGATTTTCGTGTTGAAACAAGCTCCGCCGTTACGGCTCGCGATGGGGTTAAGAATTTCTTTTCCGCCGAGATTATAACCTATAATACTGCCGGTGACTTTGGAAAATCTGACCGAACCCGCGTCGAACCTTATTTCAACGACGTCGAATTTTTCGGTGACGGACAATTGATTTTTTCCTTCTTCGAGATTATCCAAACCTACCATATCGGAATGAACGGAAACCTGTTCGACGCTCAAAAGTTCTTCCGTGTCTTTAATAAAACATTCTACGTTAAGATACATATCGCCGTCTTTATGCCCTATAAACACGTCGAAGATTCTCGACTGTCTGGGTTCTACGGTGACGTTTAATTTAACTTTCGAACGCAATTTTCCGTTATCGACGACGGAAATCATCACGTCTATGTAAGACGTATCGTTAAAATACGAGTTGTTGAAAATTTCTATCTTGTCTTCGCCGGCAAGTTTAACTTTGACGGGACGAGAGATAAATCTGTTGCAATACGCGGCGGCGTAAGGTTTTCTGTCTATCGTAAACATACCGCCGTCGGAAGCGGAAACCCCTTCGATAAAGTCGTCGGTAAAGCTGCTGACGCAACCTCCCATAGCGCAGGGAGTATTCTCTACGAGTTCCGCAAATTCGGATAATCCCGCGTTGCCGATGCCGAAACTTTCGGCGTAGTCCGCCATGTAAACGGGACGTGACGCGCTGACTTTATTGATTTCGTCGATAAAGTCGTCTACCGTGGGATTGACGATAACCGCGGCTTCGTCGGATTTCGCTTCGGGGATAAACACTCTTACGTTCGCAACTCCTTTCAAAGCGTTGACCGCGGCGGCAAAGTTGGGCGTGTCGGCT
>Ga0256404_1004027_pt1 | contig 28540 bp, 30 predicted proteins | sample RumenRJG_01DNA_FD_185990 | JGI IMG/M metagenome (GOLD analysis project Ga0256404, IMG submission 185990) | Bovine rumen microbial communities from Lethbridge, Alberta, Canada - RJG_01 | ecosystem: Host-associated > Mammals > Digestive system > Stomach > Rumen | place: Canada: Alberta | collected...
TTAGTTTTGCCCTGGCTTCTTTATTCCCTTGTTTTAATAATTCAATACATTTTGCTTCTTCATCTTTATCAAGTGGCTCTGGAAATACATCATTTGAATATGCTGCAGAAAAGATAAAGAAGTCTTTAAATAAATACTTTAAAAATTTAAACATAAATCACTTCCTAATTAAGAATATGTTTTTAATTGATTTATATTTGTATTAATAATATAATTATAGTAGTTTTAATATTTAATTTGAATATAATTAGATGGTGAGATATGAAAAAATTTATAAAAAATAATTACAAGTTTTTAATTGCATTAGTTATAATTTTACTTATTTTCTGGTTACCACTTCCATACTATATAGATGCACCAGGTGGACTTACTAACCTTAATAAAAAAGTATCTATTAATGGTAAAAAGATAGATGGTAGTTATAACTTAACTTATGTATCAGAATATAAAGCAAGTATTCCTTTAATAGTTTATTCTTGGTTTAATAAAGATTATGATATATATAAGAAAGAAGATATATTGCTTAGTAATGAGAGTGATTCTGAGTATTATAAACGAGATAGATTATTCTTAGAAGAATCAGTCAGTAATGCAGTAATATCTGCATATAATCTTGCTGGTAAAAAGGTTGATAAGAGTAATAATTACTTATATGTTGGATATATACTTGATAATAGTAATACTGATTTACAAGTAGGAGATTCTATCATTAGTATAGATGGGGTTAAAGTTAATACTAAAGAAGAAGTTAATAAATTGTTAAGTAAAAAGAGTATTAATGATAAGATTAGTATTAAAGTAAATAATAATAATAAAGAATATACTAGATATGCTTATTTAAAAAAGGAAAAAGATAAAACTATTATTGGAATAATACCTATTGAAGTATTTGATTATAAAGTTAATCCTAAAGTAGATATAAAAACATCTGCATCAGAATCTGGTGGTAGTGGAGGATTAATGTTATCACTTACTATATATGATTTATTAGTAAATAACAATCTTTCTAAAGGTAGAATAATAGCTGGTACTGGTACTATTGATTCTAATGGTAATGTTGGTGAGATAGGTGGAGTTAAATATAAAATAAAGGGCGCGGTTAAAGATAAGGCAGAAGTATTCTTTGTGCCAAAAGATAATTATAAAGAAGCAAAAAAGTTAGTAGATAAAAGAGGTTATAAGATTAAACTAGTTAAGGTTAATAAATTAAAAGATGCAGTTGAATATTTAAAAACGTCCGGTTAGAAATGTTAATAATGTCCGATTAAGATTATTAAAAATATCCGATTGAAATTGATTTTTATTTATAAATATGGTATTATATTTGTGTAAAGAGGTGAATTATGGCTTTAACAAAAGAGAACTATAAAGAAAGATTAATTGATAAGAAAATATCTAGATATTTAAAAATATTTGGTGCTTTATCCATTGAAGGACCAAAATGGTGTGGTAAAACTTGGACATCTTTAAATCATTCTAATTCTGTTAAATATATTAACGATGATGCAAACGATAAACTTCTTGCTGAACTTGATGTGTCTGAAGTTTTAAAAGGAGAAACTCCACATTTGATTGATGAGTGGCAATTAGTTCCAAGTCTTTGGGATGCTGTAAGAAGAGAATGTGATAAAGATACTTCTAATGGCAAATATATATTGACTGGTTCTGCAACACAAAAAAGTAATAAAATAAAACATTCTGGAGCAGGGAGAATATGTAAGATTAAAATGTATACTATGAGTTTGTATGAATCTGGTTATTCTTCTGGTGATGTATCACTTACAGATTTATTCAATAATAAAGTTAAAAATAAGATAGTTAATAAACTATCACTTAATGACTTAGCAAACTATATTTTATGCGGGGGATTTCCAAGAAATATTGGTATAAATGCTGATGATGCTCAAATTGTTATTAAGAGTTATATTGCTGATATTCTTGCTAAAGATATTCATGACATTGATGAAAAAAGAAGAGATACAAGAAAAATGGAAATGCTTATGAAGTCACTGGCTAGAAATGAATGTACTCTTGCGAGTAATGAAACTTTAATTCATGATATCATAGAAAATGAATATGATTCTATAAATAAAGATACTGTAGGTGAATATTTAGATGTTTTAGATAGATTATTTCTGGTTGATAATCAACCAGCGTTTAATCCAAATAATAGGTCTAGGGATAATATTGGAAAGTCATCTAAAAGACACTATACAGATCCTGCGTTTGCATGTGCTTTACTTAATCTTAATTATAATAAACTTATTCAAGATCTAAATCTATTTGGTTTACTATTTGAATCACTTGTTGAAAGGGATTTAAGAGTTTATAGTGATTATATTGGAGGTGAACTAAGGCACTTTAGAAACAATGTAACTGGTTTAGAAGTAGATGCAGTCATTGTAAATGAAGATGGAGACTATGGAGCTATAGAAATAAAGTTAGGTGATAATGGAGTAAAAGATGCTAAAGAAAACTTAATGAAATATTATAAGCAAGCAGATAAAAAGCCTAAGTTTATGGCTATAATATGTGGAATATGTGATGCTATTTATAGAGATGAAGAAACTGGTATATTTATTCTTCCTATTACTGCTTTAAAACCATAATAAAAGTCTAAGATTGATTCTTAAACTTTTTATTTTAGTGTTAATAATAATTGCAATAGTATCATTAATGTATTATGCATTGTATGAAGTGATAGAGGTACAAATATATTTTTAGACTTAGTAAGAGTATAGGCAAAAATTATCCCTGGTATACTATATGGAATTATAAATAGTAATTCTTTAAAACTTGTTGCGACCGTCATATGTAAAGCACCAAATATTAATCCTGACATTATTATAAATACTAAATCACTTTTAAATATTTTTCTAATATTTAATCTAAACATCAATTCTTCTGTTATTGGTGCGATTAATATAGTTGCTATTATTGTATATAGTGGATATTTACCTAACAAGTTAGTAATATATTCTTGATTAGTAGAGTTATTAATCGAAGTAATATTTATAATTATTATATTAGATAGCATCATTAAACCTAGGTTTAAAAAGAAGTATTTAAAATAATTATCTATATAGTATTTAATATTAGATTTAAAATTATTAAAATCTTGTACTATAGTTTTTAAATATATAAATATAATAACCATAAGTAGTAGTAAGTCATAAATAAGTGCGACTACTAGTTTAAGTGGAGTAGATAACTTGTTTACTCCAAGTAATAATAATATATCACTGCCTAGTGTCGATAATAATAAATATCCAATTAATACGAGTATTCCAATAATCTCTTCTTTATACTTTTTCATACAATCACCAGAACAATTATATCAATTTTTAAATATTTTGTATACATTTTAATAATTATGTGATATAATTTATTTGTCACGAAGTAATACAAAAAAGAGTGGGAATTCCCACTCTTTAAAATAGTATGGAGGTTGTATGGAAATAGAAAAAACTGTAGAAGGGTTAATTAAGAGTGTTATTGAAGAGAATAACTATATTTTAGATTCAGTATCATATTTATATGAAGATGGAAATAACTTTCTTCGTGTAGTTATTGATAAATTTGGTATTATTGATATTGATGATTGTGTATGTGTATCAAAATTAATTAATCCAATATTGGATAGAGAAGATCCTATTAGTGATAATTATATACTTGATGTATGTTCAAAAGAGAAAGGATGTGATTAGTTTGAACAGTGAAGAGTTAAGAAAAACAATAGAAACATTTTCTAAAGAAGCAGGAATGGATAAAGATTATTTATATGATGCAATTGAATTAGGATTAAATAGTGCTTATAAGAAACAAAATAAGTTACCAAACTCTAGAGTAGAGATTAATCGTGAAACAGGTGAGATTAAGATGTATTCCTTTAAAACGGTAGTATTAGATAAGGAACATAAAGAATCACTTGATGAGGGATTTAAGGATGAAGAAGAGTTAACAGAAGAACAACTAAATGATGAGGAGTTAGAGGATTTACCTGAAGAAGATAGATATCGTCCATTTATCTTTAATGATAGACTATATATTACATTAGAAGATGCAAGAAAGATAGACCCTAGTATAAATGTAGGTGAGACTATTGAAGAAGAGGTCACTCCAAGTGATTTTGGTAGAGTTGCCGCTGCAACTGCTAAACAAGTATTAGTTCAAAAAATTAGAGAAGCAGAAAGAAACAATATTGCTTCAATGTTCGAAGATAAAGAAGGAGAATTAATTTCTGGTACTGTTGAGATGGAAGATGAGAAGAATTACTTTATTGATTTTGGTAAAACTCAAGGATTACTTCCAAAGTCAGAGATTATTCCTGGTGAGAAAATTAAGATGGGTTCTAATATTAAGGCTTATATAAGTAAAGTCGACATAAATAATAAGGGAGCTTTGATATTATTAACTCGTAAGTATTATGGATTTATTACTAGACTTTTTGAACTTGAAATACCTGAGGTAAGTGAAGGAGAGGTAATGATTTATAGTGTAGCTAGAGATGCTGGAAACAGAACTAAGGTTGCAGTATATTCAGATAATCCTAATATTGATGCAGTAGGTACTTGTGTTGGTGAAAAAGGAACTCGTATTAATAATATATTAAAAGAGTTAAATGGAGAGAAGATTGATATTGTTGCTTATAGTAAAGATCCAGTAACATTCATATCTAATGCCCTTGCTCCAGCTAAAGACTTAAAAATCTTTATTCTTGATGAAAAGACTAAAGAGACTATGGTTGTTGTTAATGATGAAAACTTAAAACTTGCAATTGGAAAACGTGGTATTAATGTTAGATTAGCTAGTCGTCTTACACATTATAATTTAGAGATTAAAACATATGCTCAAGTTAAAGAAGCAGGAATTAATATACTAGAATAATGAAAAAAATTCCTATGCGTATGTGTGTAGTAACACGTGAGAGATTTCCTAAGCAAGAATTGATTAGAGTAGTTGTTAATAAAGAGGGTGTAGTTACAGTAGATGAGACTGGTAAGTTAAATGGTAAAGGTGCATATATTAAAAGAGATATTGATGTACTTAATAAGGCTATTAGCACTAAGGTTCTAGATAGAACATTAGATGTTACTATTAGTGATGATATATATAATGAATTAATGAGTATTATAGGAGAATAAAGTAGGAGAGTTATAATGGATAAATATTTTATGGATGAAGCTTTAGCTGAAGAAGAAAAATCTACTTGTATTAGAAGAAAAGTAGGATGTGTAGTAGTTAAGGATAATAAGATAATCGCACGTGGATATAACATGCAAACTGGTGGGATTAAACCATGTACTATAGTTGGCTGTATTAGAAACGAGTTTCATGTTAAGCCAGGGGAGCGACGTGAGATATGTAGGTATATTTGTGCAGAGCAAGTAGTTGTATCTGATGCTGCAAGATTAGGTATATCGCTAGATAATTCAATTATTTATGTTACATATTTTCCATGTTCTATATGTGCGAAGATTCTTGTTAATGCTGGTATAAAAAAGATAATCTACTTAAATGATTATCCTGATAAAATATCTAAAGATTTCTTAGATGAAGCTAATATTTCATATGAAAAATTAAGTTAAAGGATGGTGATTATGTGAGTGTATTAGAATATGCAGAAGATGTGAATAAAACTGTTAAAGAGATTTTAAATATGTGTGCTCGTCTTGGTATTAATGTAAGTGGTGAAGATGATTACTTAGATGAAGAAGCAATTACTATACTTGATAATGATATTGCTGCTTCGGAAGAAGTTGAAGACCTAGAATATGAAGATGAGTTAATTGAAAAAGAGAATTCTAAAATAGAAGATATAGTTAATAATAGTAAGCCTAAAAAGGGTAATAATAAAAAGAATAACAATGGTGTTAATAAAAGTGGTAAGAAAGAGCTTGCCAAGAAAAAGAAAGAGATGTATAAAAATAAAGAGAAGTTAATTAGTAATGCTCCTGTTGATAAAAGTGATACTGTTATATATAAAGAAGGTATGACTATTGGAGAACTTGCTAAAACTTTAAATGAAAAACCTGCGTTATTAATTAAAAAGTTATTCTCAATTGGTATTCTTGCTACTATTAATAATGCAATTGATTTTGATAATGCATCTTTAATTGCATCAGAATTTGATAAGAAGTTAGAACGTGAACAAGAAATTGATGAGACTAAGTTTGAAGAGTTTGAGATTAATGACAAGGAAGAAGACTTAGTTAAAAGACCTGCAGTTGTAACTATTATGGGACATGTAGACCATGGTAAAACAACACTTCTTGATACTATTCGTAAAACTGATGTTGTATCTGGAGAGGCAGGAGGTATTACTCAAGCTATTAGTGCATATCAAGTTAAACATAATGGTGAGACTATTACATTTATTGATACTCCAGGACATGCGGCATTTACTGAGATGCGTGCGAGAGGAGCAAGCATTACTGATATAGTAATAATTATAGTTGCAGCAGATGATGGTGTAATGCCTCAAACTAAAGAAGCAATAGATCATGCTAAGGCTGCAAATGTACCAATATTAGTTGCAATTAATAAAATAGATAAGCCAGGTGCGAATGTAGAAAAAGTATTATCTGAACTTGCTGAATATGGTCTTACTCCAGAGGAGTGGGGAGGAGATACTATATGCACCAAGATTAGTGCGAAGACTGGTGAGGGTGTTGATAAATTACTTGAAAATATCTTATTAGTTGCAGAACTTGAAGAGTATAAGGCTAATCCTAAAAGATATGCAATTGGTAGTGTAGTTGAAGCAACACTTGATAAACATGTTGGCGCGAAAGTGACTGTTTTAGTACAAAATGGTACATTAAGATTAGGAGATCCTATTGTTGTTGGAACATCATTTGGTAAAATTCGTACTTTAAAAAATGATAAAGGTGAAGAAATTACAGAAGCACTACCTAGTCAACCTGTTGAGATTACTGGTATTAATTGCATACCTTCTGCTGGAGATAAGTTTATGGCTTTTGAAACTGAAAAACAAGCAAGAAGTATTGGTGAAGCTAGACGTGAAGAAGAAAAACTTAAGAAGAACGCTAGAAGTAATGTATCATTAGAAGATTTATTTGCTAAAATTCAAGATGGTATTAAAGAGATTAATGTTATTATTAAAGCAGATGTTAATGGTTCAGCAGAAGCTGTTAAAAACTCTTTAGAAAAAATTGAGGTTGAAGGAGTTAAGGTTAAGGTAATTAGAAGTACTGTAGGTGCGATTACAGAATCTGACATAGTACTTGCAAGTGCATCTAATGCTATTATAATTGGATTTAATATTAGACCTAATAACTCTATTAAAGATTATGCTAAAGAACAAGGTGTTGAAATTAGATTATATGATATTATCTATAAAGCAGTAGAGGATATGGAAAATGCAATGCAAGGGTTACTTGAACCAACTTATGTAGAAAAAGTAACGGGTTCAGCAGAAGTTAGACAACTATTTAAATTCTCTAAAGTAGGAGTAATTGCTGGTTCATATGTATTAGATGGAGTTGTTAAATCCAATTCAGAAGCTAGAGTTATTCGTGATAGTAAAGTAATATATGATGGAGAAATAGGTTCTTTACAAAGAGAAAAAGATTCGGTTAAAGAAGTTAAAAAAGGTTTAGAATGTGGTATTACTGTTACTAACTTTAATGATATTAAAGTAGGAGATATCATTGAGGCATATGAAATGATAGAAACTAAAAGTTAAGGATAATAAATTCTTAACTTTTTTCTTTAAGTTTTAAAAATCTATTTACAAAGAACTTTCAAATGTGTATAATAAAAAGCAAATTTTATGGAGGTGTATCATGAATTTACCGGTAATTATATTAAAGGGGTTGGTACTTCTTCCAAATAATGAAATTAGGCTTGAGTTTGGCGATGATACTAGTAAGTCGTTAATTGAATTATCTACTATATTTCATGATAATAATATACTTATTTGTAATTGTTTTAATAATAATAGTTTTGATATTTCTGATTTAAATAATATAGGTATACTAGGTATTATAAAAAATAAAATAGTGCTTCCTAGTGGAAATGCTAGGGTTACTATTGAGGGTATTAAACGAGTAAATGTATTAGAATTTATTAAAGTAGATGAATTAATAGAAGCATCTATTGCTGATATTGATGACGATATAGACAGTGATTATATAACTGCGGTATCTAGAAAAATTAAATATGAACTTAAAAAATGTATTGATAACGTCCCTACTATAAGTAATGGGGTTTTGTCAAGAATTGATAGTACTAATTCGTTATCTGTTATGATAGATGTAATAGTTAATTATATGCCTGTAAAAAAAGATAGACTTTGTGAATATGCAAATGAGATAAGTCTAAGTAAAAGAAGTGAGATGCTTCTTTATGATATATATAAAGAAAAAGAACTATATGAGATAGAAAAAAAACTTGATACAAGAGTAAAAAGTATAATAGATAATAATCAAAAAGAATATATACTAAAAGAAAAATTAAAAGTTATAAAAGAAGAAATTGGCGATTATTCTTATAAAACAGAAGAAATTAATAAATTGAGAAATATGCTATCTAAGATAGATACACCAAAAAATATAAAAGAAAAGATTAATAAGGAAATAAATAGATTAGAAAATATTCCAGATATATCTCCTGATAGAAGCAGTATTAGGAGTTATATAAATGCTCTTTTAGATATACCTTGGGGAGTGTTTACTACTGATAATACAGATCTAAAATTAATAAGTAATAATTTAAATAGTACTCATTTTGGACTTAATGAAGTTAAAGTGCGAATAATAGAATATTTAGCTGTTAAGAAGAATAATCCAAATATTAATAGTCCTATAATATGTTTAGTTGGCCCTCCTGGAGTAGGAAAGACAAGTCTATCTAAAGCTATTGCTGAAAGTATTAATAGACATTTTATTAAAATAAGTGTTGCCGGGGTTACTGATGAAGCAGAAATACTAGGGCATATGCGTAGTTATGTTAATGCAACATATGGTAAGATTATATCCGGTTTAATTAAGGCTAAAGCAATGAATCCAGTTATTCTTATTGATGAAGTAGATAAGATGCCTAAAACTTATAAAGGGGATCCGATATCTGTATTACTTTCGGTGCTTGATAGTAATCAAAATAGTAGTTTTGTAGATAATTATATCGATGAAGAAGTAGATTTATCTAAAGTATTATTTATATTAACCGCTAATAATATAGATGATATACCTATACCACTTCTTGATAGATTAGAAATAATTAAAATAGATGGTTATTCTGAATATGAGAAGTTAGATATAGCTCGTAATTATTTAGTTCCAAATATACTTAAAGAACATAATATAGATATAAGTATTAATGATGATACAATACTTAGTATTATTAGAAACTATACTATGGAAAGTGGAGTCAGAAGTCTTAAAAGAAATATATCTAAGATATGTAGAAAAGTAGTAACTAGTGTTTTAAAAGATGATATAGATATTAATGATATACATATTTCTAATGATAATTTAATTGATTATTTAGGTAAGGTTATAAATGTTAAAAGTAATAGATTAGTATCTCAGGTAGGAGTAGTAAATGGATTATCTTGTACATCTTATGGAGGAGATATACTCCCAATAGAAGTAAACTATTATAAAGGTAAAGGTAAGTTAATACTTACCGGATTGCTTGGAAACGTAATTAAAGAAAGTGCATCTATTGCTTTAAGCTATATTAAAGCTAATTATAAAAAGTTTAATATTAGATATGAAGATTTAATTAATAATGATATTCATATTCATATACCAAGTGGATCAGTTAGTAAAGAAGGACCTAGTGCGGGAGTTGCGCTTACTTCATCTATTATTAGTGCATTTAGTCATATGAAAATTGATTCACATATCGCTATGACGGGTGAGATTACTTTACGTGGTAATATTCTTCCAGTAGGTGGTATTAAAGAAAAATGTGTTGGGGCGATGATTAATAATATTAATACTATGTTTATACCTTATGATAATTTAGGTGAATTAGATGAAGTTCCAAATGATGTTAAAGGTAAAATAAGATTTATTCCAGTAAAAAACTATATGGACATATATAGAGAATTAGGAAAATAAGGAGTATAAAATGATTACAGATGATTATGAAACTTATGAAGATTTTAAATTTGTACAGGGATTAATTTTTAATTCTAATATATCTAAAAAATGTAGTAATGCATTTATAGAAATTGGTGATTTAATACATCTAAAATATATAGTTATTAATTGTAATTATATGTTTGATGAAACTGAAAGAAATAATATTGGCATAATTTTACAAGATGTAAAAGATATTGAAGATGAATATACTAATGAACGTATAACTATTATTAATGATATATTAACTACGTTGAATAGTGGTAATGATAAACAAGAACATTATAGTTTTTATAAAGATGAATTTCTTAAAAGAGTAAATAATAAAAGATTAAATAAATTAGATAATAGTACAATTGAAAGATATAAATATATTATTAAAACTAGTATTGCGCTTGATCCTATAATATTGTTAAGTCATACATCAATTGATGAGGATATAAATACTTATTTAAGTGATTTTGTAGATAGTGTGTTTTATCGTATGAGCATTAGAGCTATTATTCAAGAATTTCCACTTATATTTAATAATAAATTATTTGTAAGTAGAATGAATATGGTATTAGATAATTCTAAAGATAAGAAAAGTGCAAAGATACTTAGAAAAGAAATAAAAAGAATGATTAATTAAAAATGGATATTTGTTACTTAAATATCTTTTTTGATTTAAAAAAGATATTGACATTAGTGTTTATTTGTAATAAAATTTATTTAGCAGTCAAAAGTATCAACTGCTAAAGGAGGATAATATGAAGAAACAATTTAAGACTGAGTCGAAAAGACTAATGGATTTAATGATTAATTCTATTTATACGAATAAGGAGATTTTTTTACGTGAGATTATATCTAATGCAAGTGATGCTATAGATAAACTGCATTATAAATCTTTGACTGATAAGAGTATTAAAATTAATAAGGAAGATTTATGTATTAATGTAAGTATTGATAAAACTGGAAGACGACTTACTATTAGTGATAATGGTATTGGTATGACTAAGGAAGAATTAGAAAGTAACTTAGGTACTATTGCTAAGAGTGGTTCTTTTGACTTTAAGAATGATAATGAGAAAAAAGAGAACATTGATATTATTGGACAGTTTGGTGTAGGTTTTTATTCTGCTTTTATGGTTGCTAGTAATGTTAGAGTAGTATCTAGGGCATATGGTAGTAGTGAGTCTTATGAGTGGGAGTCTGAAGGTATTGATGGATATTCTATTAATGAAACTGACAAGGATACTTATGGAACTGATGTTATACTTACTATTAGAAAAGATAGTGAAGAAGAGTATTCTAAGTATTTAGAAGAGTATGAGATTAGACGACTTATTAAGAAATATTCTGATTATATTACTTATCCTATTAAGATGAATGTTACTAAAAGTAGATTAAAAGAAGATTCTAAAGATGAGTATGAAGAATATAAAGAAGAGGAGATTATTAATAGTTTAGTTCCAATATGGAAACGTAATAAGAAAGATATTACTGACGAGGAGTATGATACATTTTATTCTGATAAGTTCTTTGATTATGAAAAACCGTTAAGACATATTCATACTGCTGCAGAGGGTACTATTAGCTATAATTCACTTATTTATATACCATCCCATGCATCTTTTGATTATTATTCTAAAGAATATGAAAAAGGTTTACAATTATATTCTAATGGAGTACTTATTATGGAGAAGTGTGCGGATTTAGTTCCTGATTACTTTAGTTTTGTTAAAGGTGTAGTTGATTCTCCAGATCTTACTTTAAATATATCAAGAGAGACTTTACAACAAAATAGAGTATTAAAGACTATTGCTTCTGCTATTGAGAAGAAGATTAAAAAAGAATTAACTGATATGCGTGATAATAATGAAGAGGATTATCTAAAGTTCTATAAAGACTTTGGTATGCAACTTAAAATTGGTGTTTATAGTAATTACGGGATGAATAAAGATAAGATTCAAGATTTACTGATGTTTTATTCATCTACTAAAGAGAAGTTAGTAAGTTTAAGTGATTACTGTTCTCGCAATAAGGATTATAAAGATATTTATTATGCATGTGGAGAGACTATTGATAAAATAGATATGTTACCACAAGTTGAATCATTAAAGAGTAAAGATAAAGAAATATTATACTGTACTGATTATGTTGATGAATTTGTCTTTAAAACATTAATGAAATTTGATGATAAAGAGTTTAAGAATGTATGTAGTGATGCTTTAGAAACTGATAAAGAAGAGAGTAAAGAATTAGATAAACTTAACAAGAAGTCTAAAGATATGTTTAATGTAATTAAAGATGAAATTGGTGTTAGTGAGGTTAAATTTACTAATAAGTTAAGTAGTCATCATGCAGTATGTTTATCTAATAAGGGTGATGTATCAATTGAGATGGAAAAGGTTATGAAAGAAATGCCTATAGATAATGGGGTAGAGGCTGAAAAAGTTCTTGAAATTAATGAATCACATCCAATTGCTGATAAGTTAAAAGATCTTTACAAAAACGATAAAGATAAATTAAAGGAGTATGCTAAAATACTTTATGCTGAGGCTAGATTAATTGAAGGTCTTCCAATTGATAATCCAACTGAGATTAGTAATCTTATATGTGATTTATTAGCTAAATAGAATAATAAAACTATAGATTTTTAAAGTCTATAGTTTTATTTCTATATTATATTTTTCTATCCATAAATCAAATTGATATAGATAAGCTATTAATTGAGGTTTAGTCATTAATTGACCAAACCAAGGTACTTCATAATCATTATTACTATCAAGTAATTTATTAATTTCATCAATATTAAATATCTTATCCAGATTTCCTTTTTCTAGTCTTTCTTTTAAAAGTTTTTTAACTTCGTTTAAGAAATAAGGATGATGTGTTTTAGGATAAGGATTTTTCTTTCTATATAAAACCTCATCTGGAATAATATCTTTAAATGCACTCCTTAGTAAGTATTTTTCTTGATTCTTTCTATACTTATAATTAAAAGGTAAATTCCATAAATATTCTATTAACTTAGTATCTGCAAAAGGTACTCTTGCTTCAATTGTAGCGCCCATAGTCATTCTATCTTTTCTATCTAATAGTGTAGTCATAAAATGTGTCATGTTTATATAAAATAATCTTTTATATTTATTAAATCTATCTTTTAAAGGTAATTCTCTAATCATTCTTTTATACTCTTTTTTTAGTGTCTTACTAAGATTTATTTTAATATTTTTATTAAGTAGGTTTTGTCTATAATTAATATTATTTATCCAAGGAAAATAATTATTTAATTCACTACGATAAAACCATGGATAACCACCAAATATTTCATCTGCGCATTCTCCACTTAATATAACTTTATGTTTCTTTGATATCTCTTTAGAAAACCAATATAAAGATGAATCTATATCTGTCATACCAGGATAATCTCTTAAATAAAGTGTATCTTTTAGCATTTCTACAACATCTTTTTGAGTAATAGTTTTAAACTTATGATTTGTATTAAAAGTCTCGCTCATTACTTCTATATAATGTTTATCCTCTGACACTGTAAAGTTATTCTTCTTAAAATACTTACTATTATCTTCATAATCTATTGAGTATGTAGTAAGTTTATCTTTAGAATTAAGAGCAACTATAGCAGTTATTAAACTAGAATCTAATCCTCCTGAGAGAAGAGTTGCAATAGGAATATCTGATATCATCTGTCTTTTAATAGATTCACTAAGTAATTTATATACTTTAACTTTAGCTTCTTCAAATGTATCAGTACATTTTTTACTTTTTAATTTCCAATATCTTTTTATCTTAACTTTATTATTTTTATAAATTAAATAATGAGCTGGTCTTAATTCATATATATCTTTAAATATACCACTTCCACTTTTCTTAGAAGGTCCTAAAGATAGTAAGTTTGCAAGTTCCTTCTTAGTTAAAATAGGTTTTACAATCTTACTTTTAAGTATAGGTCTAATCATAGATGAGAAGATAAAACTATTATTTTTTTTTGCATAAAACAATGGTTTAACACCAAATCGGTCTCTAGCAATAAATAAATCTTTATTCTTTTTATTGTATATAGCAAATGCAAATATTCCTTCTAACTTATTTAATATTTTCTTTTTATATTCTGCGTAACCTTTCAAAATAACTTCAGTATCACTAGTGGTATTAAAGGTATAACCAAGATTTATTAATTCGCTTTTAATCTCATCTGTATTATAAATTTCACCATTATAAACAATTACATAATCTTTATAAAACATAGGCTGACTCCCATTTTCTATATCTCTAATTGCTAATCTTTTATGTCCTAGTGATATATTACTATCAAAATAATATCCTGTTGAATCTTTACCTCTATTATTCATAAGTTCTAACATATCTTTAAAAAGCTTTTTATTAAAATTATTTTTTAAAACACCAAGTATCGCACACATAATATCACCTATTCTATCATATGATTAATATTTAATTTAGTCACACATTTAATAATTCTTAATAAAATATGGTGAGGTGTGATATGAAGATATTATTTCTTGGATATGACGCAAGATATGAGGTATTGATAAAATTATTAAGTAATAAATATGAGATAGATAGTATTGGATATAATAATAGTAATATGAGTGTTGATGATATAAATAATATTAATGATTACTCTATAATTGTATTACCTATGTCAGGTATTAAGAATAATTATGCATCTAATGTACTAATTCCAAATAACTTATTAGATAATTATATAGGTTTAATTTATACAGGTAATACTAAAGGATTAAAAGGTAATGTAGAAAGTTTCTTAAGCGATAAAGAAATTGTAAGAAATAATACAATTATTACAGTAGATGGTATTATGGATAGAATTAGTAGTATCGATAAAGTTATTATTTGTATACTTGGATATGGTAATATAGGTAATATGCTTTATGATAGACTAAAAGATGATTATAAAGTTATAGTAGGAGTAAAAGAAGATGAAGTAGGAGTAGTTAAAGATTCTTTTTCTACGAGCAATAAAAAAGATTTAGAATACTATCTTAAATCTAGTGATTTAATCATTAATACAGTACCAAGTCATATAATAGATGAAGATATACTTAATAATATTAATGGATACTTTTTAGATATTGCATCATTTCCTTATGGAGTAGATGAAACTAAAATAACTAACTATAAATTTAAGTATGACTTATATTCTTCAATACCAAGTAAATATGCACCTATTAAAGCAGGTAAAATACTGCTTAAAAAATTCTAGGAGGACATGTGAAAATAGGTTTTGCAATTACATCATCTTTTTGTACGTTGAATGAGGTATTAGTACACATTGCAACTTTAAAAAGTTTAGGGTATGATATCTATCCTATAGTATCAGAGAATATCGTTAAATATGATACAAGGTTTGGTAAAGCGAATGATTTTATTAATAAAATAGAGTCTATTTGTGAACATAGAGTTGCCAGTAATATAGTAGATGCAGAAAAATTTGGTCCTGCTAATCCAATGGATGTTATGGTTGTCATGCCCGCAACAGGGGATTTTTTAGGTAAGATGGCAAATGGTATAACAGATAATCCAGTTAATCTTGCAGTTAAAGCTACTATGCGTAATAGAAAACCAGTAGTTATTGCAATTTCTACTAATGATGGATTAGGACTTAGTGGAGAAAATATAATGAAACTATATAATAATAAAAATATCTATTTTGTACCATTTGGTCAAGACAACTATAAAGATAAACCAAACTCATTAATAGCTCATTATGATTTATTATTACCAACAATTACTGAAGCACTAAATAATAATCAAATTCAACCAGTATTAAAAGAATATAAAAAAGAATTGAAGAAGTAATTTGCTTCTTCTTTTAGGTTATAGGAAAGTTGGTTAAAAATCAAAATACATATTTACATTTTTGGGTGGGGAGTGCTATTAAAAAGATAGTGTATTATAATCTAGTGTGTGTAATTTACATGCTGGATTTTTGTATGCTCCTGAAAAAAGTGTAGGTTTACTAAATGGTGTAGTAAATAATAATTTGTTAGTGTTTTTATGTAGTGTTTTAGATTCTGTTTACAGAAATTAAAATAGTGTATAAATTGTTGTACAGAAATTAACGAATAAATGTTCGTAAAAAGTATTGACATAGTAAATTTGATGTTATATAATTGATATGTATTAACAAGGAGGTACTTATGTCAAAAGAAGTTGACAAAACATTAGAGCAAGTAATGAAGGATATTGAAAAGCAATTTGGTAAAGGTGCGGTTATGAAACTTGGTGAACATGCACATCAAAAGGTTGAAGTTATATCAAGTGGTTCAATAACTTTAGATACAGCTTTAGGTATAGGAGGATATCCAAAGGGGAGAATTATTGAAATATATGGACCTGAGTCTAGTGGTAAAACTACTTTTGCGCTTCATGCTATTGCAGAGGCTCAAAAGAATGGTGGTAAGGCTGCGTTTATTGATGCAGAACATGCCTTAGATCCTGTTTATGCGTCTAAGCTTGGTGTAAATATTAATGAGTTATTATTATCTCAACCTGACAATGGTGAACAAGCTTTAGAGATTACTGAGGCTTTGGTTAGAAGTGGAGCAATTAGTATTATTGTAATTGATTCTGTTGCAGCACTTGTTCCACAAGCCGAAATTGAAGGTGAGATGGGGGATTCTCATGTCGGTCTTCAAGCAAGATTAATGTCTCAGGCATTAAGAAAGTTATCTGGTATTATTAATAAGACTAATACTGTTGCAATATTCATTAACCAATTACGTGAGAAGGTTGGAGTTATGTTTGGTAATCCTGAGGTTACTCCAGGCGGTAGAGCTTTAAAGTTTTATTCATCTGTTCGTCTTGAAATAAGACGTGGTGAACAAATTAAGTTAGGTACTGATATTATTGGTAATAAGGCTAACATTAAAGTTGTAAAAAATAAGATGGCTCCACCTTTTAAAACTTGTAGTGTAGATATTATGTATGGAACTGGTATTTCTAAATATGGTGAATTAGTTGATTTAGGTGCGCAGGCTAATGTTCTTGAGAAAAGTGGTGCATGGTATGCATACAACGGTGAGAAAATTGGTCAGGGTAAAGAAAATGCTAAAGCATGGCTTAAGAATAATCCTGAGGAAACTAAGAAGATTATTAAAGAAGTTAGAAATTTCTTTGCCAATAGCGATACTCTAGAAATTGGTAAAACTGAGGAATAATATTGACTTTATTATGATGTTATTATAGAATTGTTTATAGAAAAGAAGATAAGTCTATGATGGAGGTAAAATGAAAGAAGATATTGAAAGTCTTGAATTTACTTTAACTCGTTCAATGACTTATACGTTATTTAAACTTAGTGAGTTGCTTGATAAAAGAAAAAAATTGCTAAGTAATCCTGATATTAATTCTCGTGATTTAAGTAGTGCTGTTAGAGTAATTGACAGGGAAATAGCTAACTTAAAGGAAGAGTTTGTATCAGAGTTTCGTGAAGAAAATTTTGATAGAATTAATTATTATTGGTATTTAAGAAGTAAGGAATAATCTTGCTTCTTTTTTCTAGTTTTGTCGAATGTGTATAAAATTATAATTTGGTGTGCTAAATTAAGTAGAGGGTGATGCTATGAAGGTTACAACAGAGTTTAGAAGTGGTATATTATTTGTAAGGTTAAGTGGTAATTTAACTAAAGATACAGTTGGTATTTTAAATAATAAGGTTACTAATTTAATAAATAGAGTAGGTATAAGGCATGTTGTATTTAATGTGGAAAACTTGGATAATATTGATTATAAAGGGATTAGTACATTGCTTTATAATTATGAGATTGTTAAAAGAAATGAAGGTAATGTATTCTTATGTGGTGGTAATGAAAAGGTAGATAAAATACTTAAGTATAATCATGTGTTTAAATATATTAGTGAGATAAGTAGTGAGTTATGTGCATTAAATTTAATGCGATAGTGTTAGAGAGGATAATGTTTATGACTGTTGAAGAAGCTATTTATAATAATCAAGGTTTAGTATATTCGATTGCTAAATATTTTAAAAATTATAAGAATAAAGATGATTTATATCAAGCAGGATACTTAGGTATTGTTAATGCTTATAATAATTATGATTCATCTTATGAATGTAAGTTTTCTACATATGCTTATACTTATATATATGGTGAGATGAGAAAATTAGTTAGAGAAGATAGAAGTGTTAAGGTAAATAGAAGTATTAGTAAGTTTAACTTACTTATTGAAAAGGCATATATGTTATTGAGTCAAAAATATATGAGAATACCTACATATAAAGAACTTGCAGATTATCTTGGTATTACAGAGTATCAAGTATGTGAGGCTATTATGAGTAATAATACAGTTAAAAGTATTGATGAGCCTATTAATGATGATGCTAGTTGTACTTTACAGGATATTATTGGCTATAGTGATAATATCGATGATTTAATTATGCTTAAGGATAGTTTACTTAAATTAAATTCATCTGAGCAAGAATTAATAAAGAATCGCTATATGAATAATTTAACACAAACTGAAACATCTAATTTAATGAATATGTCGCAAGTACAGGTTTCGAGAAAAGAAAAAAAGATATTACAGAAGTTAAAAAACACTATGGTTGCATAAAAAATTGAAAAAGTTATTGTTTTTGTAACTGATGTATGCTATAATTCTATATGTAGCGCGATGGAGTAGTACTCAAGAGGCTGAAGAGGCGCCCCTGCTAAGGGTGTAGACCGGGCAACTGGTGCGAGAGTTCAAATCTCTCCTACTCCGCCATAGTGGATATTACCTTGATAATCAATTGATTATTGAGGTTTTTATTTATATAATTTAGTTGGTGGTATTATGATTTTAAATGTAAGTGGTAGAACTGATATTGTTGCATTTTATACTAAGTGGTTTATGAATAGGTATAAAGAAGGATATGTTGATGTTAGAAATCCATTTTATCCTAAATTGGTTAGTAGAATTAATTTTGCTGATGTAGATTTAATTATGTTTTGTACTAAGAATCCAATACCTATTGTTGATTGTTTAAAAGAAATTAATAAACCAATATTGTTTCATGTTACTTTAACTCCGTATAAAAAAGATATTGAACCTAATGTACCACCTAAAGGATTAATAATAGAAGTAATTAAAAAGATATCTAGTATTATCGGTGCCTGTAATATGGTTGTTAGGTATGATCCAATATTTATAAGTGATAAATATACTTTAGAATATCACATAAAAGCATTTGATAATTTATGTAGATTACTAGATGGTTATGTTAATAAAATAATTATATCTTTTATAGATGTTTATAAAAATGTAAAAAGAAATTATAATATACTTAGATTTAAAGATTTTACAGATGATGATTATAAAAAGATAGGAGAGTATTTTAGTAAGAGTGCAAGTGAGCATAATATGACTGTTCAAACCTGTTTTGAAGAAAATGCTTTGACACAATATGGTTTTATTAAGGGAGACTGTTTATCTAAAGAGTTAGCATATAAATTAACTGGTAAGAAGTATCCACTGTGGAAAGCAAGAAAAGGTAGTGGTAAGTGCAAGTGTGTATCTATGGTGGATATAGGTGAGTATAACAGCTGTAAACATTTTTGTAAGTATTGTTATGCAAATTATGATGAGGCTAAAGTTAATAATAGTTTTAATAATCATGATGATAATTCATCATTACTTGTTGGAAAGTTAGATAAAGATGATATAATAAAAATAAGAAAGAAATAAGATGTTTATATAAGAAGAATTATAAAAGAAATGAAAAGTTTTATAAGGTATGAATGAGTTAGGACATGTATCTAATGAAGATTATAAGATTTTATTTAGTATCAGTTAAAAACTGCATGGATGATTGGATTGATGAGGTTAACTATTACAATAATTTTGATGATTCTAGCATTTATTGGTAGAAATTTGTAAAATAAAAAAGGAAATTTGGAAAAAGGCTTGACGAAGGCTGGAAAATAGTTTATAATTTAACTTGTCAGCAGAAATTATTTATGTTCTGCGGGTGTAGTTCAATGGTAGAACTCCAGCCTTCCAAGCTGATAACGTGGGTCCGATTCCCATCACCCGCTCCAGATGATTATAACGAGCCTTATGGTTCGTTTTTTATACTTCAAAGCCACGTTATCAGCTTGATAGTCAAGCAATAAATATAATTAATGATATTTTTACAAAAATATGTAGTATAATATTTTGGTTGGTGATTTTATGTATGAAATAGATAAATATATTAATGATTTAAATAAAATAGTTAATAGTAGTAATGAAACTGAACTTATTATGCAAATATATATTGATTTAGGATTGAGGCTTTCATTTGATGAAGATTTTTTCTTCGGTGGAACTAAAAAGAAAAAAGAATTATATTTCGCACCACATAATATATCTTACTTAGATAAATTTTTTAAACTAGGTAAAGTAACCTGTGTATCATCTGCATATATATTAAACTATATATTAAAAAAATTTGGAATAGATAGTAAAGTAGTAGCTGATACAAAAGATTTTAGAAGATATAAGCATGTGTACAATGTGATAAAAGAAAAGAGTGGTAAAATATATAGTATTGATCTTCAAGATGATATTATGAATATACGTACTCATTCTAGAACATGGTCTTTTGGATTATCTTTAGATGGTAATAGTTATGTAATTGATTTAAATATTCAAAAAGAAATCCACAAAAGTATTGGATATATAAATAATGCGAATAATTATAGTGATGATTATATATATGTTATAAAAAATTATTTATCTTGTTTTAATGATTTTAATAGTAAGATTGAGTTTGTACTTGGAAATGTTGACATAAAGAATAATTGTATAAACTATTTTGAAAGAAGATGGCTGCATGAAAAAATTCTAAGAGATCTATTTAATTATAAAGAATTACTATTAATCCATTCATTAGAATTATTTAAGAGAAATGCTATAGGTCGCGAGTATATAAATGCATTTTATATAAGAAATAAGAATAATATAGATATTTATATATATGATGTTGATAACTATAGATATAATAAGTATTCATTAGAAGATTATGTCATGTATGCAGATAATAATAATATAGAATCAAGAATGAATATACCCGGGTATAGAACAGTTAGAAATAAAGTATTAGTTAAGAGGTAGTATGAAGAAGTATGAAACAATTATATTTGATTTAGATGATACATTAATAGATAATCATGAATCAATTAAGTATGCATTTAAGAAGGTACTAGAAGTATTAAATATTAGTTATTGTGAATCTTTACTTGATAAGTGGAAAAGTCATGATACGCTTTATTGGCACTCATGGGAAACAGGAAATCTTATTGTTCCAGATTATATTACAAAATTAGAAGATAAAATAACTTATTTAAGAGCAACTAGATTTATAAGATTCTTTAGTATGCTTAGTTTATCATTTGAAGATGCAGTATTTTTAAATGAAATATATTGTAATAACCTTGGTGTAAATATTAAAGAGATTAATGGTGCGAGTGATTTACTTAATAGTTTATATAATAAGTATGAAATAGTAATAGCTACTAATGGTCCCAGAGATGCTGCAATAAGTAAAATAGAAAAAGCAAATATAAATAATTATATATCATTATTAGTTAGTTCAGGAGAAGTAGGATATTCTAAACCTAATAAAGAATTCTTTGATTATATGATTGATAATGTAATTAATAAAGATAAAACAAAGATGCTGCTTGTTGGAGATAGTCTATCTACTGATATATTAGGTGGGATGAATAATAATATAGATACATGTTTTTATAATCCTAATAATATTGTTGTTCCAGATAGATATAATCCTACTATTAGTGTCAATAAACTATTAGAATTAAAAAAGAAGTTGTAAAAAGACTATATGTTTGATAGCCTTTTTACTTTGGATTTATAACTAGCTTTATACTTTGACATTTCATTTTGTATTTCTTTAATTATAACTAGGTGAGTATCAGTTAGTTTTCTATTAATTAAAATATAATCAATAATACTTTTAGTTTCAATTAGGTATTTATGTTGAAAGTTTTTACCAGCATTTACTAGATCTTTAATATTATCTAATCTATCACATAGTTTAACAGATAGTGCATCATCACTCATATTATTCATTTTTAATTGTAGGTATCTAGTTTTACCTAACTCTTTTTTTATAACATTATCATTAGTTAACTCTAATACAATACTTGCAATATAATTTCCAAATTTATTAAAGAGGTCATTATAAGTGATATCTCCATCTTCTAATGTATCATGTAAATATGCACATATAATTAAATCATTCTTATTATTAGAATTTATATATTTTCTTACATTTTCTGCAACCCTAATCGGATGATTAATATAAGGAGTATTATCACGCCTTTTTTGATTATAATGAATTCTAGTTGCAAAATCATACGCTTTTTTAATTACATTATCTATATTTTTTGTAATAGGTTCAATATGATATGGATTATCTTCAAGTAATTGATCTAGTATATCAAGATTATAATTATAAACTGCATGAATATTTACTTTATTATTGCTTAAAAAATTGATAATATTTATAACATTTTCATCATAACTTACAGGTCGTAAAAAACATTCATAATCATCTAAATCTAAACATAAGAGTAAGTGTGAATATTCCCCATTTTTATTCTCTTCTAAAATTTTTCTAATTTTTCTTTTCATAAAGCACCTCCTAATTGCATTATAAACTAATTTGTGATATAAATAAAATACAAATAAATTATTGTTGCAATAACTGGAGGTTATCATGATTAATTTAGAATTATATCGAATATTTTATGAAGTAGCTATTAATAAAAATATTACTAAGGCGAGTAGTATCTTAAATATTTCTCAACCAGCAGTAACTAAACATATTAAAAACTTAGAAGATAGTTTAGGTGAAGTATTATTTATTCGTACTAAAAGGGGAGTAGTATTAACTGAAGTAGGTAATAAATTATTCTTAAAAGTAAAACAAGCACTTAGAATAATAGATGATGCGGAATTGAGTCTTAATGAGAGTAAAAAATTACATAATTCAACAATTAGAGTAGGTATTTCTACTACGCTTGCTAAAATATATTTAATGGATTATATAGATAATTTTCATAAAATATATCCAAATATTATATTTGATATTTATACAGATTCTACTACAGATTTAATAAAAAAATTAAAAGTAGGTGAGATAGATTTTATAATAAGTAAGTTTCCTAGTACATTAGATTTTGATTTAAATTATATTGTATTAGGTAAAACAGATTATATATTTGTTAGAAGTCCTAAATATACGATAAAAACTAATAAAATTGATATTAAAGATTTAGAGAGGTATCCAATACTGTTGCAAAAGTATCCATCCAACTCAAGAGTAAGTGCGGACAAGTATTTTAAAGATAATAATATTAATGTAAAACCGCTTATATCTGTTGCGAGTTCTAATTTGCTTATTAGCTTTGTCAAAATAGGATATGGTATTGGTTATGTAACTAGGATATATGTAGATAAACTTTTAGAAGATAATAGTTTAGTAGAAGTTAAAGTTAATAATAAACCACCAAGTATAGAATATGGGATTATTACTTTAAAGAACAATACGTTTTCACAAGATATTAATTTATTTATAAATATTTTAAAAAAATAGACCTATTATTTTAATAGATCCATAAAATCTTGCCACTTATCTTCTGTATAATTTTTAATTGATTCAAGTCCATTTTCAAAATCATTTTTTAAATCATCAAAAGAATTTTCAGCTTCACCATAGAAATGTTTAACCATAGCCTCACCATTTTCAGCAAGGGTAGTTACTTCATGGTCAACACGAGTACCATTTTTTTTTGCAATCTCTTGTAATTTTATTGATGCTCGATATAATTCTTTTGCATCATCTTCATTATCAGATGTAATACCATTTCTAATTGTTGTATACTTTGTATCAATTGTGTTTGTAAGTGTTTTAACATCATCTGTTGTAATATTATTGTTATTTCTAACTTCTTCTCTTGCTTCAAGTTCAATAGCATTATAATCATCACTAACTTCATCCCAAGATGTATTTATGTTACCATCAAAACCTTGAATAGATTCATTTTGTTTCTCTTCATCATTGATATCAGTATCGTCTACTTTGTTATTACATCCAGTAAGTAATACAAGTGAAATTAATATTGAAAATGTAATAGTTAATATTTTTTTCATACATACTCCTTTCTACATATTCTATATTTAGAATATTCATTATTATTATGGATTATTTATATTTATTAATACAAAAAAACAATTAAAGTTTCTTAATTAATTGCTTTAATTGTTCAGATTTTTTTTCTGAATACCATGATTCATAATATAATTTATAAATGTTTAATTGATTTTTTTGATAATAGAGTAGCGCTAAATCAACATTTAAATATTTTTCTTTTAATGTTTTAATTTCATCGTTATTTAATTTATATAACGATACAAATCTTTCTAATCTAATTTGATTTAAATTCCTTGCATATTCAATTACTTCTTCTGGTGTTAGAATTTTATTTATTCTTAAATCATCAGCTACAAAAGTATTATAAAATTCATAATAATCACTTTCAATATTTATAATATTACCAATTCCTGTTACTTCTGTTATTATTGGCCTTTCTTGTTGTAAATTAACATGAAATTTTAAGGAATCTTCTAAATTCTCTGCAAAACTATATTTTGTATTTCCCATTTTTTTTGTTGATTCAATTGAACTTAGTAAAACATTATTTGTCAAATCATTACAATCTTTATCAAATGGTTTATAACCTTTAATTTCTTTCATACCATCACCCAAAGTAATTATATCATATATTTTTCAATTTTTGTAAATATTCTTCAAATTTTAGCAATCCATAGTCTTTATTATAATAATTTGGTAGTTCATTTAAGTGTGCAAGAGCAATTTTAGCAGTTTTAAGTAAGTTATCATTAGTTACATTAGTTTCAGAATTAACTTTTCCATGTTCTAATTCTGTCATTATTCCACGTTTGAAATCTTCGAAAGAAAATTTGTCAAATTTAATATTTAACATTCTTGCTACTTTATAAATATCATCATTGTTGAACATATAATCACCAAATTATTATATTCTTGATGAAATAATTGTTGTGTGCTATAATGATTCACGAGGTGTTTTTATGCAGAAACTTATATTTATTAAATATGGAGAATTAACTACTAAAAAAGGTAATAGAAATGTGTTTATTAAAAAACTTACTACTAATATTAAAAGCATATTAGGTAATATTGATTATAAAATGAAGTCAGATAGATCTAGAATATATATAGAATCTAATGATATAGATATTATTGTAGAAAAACTTAAAAATATTTTTGGAATTCATAGTATAGTTGTTGCTTATAAAGTAGATAATAATAGTGATACTATTATTGATAGTGTTTATAATCTTGTAAAAAATGAGTCCTTTAAAACATTTAAAGTAGATACTAAAAGAGCAGATAAAAGATTTGAAATACATAGTATGGATTTTAATAAAATGGTTGCAACTAAAATTTTAAAAAATAAGGAAGTTAGAGTCGATGTGCATAATCCAGAGTTACATATTAAAATAGAAATTAGAGTAGAAGGAACATTTATCTATTTTAATGAGATTAAAGGATTAGGTGGATATCCAGTTGGTATTCAAGGTAAATCACTTTTAATGTTAAGTGGTGGAATTGATTCTCCTGTTGCAGGATATTTAGCTTTAAAGCGTGGAGTAGATATTGAGTGCATGTATTTTGAATCTCCACCTCATACATCAGATCAAGCAAAAAATAAAGTAATTACTTTAGCTAGTATCATTAATAAGTATTCTGGCAATATTAAAGTAAATATTGTGCCTTTTACAAAAATACAAGAAACAATTCTTCGTAATGTAAAAGAAGAATATATCATTACTATTATGCGCAGAATGATGTATCGTATAGCAGAAAAGTTTGCAAAAAAGAATAAAATGCAAGTTATATTTAATGGAGAAAGCATTGGTCAAGTTGCATCACAAACATTAAATAGTATGAATGTTATAAACAATGTATGTGATATTCCTGTAATTCGTCCTGTTGCTTGTATGGATAAACTAGAAATAATTGATATAGCAAAAAAAATTGGTACATATGAAACTAGTATTTTACCATATGAAGATTGCTGTACAGTATTTGTACCAAAGCATCCAGTTATTAATCCAACACTTGATAAATGTGAACTTTATGAAAAAAATTTTGATTATGAATCTTTAATAGATCAAGCTATAAGTAATATTGAAGTAATTAGTAATTTGGATAATAATAACTTTGATGATATATTGTAAATAATTACCATTAAAAAAAATGTATGAAATAACTTTTTGTGCACATTCTATTAGTGTACAGGAGGTGAATGTATGAACAATAAGAATAATCAATTCGTAGTACCTGGTGCTAAACAAGCTATCGAAAAAATGAAATATGAAATAGCTTCAGAATTAGGTGTTACTATGGGTCCAGATGCTACTTCAAGAGCTAACGGTTCTGTTGGAGGAGAAATTACTAAGAGATTAGTTAAAATGGGTGAGCAACACTTAGGTGGATCTAGTTACCAAACTAAATAATTATATTAAAAATAGATAGTAAATTAGGATAGTAAATACTATCTTTTTTTAGTATAATTGTGCGAATTTTGTCAATAATATTACTGGAGGTGTTGTATGAATAAGTTAGTTGTAAATGGTTCTAAAGAAGCTATAGAGAATTTAAAATATGAAATAGCTCGTGAACTTGGAATTAAACTAGGAGCAGATACATCTAGTAGATTAAATGGTACTGTTGGTGGCGAGATGACTAAAAGACTAGTTAAACTAGGAGAAGAGTATTTGAATAGATAAAAAGTGCAAAATTTTATTTGCACTTATTTTCTTTTTATATCCATCATTACAGGAGAAATTATTGGTCTTCGTCCTGTGATTTCATATATATAACTTGATAATTCACTTATAATGATTGATTTAATTTCATTAAATGAAACGTGAGTTTTAATATTGTCTAAAACTATTTTTTTAGATAGATTTTCTAGTTTATTGATAAGTTCATAGTTTTCTTGAACATATACAAATCCACGTGTAGTAATATTAATATCTCCAAGCAATTGTTTATTTTTAGCATCAATATTTACAATTACTACAACAATACCATCCTTAGACATATTCTTTCTCTCGCGCATAACAGCTGCAGATATTTCACCAATACGATTACCATCTACATATGAATCTCCAGCTTGAATATGACCATGTTTTTGAACTTTTCCTTTTCTAATAGAAAGTACATCTCCATTTTCTAGAATAAAGTTATTTTCTTTTGGTATTCCACATTCAATTGCAACGTCAGCATGGCTTTTAAGCATTCTAAATTCGCCATGAAATGGCATAAAGTATTTTGGTTTAATTAATCTTAACATTAGTTTTAATTCTTCTTGATTACCATGTCCTGAAGTATGCACATCAGCAAGTGATGTATTAGAACATACCTTAACACCTTGCATATAAAGTTTATTGATAGTTTTTGAAATGCTTAAAGCATTACCTGGAATTGCAGATGATGAGAATACTACTAGATCGTCAGGTTGCAATTTGATTTGTCTATGTGTTCCATTCGCAATTCTAGATAAAGCAGCCAGTGGTTCACCTTGGGATCCTGTACATAATAAGCATACTTTATTTGGAGCAAGCTTATTTGCTTCTTCTGGAGTTACAAATATCTCTTTATGTTTGATATATCCTTCTTTTAAAGATATTTCAATGTTATTCTCCATACTACGACCAAATATCGCAATCTTTCTTTTATTTCTTTTACAAGTATCGACAATATGTTTTAAACGATATATATTAGATGCAAAAGTTGCGATAATAATTCTTCCATTATGACGTAAGAATATCTCTGATAAAGTTTCATCTACTTTAGATTCAGAACGACTAAATCCTTCATTTAAGGCATTTGTACTATCACTTAATAATAGTGTAACACCTTTTTTACCAAACTCAGCCATTTTATGTAAGTCAGCCATAGGACCAATTGGTGTTAAGTCAAACTTAAAGTCTCCAGTTGTAACTATTGTTCCATTTGGGGAGTGAATAACTATACCGTGTGAATCTGGAATAGAGTGAGTAGTTCTAAAAAACTCCACTGTAAAATTCTTGAATTTAACTTTAGTGTTTTCATTATATATATATAAGTTTTTATAATGAATATTTCTATCTTCTAGTTTTTTTCTAATTAAACCTACTGCTTGATTAGGTGCATATATAGCTGGAACATTTAAATAGTTTAATAAAAATGGAATTGCTCCTATATGATCTTCATGTCCGTGAGTAATAAAAACTGCTTTAATCTTAGATTCATTTTTCTTAAGATAAGTAAAATCAGGAATAAT
>Ga0256404_1004031_pt1 | contig 28527 bp, 20 predicted proteins | sample RumenRJG_01DNA_FD_185990 | JGI IMG/M metagenome (GOLD analysis project Ga0256404, IMG submission 185990) | Bovine rumen microbial communities from Lethbridge, Alberta, Canada - RJG_01 | ecosystem: Host-associated > Mammals > Digestive system > Stomach > Rumen | place: Canada: Alberta | collected...
ATACAGAGCGAATGGGTGGGAAGCCTAAACTTAAAGATAGGATTCTGCATAATGAGAAGTGGTACATATATAAATATGTTGTGGCACTGAGGCATGTGGAATATTACATGAACTGCGCTGGGGGGGGGCAAAAGAAATCCTTTATTCGGGGATAATAAGCACACTGTATGGAAACATATACTCCTTAGTGATAGGTAAATTCTATACGTCGGCAGATTTGGGAGTCTTCAATCGTGGACAAAACATAGCCCTGTTGCCGCCTAAAGTCATCTCAAGTACATTCAGGAAGTCAACGCTCCCCATACTTTCTTCAGTACAAGACAACAAAGAACACTTAACACATGTCTATCGACAGTATGGTATTCTTCTCTCCTTTATAAGTTATCCTTTGGTGTTTATGACTATAGTTCTGGCCAAGCCTTTCATACTTCTATTTCTTACAAGTAAATGGGCAGAAGCGATTATCTATGTTCAGCTTTTTGCATTGACAGGGTTGACCATCCCAATGGGTGTTGTTAGCCTTAATGTGTTGCAAGCTACAGGCCGCTCTGACTATACGCTAAGAGGCGAAATAATCAAGAAGAGTGTAGGCTTCGCAGTCGTAGCCTTACTATGCCCCATCAGTCCTATGGCCCTTGCCTACGGAGTATTAGGTATTGAGGCGTTCATCTATGGTGTCAACCTGTATTACGCCCGCAAAGTCTTGGACTTGCCCTTCTTTATACAATTCAAAGATCCTTTACCATACTTCTACGCCTCATGTATCACAGGGCTGTGCGTATGGGCAAGTATCTATCTCATTCCAGATAACTTGCTAAAACTTCTCATAGGTTCCATTACTGGCATCGCCATTTACTTTCTTATCACAAAATACATCATCAAGGTAAAGTATTATGACTACCTTCTAAGCGTGGGGAAGAAGAGAGAGAAGAGACAAAACAACTATATAGAAAACTGATATAGGCAAAGAAGAATCCGTCATTTAAAGAGGAATGCTGGTTTACCTACTTCATCTTATCCTGAAATTATCCTTGTCTCATACTTTAAAAGCTGATTTTTTCAGAAGGGCTACCGCTTCTAAATAATTATCTGCCTTTACCACAAAAAACCATATATAGTAATTGCATCTACGCAGAAGTAACTGCTATTTTGGAAAATTATATTTACTGCCCGATATAACATTTAAGCTGCTAGAGAGTTAGGGCCGATTTCTTTCACAGGAGTCGGCCCTAAATATGTTGTGTGAGAATTGCATAGAAATGCGTCTCCCCTCCCCCCCCTTAAACCAGTTTCGGCTGTAACCCCCAGTTTTACCAAGGAGTTACAGCCGAAAGTCCGGTGCTAAACGAGATTTCTCTTTATCCCTCTACCGCTGCCTGGGCGGCGGCTAATGGATACTGATTATCAACAAGTTACATGATTTTTGTAAACTACTGGCGACACTTTTACGACACATTCTGCACGTTTTTACACGCTCATGAATTTTGATGTGTTGTATGAACTTTTCTTTGATTCTGTGTTTCCTGTCTTCGTATCGAACCTATCCCGTTTGGGGTTCCAATTACCTTTCTTGATACTAGCATCGTAAAAACACAATCCATCATGTGTATCTGTTCCGGTCTTACCCAATGAACGATAAGTTTGTGCAGGCTCTATTTCTTGCTTACCTGATACCTCTATCAACTTAGGCATTTCCCCATTCTTGCATGCATTCAAAATTTCATCCTTACAGTTCAGAGGACCTGCTATTATCTTGTCTCCATCTTTTATCGACCGAATAAGAATGCCACCAAATCTTCCAGATTCCTCATTATATTGGCTGTCAAAGCAAATATCTATTCCGCTAAGATGATAGAACAGCTCACCTCCTTTATAATCATTACGAGGATAAGTGACTTCTTGCCATTTATGATGACTTGGATCCTTCAAATATTGTTCGCTATCATAATAGTAGAATTCGATTTCTGCAAGGCGAAAAATCTTGTTGTTACATTCAATGCCATAGCTAGTAAATAGTTCACCTGCAATGTCTCTACATTTAGCTTTGAAACTCTCGTAATTTGATATTCCATCAAACGGATTCTTCAGATCTAATTCATTTATCATGATTCAATTCTTTTGATTTCTGTTGCAGAAATACAAAGAATCGGGCATTGACCCTATTCTTGATAGTAAAATTTATTTTGAACAAGTGAGTTTAAGCTTGTCCATAATCTCTTTTTTGATATCCTTTCTTTAAGTCTTCATAATCTACAATGGGAATGCGTGCGCCTTTTGCTAATACTTTCAGATAATCCTGATAGATTGTCCATGTTAGACAATTCAACGCGCCTCCATTCTCTGCTATGAAATCACGCATTTGCACTTGATAGATATCGCCTTCATACTCAGGGTATAGTTCCTTGTATTGGGCCAATGTTTCCGCATCTGTGACTTCATCTCCAAGACCTGGAATGATAATGAAATCGCATGTCTGTATACTGTTGATATATGCCCAGCTTAATTCATCATACTTGCTTAGTTTGAGCTCGATAACTTCAAAATGCTGTTTGAGGGATGAATACATCTTTTGGGCTATCTTGTCATCGTACAGCTCTAGATTTACCAACACACGAGGCTTGCCGGATTTATTTATTCCTACATACCTTACGATTCCATCGGTATGCCCAAAGGTATCTTCTTTATCCCATGGAAGCCAAACGATTGTCAAGTCTGGTGACATGAAAGCACATTTAAGAAGGCACTCTATTTGTTCTTTACTGAAATTCGGATTTTCACTAAAAACCTTTTCTGTCATTACTACATATTCCGTTTCTTTACCCTTTTTCCTTCCTTTGCAGAATACCATATTACCCCCGTCAACGACGAGCGGAATATCCACAATCTCGTATTCTTGTGCAAAAGGGCAGTTGTTTATGACCTTATCAACATCTGTAATGTACTTCTTATCTTGAAGATAATCAGGATTATAAACGAATTTAACGAAAATATACTCATCCATCTGTATTGGCATAAAATCTCTTACCCAATAATCTTTTGTGTGAAAGACAGCTCCCAACCCTTTGTGATAAGAGAAAATTATGTCAACAAGTTCTGCTTTTAGTTTCGAATAATGTCGTTCCAAAAGGCTTGAAAAGACGACTAGGCTTTTTTCATTTTCTGTTACTATCATATCGCATTTCGTTTTTGATGTTAAACATGATGATTCGTCGACTAATCACACCGCAAAGATACTATTTGTATGACCCCTTGGACCGAACTTTTTTGTTAACTTTTGTTAGAGTTTGCGAAATAGTTATTTATTGATTTTTAATATGTTATGTGAATATTTTTTATTGTATTTTCCTTATTTTTATATTATAAATTGAAATGCTGTATGTCAAGGACATTAAAGCGCTAAGGAAAATAATGATGCACATTTTGCGACGTTTTACCACCAAAATCGTCTGGAGGTAAAACATAAAAAGGACCTGCCCAAACGGACAGGTCCCTTTTCTTTATATCAGAGTGATATTTACTCCTCAACAGCTGCCTGCGCGGCGGCCAGACGAGCAATAGGCACGCGGAAAGGAGAACAGCTTACGTAGTCAAGTCCTACCTTGTTGCAGAACTTCACAGATGAAGGCTCGGCTCCGTGCTCACCACAGATACCACAACGCAGCTTAGGATTGACCGAGCGGCCTTTCTTTACGGCCATATCAATAAACTGTCCAACGCCATTCTGGTCAAGTACGCGGAAGGGATCATCGCGCAGTATCTTCTTGTCAATATAATCCTGGAGGAAATTGTTGATATCGTCACGGCTAAAGCCGAATGTCATCTGCGTCAAGTCATTGGTACCAAAAGAGAAGTACTGAGCATGCTCGGCGATATGGTTGGCCGTAAGGGCTGCACGAGGAATCTCTATCATTGTACCCACCTCGAAATCAATGGTCACGCCAGTCTCTTCAAAGAGCTTGTTGGCAGTGTCACGGATAATCTTTTCCTGCATCGTAAACTCATTGTCCGTGCATACAAGTGGAACCATGATTTCAGGCTTAGGATTGTAGCCTTCCTTCTTGAGCTTAATGGCGGCACCAATGATGGCCTTGGTTTGCATCTCTGTGATCTCTGGATATGTGATACCCAAACGACAGCCGCGGTGACCGAGCATAGGATTGTGCTCATTGAGGCTGGCAACGCGCTGCTGAATAAACTTAAGCGGCATATTCATATCCTTAGCCATGACTTCCTGCCCTTTCAGATCATGAGGAACGAACTCATGCAAGGGGGGATCAAGCAAACGGATATTGACTGGCAGTCCGTCCATAGCCTTGAAGATGCCTTCGAAATCCTTCTCCTGATAAGGAAGCAACTTGGCAAGCGCCTTCTTGCGACCCTCCAGATCAGGAGCGAGAATCATTTCGCGCACGGCGACAATCTTCTCTGCTTCAAAGAACATGTGCTCCGTACGACACAAGCCTATACCGACAGCTCCGAAGTTACGGGCTACTTCTGCATCGTGAGGCGTGTCAGCATTGGTACGTACACGCATCTTGGTATATTTATCGCAGAGTTTCATAAGATCTGCAAAGTCACCGGATACCTCGGCAGCTTTGGTCTGTACCTTGCCATCATAAACTTCGCCTGTGCTGCCATTAAGAGAGATGAAGTCTCCCTCCTTGAGCAGTTTGCCACCGATCTCGACAGTGCGGGCCTTGTAGTCCACGCGGATGGAGCCTGCTCCACTGACGCAGCACTTACCCATACCACGGGCTACGACAGCTGCATGACTGGTCATACCGCCACGTGCGGTAAGGATACCCTCGGCCACTGCCATACCGGCAAGGTCCTCAGGACTTGTCTCGATGCGGACGAGGACAACCTTGTGGTTGTCAGCTGCCCACTTGGCAGCATCGTCAGCAAAAAATACAATCTGTCCGCTAGCAGCACCCGGAGATGCAGGTAGTCCTCTGGTGAGCACTTTGGCCTTAGCCTGAGCCTTCTTGTCAAATATGGGGTGAAGGAGTTCGTCCAGCTTATTGGGTTCGCAGCGCAGAAGGGCTGTCTTTTCATCGATCTTGCCTTCCTTGACGAGGTCCATGGCAATCTTGACCATGGCGCTACCCGTTCGCTTACCGTTACGGCACTGGAGCAGCCACAACTTACCTTCCTGTACCGTAAACTCCATGTCTTGCATATCGCGGTAATGATCTTCGAGTTTTTTCTGAATATCGTCGAGTTGATGATAAATCTCTGGGAAAGCTTCCTCCATTGAAGGATACTTGCTAGCGCGCTCCTGCTCGTCAATGCCTTGGAGCTGTGCCCAGCGCTGGCTGCCCAGTTTGGTAATTTGCTGAGGCGTACGGATACCGGCTACGACATCTTCACCTTGAGCGTTGACAAGCCATTCACCATTGAAGACATTCTCACCTGTTGCAGCATCACGGCTGAAGCATACGCCTGTAGCAGAAGTGTTGCCCATATTGCCAAATACCATCGCCATGACGGTAACTGCCGTTCCCCACTCTGCTGGTATACCCTCCATCTTACGGTAGAGGATGGCGCGATCATTCATCCAACTGTCAAATACAGCACAGATAGCGCCCCAGAGTTGCTCCTCGGGGTCATCTGGAAAGTTCTGGCCGGTCTTTTCCTTAATAGCTGTCTTAAAGAGCTTAACAAGCTTCTTGAGATCGTCAACTGTCAGGTCGGTGTCCTGTACGATACCACGCTCGCCCTTGACCTGCTCTATGATGGCCTCAAAGGGATCTATGTCCTCCTTGTTTTGCGGTTTGAGCTGCAATACGACATCTCCGTACATCTGAACGAAACGTCTGTAAGCATCGTAAGCGAAACGCGGATTGTCCGTCTTGACAGCCAGGCCTTCGACCACTTCGTCATTGAGTCCGAGGTTGAGGATGGTATCCATCATACCCGGCATAGAGGCTCTAGCTCCTGAACGTACACTCACAAGCAATGGATTGCGTGCGTCACCAAACTTCATGCCGATCTGGTCCTCGATATGCTTGATACTGTCTTTTACTCCTTCACGCAGGAGCTCAACAGTCTTCTCTTTACCTATCTTGTAATACTCGTTGCATACATCCGTAGTGATAGTAAATCCGGGAGGAACCGGCACGCCGATGAGATTCATCTCGGCTAAGTTTGCACCTTTGCCGCCGAGCAAGTTGCGCATGTCTGCACGACCTTCTGCCTTACCGCTTCCAAAGGTATAAATTCGCTTACTTTCCATAATATAATATCTTGTAATTTTTAAAATTTCGAGTTTGCAAAAGTACTTATTTTTTTATAGTCTCAGCCTGTTTCATCCGTTTTTTTGAGGGCGAAAAACGCTTTTTTTGTGCAGTATTCTTGTCTTCGGTTGAGAAGGCTCAAAATAAGCCAACAGCAAATGACAAATCGAGGCCATCAAATCGCATAATAAGAGCATAGAAATTAGTCATTTATCTTTCTGATACCTTTATGCGTCAAAGGAGAATCCGATTGCACAAAAATACAGGCCCGATCCTGTTTGATTAGATCGGGCCCGTACTCAGGGTTTATAAGAAATGTTTTCGATTGTTGTCGATACGATATTACTTGGCGTAATTGACCGAACGGACTTCGCGGATTACGGTAATCTTGACCTGACCAGGATAAGTCATCTCATCCTGTATCTTCTTGGCGATATTGGCACTAAGTTCTGCGCTCTGAGCATCGTCAATCTTGTCTGCACCAACAATGACACGAAGTTCACGACCGGCCTGAATGGCATAAGTCTTGGTGACGCCCGGATAGCTCATGGCAATGTTTTCCAAGTCATTGAGGCGCTTGATGTAGGCTTCCACGACTTCGCGGCGGGCACCGGGCCGAGCGCCACTGATTGCGTCACATACCTGAACGATTGGGGCAATGAGTGATGTCATCTCTATCTCGTCGTGGTGAGCTCCTATGGCATTGCAAATATCGGGTTTCTCCTTATACTGCTCAGCTATCTTCATACCATAAATAGCGTGAGACAATTCTGTCTCCTCATCGGGCACTTTGCCGATATCGTGGAGCAATCCGGCCCGTTTAGCCTTCTTAGGATTAAGGCCAAGCTCTGCCGCCATCACAGCGCTGAGATTGGCAGTCTCGCGGGCGTGCTGCAGAAGGTTTTGTCCGTAGCTGGAACGATACTTCATCTTACCGATGATACGGATGAGCTCAGGGTGAAGTCCGTGTATACCGAGGTCGATTGCCGTGCGCTTACCCGTCTCGAGGATCTCCTCCTCTACCTGCTTGGTTACCTTGGCTACGACTTCCTCGATACGTGCAGGGTGGATACGGCCGTCGGCGATGAGCTGGTGCAGGGCAAGGCGGCATATCTCGCGGCGTACGGGGTCAAAGGCGGAGATGACAATGGCCTCTGGCGTGTCGTCCACGACAATCTCGACACCAGTGGCGGCTTCAAGAGCCCGGATATTGCGGCCTTCGCGACCGATGATACGTCCCTTAACCTCGTCATTGTCAATATGGAATACCGTTACGCTATTTTCTATCGCCGTCTCAGTAGCCACGCGCTGGATGGTCTGGATAACAATCTTCTTAGCTGCCTTGTTGGCCGTCATCTTGGCCTCGTCCATGATGTCGTTGATGTAACTCTGAGCATCGGTCTTGGCCTCGTCCTTGAGGGAGACAATGAGATGCTCCTTGGCTTCCTCTGCTGAGAGGCCGCTGATGGTCTCGAGCTTCTCGCGCTCCTGCTGCTGCATCTTGTCGAGCTCTTCCTTCTTGCGCTGGAGAAGCAGTTGCTGGTTCTCGAGATTGGACTGTTCCTTGTCGAGATCATTCTTGCGTCGGGTGATGGCGTTTTGCCTCTGATTGAGGTTGAGCTCACGCTGCTTCAGCTTGTTTTCCGACTGGAGGAGCTTCTGGTTGCGTTGCTGAACCTCTTTTTCAAGTTCGTTTTTCTTATTGAGAAATACTTCTTTGACTTCGAGCAGTTTCTTTTCCTTGATGCCGGCAGCATCCTTGTGTGCTTCGGCAATGACTTGGTTGTATTTGCTCTTGAGAACAAATCGGAATACAACAAAGCCTATGATTGCGCCTACGATGAGGCTACCAATAATATAGATAATTGTCATAATGTGGAAATTGTAGATATTGTACTGTTTGTCTTTTGGGTTTAGCGCATAGGATTTGAAGTCACGTTCCTACTTCTTGTCAAGTTGCAGCACTTGGTCGATGGTGTGAATCATGTCTCTCACACGGTCGTCAATGCCCGTCTCTTGCGTCAAACTTACAGCAATATCTATCAAGGCCATAGCCATATAGTCCTCCTTCTCCTGGTCGGGAAAGACATTGATATATCTACGGATTTTCTCGTTGATCAGCTGGGCGGCTCTCCTGTATATCTCCTCGTATCTGCGATCTATCTCGAGAGGATACGTCTTTGACCCAATCGTGAGTTGGATAGAGAGTGTATCAGAATCATTCATTTCTGTGTCGGTTGCCGTAAGTTGTTGAAACGTGGCCTGGCTGAGGCTTGGGCAGGAGACTATGCGCTGAGCAGTGCGATGCACTTGTCAATCTCGCGTATCAGTCTCGAGACATAGAGTTTGGTCTGTCGTATGTCGTCCTTGCTGAGCTTGAGTGTCGTGGCAGTTCTGAGCTCCTCATACTGCTTCTTAAGCTGCTCGTTCTCCTCCTTGAGGATACGTGCTGCCTCTTCATACTTCTCAAGGTTGTGATACTGCCTGATCAGTATGTTGAGTTTTACTTTAAGCTCGTCGAGCAAGTCCTTGCGTTCAGCCATATTGTGACGTTAACTTTGCAAAGTTAGTCTTTTTCTGTCGAGAATTGTTGTTTTTACTTCTCTTTTTTATCTTCTGTGTCTTTGGGCTTGGGCTCCTTCTTGGCGAGCAGTATAATATGGTAAACATACTCTGTCATCCAGTCAGAGGAGTATCCGAGGCGCTTCTGGTAGACGCGGACGTTGTAGACAGATTTGCGTACGCCGGCGTCTTTCCAGTTCTCCTTGGTCAGGATATCATCGACGCCCTGCTTGACGACGCTGTAAATAGTCTTCTTAAATACTGAAGGGATGCGGAGCTTCCACTGCATGGTATTGGACAAAACCATCAGCAACTCCTGACTGAAGCCCTGGAAAAGATACATGTAGTCTCTCACGTCGTTGGGCTTATGGCAGTTGCGCTTGATACTATCGTCAATATCCTTAAAAAATGTATCTGGCATTTTGTATAGCTCCTCGAGCATCTTCTGACAGCGATTTTTCTCACCCAGACCGAGCTTATTGTTGACTGTCGGCACGTGAAGGGTTTGCTTAAACACGCGCAAGTCGGGCAGCACGCTCAAGTTGGTAATACCGAGTCTCGAGGCGATGACACTCTGATAATAGACACGGATGAGGTACATAAAATCCTCCATACCGCCTACACGGGAACCGTCATCGGCTTGGTGTTTGCCAAAGAGTTTAGATAGTATACTCATATATGAAATTTGTATGTTGTGCCTGGTCAAGAGGCCGGGGCTGGATTAGTTGGCTGACTTAAACTCGTCAAGGAAGCGTACATCGTTTTCGGAGAACATGCGCAGGTCTTTGACTTGGTACTTCAGATTGGTGATGCGTTCTACGCCCAGTCCGAATGCGTAGCCGCTGTATACTTTGCTGTCGATGCCGCACAGCTCAAGAACATTGGGGTCTACCATACCGCAACCAAGAATCTCGACCCATCCCGTGCCCTTGCAGAAGCTGCACCCCTTACCGCCGCAGATATGGCAACTGATATCCATCTCTGCAGAGGGCTCTGTGAAAGGGAAATAGGAGGGACGCAGGCGTATCTGCGTATCCTTGCCAAACATCTCCCGGGCGAAGAGCAGCAACATCTGCTTAAGGTCTGCGAAAGAGACGCCTTTGTCAACATACAGTCCTTCTACCTGATGGAAGAAACAGTGAGCTCTGGCCGTGATGGTCTCGTTGCGGTATACACGGCCCGGACAAATCACGCGGATAGGCGGCTGCTGGTGCTCCATCACACGAGCCTGTACCGAACTGGTATGGCTTCTGAGGATGATATTCTTGGTCACATCGAGCGCACTCTGTTCTACGAAGAAAGTGTCCTGCATATCACGTGCCGGATGGTCAGCAGCAAAATTCATCTTGGTGAATACGTGCAAATCATCCTCCACCTCCGGGCCATCAGCCAGACAGAAGCCCAGACGGCTAAAGATGTCGATGATCTCATTGCGGACGATGGAGATTGGATGACGCGTGCCCAATTCCTCCGGAAAGGCCGTACGCGTCAAGTCGAGCTTCTGCTCATGACTGGACGTGTCATGCTGCAATTGGGCACGGATCTCATTGATCTTATCCTGTGCCCTAGTCTTCAATTTATTGAGAGCGATGCCAAGCTCCTTCTTCTGGTCCGGACTCACCGTGCGGAAGTCCTTCATCAAGTCACTGATGACGCCTTTACGACTCAGGTACTTGATGCGCAGCTCCTCCAATTCCCTATCATTGGATGCTTTGAGCTCCTCTACCTGAGCAAGCATTTTCTGAATGTTATCTTTAAGTAACATAGCTATCTACTTTGATTTCTTGCAAATTCAACTGCAAAACTACTCAAATCCCTGCACATAGGCAATAGAAAGTCTCCATTTTATCTTTATCATCGTTTCCTCCTTGTTCTTCTTTTACATGATAGTCCGTCAGTCTCCAGCCCCAACAGAACCAGGTGGTGACGGTAGCCTCGCCTACTCGTATGCCGTCATGTCGCTCGCATCGCCTATCCTTCGCCGACAGACGGAAATACGGACGAAGTCTGTGGGGCGCCACACCCCCCACTCCACCATGTACGCTAAGGGGCCTGCGTCTCTCCTGTCGGGTGCATCTGTCCACCCTCTTCCGCCAGAAGTCTCAAGACCATATTTTTCCTGAAAGAGAAGGAAAACAAGCGTTAGCCTCCGGAAAACGGACAGTCATGTAAATGCCTATCTCTCAAGCTTTTATCTCTCTATTAGACTTTATTGTAACTCTCTGGTTATCAAGCCGTAGCAACTCGTCTTCCAGTTTAAACTACATCCGACCTTGTTTAAACTACATCCGACCTTGTATTGCAAACAAGGCGATTTACCTTCTCGCCCATCCAATCCATTCGAACAGGAACAAAGATCGAGCGATTGAAATCTGACGCAGACAGATGAGAGGTAAAGAAAGACAGAAATGAAGCAAAAAATTTATATATCTGGCAGAGGTGCCTCTTCTGAAGGCTCAAGCCGCACCACCACAGACCGCCCGACATGTCGTTCTACCCGTCATCTTGTTTGTGACAGATTGAACTTTAGGTCACACAAAAGGGCGACCACACTAGAGACAAATTGCCTTTCTGCATAGAGACTAAACTCGTCGTCGCGTACACTAGGCCATACTCAACTGGACAAGCCGAGGCTGTACAAAACAACACTTGGGACGGGAGACACGGCACGATACACAAGGCTTCGTTTGCCTGCCAGCTGATGCTCGTAGTGCTTCATTATACGCAAGAGGTGGCCGAATTTGCCCACAAGAAGCAGCCGAAATTGTGAAAAATAGTTTTTCCATTTGCCATTGTCCCCCACAAGCAGTATCTTTGCAAATTGATAGAGACTACATCCATGGGTAAAATTATAGCATTGGCCAACCAGAAGGGCGGAGTCGGCAAGACAACCACCGCTATCAATCTGGCAGCTTCACTGGCCACACTTGAGAAGAAAGTGCTCCTCATTGATGCCGATCCGCAAGCCAACAGCAGTTCGGGCGTGGGTATTGACATCAATCATATCGAGAGCAGTATCTACGAATGCATCATCAACGATGTAGATCCCCACGAGGCCATCTACACCACCGACATCGAGGGCATGGACATTATCCCCTCCCACATAGACCTCGTGGGCGCGGAGATAGAGATGCTCAATCTGGACCAGCGCGAGCAAGTGCTCAAGCGCATACTCGCCAAGCTCAAAGATGAGTATGACTACATCCTCATCGACTGCTCCCCATCGCTGGGCCTCATCACGGTCAATGCCCTGACAGCAGCAGACTCGGTCATCATCCCCGTGCAGTGTGAGTACTTCGCCCTTGAGGGTATCAGCAAATTGCTCAATACCATCCGCATCATCAAGAAGAAGCTCAACCCTCAACTCCAAATAGAGGGATTTCTGCTCACCATGTACGACAGCCGTCTGAGACTGGCCAACCAGATATACGACGAGGTGAAGCGACACTTCCAAGAGCTCGTCTTCAAAGCCGTCATCCAACGCAATGTCAAGCTCTCCGAAGCGCCGAGTCACGGCATGCCTGCCATCCTCTATGACGCCGAGAGCCGAGGCGCCCTCAACTATCTGGCACTAGCCAAGGAAATCATCAAGAGAGAAAAGCACTGACACCTGTCAGGTCCCACGCAAACACGACCAACACATCGATATATACTCACATGGCAATACACAAGAAATTTCCAGCGCTTGGCAAAGGCCTCGACGCCTTGCTTCCAAGCGACGATATTGATACTCAGGGCTCATCATCCATCGGAGAGATTGCCCTAGACAAGATTCATCCCAATCCCAACCAGCCCCGCAAGGAAATGGATTCCTCAGCGCTCAAGGAGCTCTCTGACTCCATCAAGCAGATAGGCGTCATACAGCCCATAACCCTCCGCCAGAAGGCCGATGGCGCCTATGAGATCATCGCCGGAGAGCGCAGGTGGCATGCCGCTAAGGCTGCAGGACTCAAGACTATACCCGCTTATGTGCGCACGGTCAGCGATGAGCACATGATGGAAATGGCGCTGGTAGAAAATATCCAGCGCGAGGACCTCAATCCCATTGAGATTGCACTGGCTTACAACAATCTCATCGAGCGTGCCCACCTCACTCAGGAGCAAGTGGCAGACAAAGTAGGCAAGAAGCGCGTCACCGTTACCAACTACCTCCGATTGCTCAAACTACCCGCCCAAGTACAACTCGCCCTGCGCAAGGGAGAGATAGATCAGGGCCATGCCCGCGCACTTCTGGGGCTTCCCAATCCGGCACTGCAGCTCAAGCTATTTGACGAAGTACAAAAGGAGAACTACTCCGTCCACAAAGTGGAGGAGATGGTCCAGCAGATCAATAGCGGACAGACTGTGAAGAGCGGCCACAAGCGGCTTAGCAACAAGGCTCAATTGCCTGAGGAATATCGTGCACTCAGGGACCAACTCTCCCAGTTCTTTAATTCCAAGGTCAATATGACGTGCTCGCCGAGCGGCAAAGGACGCATCACCATTCCCTTCAACTCCGAAGAAGACCTGGAAAAGATTGTCAGCCTCTTTGACAAAATGAAGAAATAGCATCATGCGGAGCAGAGTCATCTACCTCACTATTCTGACATCGCTGTTGTCACTCTCTGCCCTTCGTCCCCTTCCCTCGTCAGCCAAGACCCCGTCAGGTTTCTTCTGGCCGGCACCGGACACGATACAGACGGCGCAATCAGCCGACAGCCTCACGTCTGCCCATCTGCAGATCGATTCTCTGCCCAAAGTAAAGACCGCTCAGGACACTACAAGACTCCTGCTTGCCGTCAGCGACTCCTTGCTCAAGCATACTAAGCCCTTTAAACTAAAGAGCGATGTGCCCGATCCTAAACGCGCACTCTGGCTCGCACTCGTTCTCCCGGGAGCCGGGCAGATATACAACCGCAAGTACTGGAAACTGCCTATCATCTACGGAGGATTTATCGGCTGTACATACGCCTTGATGTGGAACCAGCAGATGTACAAAGACTACTCCCAAGCCTACATAGACATCATGGATGACGACCCCAACACAGCCAGCTACCGCAACATCCTGCCCTATGGCTACGATATCACAGGTCGGGAGGAACAATTCAAAAATATATTTCGACACAAGAAGGACTTTTATCGCAAGAACCGAGATCTGAGTATCTTTGCCTTTTTCGGCGTCTATATCATCTCCGTCATAGATGCTTACGTCGACGCCCAGCTCTCCACATTTGATATCTCGCCCGACTTGTCTCTCCATGTCGCGCCCAAAGTCATCAGCACCAACGGCAGCAATGCCTTCCAGCGCAACACAACAGCCGTAGGCGTCGGGTGCAGCCTTAACTTCAAATAATCATGAAAAAACCTTTTATATTATTGTTTGCCCTATCGGCACTTACCCTACACACCTACGCCCAGCAAGACGACACCTCCATCAGCGACATGCCCGAAAGCATGCAGGAGACAACCGACCAGCTGCTCAAGAGCTGGAACATGCAGAAATATTTGGTCGTAGATACTACTTCACAGCTTGCCGATATCAATCCTTACTTCACCGATGAGGTCTACGAAGATCGCCTCCGGCGCATCCCCTGCGTCATGAATCTGACCTACAATCCCATCGTGCGCCAATACATCGACCAATATACCGGTCGTCTGCGCCACTCCGTAGCCTTCATGCTGGGAGCGTCCAACTACTATATCCCCATCCTCGAGGAAGCTCTCGCTTACTATCAGATCCCGCTCGAACTCAAATACCTACCCGTCATAGAGTCGGCCCTCAATCCCCGCGCCCGCAGCCACGCAGGCGCCGTCGGACTATGGCAGTTTATGCCCAAGACGGCCAAGCGATACAATCTGCAGCTCAACAGCCTCGTCGACGAGCGCTGCGAGCCCATCAAGGCCTCCTATGCTGCTGCCAAGTATCTCAAGGATCTCTACGACATCTTCGGAGACTGGACACTCGTCATTGCAGCATACAACTGCGGTCCCACCAATGTCAACAAGGCTATTCACAGATCGGGAGGCGAGCGTGACTTCTGGAAGATCTATCCCCGTCTGCCTCGGGAGACACGCGGATATGTACCTGCCTTCATCGCCGCCAACTATATCATGAACTACTACGGAGAGCACAATATACAGCCCCTCCGCACCCGCATTCCGGCTACAACCGATACCATCCTGCTGACGCGCGATGTCAGAATGGAAAAAATCGCTGATGTCTGCAACATAGACCTCAACGAGATCAAAGCACTCAACCCTCAGTATCAGACGACTCTGATACCCGGCTACCGCACTACCTGCACACTCAGACTGCCTCAGGAGCAGTTGTTGCGTTTTATTGACCTGCAAGACTCCATCTACCAGGATGATGCCGACAATCTGCCACTCGCATCTACTCAGGACTCATCTGATGGAGATGGTACTGATGATCAATTCACCAACAGCTCGACAAGCACCAGTCAGAGCTACAACTCAAGATATACTAGCAGCAGTCGTAAGTCGAGCAGCAGACGCTCTAGCCGATCCAAACGAAGCAGCAGGCGCAGTAAGCGACACGCCAGCAAGTCTGTCACCATCAAGGATGGCCAGACGCTGAGTGAAATCGCCGAGCGCCATCACACGACTGTCGCCAAGCTCCGTAAGCTCAACGGTATCAAGGGATCTAGTATCCGGGCTGGCAAGAAGTTGAAGGTAAAGTAAGCCTGACTCAGGCCAAGTCTCTCTAACATGTATACAGATATGCAACCGGACAATCAGCCATTGAAGTCAGTGTCACAAGACCATCCACAGATATCCAGGCATCTGCCGCAATCTCCTGAACAGCAGCCTCTGGAGACCCGACCACAGAGCCGGGAGGCGCCGAAGTCGTCACAGTTGCCACAAAATCAGGCAAACGAGACACAAGCATCGTCTCAAGCTGCTCCCCCTCTCTCTCAGAAGCCTGCGATACCAGCTTCAGAGGCACAGGAAGAGAAACAAAAGGAGCAAGAGGAGAAGATGATCTATGATGCCTTCCGCCGTCTGCTGGACACCTACCTGGCGTCCAATCACCGGAAGAAGGTGGATATCATCACACGCGCATTCAATTTTGCCAAGCAGGCTCACAAGGGCGTGCGGCGCCTCTCCGGTGAGCCCTATATCATGCACCCTATCGCCGTAGCCCAGATCGTATGCGGCGAGATAGGACTAGGATCTACCTCTATCTGTGCCGCGCTGCTCCATGACGTAGAGGAGGATACGGACTACACCTATGAAGATATCCGTAACCTATTTGGCGAAAAGATTGCCAATATCGTAGAGGGACTGACCAAGATCAGCGGAGGCATCTTCGGAGACCGCGCCTCCCTGCAAGCTGAGACATTCAAGAAGCTCCTGCTTACCATGAGCGACGACATACGTGTCATCCTCATCAAGATAGCTGACCGTCTCCACAACATGCGCACGCTGAGCAGCATGCAACCTCGCAAGCAGTACAAGATAGCTGGTGAGACGCTCTATATATACGCGCCTCTCGCCGACCGCCTCGGTCTCAACAAAATCAAAACCGAGCTCGAGGATCTCAGCTTCCGCTACGAGCACCCTGACGACTACAAGGATATCACTTCCCGCCTCGCTGCTACAAAGAAGGAACGTGACACCATCTTTGGCCAGTTTACACCCCCTATACGCGAGGCTCTCGACCGCATGGGGCTCAAGTACGAAATCAAGGCCCGCATCAAGAGTCCCTACTCCATCTGGCGCAAGATACAGGACAAACATGTAAGCTTTGAGGAGATCTATGATATCCTCGCAATCCGTATCATCTTTGAGCCGGCCAAGCCTGAAGAGGAAATAAACGACTGCTTCAACATCTATGTTGCCCTTACTCAGATTTACCGCAGTCATCCAGAACGTACCCGAGACTGGGTCAATCATCCTAAAGCCAACGGCTATCAGGCCCTCCACGTCACGCTCATGAGCCCTCACGGACAATGGATAGAAGTTCAGATACGTTCTACCCGAATGGACGAAATCGATGAGCAAGGTCTCGCTGCCCACTGGAAATATAAGGACCACAATGGTATGGACGGCGTTGACGACAAGATTGACGGCTGGCTACACACCATCAAGGAGATACTCGACGATCCGCAGCCCGATACGCTGGACCTACTCGACACAATCAAGCTCAATCTCTTCGCCAAAGAGATCATTGTCTTCACCCCAAAGGGCGAGATCAAGTCTCTGCCCGCCGGAGCCACGGCACTCGACTTTGCCTTCAGTATCCATTCCTTCCTAGGTACACACTGTATCGGTGCAAAAGTCAATCACAAGCTCGAGCCTATCATGTATAAGCTGCAAGGGGGCGATCAGGTCGAAATCATTACGTCCAACAATCAGCAAGTCAAACATGAGTGGCTCCAATACGCCACTACCGCCAAGGCCAAAAGCAAGATACAGGCATGTCTCCGCAAACAGGACAAAGAGAAAGAGCACGAGGGCAACAAAATGCTCCAGACCTTCCTGGAGCATCACGACTTGGAGTTCAATAACGTCAATGTTGACAAACTGCGCCGACTCCACAAATTCACTACGCGCGACCAATTTCTCCTCGCTCTCGGTCAAGGTACGGTCTCACTGGGAGATGCAGATATCAACTATCTCCGCGGTAGGCAGTCTCGCCGTTGGCGCAAATTTCTCCCTTTTATCAGCTCGTCTGACAAGGCACATGCCGCTGTCAAGAACACTGCTGACGCCCATTACCTCAACCAGCTCGACCGCAAACAGGTATTTGACATCACCGACAGCACAATCAGCCACTGCGATATCGCGTCCTGCTGCCATCCTATCCCAGGCGATGACTCTTTGGGCTATATCGATGAGACGGAGAACAAGATCATTATCCACAAGCGCAATTGTCCGACAGCCGACAAGCTCAAAAGCAATTTCGGCAACAATATCATTGCCGTCCGCTGGAGCCTAAGCGAGCAACAGACCTTTGAGGCGCACATCGACATCAGCGGTATTGATGAAGACGGTATGCTCCTGCAAATTGCCAATACGCTCTACAACCACGACAAAGCGACTGTCACTGCACTCAATATCGCCGGACACGACGGACTCTTCAGGGCGCAGCTCGCCGTACAGGTCCACGATACAAATGAAGTGCAAAGCATCTGTCAATCGCTCAAGAAGATTCCCAAGGTTCTCAAGGCCGTCCGTTGCGACTAGCTGTTCTAATGGATAGAATAGCCGCTTTCTCTAGCGTATGTGATGTCATCAAATCGAATGGGTGCAAGAGAAAAGTGTCCTCCCTTGTATAATTTAATAATATCTGACGCAAAACTTAGCAATCGCCAGTCAACAAGATAATTACGACATTCAACAGATTGCATGTAGGATGCTCGGATGATGATGCGGAAGCTACAGCTGATTGCAACAAAACAACTGTGATTGCGGGCAGACAGATGTTCACGACATCTCTGAAAAGGAACTGCGTCAGTGGGAAAATTATGCTCTCATAAGAGCCTACGTACATAGGCGCAAGAGATGAAAAAATAGTTTTTTCACCTCGATAAAATAAAAGCATCCAAAGTAGAGCACCCGTAAGACGTTCCCACTATTTATGTATCTGGAAGTAATAATTGCCTTGCGCCAACCGTACCTCCAGTTCCCCATCACATACCTTGTAACGGAGTCCTGCTCGGACAAGGTCCAGCCCCCGTTCCTTCACGTCCGCAGACGATGAAGCAGGGATACGGAGCGATGCGCTGCTGCCTACGGGGATGGTTACATGATACTTGATCTCGCTCTGCTGATTTTCAACAGTGACCAAGAGTTGCCCATAAGGAGTCTGCTTGCAATAGCTTGCCCACGATAGACTGTCAGACAATATCGGATCTATCACGACATGTCTGTACGCCGGTGCTGATGCGTCCAGCCGCACACCGCACAAGCGCGTTCCCATCCAAGTAAGTCCGCCTCCAAACATGGGATGGTTGTGCGAGTCTCGCCCGTCCCATTGTTCCCAAGTCGTCGTCGCACCTTGACTGATCCAGTTGCCGTAGCTGGGAAAATCGGTCTTGTTCATTGCCGCATAGGCAATATCATGCAAGCCATAGTCGCTCAGCACTTCAAAGAAGTAACGTGTACCCAACATACCCGTATTGAGATGTCCATGATACTTCTCTACTATCTCCTTGTGCAGGGTTTCGATGACAAGAGATCTAACCTCTTCAGGCACCCCCATACGCAGGGCAAAAATATTGCTTCCGAAATCTCCATAGCTATGAGCCTTAGGATCGTAGAAACGCTTGTGAAACGCCTGCTTGACAGACTCTGCCAATTGTGTGTAGTGGACATGGTCCTCGGAACGGCCTAAGACGCCGGAGGCCTGAGCCGTATTGTACAGACACAGCCATAGGTAGAAGGTATGTACCAGTTCGTCTTTGGGAAGTCCGTAGCTGGGAGCCCATTCCCCAAGGTTGAGCCACATACACGGCTCTTGCCTGCCGGGTTCGCACATCTGCTGGTACATGGTACCCCATGGTGTCATCCACGTTAGCATATTGGCAACGTGCTTCTTCATGGGCTCATAACACTCCTTAAGGAACTCCTTGTCACCATAGTGCAAGTAGTATTCCCAAGGCATGATGTTCATGGCTGCGCCCCATGCCACACCCCCACCACATCCCGGTTGCCACGGTGCGCCATTGGGCACATAGCCATCAGACGGGTCCTGACAATCCATGATATCCCTTATCCATTTACGATAAAAGGCTGCTGCATCATAATAATCCATAACCATCGCGCACGACACCTGGCCATCACCCGTATAAGGGGAGCGCTCGCGGTGAGGACAGTCGCTCGCGATACAGCCGTGCATGTTGTCCGTTTGTGAGCGAAGCCATATATTGACAATCTGCTCAAAGAGCGCATTGGACGAAGCAAACTCAGCATCCACCGGCACATCAGTATTGACTGCGTCCGCCTGTATTTGTCCCGCCTCCAACCGGCTTAAGCCGCTGACGATGGCTTTGCGGAATACATACCATGTAAACCGCGGCGCCCATGAGGCCGGATGATCAGCAAAGATGTACTGCTGGGTACCAAGAGGAGACTCGCAGACATATTTTACATTAAGGGTATCACCCTCCCGTCCTGTCACATGATTAAAACGTACCCATCCACTAATCTCCTTACCAAAATCCACCTCATAACAACCAGCACCCAAAGCCTTCACTTGCACGGGATCCAATATCTCTGTCACCTTGTCGGAAGGCGAAGTCTGAGCTGTCAGTCGGCCGTTGGGACCTGGCACAGATTTGACGCGTTGCCAACCTGACTCATCTCCGTCTGCGCCAGCCCAATCGGAGACTTCGCGCCGCGCATCATAGACCTCACCGGCATAGGGTCCATTACAAAGAATAGCCGACGCATGGCTGCGCCATGTCGTATCAGATACGATGGTGTCATGGGTGCCATCTCGGTAATCTATTTGCAGCTGCACAAGTAGACAGGGCTTACCAAATGGACTTGTCCAGGTAAAATCGCAATTGTAAAAACCGTTGCCAAGCACAACACCCAGAGCATTGGATCCTGCGCGTAGCACATCGGTCACATCGTAAGCGAGATAGTTCACCCGATAGCCCGTAAAACGACCATCGATGGAGACTCTGTCATGATCAAGTCCCTCTCGCTGAGTATAATTAGTAAAATTGGGCACGAGGCAGTCATCTCCTATCCGCTGCCCATTGGCATACAGTTCAAAGTAGCCCAGACCGCAGATAAAAACTTTGGCCTTTTTCACCGGCTTAGGCAGCACAAAACTTTTTCTGAAAAGCGGTGCTGTACTATCAAAATCAGCTCCAATCCATTGCGCCTTCCAGTCCGACGGATTTAAAAGCCCCATTCCCCAATGAGAGGGAGTGCTCCATGCCGATACTTTTCCTTGTTGATCCCAAGTACGCACTCTCCACCAATAATCATGTCCACTTTGAAGTGGCATTCCTCCATAGCTTATCAGATAAGAATCTGATGAAAGACGCTTACCTGTATCCCATACAAGTCTCTTGTGCGACATCAGGTCCTGGCAGCTGCCTGCTACGCATATCTGATAAGCCGACTGAGATTCGCCGCGCGCCTGAGGCGTTGAAGGAAGATTGATCCATGAGAAGCGCGGGTGCTCTGTGTCGACACATGCCGGTACTGCCATCTGTTCTACTCTCAAATGGGTCACACTGAATCTCGCCGAAGCTGTAAGAGGGTACACAACTGAGGAGAGCAGCGCAAAGACACTCAAAACAACATGCGCTAATCTGCAGACGAAGTCAGAATCGCTTTTTACTAGAGGGTACCTAATACCAGCTAGATCTGATATAGTTTGAGACAGCACTGGGGCCACCACATCATCTCTGAACGATCGGCGTCTCTGGAACGGAACAGTCATAGCAAAAAAGCCTACAAAGTTTTCTTGAGCGCATTGACCCAGATGGCATATCCATCACTATTGAGATGGAGTCCGTCTACAGTAAGATTGAGAGGGAGCACATCGCTGTCTTTGTCCTTAAACAACGAGTAAAGATCAAGGTATACGGCCCCCTCGGCCACAGCCAGGGCCTTCAGCTTAGCATTAAGGCGAGGTACAAGTGCCGTCTTACCGACAAGCAAGCGCCACCTGCCGGTTGTCTCGTTGATAGGCAGGAGGCTCTGAACATAGAGTTGGGTCTGCGGAGAAGCGGTCCTGATCTTGTGGACAACCAATTTGATATTACCTAGGATACTGTCTAAGTCGATCGTATGAGAGATGTCGTTGATTCCTACCATGAGATAGATACGACGCGGATGGGCCTTGACAATCGGATCCAAGCGGTCAAACACTCCCAACGCCTCGTCTCCGGCAATACCCAGATTGATGACATGCTTCTGACCAAGTTTTGCCGCCCAGTCACGGCCACCCTCAATATGACTGTCGCCGAGCATAATGATATCCTTGCTTGTCAGAGCCGGCTGATTGGCAAACAAGGCTTTGCGGTCGTAATAATGTTGTGAATAGTTGCGTGGATGATGCATAATAGATGAGGCTACGATATTGGCTATGACCGATCTGAGACGGACAACATTGCTCTTGTCCACAGGATGTACCGCATTGGTAAGAAGTATGATACCGAGATCGTTGGTCGGATCTACGACTATAGAAGTACCTGTATAGCCAGTGTGGCCAAAAGTCTGGGGAGAAAGCAAGTCACCATTGCAGCTAGCATAAGGAGAATACAAATCCCAGCCGAGCGAACGGCCAAAGCGCTCAAATCCACGAGGCACTGTCATCATGGCCTTAACCGTCTGAGGAGAAAGAATGCGAACACCATTCCACTCGCCGCCGTTGAGCAGCATGGAGACGAAAGTACACAAATCCTCGGCCGAGGCAAAGAGCCCCGCATTGCCAGAAATGCCCCCGTTCATCACACGTGCAAGCGGATCATGCACTTTACCGAGCAAGACAGATCCATCAGGCTGTTTCTCCGTCGGGGCTATCTGAGACAGAAGACTGTCCTTCGGCTGAAACCCCGTATGGGTCATGCCGAGAGGGGCAAAGATATAGTCATGGGTAAAATCCTTGAGACTCTGGCCCGAAACACGCTGCACGATATTTTGGAGCGTGATGTAGTTAAGACAACTGTACCTGAACTTTGTCTCTGGACTGTTGAGTCGCTGGCAGGAGTCAATATAGGCCATCATAGCCTTTGGATTGGGCGATCCGGCCTCTCGTTTCAGCTTGTCTGCCGAGGCATAGGAAGGAAGTCCAGACGTGTGGGTCAGCAGATGGATAACACGTATCGTTTCCTCGTCCTTAGTACCTTGCTTCCAGTTCTGAAACTCCGGTATGTAGCGACTTACCGGATCGAGAAGGCGAATCTTGCCTTGCTCAACCAGCATCATCACGCTCGTGGCTGTGGCCACAGGTTTGGTACAAGAGGCCATGTCAAAGATTGTGCCACTCGTCATCGGCTCCATCTTGGGATAGACACGCTTGTTGCCGTAGGCCTTAAGATAAGCCAGCTTGCCGTGACGTGTCACTGCCAGCACGGCTCCAGGTATCGCTTTGCGCGAGATTTCAGCATTGATGGCGCTGTCGGCCCACTGGAACTGACGGCTATCAAGGCCCACCTGCTCTGGCTCAACCTTGATCAGATGCTGAGCTGATGCGGTGAAACATGCTACGGAGGCCAGCAGGCACGTTGTAAAGATAAAATGCAGATGTCTACGCATGGTTCCGTCAATCTTGGTTTTGCTTATGGTACGCGTCAATTGCCTTTTTTACCGAGCCGTGCAGCAATAGTAGGGCATGAGCCCGATCATAGTCCATATGAAGTTCATCTACAATCATACGCGTACCGCGATCAATCAACTTCTTATTGTTCAACTGCATGTTGACCATGCGGTTGCCTTTGACACGTCCCAGCTTAATCATCAGAGAAGTGGAAATCATGTTAAGAACCATCTTCTGTGCAGTGCCGCTCTTCATGCGCGAAGAACCAGTGACGTACTCGGGGCCCACCACTGTGACAATAGGGACCTCACAAGCCTTCGTGATAGGTGCACCGGGATTGCTGGTAATACAGCCGGTGAGGATACCATTCTCGCGACAACGCTTGAGTGCTCCTATCACGTAAGGAGTCGTACCTGAGGCCGCGATGCCGATGACAGAGTCCGTCTCATTGATGCCACGGGTCTGAAGATCACGCCATCCGCCCTCTTCATCATCCTCCGCCTTCTCTACTGCATTGCGCAGAGCCGTATCTCCGCCTGCAATGAACCCAATGACGACTGTCGGAGGAATGCCATAGGTAGGAGGTATCTCTGATGCGTCGAGTACACCCAGGCGCCCGCTTGTGCCAGCTCCAAGGTAAAAGAGACGTCCGCCACGCTTCATGCGAGGCAAGATCTGAGAGACAAGGCGCTCTATGGCAGGTATCTCATGCTTGACCGCATCTGCTATCTTATGGTCTTCATCGTTGATTTCCGTGAGGATTTCCAAGAATGATTTCTTCTCAAGGTCATTGTAGAGAGAGGACTCCTCTGTAATCTTTTCAAAGCTCATAGTATAATATTTCTGATCTGATTTATTACAATAATGATAAGGTGTCTTCTGATAAAGTCTTTGTTTGTTACAGCTGCGCTATAGCTTGATATATATCCGTTTACGATAGAGTATCTCAGCTACGATCCATACCAGCAGGAGCATTATGATGGAAAACATCAGGGATGACAATTTTCCGTCGCCAAAGAGAGGATTGGTCACGTAGTGACAGATAGCGCTGTGTACATTGTAGAGGCTGCCGTCGTCACGATGTATCGGTAACTTAATGGCTATGAAACCTATAGCATAGATGTCGCCGAGAACATAGCAAAATAGCGGGTTGACACCGATGGCGTGGAAGATGTGGCTCCAGGACTTTTTGCCCTTGACATCCAGCATCCAAGTCAGCAGGGCCAACATCGCACTGCCGCTGCCACATGTCATCAATACATAAGTCGGACTCCATACGCGCTTGTTGAGCGGACATCCGTACTGCAACAGATAGCCAAGCAACATGGCCCCAGTACCAAAGAGCAGCAAGCGGAGCATCTTGTCCTCAAGGCTCAACGGACGCATCAACATCCGGCCCACGAGAAATCCGATCATGACATGAGCGATACAGGGTATATTGCTCAAGAGACCTTCGGGGTCAAAATTGAATGCTGCTTCTGCATCATAATGATACATGTGGGGGCCAAGCACTGTCAAGTCAAACTTGGACAGGATATTGTCTGCCGTCTGGTCAAATCCATGTCCGCAAAGCAGCAGTACAGCATATCCTACAAGAATCAGGAGAATAATCGGTGGAAAATACTTAGTCTTGACTGTCAAAGCCATCAGTGCTACAATGAAGTAGCAAAATGCCAGACGCGCCAAAACCCCTGTTAGCCGCAAGTGGGTGATGTCTATGGCTCCGTTGCGAGCCAACTGGGAAAACAAGCCGATGGCAATGCCGACGAGATAGATGCCTATACCACGTCTGCAGACCTTGGCAAATGATTGAGAAGTCAGTTTGTAGTCATATTTCTTGAGACTAAAACACATAGAGACGCCCATAATGAACATAAAGAAGGGAAAGATGAAGTCGGTAGGCGTCACTCCACTCCACTCGGCGTGATCCAGTGGCTCGTACATGTTGCTCCAGGAGCCCGGATTGTTGACTATGATCATCGCAGCTATGGTAATGCCGCGCAGGATATCGAGGGAAAGAAGCCTCTGTCGTTGTTGAGTCATTATATATCAGTTTATGGTTATTTCTTAAAAGGTGCTGAAAGTACTTGGAGCGCATCGCTCATCAGACTATCGCGTTGCTCAGACGACTTGATACTCTCTATGGGGAAGCCGAGCACCATCGTGCTGTAATCATCTCCGCGGTACGCGATACCGCAACTGATCTCATTCTCCTCATAACGCATCACGGTATAAGCACCGTCTCCTACAGGCATGATACCGTCGGGAGACTCTACGACGTAGCTCTTGTCATTAAGCTCATTGTAGTAATTGTAATGTGCGCCACCCTTGAGCAGAGGACTTGGCACGGTCTTGACTTTGCCCTCCTTGGCCGCCTGAGGCTCCAGAAAAGTGTAGTGGAGCACTTGCTTGGCCCACTGTTGGTCAGACTTCTGCGCTACGGCATCCGGATTGTCCCACAAGTCGCTAGCCACGTAGGCACCGCTGACCAGGAAGCGTCCACCTTGCTTGCAGTAGGCTGTGATACGGCGCTGAGCCACATCTGTAAAGGTCTTAAACTGGAGCGGTACAATGCCTCCACGGCCAGTTTTGGTCTGCTTCTGCTTGCCGAGAATCCAGTCCACGACAGGATAGTCCTCCATCCGGACCAGACTGTCCTCAACTGCTTCGTTGCTCACGGAGATAAAACTCCATCCGGCTTTGAGGATGGAAGCTCCGTGCACGGCGGGATAGTCAAAGGTGTTGCCGGCAATCGTCTCCTTTTCATGGTCGCTACGCGAACCGCCAAAACCGGGCGAGTCATCCGTCGTCCACTTTATGGATCGGCGGAATTCCTTCATTGAGCCCACATAGTTAGTCTCGCAGATATAGGGCACACCATGATCAATATCGTCTCTAAATCCAGCCAGCGCAGTATCAGCGGGAGAAGGCGCCTTAAAGTCTGCCGGGCCGCTCACACGGTCAAATCCGCTGACTACAAGCACACGGCCACGCTCTTGTTCGGCCTTGCCAACACTCAGTATCTCACTGGGAAAACTCTCGCCTCCCTTGTTGACTGCCGTGACCTTGAAGGAGCATACCTGTCCTGTAGGAATGGTGCAGCGGAACTGAGTCTTGCGTTTGACGAGCGTGCCGTTGTCAAAATCTCCCTGCCCCACGCGGCGATAGACGATGTACTGCTCCGGCTCAGCTGAGGGCTCGAGGCTGTCGGATACGGCCTGCCATGACAGAGTAACTTCTCCATTGGGCTCCCAACGGAGAGCGAGATGATTGGGAGCCAAGGGTTCTACAACATACTTGAGTCCATTTTGTGAACAAATGAACTTGAGCATACCCTTATAGATGGCCCGGCTCGCTGCGAAGCGGAAACGAGGATCCAGTCCGTAGCGCATATCCGCAAAGTTGTGATGTGACAGCAGCTCAAGCAGTGCTGCAGGTACCCGAGGCCACAAAGCCTCGCTATAAGGCTTGTTCCACAGTTGTCGCTTGGTCCATTTAGGTTCAAATGCACGACGCAGGTCACTCGTGACTTGATCCTGTATATCCTGACACAAATATTTGGCAAGCTCGCGACTGGCTCCATTGGCATAGGTACCGCCGTTGTGATACTTCTTCTCGTAATCGCAGATAATGAGCGTACCGATGATGTTGTCAGTCAAATTATTGCCTGCATCACTGTGAAAAGCAAAAGAGAGGTCCACAGGAATATTGAGTCCGCCGTAGTTGGGACACTGCGTGCTGCCGCCGGCGAGCCAGTTGACCCAGTGCCCGCGTCCGAGATAGTCGTCGCGATAGTCATCCGTGCCCTCCGAAGGCGAGTATATACTATCAGGCACACCTGCCCACTGCATCCAGTAGCGTGCACCCTCCTTGTATCGGGGATAGCCGCTGGTATGCGGGCTATAGATGCCGAGGCTGTCGATGAGAGGCTTACGGGCCACGTTGCCGATACCACCGCCGACCTTGACAGCATCGGCCGTAATGATGCGGTCTTTGTCTCGACTGACATTGGTCAAGACGATCTTGTCTCCCGAACCTGGCGCGAAGCTATAAGTGCCGAGGAAGATCCATGTGCCACCGCCCATCGTCTGATTGACCTTGATATTGGTCTGCTGACCGTGGTGACAGATTGTGTATGTCGCGTCTTCAGCACTCTGAGGCAGGCTTTTGTACGAAACGTATACACCATAGTTTCCTGCACTGGGGACATTGACTGTCCAGACTGCCTGACTGGCGTCCTTAGCTTTCTTGACCGAATTGATCTGTCGGTAGGAACCCATTTTGAATGGGTTGTCCCATCCCTCCAATTGTCCTTTTGGCATGGCGAAGCCTTTGTCCTGTCCATTTTGCCAAGATGCTGTACCTGCCGTTTCCGTATATGCACATCCCGCACTCGATCCATCGCCATCGATAAGCAGTTCTACACTGTTGATATCGCGCTCACGCGGCATGAGCACGTTGGCTCCTGCATTTTCAAGCATGGGCACAAGAAATGGGAGCACATAGCTCTGCGTATAGATATCCTCCACCGTCTGGAAGATGCGCGCACGCTGCCACTTCCATCGGTCCTCCTTCTGATTGAAGTAGAGACCGTGGCTTGGCCATAGGGCGATGTGCCGATTTGCCAAGCCTAAAGTCGGATGATAGGGCTTGGAGAGATTGTAAGTCAAGGGAACTTTGGTCTTGAACTTAAATTTGCCCAAAGAGTCGGGCGTCTCCTGCGCCTGAAGGCCGACAGCTGAAGTCAGCAGTGCCAGCGTGATAATGGAGAGTCGAATAGTATGTGTCATAATAGAAATGTTGTCAGCTAAGAAAAGCAGTGTCGCAGAGATTGGGACGGCATGTTGATCTTATATATCCTTAAGTTTGGCAAGTTTATTTATTGTACTTGGAGCAAGGCTACCTCACCTGTTGTCTCTGTCATGAGCACGCGGCCCTTGCCGAGAGGTACTACAGTATTGATGAAACTGTTTCCTACCTTGTGTTCCCACAGCAAACGTCCGGTCTTGCCTTCGATAGCGATAATGAGGCCGTCTTTGGTCGAGCTGTACACAATACCGTCACGCTCGGGGAGCATGGTTGTCGCATGCTCGTATCCGAATCCTGCATTGCAAGCCCAGAGCTCGCGGGGAGCTCTAGCATCAGCCGCATAGCAGACAATGCTGTCCTGCATCGTCTTGGCATAGAGACGCTGTCCGTCATGGCTAATGCCGAGACTCTCGCGCACCTTGCTCTGCTTGGTCCGCCAGAGCTGGCGTCCCGTCTGCAGGTCTATAGCTGTCATTGCGCGCTCAGGATCTACGACAAAGACCGCTTCTTTCGTGGCCACCGGCCACACACCTGCTGCCGAATAGTGGAGATGTCCCTTGAGATGATTCCAAGTCCAGATGAGATGACCGTCGTGCTGGTCCAGCGCATAGACGGTATTGTCCCACGCGCCAAATATAACCTTACCGTCGGTCACAAGAGGGCGTGTGACCACGTAGCCTCCCACACCGTCGT
>Ga0256404_1004032_pt1 | contig 28527 bp, 16 predicted proteins | sample RumenRJG_01DNA_FD_185990 | JGI IMG/M metagenome (GOLD analysis project Ga0256404, IMG submission 185990) | Bovine rumen microbial communities from Lethbridge, Alberta, Canada - RJG_01 | ecosystem: Host-associated > Mammals > Digestive system > Stomach > Rumen | place: Canada: Alberta | collected...
CCGCGGGACTTTTCAGGAATCTTCCAGTTGTCAATGTTAAGGTCCTTTGCGGGTTTTTCCATAAAGGCTGTGATTTTGTTTGAATCGTCAACGCGCATGATGCCAAAGCCAGATGCGTCTTCGCGGTTTACGGCCTTTGCTGCAATCGTAATGTCTGCACCGGAAGCAATGTGTTCGTTCATAAAGGCCTTAAGGTCCATGCGGTAAAGCTGGTCACCGGAAAGGATTATGTAGTGGGTTGGCTTTTGAACGCGGAAGTGGGCAAGGTTCTTGCGTACTGCGTCTGCCGTTCCCTCATACCAGCCAGAATGTTCAAGTGTCTGTTCTGCCGCAAGAATTTCAACAAAACCGTGGCTAAAACGGTCAAAGTTGTATGAATTGATGATGTGAAGGTGAAGTGATGCCGAGTTGAACTGGGTAAGCAGGTAAATTTTTTTGTATCCGCTGTTGATACAGTTTGAAATCGGAATGTCTACGATTCTATATTTTCCGCCGAACGGAACGGCTGGCTTTGAACGCTCTTTAGTAAGCGGGTAGAGTCTTGTTCCTTTTCCTCCGCCCAAAATGATAGAAAGAACCCTGGGTTCCTGAATTTGTTGCTTTGCCATAATTATTATTCCTCCAAAACTTATAAATAATATTATAAGCCCGCTTTGCCATAAATGCAACAAAAAAAAACTTAATGGGTATTGGGTTTGCAAGAGGTTTTTTTTAGCCTATTTTCTTTTCGCCTTCATTTGTTTGGATAAAGTCACGCTCCAAAAGGCTTCTGTATTCTTCTTCCGTGATTGGCTTTGCGTAGTAGTAGCCCTGGGCAATGTCGCAGCCCATGTCGCGAAGAAGCTTTGCCTGGTTTTGCGTTTCAACGCCTTCTGCTACGGTCTTCATGTTCAGCTTCTTGGACATCTCTATTACAGAGGAAATGATTGTGGTTTCCTTTGAGTCTTCCGGCACGTTGCTAAGGAATTCCTTGTCCAACTTTAGAACGTCTGCCGGAATGTCCTTTAGCAGGTTTAGCGACGAGTAGCCAGAACCAAAGTCGTCCACGGAGATTGAATAGCCTGCGTTCTTTATCTGGTTCATAACGTTAATTAGACGCTTCTGGTTGTCGAACATTATGCTTTCTGTAAGCTCCACTTCTATGTGGTTGGGGCCTATGTCGTACTTGTCCTTTATGGAGCATAGTTCCTTTATCAGGTCAGGGTTGTAGAGGTGGTTCCTCGAAAGGTTAAAGGATATGGTAAGCGGGTGGGGGCAGCTTCCGTCCACTCCGGCCTTCTTCCAGTCTGCAAGGAAGCGGCAAACAGAGTCAAACACGTACATGTCTATCTTCTGGATAAAGCCGTTGCGCTCAAAAAGGGGAACAAACTTGTCCGGCGGCAAAAGGCCTTTTTCCGGATCCTTCCAGCGGATAAGGGCCTCCGCACCTATTATCTTTTCCGTCTCGAATGAATACTTGGGCTGGTAGTAAACCTTGAACTGGTTGTTTGCGAAGGCATTGTTCATGTTCAGGGTGATTTCCTTGTTCCACTCCATGTTGTCATTCATTTCTTTTGTGTATTCGATTACGCGGTGGGTGGCAAAATTCTGCCTTGCAAATTTTCGGGCCATGTTAGCCTTGTCCACCATGAGCGTTATGTCCTGTAACGGGTCGTCAATATAGTAGACGCTTGCGCTAAAGGTAAGGTCATACTTTTCCGGCAGGTAGGGCACAAGCTTTTTGCTAACATCCGTAAGGTTAAAGACATGGTCCTCTATAAAAATGAATTCCGTTCGCTTTGCAAAGAAGATAAAGTTGTCGGCATTATAGCGGCAAACAATTTCGTCCTTGTACTTGTTCTGCATAAAATGGTTGCTAAGCTCAATAAGGATAAGGTTTCCCTGCGAATAGCCAAAGCTGTCGTTTACGAATTTAAAGTCGTTTATGTCAAGCGAAATAAGCATGTATTCATTAGGTTCAGCGTGCTTTAAAACCTTTCTAACGTCATGCTTGAATTTTGTCGGTGTGGGCATTCTCGTAAGTTCATCGTATTCAATCACGTGAATCTTGCGCCTTATTACAAGCGTAATCAGGATTCCCGTTATGATTCCCGCTATTACGAGCAGGAAGAATATGTAAAGGAATGTTTTCCTTAGGAATACCGTGGTGTTTTCGTGCTCAAGGTTGTAGTATTTTTGAGACGTAAGGTTTTCGTATATTATGCGGCCCTTTTCGCCGGGCGTTATGAGCGAAAATGCCTTGTCCAGTATGGAAGCAAGAAGGGCAGCGTCATCCCTAAGGGCATAGCGGTGGGCGTATTGTGACTCAAGCTGCTTTTTGTAGAAATTTGGCGCGCCAAAGTAGGAGTCACAGTCAAATCTGTTCACAAGGGCATAGTCGCACTTTTTCTTTTCCAAAGCCCTAAAGACTTCCTTTACGTCACCGTAAAATTCAAATCCGTATTCCTCCACCGGAAGTTCCCTTCGTATTTTGTCCACCCCCGCATCCGCAATGCCGGAAACTGCCACTGTTGGCCGATTTGACTTTATTTTCTGCTCTCTGGAAACAAGGAAGTAGTTTACGCTGTAGACGGAACCCGTAAAGATGAATTTTTTCTTTTCTTCTATTGAATCCGTATAGCCTGACAGTATGTCTATGCTTGAGTTTTCCAGAAGCGAAAGGCCTTCATCCGTGCTTTTTATAGGAACAAACTGTAGCTTTAGGCCCGTTTTTTCAGCCGCGCACTTGAGCAGGGCAGCGTTTATCCCCTGAATCTGGGGGTAGCCGTTTATTTCAGATTGATACTCAAAAGGCGGCCTGGAGGGGCTAAATGAAACGTTAAGGATTGGATGCTGCTTTATAAAGTTGACTTCTTCTTCGGTAAAAAGAGCTTCCTTTTCTTCACTAGAAGCTTCGTTCAGAGTGTCCTGGGCCGGCAAAAAGGAATTGTGAATAAACACTGAAAATAATATTAAAAAAATAAAGCGAAAGTTCTTTCTTGCGGTATTTTTTAACGGAAAATCCACTGGGCCAATCCTTAATATTATTTTCATTCATTATAGAACATCTTTGAAAGTAAAACAAGCCGTAAAAAACTTAATTATGTAAAAAATTATCTTAAAAAAACTGGAAAAGGGCCTCTTTGCGGAAGAAAATTCTTTGCTTTGCTACAAACACTTTGCTAAATACTTTTTAATCTTTGCCGATACTTATAAAGAGGTGCGAAATGATTAGAGGATGGTATATCGGTGCAAGCGGCATGAATGCCCAGCAGGCAAGGCTTGACACTATTTCTAACAACTTGGCCAACGTAGACACTACCGGCTTTAAAAAGGAAATTCCTGTTAGCAAGGCGTTCAGCGACCTTCTTTTGCGCAGGTCACAGGCAGACGGAGTTTACGAGACACCTTTCGGCTCCGCAGACAGCGCTCCTATTATAGGAAAGTTGGGCCTTGGTGTAGAGACAAACGAGCTTTACACAGACTTTAGCCAGGGTTCTTTCAAGTCAACGGACACACACACGGACTTTGCCCTTGGCGGCAAGGGATTCTTTGTTGTTCAGACACCGGACGGTGAGCGCTTTACCCGCAACGGCAACTTCCACCTCGGCAAGGAAGGCATTCTCCTTACAAAAGAAGGCTACCCGGTTCTTGGCGAAAACGGCCCAATTTCTGTTTCGGACGACAAATTCATCGTTAACCAGGACGGAATGGTATACACAAAGCAGGACAACACACTTGTTGACCGCATGAAGATTGTCCGCTTTGACAACGAGCGCTACCTTAAGAAGCAGGGCTCTTCCCTCTGGAACACAAACGACATTGCCGGAAACTATACAATTGCAGAGGGCAACAACCGCCCTCGTGTCCTCCAGGGCTATACAGAAACCAGCAACGTGAATGTTGTAAACGAAATGGTTCAGATGATAGAAGTGAACCGCGCCTACGAGGCAAACCAGAAGACCGTCCAGACCCAGGACGACATGATGGACACCCTCTGGAGCAAGGTCGTAACGGTAAACCGCTAATAAATGATGGCGGCATAGATTCAATTTTGATTTTATAGAGTAAACGGAGCAAGTTATGGTAAGAAGTTTATGGAATGCAGCAACCGGCATGAACGGTCAGCAGACAAATATCGACACAATCTCCAACAACCTTTCAAACGTAAATACTACGGGCTTCAAGCAGCACCGCGCTGAATTTGAAGACCTTTTGTACCAGAACGTAAAGAAGGCAGGAACTCCAGCAACAGAAGACACTGTTACACCGGTAGGCCTTCAGATGGGTTCCGGCGTTAAGGTTGGCGCAACCCAGCGCATCATGAGCCAGGGTTCCCTCCAGGCTACAGGCGTTGACACAGACGTTGCAATTGTTGGCGACGGCTTTTTCCGCGTTCAGCAGTACGACGGAAGCTGGGCCTACACACGCGACGGTTCCTTCAAGGTAGACTCAACAGGCCAGCTTGTTACGGCAAACGGCCTCCGCGTAATCCCGGAAATCATCCTTCCAGAAGGATTCAGGATTGAGACACTTGCAATTTCCGACATGGGACGCGTTAACGTAAAGGTAAACGGCAACGTAGACCCAATCGAAGTAGGCCAGCTTGAACTTTACCGCTTCCCCAACGCAGTCGGTCTTGAAAACTTGGGCGACAACCTCTACAAGGTAACAAACGCATCCGGTGACCCAATTGCAAACCGCCCGGGTGTAGACGGAATGGGTGTTACAAAGCACAAGTTCCTCGAAATGAGCAACGTAAGCGTAGTAAACGAAATGGTACAGATGATTGTTGCCCAGAGAGCCTACGAATTCAACTCAAAGGCAATCCAGACAAGCGACAACATGCTCCAGACCGCAGCAAGCCTTAAGCGCTAAGGACGGTAAGCTATGGCAGTAAAGGGTGTTTCGGGTCTAGGCATTACTGGAACTCTTTCCGACGGAAGGGAAGCCATGAATGCAGCCAAGGCAGAAAGCGAAAAGGGCAAGTTTATGTCTCTTATAAACAAAATGAAGCAGAATGTAGACTCTGCAGAAAAGTCAGAATCTCCAAAGATTGGAAGCGGACTTTCATCAAGCCAGGTTTCATCAAACCACCGCCTGAACGGAGACTACACCCAGGGCTTCTACAACTTCTATGTTTCCGAATCAGACAAGCATGCCAAGCCGGAAGGTTTTGCCGCCGCAAGCACAACGTCAAAGGGCAAGAAACCTGTAATCGACAAGACATCAGAGCTTTATGCCCAGTCAAAGGAACTTGAAAACTACATGGTAAAGATGATGCTTTCTTCCGCAAGAAAGACAATCCAGAAGAGCGAGCTGTTCGGAAAAAATGACTATGCCCGCGACATGTACGAAGACATGATGTACGACAACTACGCGGAAAGCCTTACAAAGAATTCCCACTTTGGACTTGCAGACCAGATTTACATTGAGCTTTCAGGACAGAGGGGCTAATTCCTTCGAACTTTTTTATACCGTCCCGCCGGAGCCTTAAAGGAGAGCGCCAGGCGGGGCTTTTTTTTTATTTTTTGGACGGTATTTCTTATTTTACATTCATTTGTTGGCTGCAATCGGGAATTTATTCCTTTCCATTCCCCGCTTTCCGGGGTTCCGGTCGCAAGGCTCCCTCCATTCGCTTCGCGAACGGCTTTGCCGCCCCTACAATCGGGCGTATGACCCAAAAAAAATCCCTCCATGGATTTTTTTTGGTATCGGAGATTTGCTTGCAAATCTCCGGGCTGCTAAGCCGCGCATCCGTGCGCTCGCTATTGGTTGGCAAGTAAGAGACCCAAAAAACTCCATGTTTGCAAAGAAATGCCCTCTGTGCTATAATATACGCATGAAAACAGATTTGAACACTTTGTCCGAAAACTTAAAGGGTGTCCGCATACATTTTGTCGGAATAAAGGGAACCGGAATGGCTGCCCTTGTAGAACTACTTAACAAGCGCGGGGCAGTCATAACAGGAAGCGATGTCTCCGAACGTTTTTATACAGATGAAATTCTGGAGAACCTTGGCATAAAGGCCTTGCCATTCGATGCGGCAAACATAAGCAAAGACATTCAGTTTGTAATTCATTCAAGCGCATACAGTGCAGAAAAAAATCCTGAGCTTGCAAAGGCAGAGGAGCTTGGAATACCAACACTCTTGTACAGCGAAGCCCTCGGTGCCTATTCTGCTCTTTCCTACAGCGCGGGAATCTGCGGTGTTCACGGAAAGACCACCACCACGGGCCTTACGGGAACAATACTAAAGTCCGTTAACCTTCCGTCCCAGGCTCTTGCAGGAAGCATAATCACTTCATTCGGAAAGTCAACCTGCACAATGACGTCCGATTCCTTTGTTCCGGGCGGAAAGAATTATTTTGTTGCGGAAACCTGCGAATACCAGCGCCACTTTATGGCCTACCACCCAAAGAAAATCGTACTAACTTCCGTGGAAAGCGACCATCAGGATTATTACCCAACATACGCGGACATAAGAAAAGCCTTTGTTGACTATATATGCCTTTTGCCGCCTTACGGTCAGCTAATCTACTGTGCCGACGATCCGGGTGCGGTTGAGGCTGCAGGTCTTGCAAAGCAGATGAGGCAGGACTTGGAACTTGTCCCCTACGGAACAAATGCCAGTGGCCCCTACAAAGTTTCCCTTGGGGAAGTAAAGAACGGCAGGCAGTATTTTACAATTAATTCCATTGGTGAGTGTGCCATCTGCGTACCGGGAGAGCACAACGTTAGGAATGCAACTGCGGCTGTTGCCCTTTGCTCGGAACTTATTGCCTCCGACGGAAAGAATGTATCTGATTTCCATGAAAAGATAAAGGAAGGCCTTTTGAATTTTAAGGGCGGAAAGAGGCGTAGCGAAATTATTGGCAGCGCAAAAACACCCGGCGGCCAAGACGTTATTTTTATAGATGACTATGGCCACCATCCAACTGCCGTAAAAAGCACCTTGAAGGGATTCAGAAATTTCTACAAGGGACACAAGATTATCGTAGACTTTATGAGCCACACATATTCGCGCACACAAGCCTTGCTCGAAGAGTTTGCAGATTCCTTTGGTGCTGCGGACAAGGTAATCATCAACAAGATATATGCCAGTGCAAGGGAGTCCGCAGAGTTTTTTACCGTAACAGGAAAAAAGCTTGCTGAACATGCAAGCTTCCATCATTCAGATGTCTTCTACTGCGAAGAATTTGACGAAGCCGCAAAGAAAGGCCTTGAACTTCTTTCTGAGCCAAGCGGAAGCCAATATCCCGACGGATACCTTTTTGTTACCATGGGAGCCGGAGACAACTGGAAGGTTGGCCAAATGATTTATGATGAGCTAAAAAAGGGAGTAAGCAATTGAACAGCATGACAGGCTACGGCTACAAGGAAGCCGTTATTGAATCAACTCAGGTAAGCGTAGAAATCCGTTCCGTTAATTCCCGCTTTTTGGATTTGAGCATAAATTTGCCCCAGTACCTTAATGCACTGGAAAGCCGCATAAGAAAGGCAATCTGCTCCAAAATTATAAGGGGCAAGGTTGATGTCTATATCCGCGTAAAGGATTTGGAAAGCTCCGCAAAAATTGTTGCAGACACAAAGGCTGCCGTCCGCTACAGGGACGCAATAGCTTCTGTTGCTCAAGCTGTAGGCCAAAGCGCCAGTGACATTCCCCTTAGCCTTATTATAGAGCAGGAGGGTGTCCTTAACGTAACATACGAATACGATGCGGAGGGCTACTGGAAAAAGATAGAGCCTGTCTTTAACCAAGTCTTTGATGCTTTTGTAAATGACCGTGCCCGCGAAGGAGAAAACCTTATGGCGGATCTCCTTGCAAAGCTTGATGTACTTGATTCCTGTGCCGCTTTCTTTAAGGAGTGGCAGCCAAAAATGGAAGCAAAATTCAGGGAAACAATCGAAAAGAAATTCCACGAGCTTTTGGGTGAACACGTTGACCAGAACAAGATTCTTGAAGAAACTGCGGCAATGCTTGTGCGCTATACAATAAATGAAGAAATCATCCGCCTGCAAAGCCATCTTTCCGCCATGCGCAAGGAATTTACAGAAAACCCAACGCCGGGTAAAAGAATTGACTTTATCTGCCAGGAAGCAAACCGCGAGATAAACACTATTGGAAGCAAGAACCAGTTTACGGAAGTTGGACAGGCCGTTGTAAATGCAAAGGATGCGCTGGAAAACATCCGTGAGCAGAGCAAGAATGTTGAATAGGAGGAGCCTTTATGTCTGATTACAAAATTCCTTCGGGAAAAAGCCTTCGCGTAGCAATAAGCGGAAGATCCGGATGTGGAAACACAACAGTGAGCACGCTTCTTTCACAGCTTTTGGGTGTAAAGCTTATTAACTTTACTTTTAGAAACCTTGCCCAGGAACTGGGACTGACTTTGCCCCAGGTAATAGAGAACGCAAAAACAGACGACTCCTATGACCGTACCGTAGACACCCGCCAGGTTGAACTTGCCAAAAAAGAAAGCTGCGTCCTTGGAAGCCGTCTTGCCATCTGGATGCTAAAAGAGGCAGACCTAAAGGTTTATCTCCTTGCAAGTGAGGAACTCCGTGCCAGCCGCATCTTGAACAGGGAAGGCGGAGACCTTGAGGAAATAAAACGCTTTACCGCAATGCGTGACGCAGAGGACACAAAGCGCTACAAGAATCTCTACGGCATAGACAACACAGACTACTCTTCAGCAGACCTCATAATAGACACCAGCAAGCACCTGCCCGAAGACATTGCAAACATCATCCTGAATGAACTTGAAAAGCGCGGACTGGTAGAAAAAGCCTAGTCTCCGCTGTCAACAACCGTAAAGCTTATGCTGTCTCTTCTTCCTGCCGAATCCCATACAGTAAGGACGTGTTTACCTGTCGTTGGGTTACAGGCCATCTGGTGGGTTCCAGTTGTAGAGCCAAGGTAGTCTCCGTCTATGTCCCAGTAGACGGTGCATTCCTTGTTTCTTTCTGCAACCAGCATAACTGCCGCTCCCTTTTTCCCGTCTATCTCTACAGGAATGACTATGTTTGCTCCTCTCTCCGGGAACACAATTGAAAGTGAGCGCAATGCAGAATCCCTTGCGTTTGAAGGATCTTCTGGGGAAAGTTCCGGCGGTATTTCCCTGTAGCCCAGGGTGTGCTTTGTGTACCAGTATTCAACCGAAGGGGGAAGGACAAACCATTTTTTTGCAACCGGCATCTGTCCTGCGTACTTGCCAACCATGTCCCTGACTCCTGCCGAAAATTTTAAGTCGGGTGTTAGCGTTACAATGTGGCAGTAGGGGCAGCAGGAACCCAACGGTGAGTTTTTTGGCCTGTAGGATATTTTTGTGTCCTCGCAGTTGGGGCCTGCAAGGTATCCTGAATTTTTGCAGACGGTTACTTCTTCCAATTCATCATAAGGAAATGCTGGCCATGAGGAATTTGGAAGAGAGTTAAAGAGGTCAAACAAAAGCGGTGCGGAAGTTGTGTTGCTCTTTATTTCCTTGTTGCCGTTTCCTTCTCCGTTTCCAACCCAAACGCCTACTGTGTATTTTGCGGTAACTCCTATTGCCCATGCGTCCCTGTTGCCAGAGCTTGTGCCGGTTTTCCATGCGATTTTCTTTGAGTTGGCATAGGTCTTCCATTGGCTTTCTTCTGCGGGGCGTGCTCCGTTTGCCAAAGCGGAAAGTGTAAGGTAGCAGGCTCCATGGCTTGTTGGGTATTTAGTCTTTGCAACTGTATTTTCTTCAAGGCATGCAAGATTCATCATGGTGCAGTATGCAAGGGCTGCTTCATTCAGCGTTATTTCTCCGCCTCCCAGTATAAGCGGAAGGCCGTATTGGTCTGCTGTGCGGTTTAGCGTGGTAAATCCGCATTGCTTTAGGTATTCCAGGAATGCCGTTATTCCGTATTGCGACAGGCTTTTTACGGCAGGAATGTTCAGCGAGCGCGAAAGAGCCTCTCCTGCAGGAATGACGCCCCTGTACTGGGGAATGTTGTTTTCCGGCTTGTAGCTTCCAATTCTGGTTGGAACGTCAAGAACAAGCTGGTCGGGCAAAACCATTCCGTTGTCAAGCATTGCCGCAAACAAAAATGGCTTTAAAAGACTTCCGGAGCTTCTTCTTGCTTGAATCAAGTCTACTGCGGAAGTCTTTGTTCCCTTTACGTTTCCTATGTAAGCGACAGGCTTTTTTGTTGAATTGTCTATGATTATTGCGCACACATTCTTTATGTTCTTAGAAAGGAATTCCTTGTGCCATTTGTTTACGATTCTGTCCGCGTTTCTTTGCAGGTCAAGGTCAATATTGGTGTAGAACTTTGACCTTCCGGGATTCTGCGCCTTTAGGAATTCAAGGTAGTGAGCTGCCTGTGCAGGTAGGGCGAATGGCTTTTCCGGTATTCTTTCTTCAAGGGCAAGCGCAAGTGTTCCTTCATCAATTATCTTTTTTCTGAAGAGCCTTTTTAAAAGCAGGTCCCTCTTTTTCTGGAGTATTTCCTTGTTTGCACCGGGATATACAAGTGCCGGCTGGTTTGGAAGAACTGCAAGCGTTGCGGTTTCTGCCCAGGTTAGGCTTTCCGGCGGGCGGTTAAAGTATCGCCATGATGCGGCTTCAAGGCCTATGACGTTTCCGCCGAAGGGTGCATTGGCTGCATAAAGAGAGAGAATCTGCTTTTTAGTGAGGGTGCATTCAATTATTAGCGCAATAAAGGCTTCTTTTGCTTTTTGCAAAACAGTGCGCCTGGGGTTCTTTTCCAGTATGCGCACAGTCTGCATTGTTATTGTGGATCCACCGGAAACTATTTTGCCTGCCCTTATGTTGGAGGCAAAAGCCCTTGCTATGGAAGCAAAGTCCACCCCCGGATGAATAAAAAAGCGCTTGTCCTCGAATGTGACTATTGCCTTTTCAAACTTGGGGGGGACATTGCCGCGTTCAAAACGCCACTGGCCGTCTTGTGCAACGGATGCCCCCAGAAGTGTTCCTCCGCTGTCGTATACTGCGCAGGAAAATGGGCCAGACTTTCCTATAAGGCTTGCGGTTTGCCAATGGCAGAAAAGCACAAATATGCATTCAACCAAGAATATTATGGCAAACCGCTTGTAAATTTTAAGCATTATTTCTTTTGTTCAACATAAATGCCCGGAATAATTGCGCCTATTGAATCGTCATACATAGCCTCTGCGTGTACGGCCGGAATGTAGAAGCTTCCGTCGTATGCTACAGTGGCGTAGAATGTAAGGTCAATTCTGCTTCCGCTGCTCAGGTTAAAGTAGGTGTATACAGCCTCATCCTTAAAGTCCTGGTAGCTGAACGAAGTTGAAGAAGAGCTTTCTCCACCGCCGATTCTGTCGTTGTTGATTTCCCAGGCAGTTGGGAGTGGCACTGTAAGGGCAATGTTTTCCACCGTCTTTCCAGACGTGTTTGTAACGCGCACGTTAATCTTAAAGTCATCGCCGTGCTTTAGTGAACCCGGGTAAACCGTGCTGCCGTTTGAATCTACATAGGAAACTATAAGGCTAAGACCGTCGTTCTTTGCGGTTTCTGTTCCAGGAACGGAAGTTCCCTTTGCGGTAAGAACACCGTAAAGTGTCTTTCTGCCAGTGTTCTTTATTTCCGCAGTCTGGGAACTGTCGTCTGATGCAGCAAGCGTTTCTATAACGGTCTGCTTTGTCATTGAACCTGACGTTTGCTTGTTGTTTGCAGTTATCTTGTATTCAGCCTTGCCGCTTTCCTGTCCGGTGTAGTAGGGCAGAAGGGAAAGCAGGGACCATGCCGTTTCCTGTGTGCTGAGCCACCTGTCGCTGGAAAGGTTTTCTGCAACAGTCTTTGCCGCATGGGAAGCGGTGCGGTTGTCTTTTATAAGGTTGAGCGTAAAGAGGTAAATTGCCTGTTCCCTTATGCTTGAACTGAATGAGCCGCCCGTAAGCCTAAAGAATACATCCTGCATTGTGAATTTCTTTATAAGGTCTTTTGCAACGTTTTCGCGTCCGCTTTGTGCGTATGCCGCTGCAAGTAGAAGCCTTGTTCCCTGGTTCATGCTGCTGTCTGCAAGGCGGTTCATTGCGCCAAGGTTTGCGTGGTTTGCAAGGGAAAGAACAAAGAGCCTGTAAGCCTCGTTGTCCTTTTGGTCGCCATAACCGTCGCGGTCCTCGTTTTCTTCAAGCCAAGAAAGAAGCGGTGAATAAATTGAATCTGGAACCTTGTAGCCGGCCTTCTTTGCCTCGCAGAGGAAGTGCAGGGCATAGCAAGAGCCCCACATTGAAGGACTTGTGTTTCCTGGCCAGTAGCCCATACCACCGCTTGCCGTCTGGTACTGAGGATATCTCTCTATTACAGACTCAACGTTAGCCTTTACCTTGTCCGTCTGGGCATCGCTAAGCTTGATGAATGAAGGAAGGTAAAGCTGGGGGAAGCCGCCAGAGGTAATCTGTTCAATACAGCCGTGAGGATACTCTGTAAGGTATGAAAGGCGCTCAGAAAGGTTCAGGGCTGGAAGCAGTGAAAGTTCAACCTGCAAAGATGCCGTGCCCTTCTGGCTTGGAGAAGGTACGGTTACAGTTTCCGTCTTTCCTCCGCCAACCTCAAAGTATTTTTTGTATGTAACAGGAATACCGCGCGAAAGAACCTTTACGTTCACTTTGGATTGTGCGCTTATATTGCTTGCGCTTGCGTTAAAGACAAATTCTGCTGTTCCCGGATTCTTTACGGAAGCCCTAAAGCTTACCGTTTTGTTTTCTCCGGCTGGAACCGTTACAGATTTTGAGCTTGTGTCAAAAGAAAGTCCCTGTGCGGCTGCGTTTACGGTAACGTTTCTTGAAGAAGACATTCCGTTAAAGACAGTGACAGGAATTTCAAGAGTTTCGCCAGCTCCTATTGTGCGTGGCAATACCGGCTGAATCATAAGGTCGCTCTTTACAGGAACCTTCTTTTCCGCAGTTCCGTATGCACCGTCGTAGCCTGCTACAACAACAGCCCTTACTGAGCCAATGTATTCAGGCATGGTGAATTTTGTTGCCTTCTTTTCTCCAGCCTTAAGGGTGAAGGGGCCAAAGTACTTTACAACAGGAGTAAAGCGTCCCGTATCCTTTTTGCCGTTACCCTCGTCATCTTCGCCACCACCTATTGCAAGCAGTGTTTCGAGTTTGCCGGAGTATGCATTCATTATGTAAGAGTAAATGTCCCAAGACAAAAGCTGTGATGCTTCCTTCTTGTAGAATTCGCTGCGGATGTCAGGGGCGTGATAGTTTGTAAGTCCAAGAAGACCTTCGTCAACAACAGCAAGGGTGTAGGTCATAGGCTTGCCGTTCTTTTCGCTTACGGAAACAACAGCCTCTTTTCCAGGCTCATATTTTTCCGGTACGGTTATCTGCGGTTCAAGGATGGAAGACGGATCTTCTACCATTACCGGAACAATGCCGTACAGGCGCACTGGCAAGCTGTTTGCCGTCTGAAGGTGCTTTTGCAAAAGCGTAACATGCACGTAGACGTTTGGAGCCATATCCCTTGTAAGTGGCAGCTTGTAGACCGTAGTTCCTTCCTTGGTTTTGAGCCAGCTCTGTGAAAGGATTTTTCCGTTGCGCTCTATTGTAACAAGGGCATGTTCGTCTGCGCCAGTTGCAAATGAAATAGAAGCTGTTTCGCCAGTCTTGTACTTCTGCTTGTCGCAAACAAGAGTAACCATGGCTGCACTGCCGGAGCTTCCTTCCTGAGCCCTTCCAGCCCATCCCGGCCAGTCAATGTAGACAATCTTTGCCGCGGAGTGTCCGCTGCTTCCGTCTTTTACAACAACAATGTAGCGTCCCCAGTCAGGATATTTTACCTGGAACTTAAACGATGCGCGTCCCTTTGTTACGTCTGTACTTCCGCTTGCAATTCTTTCGTGGTAGTTGTCGCTTACGTATGTTGCGCTTGAAAGTGCGTCTTTTTCCCACCACCACTTCCATTCAAGCTTGTAGATGGCCCAGTCAAGGCTTGCGCTTTCAACAGGCTTTCCGTCCGGGGTAAGAAGAACTACGTCTGCCGTGTGGTCAGTGTCCGTAAGCAGCATTCCGCGAGCCTCGTCTCCCTTTGGAAGCTTAAGGCCTACATAGCGCTCGTAGGGGCTGTATGTCATGGACTTGTATTCTGTAGAGAAAGCACCTGATGGTTCAAAAATGCGGCTTGTAAAGTTTGCGCGGAGCTTTCCTGGAAGGTTGCTTCCTGCATTCAAATTGGAAGAGAAAGAAACCTCAGAATTGTCGTCTAGGTGTCCAGACCAGATATTGTCTCTCTTTGAGTCAAGGGAATTCTCCGGGTTTGTGAATGAATATGCGCTGTAGCCGTCAAAACCTGTGCTTGCGGCAGAGAAGGTTACGCTTACGTCCGCCTTGTAGCCGGGGGTTTTTGCACCGTGCAGCCATTCACCGCTAAGGGTAAATTTGTTGCCCGATGGAACAAGGTATTTTGCCGGTGAAGAAAGCTTAACCGCAAGCCTGTTTGGCACAACAGTTTCTACCCTAAGTGCCTTTGTCCATTCCTGTGCGCCAATTTTTACCTTTGCCTGCCACAAACCTGTAACGTCGCTCTCGGAAGTCTTAGCCTGGATAGGATAAAAACCGTTTTCGCCGTTCTTTATGGTGCTGGTCTGGGTTACGCGGCCAAGAGGATCAGAAAGTTCAAAAATAAGCGGAATGTCGAGCGGGAGCTTCTTTTCCTTGTCCTGCAGAACAAAAGTAAGGTACTGGGTGTCTCCCGGTCTCCATACATCGCGCTCTCCGTAGATAAAGCCCTTAATTCCGTCCTTGCTTACTATACCGTCAGTCTGGAAGTGGCTTGTGCTAAGGCTAGTTCCGTCTGCAATCTTAAGATAAGAAGACTGTCCGTTTGAACTTGCGCGTATAAAATGAACGTTTGATGCGTCTGCAAATTTTGCGCATCCGTTAGAATCAGTCTTTGCCTGGTTGATTACAGAACCAACGTAAGAATAGAGTGTAACCTGAATGCCGCTTGTTGGCTCTGCATTCTTTATGTCCGTCGTGGTAACGTAAAGTGTTCCGTCCGTAGTGCGCTTTGCATTTATGCCAATGTCCGAAACCATTACGTTGCGCTTAATAAGAGAATTGCTGTTGTACCTTGGCGTGTAGTATGCAGGGTGGCAGGGGTCGTTCTTGTAGCTCCAGAAAGTTTCCCTGTCTTCGTACTTAAGGTTGTCCCAGTAGTCCCAGTAGCTGTCTTCTCCGGGAAGCCTGTCCTTTTCTATAGTGTCCTCTGGCTGGGGAAGCTGGGAGAAGTCCCTGTGGTTGTCGCGGCAGATATACTTTACGTTCTTTTTCCTAAAAGAAATGCGGATTTGGAACATTCCGTCGGGGTACTTCTTTACGAGGGGAGAAAGGTCAAGGCCGCGGGCAATGTACTTGTTCTGCATTGAATCCTTCCATTCCCATTCAACAAAATTCTCCCAAACCGGCTCCCCAACGCGGTAAAGCTCAGAAGTTCCGTTAAAATCGTTTTCCTGCAGGAACTGAACCATGTTGTGGTCGTAGATTGCATAAGCCTGAACAAGAAGGCCTGTAAGGTTCCTGGTTTCTACAGGAAGGGAAGTGCCCTGCGAAGTTGGCAGAATGTTGCCGTCATTCAAAAAGCGCACTTCTGGAAGATCCCAGTGTTCATCCAGCTTTATGGAAGATTCCTTGCCAAGAGCCGTACCGTCTGAACTCTTCAAATTCTTTGCAATAGTAAGAACAGAGAAATTTTCAAAATCAGAATCATTAAAAATAGTAAGAACGTTGTCCCTTGCCGTAATGGAAACATTTTCCGCAGCGCTGCCAATCTTGGAAAGCTTTGTCATTGGCGTAACAAGAGAAGAAAGGTCCTGCTTTGTGTCCAGCGGGCGTGAAAAGCTTACGATAATTGAATTCTTCTTGGTGCGGTTTATGTCTACAATTCCAAACTGGGCAATTGCGGGAATGTTGTAAATCTTTTTGCCGCGAAGCCTCTTGTCTGCCTTGCCCTTAAGCCCAATGCTCTTTCCCTTCCATGAAACAGAAAGAATTTTTGCCTTGTTGCCTGCAAACACGTTCTTTATAAGGAAACGCCTTGCGGAAGAATTTTCTATTGATTCCCATTCAATGATGCACTTTTTGCCCCAAAAGCCATTGACCTTTGCCTTTAGAATCTTCTGTACGGCTTTGAGCGGCTCCGGTGCATCCGTTGTTATAAGACCAGAAAGAGAATAGCTGTTGTCGCCCTCGTTAAGACGCAGCTCGTCAAAAGTAACTGAATAGCTTGGACTTGTTGTAATAAAGCGGTGGGCATAGTTGCCTGTAGCCCCCTTGCTTGCAAAAAGCTTAGAACAGTCTGCCGTTAGAACAAGCTTCTTGTTCCCCTTAAAAGGCTTATCCGGCACAAAAGTAAAAGTCCGCGAGTCGGTGGATTTCCATTCGCCCTGAACCTTGGGGCTTATGCTAAGCGCTTCTTCCGCCTTGCATTCAATTTCCTGGGTAAAACTGATTAGAATGGGTGAAACCCTTTCAATGCACTCAGGAGAAATTGCTTCTATAAATTTATCGTTTTCCTTGTTGTACGAAAGCTCCTTCTGTGAGCATGAAAAAACAGAAAACAAACTTGCAAATGCGGCAATAAAAACCGCGGCCGATGATAAAATTCCCTTTTTATTTCTCATACCATAATTTTAGTGTAAGAGGGTATACATAGTCAATAATTAGAAAACTTTAAGCAATTTTGGGTAAAGATGTTTTGGACTGTAGCCTTGAGGACGGTAGTCTCGAGGACGGTAGTCTTGAGGACGGTAGTCCTAATTGCTCTACCATTTTGCTCTTTGGCTAATTCGACAGTCCATGCCTTTGCGCCACCGCCCTTCCGCCCTTCGCCTATTCGGCTCATACCGCTTGCGCGGTACTAAAGGGGCTCCACGGCGGCGTATGACCCAAAAAAATCCCTCCTGGATTTTTTTGGGTATCGCAGAATTGCCAAGCAATTCTGCGTGCTGCTAAGCCGCGCATCCATGCGCTCTTTACGAATAGCAAGAAAGTGCCAAAAAAATCCCTCCTGGATTTTTTTTGTATCTCATAATTGCTTGGCAAGCACCATTTATGTTGACATTTGGCAATTTGTCCTTCATAATAATAGGTATATTTTATTTGTGGAGAACTTATTATGAAAAAAGTTGTAAGAATTTTTACCATGCTTTCTGTATTGGCGATTGGGGGGCTGTTAATTTGCTGCTCTGGTGGAGGCTCTTCTTCTGATGATGATGACGCACCGGCTGTTAGCACGACAAGTACACCGACTACTACTACACCGACAAATTATTTGGCAAGAGTCTTGTATACCACAAGGGCAGGGGAAAATATGATAGATTCCTCGATGTGTGTGAATGGATATTATTTAGTTGATGGAATAGCTATTCCTGCGTATGAACCACAATCTCTGATAAGTGTAGACCATATATCAAGCGATACATCTGTAACACCATCAACAGTCACATATTCTTTGACAGCTGCCCAAGGGTATTATATTGTTCGTCAAAATAATAGATACGAGGCTTGTCCTGTGCCAGCTGGAATAATTGCTAATGAAATAGATCCTGTTACAAATTGTTGGGTAAGATAATAAGATAATCAAATTCTATTTACAGAAGAAGCTATCATGCTGAACGCGGTTGGTTGTAAGCAATTTGAGCAGCTGTGGATGTTTGCAAAGTGGAGTAGACCACTGAAACAAGCTCGGCGTGACGGCGTGAATGGCACCTGTCATCCCGAATTTGCTTCGGGATCTGTAGAAGATGGCAACAGAACTTTTATGGATGCTGAGTCAAGCTCGACACTTTTGCAGACTGGAGTAGCCCCTGAAATATTCTTCGTAGCAAGTACTAGTAGGTTCAATTTCGAGTTTTGCAAATACATGTCATTATCGGGCTCGACCCGATAATCTGCTTAAAAAGATCCCCGGGTCAAGCCCGAGAATGACACATTTTGTGAAAAAAAACTCGAATTTCGACCTGGTATATAGTTTTCTGGACAGGTCTAATCTTTCTGCATATATAATATTCTGTAATTAGTTTGTGCAACTTGACTTCTTGTGGGGGTGGGGCCATTGAAAGCAAGGCTTCCAGTTACAATACCGTCGGAGTCATACCTCGTCCATGTGGAAGTTGTATCCTCATATTGCAATGTCAAGCTAGTATCATCAAATACCTCATATCCAAATTTTCTTACCGATGATGGAATAATGAGTGTTCCTGAAAAACCTATATTCATAAATGCATAATCGCTAATTTCTGTAACAGAGGGGGGGATTGTTATATTCTCAGTAAGATTTCTACATTTGTGGAAAGAGCCAAAACCTATTTTTGTAAGTCCAGGGGGAAGGACTATGCCTTTTAGTGCAAGGCAACCGTCGTCGCTGAAGTTGGAGCTTCCTCTAAATGCATAGGCAGGTAATTCCGTTAGTCCTGTAGTTTGAGAAAGATCCAGAGAGACCCTTATGCTTGGATTATTTGTATACAAAGTATTAAGTGCTGTAGTAAGGTTTGCTATCGTTTCTGCAGAAATATCCCCAATGACTTTGACCGTTCCTGTTGCGGTCATGCTTGAGATATGTGATGGCGCAGTTTCTGCAAGGTATCCTTCCCTTACTACTCCGCCTTTGTCTATGCAGTAGCCGTTTGGTGATACTGTGAATTTATTGTAGTATGAGGAAACCTTTGAGCCAGAGCTGTTGTCGATAAGGACTTCGGGCTCTTCTGTGTATAAAGATGGTCTAATCTTTGCGACTGTTGGAGAAGTAAGATTTCCTGTTATTTTGATTTTATAACCGTCACATATATAGACTTCGTTATCTGTGGTAATTTTTGCGTTGCCTTTAATCTCTAATACTGGAGTTGAACTGCTTGCGGAGGCCAATTCTACTCCTGCGCCAATATTTGTATCTGGAGCAGTACATCCTGTGATTGTACCGCCAGTCATTTCAAAAGTTTGATATGCCCAAACTCCACCGCCTTCGCCTGTACTTGCCGATTCACTCGTTTCTTTTTCTGCCTTGCAATTCTTTATAGTTCCGCCTGTCATCTTAAACTTTGCGTTTGCTGCGGTTCCTACAAAGACACCTCCGCCAATTCCTTTTACTGAGCAGTCTTCAATTGTTCCGCTAAACTCTACTGTTCCGTCTGTATATATTCCGCCACCTTTTCCCCAAGGTGCGCTGGTGATTTTTTCTGTCCGACAATCCTTTATGGTGCAAGAAGAAAGTGTTGCACTTGCTCCTGTTTCTACATAAATACCGCCGCCGTATTCTGACTTGCCGTTCTTGAAGGTGCAGTTTGTGGCGCTAAGGGTTCCTGCTTCAATTTTTGCTACGCCACACTTGTTGATTCCGTTTAGGGTAATGTTTGTAAGGGTTAGGGTTTTTCCGCTTGCGGCAAACTTTATAAGGTATATACTACTGTCTGTAGTTGGATTACTAGTTCTGAATGAGATTGAGGCTTTTGCGCCTGATTTGTTGGCCTTATGGTAAGGTTCTGTGTGCAGTCAGCTCCAATTTCTCTGTGTAGTCCTTCCCATGTTGTGTCTCCGCCAGTTGAACTTCCAAGGTATATTGTTGCATCCCCTGTAAAAGAACCTGTTACTTTGCTTATATAGTGATTTATTGAATGTGGATTATTAAAGCGTGCAAAATTGTGGCCGCTTGCAAGACAGACTGCATCTGCTTTTCCGTCTGCCTTTGTTCCATCGTCGTAGAATGAGTCGTCTCCATCCGGGATGCTGGTTACTGTAGCACTTGATGTTATATAGATGTTTTTGCCACCGCCCAATCCAGTGTCCGAAGCTAAATTGGCACTTATACTTCCGCCTGTTATCTTAACGTTTCCAGATGCGTATAGTCCGCCTCCTACACCGTTTGTGGCTGTAGTTTTGCAGCTGCTTATAGAGCCGCCTGTCATCTCGAATGTTCCACCGGATAGAACAAAAACTCCGCCTCCAGCAGCGGGAGCTTCGTTGTTGCTTATAGTTCCTCCGTTCAGGTAAAATTTTCCGCCGTTTTCAATATAAATACCACCACCAGCGCCAGTTGCGGATGTGGCCGCATTGTCACTGATTGTAGTGCCTGTATTCATTGTTAATGTGCCGCTAATGCAAACACCGCCACCGAACGACGTTCTTCCGTTTTTTAGCGTAATATTCTGGACGGTTACATTTGCCCCTGATGCTACGTTCAGAACCCTGCATTTTGTGTCTGCATCGATTGTAGCTCCGCTTCCTTCTCCTACAATTTTTAGGTAGCCTACGCTTGAAGGTACGTTTATAAAGTCTTGTCCTATGCCGCTAGGTGCCTTTAGCGTTCCCTTTACGTGCAGTTCCCAGGGTTTTGTTGCGCTTATGTCTGTTATGATGTTTTGGGCGGCAACCTCGTTTAGTCTTGTCATTGCGCTTTCTATTGTTTTGTATGGTTGCTCGGATGTTCCGTTGGGGTTGCTTGAGCTTGAGGCAGAATCAACGTAGATTGTTCTGTATACGAATGTGTGGACGCAGTCAAGCGTAACGTTAAAGCTGCCGGAAGACGTGATGTGGGGTGCTGTTTCTTTAGTCCACGTGTTTGTTTCTAGTCCGGGGTATACGGCTATGTATTCCGTGCATTTGTAGAGCGGGGCTGCACCTGCGTTGAAGTTGGCTTGTGACGTATAGAAGGAAAGCGTTACTGTGTAAATGCCGGCTTCTATTGACTCGGCTGTTATTCTGTCTGGCTGTCCGCTTGTGGTTGTGATTGTAATTCCTGCTGGGGTGCTGTAATTGCAATATCCAATGCCACTGTCAGATGCCCAGTTTATAGCAAGGTCTATGCTGCCGCTTTCGCTTGTGCTTGGTGCCATGGTTAGGCTTGCGCTTGCGTCCATTGCCAATTTGGAAAGTGTTACGGTTTTTGGTTCGCTTTGCAGGACAACCGCTGTGCCCTGTTTTGCGTATGCCGTAATCTCCCATGTGCCTGCCGTAAGGTTTCCGTTGAATTCATAGCTAGTGGATGTTGCGCTTGTTGCCCAGACTATGTTGCCGTTGGAAGCGTTAGTTGCTGATACTGAATATGTTAAAGTGCTTGTGTCTGGTATTGCGTTGCGTGAAGCTTGCTGGGATGCGTTTGTGGCGGTTTGGTATTCGCTTGGGACTGCCGATGCTTCTGCCAAGCTGAACCTTCCCCTAAGGCTAAGCCCCCTGGAAGCTGACGGGGATTCCTGTTCGGACGGAGATGCAATGCCTGAGCATGATGCTATATTTAGCAATAAAAGGACTGTGGCCGTAAAGTAAAGGAATGCATGGAATTTGTTCTTCATGGCAAAACTCCTTTTTGTGGTGGCTCTAACTCTCTTCTATATTTTACGGTATATTAAGGAAGAATTCAATAGCTAAAATGCCCAGGTGGCGGGAATGCCTAGGATGCGGTCGCACTGGACGTTTTTTATCATGTTCATCTGGGAAAGCCTGTGCTCTGTGAATTTTTGGTCGCAGGGAACTTTAAGCTGCGTTTCGCGGATTTCTTCGACGCATTTTTTTATTTGGGGCGTGAGTATGGCTTTTGCAGGTGCCACGTAGTCGCTTCCGATTACGGGCCCTCTCCGTGAAAGGTATTGGTCAAAGTCAAGTTCCGGTCCTCCAAAGTCAAAGCCTTCTTCTGCAAGGGGAACAAAGGCCATGTTAAAGTCAAAGCAGGGGTTTAGGACCGTGCGCTCAAAGGTGTCGTTGTTGACCATAAAGCCAAAGTTGCCAAAGTGGCGGTCGCAGTTTAGCGTTATGCAGTCAGCTACCACCATCCTGCGAAAGTCGTCCTCGCAGCCAAAGTCACGGTAGATTTCCAGTGTTTCTGCAAGACCGTATTTTACGCCACTTTTTAAAAATAGGCTTATAGGTTTGTAGCCCAATTCCTGAGAAGTGAAAATCTTGCAGTCAGAAACAACGTGTCCGTCAAATTTTCTTAGGCTGTACTTTACGGACTTGCAGAGCTTTTCAAAGACCTGGCTTGCAAGAACTTCGCCGTAGGGTTCAAGTCCTGTGTTCCTTGCACCCTCGCTTCCGGTTTTTATAAGGTGTATGCCGTCTTTCTCGTTTAGCCAGCACTTGTCGTAGGCTCCGTCGGTTGTAAGTTCTGGTGACGTGGTTGACATTTGGATTTCGAAAAGTCCGTTGCCGTCAAAGGAAAGCTTTGACACTACTTCGTCAAAATTGTTTTCGTAGAGGTTGACGTCTTTCCAAGTGACGCTTTCCCTGTCGCTCTTTACCCAAAGGGTGTCCGTTAGGGAAAGGCAGTGGGTAAGGGCTATAAAGCCGCTCTTTGTCTTTCCCCCGCACATTTCAAGGATTTTTTCCACGTGAGCCCTGTGCTTTGCCGAGCTTCTGTTTGCCGTCCAGGAATCAATGTCTTGGCACCAAAATGGAAGGGGCTGGTGTTCCCTTGTGATTTTGCAAATTTCAAGTTCGCCTTGGCCTTCTATTATGAAGTCGCACAGGGGAGTTTCTTTGTTTATGAGCGTGTAGGTTAATCCGTCCATGCCTTTATTCTAGCGGATAGAAATGCTTTTGGCAAGAAAGAGTTTTGTGTAGCGGATTTCATTGGGACAGACCCTGAGTCATGCTTCGACAGGCTCAGCGACCGCGCAGGGTGACGGATGGCGAGAAACCTACGCGGGATTGTAAGGGCGGCGCAGCCGTTCCGGTAGGAATGGAGCCGAAAGGCGGAACCCTGGAAAGCCCGTGACGCAGAGGCATGTTCGGTCGGATTAGCCAAAAGGCAAAATGGTAGAGCAAGTAGAATTACCGTCCTAAAGACTAGCGTCCTAGAGGCTTTTATATTTGCACTAAAGTCTTTTTTTTGGTATAGTTGCCGTATGGTTAAAGCAAATTCCCTGGTTTTGTATAAAAATACGGTTGCGATTGTTCTTTCGGAGGACAAGGGCAAGTTTTCCATTAAGTACCGTTCACTTCCGGCTACTGCGACAAAACCTGCCCAGTTTGCGGAGCAGAGCGTTAGGGCTAAGGATTTTATTCTTTTGCACGAGGGGCCTGCCTCTTTGGAGAAGGCTCTGGATGCCGCTGACTGTGACGCTTGCAGGGAAGAGGATTTGTATGATACGGAAAGTTCCAATCCTCTTGCCGCCCAGATTAAGGAATGCTGGGAACTTTTGTCTGCCGATGAAGAGACTGCCCAGACTCCTATGCCGCTTGACGAGCTTTGTTCGCTTTTCCACGGGACTTTTGATGCGGACGAGGCCTACTGCCTTTACCTTTCGCTAAAGAACACGGTCTATTTTTCCCAGCTTTTGAAGGAGCAGCTTAACGGAAAGCTTGTTTTTCTTCCGCGCTCAAAGGAAGAGATTGATTCTATGGTCAAGAAGGCCATGCTTAAGGGAAAGGAGGCGGAGCTTAGGGAGGAATTCCTTGGCCGCCTAAAAGCCAGAAAGCTTGAACTTCCTCAGGACGGAATTTACATGGGGGACGTTGAAGCTCTTGCTCTTGGTAAGACGGACAAAAGCCGCACTTTGCACGATGCCCATATAAAGGAAACCCCCGAAAGTGCACACAAGGTTCTTCTGGAGACAGGCATTTGGGACATTACCAGAAATCCCTATCCCCTGCGCTGGGGGCTTAGCATGCAGTCCGCTACGGAAGGGCTTTCTTCTCCGCCAAGGATGAGGAGCGCGTAAGGGTGGGCGGTATTGCCTGGGCAATAGACAGCGAGTGGTCTGCCGACCCTGATGATGCCGTTGCCTATGACGGTGAGTATCTTTGGATTCACATTGCAGACCCTGCAAGTACGGTTATGCCTGACTCTTCAATAGACAAGTCTGCCCGCGCAAGGGGTTCTACGCTTTACATACCGGAAGGGGCTTCCCGTATGCTTTGCGAGGATTCTCTTTCCGACTATGCGCTGGGGCTTAACGAGATTAGTTTTGCCCTTTCCTTTAGGCTAAAGATAAATAAGGAAGATGCTGCTATAGAAGAGTGCTCGGTTCTTAAGACTGTTGTGGACGTAAAGAGGCTTACCTACAAGGCGGCTGATGAGCAGTGCGAAAGTCCAGAACTTAAGCCTTTGTTTGATATTGCATGGGCTAATATAGAGAAGAGGAAAAAATCCGGTTCAGTTCAGATAGACATTCCTGAGGTTCACATAAATGTTGATCCGGAGACAAAGAAGGTGGAGATTCTTCCTGACACGCATTACAGGAGCCAGGACATGATTCGCGAGATGATGCTTCTTGCCGGAGAGGGTGCCGCACGCTTTGCTTTTAAGAACAACATTCCATTTCCTTTTGTTAGCCAGGACGCACCCGCTATGCCAGCCCCAGAGGAGATTCCGTCTGGTCTTGCGGGGCAGTTCAGGATTCGCCGCTGCATGAGGAGGCGCTCTGTTGGCGTAACCCCTTCCATGCACTGCGGTCTTGGCCTTGCAATGTACAGCCAGGTAACAAGCCCTCTTCGCCGCTATGGAGACTTGATTGGCCACGAGCAGCTTAGGGCTTTTTTGGACGGTCGGGAGCTTTTGGACAAGGACACAATGCTTATGCGTGTTAGCGAAGGAGATGCCGCTTCTGTTGCCGCCCACAAGGCTGAGCGAAAAAGCAACATGCACTGGACGCTTGTCTATCTTTTGCAGAACCCGGACTGGGTTGGGGATGCGGTTTGCGTGGACCTTGGCGGAAAGCAGCCCCAGTGGTTCATTCCTTCGCTTGGACTTGAGACCTACATGACGCCCAATAATCCTGTGGAGCTTAACGGCGTGCTTAGGATAAAGCCTTCCAAGATAAACCTTAGCGAGCTTACGGTGGATTTTGTGGAGGCCTAGTGTTGTATATAAATATAGATTGTCATTCCGAACGCTACGCCACGACCATACGCACTTGCTTTGGTCGTGTGTTTCGGAATCTGTAGACGTTAGCGGTTGGTGAGTCAGTCGAACCATGGTTGGTGAGCTAGTCGAACCACGGTTGGTGAGCTAGTCGAACCACGGTTGGTGAGCGTGGCTTTGCCCAAGTCGAACCACGGATGGTTGACGGATGGTTATTATTCGATATACTAGTGTTGAACTAAAGCTGGCATTTTGCTATTATAGCACACATGATAGTAATGAAGTTTGGCGGCTCTTCGGTCGCAAATGCAGAAAGAATAAGGCACGTTGCCTCCATAATCCAGGCATATAAAGAACAGCGTCCCGTTGTTGTACTTAGCGCAATGGGAGACACCACAGACTACCTTCTTGACGCGGCAGACATGGCCGTAAAGGGGACCGTTGACATTGCTCAGGTTGAAAAGCTCCACTTTGACACAGCCACGGAGCTTGGCGTTGAAGTTCCTGCAATCAAGGAGCTTTTGAATGAGCTGCACACCCTGCTTACAGGCATTTCCATGCTCCGCGAGCTTACCAAGCGTACCCGCGACTACCTTGTCTCTTTTGGCGAGAGAATGTCCGTTCGCATGATGGCGGCATATCTTAAGAAGGAGGGAACTCCCGCCACTTTCTACGATGCATGGGATGTTGGCATGGTCAGCGATTCAAACTACATGTCTGCAGAGCTTTTGGACGAGGTTTGGCAGAACATTCCAAAGCACCTTTCTTCTTACAAAGAGGGCAAGTCTTCTGAAATCCCGATCGTAACAGGATTCATAGCAAAGGACAAGCACGGCACAATAACGACTCTTGGACGCGGTGGCAGTGACCTTAGCGCAACGATGATTGGTGCCGCAATGAATGCAGATGAAATCCAGACTTGGAAGGATGTTGACGGTATTCTTACGGCAGACCCGCGCGTGGTAAAAGAGGCTCACCCAATAAGCGAAGTTACTTATGAAGAGGCACAGGAGCTTGCCATGTTCGGAAGCCAGGTTCTTCATCCCCGCAGCATGATTCCATGCAGAAAGTCCGGGACAAAGGTACGCGTAAAGAACAGCTACAACATAAAGAGCCCCGGTACCCTTATCGTGGAAAAGCATTCAGGTGCAACGCCGCCTGTTACAGCTATTACGAGCGTAAAGAACGTTAACCTTATAGACATCCAGTCAAGCCACATGTTTGGTGCGTCTGGATTCCTTGCCCACATTTTCAACCAGTTCCTTAAGTGGAACATAAGCGTAGACGTAATTGCTACGTCCGAGGTTTCCGTGAGCCTTACGGTTAGCGGAAAGACAGAGCTTGACGGCCTTGTGGAAGATTTGAGCCGTGCTGGGGAAGTGCATGTAAAGAAGGACAAGGCCATTGTTACGGTAATCTGTGACGCGGCACATTCAAGTTCTCTTCTTGCAAAGGCTTTTGCTTCCCTTGCAAAGGAAGACATTAACGTTCAGATGATAAGCCAGGGTGCAAGCAAGGTTAACATTTCCTTCCTTGTGGACACCAACCAGGCGGACAAGACCGTATGCATTTTGCACAAGGCTTTTTTTAGCTAGTGCGGTTTGGCGGATTTAATCCGGATTTACTTATTAAAGCGAAAACTTTTTGAGGTGTATATATGAAGATTGCGTTTGTTGGTTACGGAAAGATGGGGCACATGCTGGAGAGTACAGCCATTGCTCTTGGACACGAGTCTGCGGTTACGGTGGATGTTTTTGCAAAGGACGCAAAGGTTATCGTTCCTGAAGGAGACGCGGATGCCATTGCCCGTGCGGTAAAGGAAAGCGGGGCAGAAGGCATTATAGAGTTTACCCATCCAAGCGCCGTCATGACAAACATAAAGGCCCTCTTGCCCTTGCAGCTTCCCCTTGTGGTTGGAACTACAGGTTGGAACGACAAGGTTGATGAAGTTGCAGCCCTTGCCGCAAAGTGCGGTGGAAGTCTCATGCATTCAGCAAACTTTTCCATAGGCGTTAATATGTTCTACCGCATCGTGGAGGAGGCTTCCCGCCTTGTTAACAACTTTGCAGAATATGATGCGGCAGTCTGGGAGATGCACCACAACCAGAAGGCAGATTCCCCGTCTGGAACGGCATTGGACATTGCCCGCCGCGTTATGTCTGGGTTAAAGCGCAAGACGGAAATTGTTACGGACGAATTCAAGCAGAGGCCCCAGCCCCAGCAGCTCCACGTCTCTAGCACAAGGTGCGGTACTGTTCCCGGAACGCACAAAGTCTTCTTTGACAGCGTTGCAGACACAATAGAACTTACGCACACGGCAAGAAGCAGGCAGGGTTTTGCAAGCGGGGCTGTCCACGCACTTGAAAACCTAAAGAAATTCATTGACGACGGAAGTCTTGCCAAAGGAAAAATCTACGGAATGAGCGACGTCTTCCCGGGTATGTTCTAGGCATGAAAAAGAAAAGCTCGGTTTCTGAAATTTCCAACGACTCTGATCCTAACTCTGTATTTGATACTGGCATGCTAAACTTGGCTGATGTTACCCAAGACTTCAGCATGGATGAACTTGACCGCTGGAACACTCTTGTTGGTCTTGTTCAGTCTGTGATTGCTTTTATAGAGAAATTCATTCCGGGGTATACAGCCCACATATTCTACCACTCAGACGAAAGCCGTGAGTACAGGGAAATAGACAGGGAAGGTGTCTCCACTATTCCTGAGGATTCAATTTTTATAGGCTGCCTTTCCATGGTTACGGAGACGGTTCCTCTTGCCCAGTTCTTTAGCGACTACGGCATTGATGATCCCATTATCAGCCACTTCCTTCAGAATGTTTACCAGGGTGAATACATAGTTCCCATTGTCCACAGCTTTGAGCTTCTTGCATTCATAATCATTGGCACAAGCAACGAATATTTTGCCGACGCAGAATCTTCGCTGGATCCTTCCAAGGTATATTTCCTTAACAAGCTTGCCGCCAGAATGCGGGTGAACCTGTATGCCGCATCCGTTTCAGACAGGCGGCAGAGGGAACTTTTGCACATGACGCAGTTCCCGCTTTCACTGCAAAGGCACAGTTCCCTTAACGAAGTGTTTGCAAACCTATTGGACGACTTGCGCTCCCAGATTGAATTTGATGCTGGTGTCTGCTATGCCTACGAGCAGGAAACCAATATGCTTGTTCCCTTTGCTAAGAAGGGCATTTCCGGCCGTGTTGCCAAGCTTAAGGTTGGAAGCGGAATTTCGGGGCAGGTCTTTGACTCCAAGCGCAGCATCTTTGTTCCGTCCAGAAAGGAGCACCCCTTCTATTCACTTGTAGAAAAGGAGTCTTTCATAAGCGGCTCATTCATTTCTGTGCCATTTGGAACAGACAAGACCAGGATTGGGGTAATAACACTCTGCCGCCACGAGGACAACCCAAAGTCTTTTGGCGTAGAACACCGTTACATGCTGGAAATTGCGTCATCATTCATTGCAAGCGACATAACAAGCCGCCAGCTCTACCAGAAGCTAGATGAATCAAGCTTTGCTGTCGTAAAGTCCCTGACCTGTGCACTGGAGGCAAAGGACAAGTATACGGAAGGCCACTCCGACCGCGTAAAGGAATATGCTGTTAACATTGCGCAGCGCCTAGGCTATACTGATGAGCAGATTCACCAGATACGCTACGGTGCAATGCTTCACGATATTGGAAAGATTGGCATAGGGGATGACATCCTTAACAAGAGGACTCGTCTTA
>Ga0256404_1004033_pt1 | contig 28525 bp, 21 predicted proteins | sample RumenRJG_01DNA_FD_185990 | JGI IMG/M metagenome (GOLD analysis project Ga0256404, IMG submission 185990) | Bovine rumen microbial communities from Lethbridge, Alberta, Canada - RJG_01 | ecosystem: Host-associated > Mammals > Digestive system > Stomach > Rumen | place: Canada: Alberta | collected...
AAGAGTTCGAAGAGCGCGTTATCCACATCGGCCGTGTTTCCAAGACTGTTAAGGGCGGTAAGAACATGAGATTTGCTGCTCTCGTAGTTATCGGTGACAGAAAGGGCCGTGTAGGTAAGGGCATCGGTAAGTCCACCGAAGTTCCGGACGCTATCAGAAAGGGTATCGAAGAAGCAAAGAAGAACATCGTTGATGTTTCAATTGTTAACGGTACTATCCCTCACGAGACAGTTGGTGAATTTGCTGCAGCTCACATCGTTATGAAGCCTGCTGCAAACGGTACCGGTGTTATCGCTGGCGGTCCTGTTCGTTCAGTTTGCGAGCTCGCAGGAATCACAGATATCCGTACAAAGTCTATCGGATCCAACAATCCTAATAACATGGTTAACGCTACTATCGAGGGTCTTAAGTCCTTGAAGTCTGCTGAAGAAGTTGCAAGACTTCGCGGCAAGACAGTTAACGAGATTAAGTAAGGAGGTCTGACGGTAATGGCTAACATTAAGATTACACTTGTCAAGAGCGTAAACAAGGCAAGAGAGGCTGAAAAGGCTACTGTCAGAGCTCTTGGTTTAAAGAAGATCGGTCAGACTGTTGAGAAGACAGACAATGAGGCTACACGCGGCATGATCAAAAAGGCTGTTAACTATGTAGCCGTTGAAGAGAATTAATGGAGGTGCCACATGAAGCTCAATGAAATGACTTCCGCAGGCAACGTAAAAGCATATCGTAAGGGCAGAGGTCCCGGATCCGGTAACGGCAAGACAGCTGGCCGTGGTCATAAGGGCCAGAACGCTCGTTCAGGCGGCGGCGTAAGACCCGGATTCGAAGGTGGTCAGATGCCCCTTTACAGACGTCTCCCTAAGAGAGGCTTCAACAACAAGAGATTTGCTCCTGCTTACATTACAATCAACGTTAAGGACCTTGAAGTTTTTGATAACGGAACAACAGTTGACGCAAAGGCAATCGCTGAAAAGGGCATCATCTCTGTTCCTAAGACAAATGACGGCATCAAGATCCTCGGTAACGGTGAGCTCACAAAGAAGCTCAATGTAACAGCTGCTAAGTTCACAGCTACAGCTAAGGAGAAGATCGAGAAGGCCGGAGGCACAGTTACGGAGGGCTAATAGGCATGAATGGTATTTTTGATACTGCAGTAAACGCTTTTCGTGTAGAGTCTATACGTAAAAGACTGCTCTATACCTTCATGATCCTGGGCATCTTCATGCTCGGCGGCCTTGTACCTGTACCGGGAATTGACGGAGAGAAGTTTACTTCTGTTATCCAGCAGTGGGGACAGTTAGGAAGCATCATGGATCTCATCTCAGGTGGTGGATTCATGCATGCATCTATCCTCTCTCTCGGTGTATCACCTTATATCAACGCATCAATCATCATTCAGCTTCTTACTGTCGTAATCCCTGCTTTGGAAGATATGTCCAAAGAAGGTGAAGCCGGCAGAAAGAAGATGGATAAGATCACACGTGTATCAGCAATCTGTCTGGCATTTGTCCAGTCCTGCCTGTTCACATATTCAACACGTTCAGCTCTTATCTCAAGCCTTCCCAAGTGGCTTAATGCAGCTCTCGTTGTTTGTGTATTCACAGCAGGTGCAGCAATCGTTGTCTTCTTAGGTGAGAAGATCAATGACAAGGGTATCGGTAACGGTGTCTCCTTGATAATCTTTGCAGGTATCGTTGTTCGTCTTCCTGATATGGCTAAGACACTTTACGAGAAGAGCGTTGATGTCAGTGATTCTATCGAGAATCCTGTTTTGGGAATCTTAGTTGGAGTGCTTGTATTCATCGTAGTTGCACTTATCTCCATCCTCATAATCGTATTCGTTCTATATGTCCAGAATGCGGAGAGAAGAATTCCTGTTCAGTACTCAAAGAAGGTTATCGGCAGACAGCAGCGCGGTGGTAACAGAGATTACATTCCGCTCAAGGTAAATATGTCAGGTGTTATGCCTGTTATCTTTACTATGTCACTCCTGGCTATCCCTTCAATCATAATCAACCTGTTCTTCAGCAACAGCGAGAACAAGGTTGCAGTATGGCTTAAGACTGCATTTACAGGCAGTGCTTATTACTACATCATTTACTTCCTTCTCGTAATCGCGTTTACATTCTTCTATACGGCGATCAATTTCCATCCCGTTGAGATTGCAAACAACATCACAAAGAACGGCGGTATGATCAATGGTATAAGATCAGGTAAGCCTACGACTGATTTCATCAAGTCAACAGCTTACAGATTGAACTGGATCGAAGCATTCTTCCTTACACTGGTATGTATCGTTCCTACGATCGTTGGTATCCTCACAGGATTCCAGAACGTATGGTTCGCAGGTACATCAGTATTGATCCTTACAGGTGTTGCCAATGACCTCATCGTTCAGGTCGAAGGTGAACTTGAGGTTAGAAGTCCTAAGGGCTTCCTCGAAGATCTTACGATCAAGACAGGCAGAAGGTAATCTATTTACTGCAATTAAAAAGCTTACAAGGCTGTCCCATGAGGGGCAGCCTTTTTGCTTGTGATACAAAAGTAATGTCATCTGGATTATAATTGTCTCTATGAGCAATTTACTTGATTATCTTGCATGGAGAGGAGACCTTCCTCTTTCGAGAGATCCTTTTAACAGTATCGACGCGGCATTGCTGTCGACCCTGTCTTACGTTGACTTCTCAAATGTCGTGCCGGCAAAAGGCAAAGGAAAGATAACAATGAAGGAAGCTTCAAAGAAGTTCTTTGAGCTTCATTCCGAGAAGGAACTTGCCGCAGATAAATCGTTTATTGCTTTTGCACCTTCACTTTTAAGAGCACTTGCCGCATCAGACAGATTCAAGGACGCATACCTCTCTAACTATGCTGACGATTCTGATGTCGGAAGGCAGATACAGTTCGCGGCAGTTGAGATAGATACTTCAGATGGTGCAGTCTTTGTCTCCTACAGGGGAACAGATGATAAGATAATCGGCTGGAAAGAAGACTTTAACTTAAGCTACATGACAGTTCCTTCCGAGACTGAAGCTGTCAACTATCTGCAGGATGTAATGGCAGGAAGAACAGAACGGATACGTCTGGGTGGTCATTCCAAAGGCGGTCATCTGGCAATATACGCTGCAGCAATGACAACGCATGACCTGGCTTTGAGGATAGAGACCATTTACAGTTTTGACGGTCCGGGATTCGGATATAACAAGGCAATTCTCGATTCTGATCAGTTCAAATATATACAGCCGAAGATCGAGAAGTTTATCCCTCAGACATCAATCGTTGGAAAACTTCTGACTACGTCCGTAAAACCGGTTGTCGTAAAGAGTACAGAACTCGGTATCATGCAGCACGATCCTCTTTCATGGCAGCTTGAAGGAAAGGCTTTTGAGACATTGGCCTTTACTGATAAGATAAGCAATGCCTTTGATGAATCGATGACCAAGTGGTTAGACGAGATGAGTTTTGATGAGAGAAGAGAATTCGTAGACGATCTGTTCTCTGTTTTCGAAGCATCCGGATGCGATACATTAAGCTCATTGACGAAGGTTGGCATCAAGGGAACTAAGGCAATGATAGAACGCATGAGACAGATCAAGAGTGCTTCCGGTGAGAAGGTAAGAACGCTCGTTAAGATGTTCTTCGTTAATTTCAATGCTTTAGGCGAAGGCAACAGCGCTCTGGGTCTGGTTGCCAATATCAAGAACAAGACGGAAAACAAATAACAATGCTTTATATAATGAGACACGGGAAGACCGACTGGAACCTGCGCCACAAGCTTCAGGGAAAGACGGATATCCCGCTTAACGATATGGGTAGACAGATGGCATCGGATGCATGCGAACGCTATAAGGACGTGCATTTTGATGTTTGTTACTGCTCACCGCTTACAAGGGCAAGAGATACTGCCGAGCTGGTATTAAAGGGCAGGAACATTCCGATAATAATCGACGAAAGACTTGCCGAGATGGGATTTGGCATCTATGAAGGCATTGAGGAAGTATTCGAAAAGCCGGAATGCCCTGTAAGAGTACTTTTCTTCAATCCCGATCAGTATGTGGCAGTAAATGGCGCGGAAAGCCTTGAAGATCTTATATCCAGGACCGGAAGCTTCCTCGATGAGATAGCTTACCCTCTAGTAAAAGAAGGCAAGGATGTGCTGATCGTAGGCCACGGTGCAATGAACTCGGCCATTATCGGACAGGTAAGACATACTCCGCTTAAGGATTTCTGGGCTGAAGGCCTCGAAAACTGCAAGCTGATAAAGCTCCTTTAATTCCCCAATAAAAGGAGCGACCACCCCGGGAAGGGTGGCCGCAAATATGGGGATAATAGGAATAGAAAAATGTCTTTGTTGATATTTGAAGTATAGTTGATTTATCACTGAATTTCAACGACCTAAATTTAATGATTATTAAATGATATTTAAAAGAAATATGAATGTTTTTACTGTAATATTAACTAACAAACAGTAAGCGTTTTATTTGTAAGAAAACGGGGCCGGAAACTTAAGATCAGAAGTTTCCGGCCCTGTTATCGGGATGGTCCGAAGAATGAAGCTCCGGATCAATGTAAGAATTCAAAACTCAGCAGTGAGGGATTACCAACACCCTTATAGGTAAGATAAAGAGGATATACACCATCAGGCACTGTAAATTCGCATGTTCCGGGAGTCCAGGCAGTACAGAATCCTACAGAGATCTTACCTAAGACTTCACCGTCAAATGATGTCCTGACCTCAAAATCTCCCATTCCGTAACCCCTTGTAGTGATCTTTAAGCCTTTAACGCCCTTAAGATCAAAATACTTAAAGCCTATAGTCGTATTCTCATAAATGTCTCTTATGTGGGACGGACCGTTCTCGATATTCCTGATGTCCATAGTGACATTAGCAGCATGGTGCTCTCCGACATACATCTTGTTATTGTTATCGAAGATGTTGCATGCAATGTGTGCAGGGTATTCGCCCTTATCTGAGAGGGGACCGCCGTTAAGACCGCATGATGTAATCTCCACCTGCTTGATCTGGCCGTTAATGTCGAAGCTGATCTTCTCGGCACAGCCCTGACGTGAATACCATGTGTTGTTTGTCTGTCTGTGATAGAAGATATACCAGTCATTTCCGATCTCAACGATGCTTCCGTGGTTATTGGCACCGAAGGCTGTGGGCTTGTCGGCAGGTTTATATGAGTCGATGCCGATATCGCAGTTGCTTACGATAACTCCGCCGTACTTGAAAGGTCCCAGAGGACTCTCCGAATATGCGTAGCAGAGTTCATGCATAACCTGGGAAGAATAGATAAGGTAGAAAATACCATTTCTCTCCCTTATGGAAGGAGCTTCAAAGAATGCATGACCTTCAAATTCAGTTCCGGCGCTGTACTGTGTGGAGGGGATGACGAATTCAGGAGCACGCTTTATCGTGAGCATGTCTTTATCAAGCACAGTCAGCATGCATCCGTGACGTGACTTGTCGCCCTGGCCGCAGAAGCCGGTATACATGTAAGTAGTATCATCGATCGTGATAACACCGGGATCGAACTGCTGTTCATCGCCTTGTTTGCGTCCGAGAACAGTGCCGTCTTCGTAGTGAACGTTACCATAGAATTCGAACTTTCCGTTGGGAGTATCGCTTACCGCAACAGAAATGACGCAGTCGTTATCAAGAGCATAGAACAGATAATATCTTCCGTCAGGACCGACAGTAACATCAGGTGCATAGAGGCAGCCTCTGTCATCCTGATTTGCGGGATCATCACTTCTCTTAAAGATAACGCCTTCATATGTCCAGCTGCCGAGATCATCAACAGGTGCTGACCATGTTACGTAATCACCGGGGCAGAAGACATCCCCTCCAAAGAAATCGTGTGAGCCATAGACATATACTCTTCCATTGAATACATAAGGCTCACCGTCAGGAATGAATTCCCAGTTGGGAAGATAAGGATTGAAAGCCTGCTTTTTGGGAACCTCGTAAAGTGAGACAGCAGGACCTGAAGGTCCTTTTTTCTCGCCGGTTACGATTCCTGCTGTAGTCTCTTCGATATGTTTTGCGATGAAGTCAAGGAATGCGGATTCGGACTTTTCCTCCTGAATGCCGGCCTTTGCTCCTTCCGGAGTAAAGTGCATCTCATTCTTGGATGCGGGAGTATAAGGTTTCCACATGGGAAGAGCTTTTCCGTCAACGTCATTTCCGTTCGGATCTCCGTTCTTGATGAAGTTAACGAAGTAAGTGCTCATCTGTCTTGCGATATCAAAATGTCTTCCTACCATAGGTCTCCAGCACTTATCGAGATTATCGAAGAAGAACCAGAGATCAACTGAGTGGAATGTTCCGGGATTATCGTCACCAGGAATATCAGGCTCAAAGCTGTAATAGTAGCCCGGCTTGTCGTTATGGCTGAAAGCTGCCTTTACCGCACACTCGATAGCACGTACCGGAGCGTACAGATTACCGTTGTGTGCCTGTGCTTCAGGGAATGAGAGGAATTCATCAGCCTTGCTTCCGAAGATATCTCTTGCTTTCTTCTCGAAATCTTCTTTTGAATCAGCAAGGATAAAGCTGGGGAACTCATCGTAGGTATTGCCTGACATGACCGGTACATGTGCATGCTTGCCCTGGAGGAAGAGCTTGTAAGGTTCATCGTCCATGAACACATGATCGATCATGGGAGTGAAGAAATAGTTTTCCTGGTTTCTGAAGTTTGAAGCCTGCTCACGAAGGAACGAGGCATCGAGCTTTCTTGCTTCTTCTATTGTTTTTACTCCGAGTCTGTCGAAAAACTTTACGCCAAATGAGCAAGCATCCTCTGGTCCTCTTGGTGTCATGACAAAATCAGTCATATAAGGGAAGGAGATCATGCCTGAAAGGATAATGGCTTTCTGGTAAAGTCCAATACTCGACTTGGATGTGAGATGGTTCATAACACTTCCGCCGCCGGCAGACTGTCCTGCGATGGTGATGTTATCAGGATCGCCTCCGAAGGATGCGATATTTCTCTTTACCCATTTAAGTCCTGCAAGCTGATCCAAAAGACCGAAGTTTGCGGGAGCATCAGGTGACTCTTTGAAAAGATCAGGATGAGCTAGGAATCCGAAAGCTCCGAGTCTGTAGTTGACCGTAACGACGATTATGCCTTTCTTGGCAAGGTTTTCGCCGTTGAATTCCATCTCAGGAGTGTAGCCCCACTGGAATCCGCCGCCGAAGAACCATACGAGTACAGGAAGTCTATCATCAGCACTTTTCGCATTTGTCCAGACATTTAAATAGAGGCAGTCCTCGTCCATCTCGATGTCCGGATCGACGTGCCACTCGCGGCAGTAAATGTCAGTTCCGATTCCCGGCTGATCCTGCATGGAGATCGGGCCGAACTTATAGGCATCAAGTATGCCGTCCCAATCCTTGCAGGGCTGGGGTGCTCTCCAACGGTTTTCGCCTCCAGGCGGCTGGGCAAAAGGGATGCCTTTGAAAACGGAAATTCGGGTATTGTTTCCGGACAGACCTCTGACAAGTCCGTTCTCGGTCTTAATAATTTTAAGCATGTGGGACACCTCTTATAAAAAAATACTTACATTTATGTTAGGAAAATAAAGGGTAATAATCAACGGGATAAATTCAAGTAAAGACCTGACTAAATCAACAGTTTCAAGAATGCTCCTGTTTGCAAAGGTCCTTTATTTTATATAACATAATATGGTATTGCTTGATGGAGGGTATGGTTATTCAAGGTGCGGCAAGGTAAGTCAAAGTCTGCCAGAGTAGGCAATTATTTCAGCCAGCTTAAGCTTAATAAGAAATTCCTTCTTATGTATGTTTTCGCTGTTATCCTGCCGCTTGTAATCACCGATGCATTGTTGTTCGGCAAGGTCTACAGCACAGAGCGTAATAACCAGGCCAATGACAGAAGAAATGCTGCAGAAGCCTATGCGAAATACATGAAGGATCTTCTTGAGTACGATTCCACTGTCGGCACGGCTATCGACCTTAACAAGGATCTCAATACCTTTATCGATACAAAATACGATATTCCATATAATTACTATAACAGCTATTTCTTTACAGTATCGTACTCATACTTCTCGACATTATCCGATATCAATCAGGACAGGATCGTCATCTATTCCAGTAACGATACCATGTTAAGCGGACACTATTTCCATAACATTGTCGAAGCATACGATGAGCAGTGGTTCAAGAACTTCATCAACACAGGTGTTAATGAAGCCGCCTATGCATACTATGATGCAGATCCTGTAGTAAGGACCACCGACAGGAACAGATTCATCTATGTAAGAAGAATGAACAATTCCCGTACTTCCAAATACAGGAAGATAATAACTATCGAGCATAAGTTATCCAGGATAACGGGTGAACTTGCGGAGATACCGGTTAACTGCACTCTTTATCTATGCTGCGGTGATTACGTTATCTATTCCAACAACGGAGGCGCGCCGGACTATGAAACGATAGCAAACAGGGCCGCACATGATCCGTATTCGACCACTTTAAATCTCGATATGTACGACAACACGTTCACTGTTTTCGCGTTCACGGAAGATCCTGTAATACTTAATGTTATGAGAGATAATCTCCCGATAACGTTCCTTCTTATCATTCTTACGCTTATTGTTCCGATCCTTATCATGAAGGTTCTCGAGAGGTCGATCACCGAAAGAATATCCATCCTGAGTAAAGCGTTCGGCGAAGGTGACCAGGAATACTTCCAGCCAATAAAAGAGATCAACGGTAAGGACGAGATCTCAGATCTCATGCATAATTACAACAGGATCGTTGATATAAACAATGAACTTACCAATACGATCTACAAGGATAAACTCCGCGAGCAGGAGAATGACCTCGCTCGTAAGAATGCAGAACTCCTGGCACTTCAGAGCCAGATCAATCCGCACTTCCTGTTCAATGCGTTAGAGAGTATCAGAATGCACAGTATCCTTAAGGGTGAGAATGAGACAGCTGAGATGGTTCAAAGACTTGCCGTCATGGAGAGGCAGAACGTCGAATGGCGTGAAGATTCCGTTACCATTGAAGAGGAGGAGGGCTTTATCGATGCATATCTTCAGCTTCAGAGTTACAGGTTCGGTGACAGGATCTCATTTGATATCGATATCGACGAAGACTGCAAGAAGGTTCTGATCCCAAAGCTTACTCTCGTTACTTTTGTTGAAAATGCATGTGTACATGGTATCGAGTCCAAGGCTTCACAAGGATGGATCTTCGTAAGGGTTAACAGGACTGAAAATGATCTCGTTATCGAGGTGGAGGATACCGGTGACGGTATGGAGGAAGAAGACGTTAAAGTCCTTCAGGAGAAGATGAATAATGTCACGATCGATATGATCAGGGAGGCTAAGCATGTTGGAATCCTCAACGCCTGCCTCCGAATAAAGATGATGTTCAAAGATAAGGCAAAGTTCACGATAGAGAGCGAAAAGGGTATCGGAATGTCTGTAATCATCCAGATACCGGAAGATATGATCAAGACTGCTGATTGAGGTGAAACATGTTAAAAGTAATGCTTGTTGACGACGAACCTTATATTCTTCAGGGACTCCAGGTCCTTATCGACTGGGAGAGCGGTGGATTTGAGATCGCCCAGACCTGTTCCAACGGCAAGGAAGCATTGAAGTATCTGAAAGAGAATCATGTTGATCTCGTCATCTCTGATATCCGCATGCCGGAAATGACCGGTCTTGAACTTTTGGAGACAGTTAAGAAGGAGAAGATCTCCGATGCCGAGTTTGTTCTTCTTACAGGTTACGACGATTTTGCATACACACAGAAAGCAATCAGGAACGGATGCCTGGATTACATCCTGAAACCGGTTGAAGAAGAGGAACTCATAGCTGTATTGCGTAAGGTAACAAATCTTAACCGTGAGTCGATAATTCTCAGAAAAGACAGGGAGAAGATGGAAGATGCTTATCTTTCCAGAGTTATCAGACATCTTATAAGAGGCAAGTATACTGAAGAAGAGATCGAATATGCGAACAAGCATCTTCAGCTTGGTGAAAGCCTCAGATTCATCTATATAGGTTTTGTACATAAGGATGCTGAAGTTGACAGCAGTGATTCTGATGAATACGACATAGGTGCTGTTCAAAAGCAGCTCTTTAATTCATGTAAGGAAGCTTTAAAGGAGTATTCCAATCACTTTACTTTGGAAGTGCCGTACGATGAAGATAATTACGATGTAGGATTCATATATTGTGAGAACATGTCATCTATCCGTGACATGAGTGAGACAGAATTCCTGAATAATCTCATACGTAAGATAGAAGTGCTTTTCATAAAGCCCGTCAGAATGTACTGCGGAGAACTGGTGAATGACATATCATCTCTTTCTGATTCGTATAACTCATGCAGAAGACTTAAGAGTATCGCGGGATTCCACAATACTAAGAAACTCTATTTCTATGAAGAAACGGAGACAAAACACAGCGGTATCGTTTTATGCAAGAACACGATCGATGATATCATTGATTCGATTACAAAAAACGATCAGGAAGCTATTGAATCCGGAATCGAAAAACTTCACGACGAGCTCCGCGGCAAAGACAGTACCAACGTCGCATTTGACCTTAACATCAACTATTTTCTTTTCCAGCTTATCCATCTTGCAAGTGAAATCGATGATACCGTAAACCAGGAAGAGATCGTACAGTACATTTCCGAAAAGGCATCGGAAGATGCATTGACAAGAGGCAGCTACCAGCACCTTAAGAAATTCGCACTGGAGTATTCCTCATATCTTTCGGAACTCAGAAAGAGCATATCTCACGGCATCCTTGCTTCTATTGAAGCAGAGATCAGGGATAACTATGCAGGTGATATAAGCCTGAAATACCTGGGCGATAAATATCATATAAACAGTTCCTATCTCGGACAGGTATTCAGAAAGAAGTACGGAATGTCCTTTAAGAATTACCTGACAAATTACAGGATAAAGGAAGCTGCCAAGCAGATCATCAATACTGACAAGAAGATCAACAGGATCGCGGAAGACGTCGGATATAAGGACAGCGACTATTTTATCCGCAAGTTCATTGAGATCATGGGATGCACGCCCTCAAAGTACCGTAAGTCGAACACCTGATCTTGTCAGGGTACCCGTATCCTTTAAAACACTATTTTTATTGTGTATATTGCACTAAAATCGGCCGGTAAACTTGTACATTGATGTCTAAAACAGTACATTTTTGTAGAGTTTATCGGTTGTTTAATTAGACTTTTTCGGGTTGTGGCAAAAATGAGGCACCACTATAATCTAAGTGCTAAATACTCGTATATTAGCGAGAATCTAATTCGGGAGGTCTACTAATGAAGACTAAGAAACTCGTTGCATTGGCTTTAGCTTCAATGCTCGCAGTATCCTCTTTCACAGCTTGCGCAGCTGGTGGCAAGTCAGGTTCTGGTATCACAGACTTTACTATGTTCGCAGCTATGGCAGGTAAGGAAAAGGATGAAGGTAACGAGATCAAGGAAATGATCGCGCAGAAGACAGGCGTCCGTGTTAAGGAATCCTGGCTCACAGGTCAGAACGCTGGTGAGGCTATCGGCTCCATCATCGCTTCAGGTAAGTTGCCTGATTTCATCGATGGCGGCGACGGTTCCATCACACTTTATCAGAACCATTTGCTCGTAGCTTGGGATCCTTATCTTGAGAAGTATCCTAACCTCAAGGAAATGTACACTGATGCAGAGTGGGATAAGTTCAGAATGGACGACGGTAAGATCTACTGGGCTAACGTATTCGGCAACCACTACAAGGACGATACTACAACAGGCCACAACGGTGAAGCTTTCTGGATCCAGGCTCGTGTACTCGAAGCTTACGGCTATCCTAAGATCGAGACACTTGATCAGTACTTCGAGATCCTCGAGAAGTATGCAAAAGAGCATCCTGAACTTCCTAACGGAACAAAGGTAATCCCTTATACTTGTCTCTGCGAAGGCTGGAAGTATTACTGCCTTGAGAACGCTCCTATGTTCCTCGATGGTTATCCGAACGATGGTTGCGTTATCGTTAATATTGACGACGGTCTCGATAAGCCGAAGGTTGTTGACTACAACACAACAGATACAGCTAAGGCTTACTTCAAGAAGCTCAACGAAGAGTATGCTAAGGGCAATATCGATCCTGACTTTGCTATCCAGACATACGATGAGTACATTGCTAAGCTTTCCACCGGTGCTGTTCTCGGTCTCTGCGATCAGTACTGGGATTTCGCTTACAACATCATGGGACCTTTCGCTACACCTATTAAGGCTTCTGACGGTTCCACATTCCGTCTCGATCAGCTCGGTTGTGACTATGTTCCTCTCGGACTCACAGCTAAGGCTGGTATGCAGAATCAGTGGCATACATACGGCGACGAGCTTAACCAGGCTTCCGGCTGCGCTGTAACAACAGCATGCAAGGATCCTGATAAGGCTTTCGAGTTCTTAAGCAGACTTCTTGATCAGGATATCCATGACCTCCGTTTCTGGGGCGTTAAGGATGTTGACTACCTCGTAGACGAGAATGGCGTTTACTACAGAAACGAGCAGATGAGAGAGAACTGGAAGAGCGACAGCTACAAGGCTAAGCACACTTGCGAGTATTCTTATATGCCTCAGTGGATGGGTATGAGCAAAGATGGTAAGAACTACATGCAGCCTGCAGAGAAGCCTGAAGAATTCCGTGCAGGTCTCGCTGAGCCTCTTAAGAAGGCATTCGAAGCTTATGGCAAGAGCACATATGCTGAGATGGTAGGTTCACCTTATATCATCGGCGAGCAGAAGTATCCTTGGTATCCTCTCTGGTCATGGTCTAATGGTATCTCCTCTGACACTCCTGGCGGAATCGCTTGGAAGAAGATGGGCGAAGAGAAGCATAAGTGGCTCCCTGCTATCGTTATCTCCACAGATTTCGAGAAGGATTGGAACGCTTACATGGATGCTTACAAGGCATGCAAGCCTGAAGATTTCCTCAAGGAAGCTCAGGATGAGGTCAACAAGAGACTTAAGACAGCTCAGGATCACGGCTGGAAGGCTTCCTGATCCTAACTGATCAGAAAAGTAGTTAATTGATTGTGGTGGCAACCATAGATATAACAACTGTGGTTGCCGCCATTCTTTTGGGAGTTGCTTAAAATGGAAAACACTCTTTCGACTAAGAAAACAAAACAGGTCGATACTAATAAGACACCGTTTACTGTCAAAGAGCTTAAAAGACAGTGGATACTCGTAGCTATCGCTGTTGTCTACGTCGTTTACGGAATCATCTTCTATTATCTTCCTCTCGTTGGATGGATAATGGCTTTCCAGAACTTCGTATATGCAGATGGTATTACGGGTTCAAAGTGGGTTGGTCTCTACAAATTCCAGTTCCTTTTCAGAGACCCTACGTTCCTGAAGGTTATCAGAAACACATTTGCAATGGGTGCGCTCAACCTCGTATTCAGCACAGTTGTTGCAATTGCGTTTGCCATCCTTTTGAACGAAGTTAAGAACAAGTGGTTTAAGAAGTCTATCCAGACAATCTCATACTTGCCCCACTTCCTTTCATGGATCATCGTTGTAGCTATCGTACACGATGCACTCACATCAACTGGTATCATCAATGAGCTTCTTATGAAGTTCCACATTATCGATATGCCTTTCCCGTTCCTGGGTAAAACAGAATGGTTCTGGCCTATCGTCACATTCAGCCATCTCTGGAAAGAGACAGGTTGGAATGCAATCATCTATCTCGCAGCGATCACATCAATCGATCCCAGCCTTTATGAGTCTGCTTCAATTGATGGCGCAGGACGTTTCCAGAAGATGCGTTATGTAACGCTTCCGGGTCTCCGTCCTACGATCATGATCCTTCTCTTGATGAATATGGGTAACGTTCTTAATGCCGGATTCGAGCTTCAGTACTTGCTCGGTAACGGTCTCGTACAGGACGTTTCCAGAACGATAGACATTTATATTCTCGACTGGGCTCTCGATGCCCGTAACCTGGACTACTCACTCGGTACTGCAGCCGGTATCTTCAAGACTGTTGTATCTATGACCTTCATCTTGGTATCTAACTACATTGCCAAGAAGAGGGGCGATGAGCGTCTGTTCTAAGGAAAGGGGGTATATATCATGTCAGATTTATCAGCTAATCGTTTATCAAGAATGGGCGATGGCGTAACACGCAAAAAGAAGATGGCTACTGAAGATCTTATCTTCACTATCATCAACACAACATTCCTTGTGTTATTTGCAGTAGTTACTCTTTACCCGGTTCTTAACACTCTGGCTATTTCATTTAACGATGGTAACGATGCGGTTAGAGGTGGTATTCACCTTTGGCCCCGTATCTGGACATTGAGAAACTATGATGAGGTCATCTTCCAGAGAGACGGTATCCGTGTTGGTGCTAAGATCACAGTTTTGAGAACTGTCATTGGTACAATTACTTCTTTGGCTGCTAACGCTTTGCTTTCATTCATTCTCAGCCGTAAGAAGTTCCTGTTCAAGTCAGGCCTCTCACTGTTCTGGGTCATCACAATGTATGCGTCAGGCGGTATGATCCCTACATTGATCCTCTTCAGATATCTCCACCTCACATCCAGCTTCTGGGTATATGTTATCCCTGGTATGGTAAGTGCATTTAACGTAATGGTTATGAGAACTTACATGGCTGGTATTCCGGATTCACTCGAAGAAGCTGCCCAGCTCGAAGGTGCCGGATACATGAGAATCTTCTGGAGTATCGTTACTCCGCTTTGTAAGCCGGTTTACGCTACGATCGCTTTGTTCGTTGCCGTATATCACTGGAACTCATGGTTTGATGCTATGTTGTACAACAGATTCGATCCTCAGTACACAACATTGCAGTACGAGCTCAGAAAGCTCCTCGACTCAGTTTCAGCATCTACCGGTGGTCAGGTTGCAGGTACATCAATGACCTCTTCTGCGGTCAATACGATCACACCTGTTACGGTTAGAGCTGCTGCTACAATCGCAACAATGGCACCTATCATTGCCCTCTATCCGTTCTTGCAGAGATACTTCGTTACAGGTCTTACGATCGGTGGCGTTAAGGAATAATCTCCGTATAGATTAATGATTCAAAAGCTGCCTTGACGTAGATGTCAGGGCAGTTTTTATTTAATCCTTCAATTCGAAGTGCAAGTATCTTAATTTGTTGTAGAATATACAGGTCGCGAGAGACATGCGGCTAGAATAATAAGGTTAGAAAATAATTAAATGAATATATTAAAGCCAGACAGTCCTGTAATGAATTTCCTGAGCACGGTTGCGGATCTTCTTATCCTCGACATCCTCACCATACTCTGCAGCCTGCCGATAATAACTATTGGTGCGGCAACTACTGCCAAGTACTATGTTGCCATGAAGGTAATAAGAGGAGAGGGAACAGGTGTAGTAGTTCCTTTCTTCAAATCCTTCAAGCGTAACTTCAAGCAGTCGACAGTTGTCTGGTTCATCATGATGCTGGTAATAGCGCTGCTAATCCTTGACTGGCGCTGGGTCATGTATAACGGCTGGAACAACACAGCATTCATCTATCAGTTCGGTGTTATCGCATTTACTGCTGTTGTTCTTCTTATAAACATGGTTGTATATCCCACTATCGCCAGATATGAGATGAGGACAGCAGAAGTCTTTAAAGCGGCATTTCTCTTTGTCCTTATAAGGTTTATTCCTTTGATCCTTATAGCTCTTCTCATAGTAGGAGCCTTCATAGCATGCCTCTGGTATGCCCAGTGGTTCCCTCTGGTCTATGCATTCACATCTTCCACGATCACATATTTCCTTTGCCTTGTCTGCATCAAGCAGTTCGACAAGCTCGAAAAGCAGCAGGCTGAGAAACTTAAGGCACTAAAAGAGTCTGTTGAATACAATCCCGAGACAGACGCTGTAGGCAATGTTTCTCTGGCAGGAAACAAGAAGGAGGCCAAGGCGCTTGAGAAGAACCTCGAAAAGCCCGATGCCGAGGCCGACAAGTCCGGCAACAGATTCACACGGTTTATTAGGACAGAGAAGGAAAAGTTAAAGGACCTGTCATTCAAGCAGAAGGCAGCATACTTTGCCCAGTATTATCTGCCAGGAATAATAGTAGTCGCTGTTTTACTTACAGCAGTTGTCTGGTATGGACACGATATCTATGTTGATAAGATGCGTGTCTTGGGCGGCGGTATCATTAACGGCTATCCGTCTGAAGAGGGAAGAACGTACGTAACTGACGGATTCCTTTCCTGGGCAGGATATGGAAAGGGAAGGACAGCAGCTCTTCTTGATTCCGAAGATCTTAACTTCAACAGTGATCTTGAATATGAGGATAAGTATCTTGAAGTTGCCTTCAGAGCATCTATCCTTACAGGAACATACGATTATCTGATCATGCGCGAAGATGCTGTCTATAATTACTCCACTCCGGACTACTTCATCGATCTTTCCGAACTGGTAAACATGGACAATTTCTCTGAGGACGATTTTTATTACTATGTCGCTACTGAAGAGGAAAAGGCAAAGCGTTCACAGGGAATCTCGATCAATGATATTCTTGGAAAGAGCAAGAAAGAAGATGACAAGCCTATTCCTGTCGCTTTAAAGCTTACAGATGATATTAAGAAGAAGCTCGGCCTTGATGAGCAGTACGAATACTATATTGCTTTTGCTCATGCAATAGATGCCGGTGGTAATCAAAAGTATCTCAAGTTTATCGAATATCTCTACGGAAAGTGCTGATATTGACCGTTTTCCCTTTGGTTTAAGCATTTGTTTTGCTTGACATTGACCGAATGCCCTAATATAATTTTACGGTTATATTATGTCTTACTATGCGCTGCCGCCAAAAACGCGGGTGTGCAACTGAAAGAAAACAACGATCCGGAGGATTTATATTATGGCAAAGATGACTTTTCAGCCTAAGAAAAGACAGAGAGCAAAGGTTCATGGTTTCAGAGCAAGAATGGAAACAGCTAACGGCCGTAAGGTTCTTGCTGCAAGAAGAGCTAAGGGCAGAAAGAGAATTGCAGTTTAATCTGTCCTTAGGTCGTATCTCGCTTTGAAATCGGTAGCACTCAGATTCAATTTTGAATTTAACAGGGTTTACCGGTATGGGAAATTCGCAACCGGCAGATACCTGTCGGTTCATGTGCTTAAAAGACGTGAGGGAACCACTCAGAGCGGCTATAAAGTAGAACAATCATTAAGACGCACAGGCTTTTGCGCGAACAAGAAAGAACTCGGCGCAGTCGGAAGAAACAGAGCCAGACGTCTCATGAGAGAGTCTTACAGATTATTGGAAGACAGACTCCCTGAAGGATATGATTATGTATTCACTTTAAAGGCCAAGGGTGGGATTCCCGATTTCCACGAATTAAGTACAGATATGGGGAAATGTCTTGCAAGGCTTGATCTTTTGGAAGGGAGCTTCCTGTGATCCGCAAAGCTGTTATAGGAATGGTTCGCTGGTATCAGAAGCATATTTCTCCTGCTATAGGACCTCATTGTAAGTATCAACCTACTTGTTCGCAGTACATGATCGATGCGGTAACCAAGTACGGTGTCTTAAAAGGCGGTCTTATGGGTATTTGGCGTATTCTCAGATGCAACCCGTTTTCGAAGGGCGGATACGATCCCGTCAGGTAATCAAACAAGTTATTCATTAATAGAACCGGAGTCTAATAATGGGAGACATTATCGTTCAGTTATCAATTCTCGACCCGCTGTATATTGCATTCGGCTGGCTTACGAGAGTTTTGTTCCAGTTCTTCGGTAATTACGGTCTGGCAATTATCTTCCTTACCATAATTATCAGAGGAGCTCTTATCCCTCTTAGTGTCAGATCACAGAAGTCCATGCTCAAGATGCAGGCCTTAAGCGGCAAGCAGGCTGAACTTCAGCGTATGTATGGCGATGACAAAGAGGCTTATCAGGAAGCTTTCATGAAGATGCAGAAGGAGAACGGTGCAGGCGGCCTTTCCGGTTGTCTTTTGCCTTTCCTTCAGTTGTTCTTCATCTGGCCTATTTACCGTATCGTCAGCGGACCTTTGATCTACCTTTCACAGGTAAGCAAGGACAACATCACTGCCATGATCGATCTTGGCAACAGATTCGGACCTAACGGCGGTATCCTTGGCGGAAGAGTAAGCGTTGATATCCATATCGGTCTTATCAAGGCTTTGAATGAGAATGCACAGTTCCTTAATGAATGTATCAGCAAGGGACTTATCAAGCTCGACCAGATGGTCGACCTTCACTTCCTCGGCATGGATCTTACTGTAACTCCTGCCTGGAACCCTTTTGAGATCGCAAAAGATCCCAAGACATACGTTCCTATGCTCATCATCCCTGTACTCGTTGTTCTTACGAACATCGTTGTAATGCAGATGAGCAAGATCATGAAACCCGGCTGGAAAGAAGAGGAAGAGGCTAAGAAGCGTGCCAAGATGAATCCTGCAAGAGCAGGTCAGGCCGGTGACGGCAAGGGCGGCGCTGAGGACTATGCTCAGAACTCAATGAAGATGATGAACTGGATGATGCCTATCCTCATGCTCGTAACAACATTTACGATGCCTGCTGCAATGGGTCTTTACTGGATCATCTCAGGTCTTATGAGCATCATCACAAATATCATCGTATATTACATGTTCACAAAGCCTTACGAAGCTAAGAAGGCTGAGATCGAGGCTAAGAAGGATGCAGTTTTCAAGAAGTCCGGCAAGGCAAAGCTTGCAGTAGCCGGCGGGGATATTTCTTCTGATGATTCTTCAAAGAAGAACGGAAAGAAAAAGAAGAATTAATTTGGCTCGAAGGAGGCCTTACGCATATGGAAAAGACAGTAATCAAGACAGGCGCAACAGTTGATGAAGCAATCGAGGCAGCTCTTTCCGAGCTTGGATGCACAAAGGAACAGACTACTATCGAAGTAATTGAAGAAGGAACAGAAGGCGGCTTCCTCGGATTAGGAAGAAAGGACGCTGAAGTTAAGGTTACATTTAATTCTGAGGATGCAGGCGACAACAAGGCTTCTGCATCTGACTCTGATGATACATATTTCGGTGACGATGAGAGCTTTGAAGGCGACGCAGTAAGCGAAGCTGAAGATGCAGCAGCTAACTTTGTTGCAGAAGTTCTTTCCGGTATCGGCATTCACGGCAACATGGATTCCTACAGAGAAGACGATACGATCTTCATCTCTGTTACTGGTTCTGACTGCGGTGCAGCTATCGGCCGTCACGGTGAGACACTCGAAGCAATCTCTTACATGACAAACCTTATCGCTAACAAGCACAGCGAGCAGAGAGTTCATGTTTATCTTGACGTCGGCGGATACAGAAAGCACAGAGAGCAGGTCATCAAGGGCCTCGCTGACAAGGCAGTATCCAGAGTAAGACGTTCAGGCCGTAAGGTAACAATGGAGGCTATGAGCCCTGCAGAGAGAAGGATCGTTCACTCCTATCTCCAGGAAGTTAAGGGCGTAACAACACACTCTGAGGGTGTTGAGCCTAACAGATGCGTTGTAGTTACACCTGAAGAGAAGAAGTAATCCTTTTTAAGATCTTCATCTGAAATCAGGCGGCTTTTCGCGATGTATTCTTATGATGACGAACCAATCTGTGCCTGCTCTACGCCGGCCGGAATCTCAGGCATAGCAGTTATCCGTGTATCGGGCAACGGCTGTGGAAAGCTTGCCGATAAATGCTCCGTCATCTTAAGGAGTAGCGGCGACTATAAAAAGCTTTCGGAACTTCCCGGATATACCTGCGCGTTCGGATATGTTAAGGATCCTTCATCCAACACCAAAATTGATGAAGTTATCTTCACCAGATTTGAAGCACCGCATTCATACACGGGCGAAGAGATGATCGAGATCTCTTCACACGGTTCAGGCGCGGTCAAGCAGGAGATCCTCAAATGCCTCGGCATGTCCGGTATCAGAATGGCTTATCCCGGAGAATTCTCGAGAAGAGCATTTATCAATGGTAAGATGAGCCTTGCTTCAGCAGAAGCCGTAATGGATGTCATCAACTCTGAGACAGAAAGACAGCTTGAAGCTGCAGGAAGCCTTATGTCAGGCAAACTTGCAGATGAGATAGCCTCCATAGAAAAGAATCTTTACGATCAGGCAGCGATGCTTGAGATTTTTACTGAATTTGATACAGAAGATCCTGCAGAAGAAGAGCAGAAGCTTGAGGAAGTTAAGGACAACTTAAGCGACTGTCACGACAGGCTTTCAGCTCTTTGCAAAGGATATGGCAAGGGCAGGATCTTATCTGAGCGCCTCCGCGTAGCATTATTGGGACTTCCCAACAGCGGAAAGAGCACACTTCTTAATACACTCACAGGTTTTGACAGAGCGATCGTTACAGAAGTTGCAGGTACTACAAGAGATACCATCGAAGTTCAGCTTAATATCAACGGTATTCCCGTTACGCTTATCGATACTGCAGGCATCAGGGAGACTGATGACATCATCGAGAACATGGGTATCGGCAAAGCATACGAGGCAGGCAGAGGTGCTGACATGGTCTTTTACATGATACCGCCTGACATGGATGCCGAAGAAGCGTTTACATGCGTAAGCCCCATAGCAGAGGACTGTGAATCAGTAACGGCTGTCTTCTCGAAAAGTGATGCCGGCGACAATCCTGACAGGGAAGAGATAGAAGCGAAGCTTACAACTCTCGGCATTACAAATTTCATTTCTATCAGTGCAGAAGAAGATCTTAATATCGATAAGCTTGAAGATGCGATCATCGATTACTATAACGAATTGGGAGACGGCACATCTGAAGGTCTCCTTATAACGAACAGCAGACACTACACCAAATTCTTAAAGGCTTCAAAGAAGCTTGCTCTTGCTTTGGATGCCCTTGATAACAATCTCGGAACCGAAGTCTGCGCATCAGCTTTAAGAGCGTGCCTTGACGAGATCGGCGAAGTAACCGGAAAGACTGTATCTGCTACACTTGCAGACACAATATTCTCAAGATTCTGCATAGGTAAATAAATGACTATCCGTGAAGCTTTAGAGTTGGATAAAAGCTTCGAAGCGGGAACATTTGATGTTGCCGTAGTAGGAGCAGGCCATGCCGGATGCGAGGCGGCTCATGCTGCTGCAAAGCTCGGCCTTAACACTATTCTTTTCACGCTTTCTCTGGACAGTCTTGCAAATCTTCCCTGCAATCCAAGTATCGGCGGTACATCCAAAGGTCAGCTCGTAAGAGAGATAGATGCTTTGGGCGGCATAATGGGAATAATGGCGGATAAATGCGCAGTTCAGATGCGTATGCTGAACCGTTCAAAGGGTCCTGCAGTTTATTCGCCCAGAGCACAGGAAGACCGTGCGATGTATTCCATCGAGATGAAACATTATCTTGAGAATCTTCCCAACCTCACTTTAAAGCAGGCACATATTACAGGACTTCTTGTTGATGAAGAAGGCAACGCCGCAGGTGTGATCAGCGAAGGAAAGGCTGTATACAGAGCCAAAGCGGTCGTTATATGCTCAGGCACATATATGGAAGCCAGGATCATAAGGGGCGAAGTCATCGTCGAGAGTGGTCCTGACGGACTTCCGAGATCAGTAGGACTTTCTTCATCGCTTAATTCACTTGGTGTCCCGCTCCTGAGATTCAAGACGGGAACCCCGGTAAGAGTTAATTCCAATTCTGTAGACTTTTCGCAGATGACAAGACAGGACGGAGAAGATGACATACCGCCATTCTCATACCGTAATGAGATGGAAGGAAAGTCCGTGGCACCAGTCAGTGAACAGATCCCCTGCTGGTCCATATGGACAACTGAAGAAACACGCAAAGTCATTTCGGATAATATGGACAGATCACCTCTCTACAGCGGCGAGATCAAGGGCATAGGTCCAAGATACTGTCCTTCGATCGAAGATAAATTCATGAGGTTCAAGGACAAGACAAGACATCAGATCTTCGTCGAGCCTATGGGCCGTCATACAAACGAGATGTATCTGCAGGGTTTCTCCACAAGTCTTCCTGAAGAGATACAGGAGAAAATGGTAAAGTCGCTCCCGGGTCTTGCCAATGCCAAGATACAGAGGGCAGCGTATGCGATAGAATACGATCTTGTCGATCCTCTTTCCATCAAGGCGAGCCTTGAATCAAAGGTGGTGCCCGGATTGTTTACCGCAGGACAGATCAACGGATCTTCCGGCTATGAGGAAGCAGCTGCACAAGGTATCGTAGCAGGCATCAATGCATCCATGAAGCTTTTAGGCAGGGAGCCTGTCATCATCGACAGATCACAGGGCTATATCGGCGTTCTTATCGATGACCTCGTAACAAAGGGAACCCAGGAGCCTTACCGCATGATGACTTCACGTGCTGAGTACAGACTTTTCTTAAGGCAGGATAATGCTGACGAAAGACTTACTCCGGTAGGTCATGAGATCGGTCTTATCAGTGATGAGGTTTTTGCCAGATTTAATGAGAAGACAGAGCAGATCGCCCTGGAGACGGAGAGACTTAAGAAAACTTATATCGCTCCTACGGATGAGCTTAAAGAACTCCTTGATACAGTCGGACAGACGCTCCCGAAGTCAGGTGAGAGCCTTGCGGACCTTATCAAGCGCCCTGATGTAACTTACGATCTTCTTGCACCGGTTGATAAGGCAAGAAAACCTCTTCCGAGGAATGTTACTTTCGCCTGCGAGACAAACATCAAGTACGAAGGTTATCTGTCTCTTGAAAAAGAGAAGATCGAGAAATTCAAGAACTTAGAGAAGATCAGGATCCCTGAAGATACTGATTATTCACTTATACGCGGATTAAGAATAGAAGCTTCCCAGAAGCTTGCCAAGATGAAGCCGGAGAACGTTGGAAGGGCTTCGAGGATCTCTGGCGTATCGCCTGCAGACTGCGAAGTGCTCCTGGTATATCTCGAACAGCAAAGAAGGAGACTAGGCAATGGCTGACTGTTTTCTCCCCAAGAAGAAACCTCTTACCAAAGATGATATCAAGCGTCTTAGAGAGTCTCTCCCCAAGAAGGTTGAGATCAGCACTGAAGGCACAAAGGTAACCAAGCAGGGCGAAGATGAAGTCACTGATGTGGCTCCCATCCTCGAGAGCGGTTCCGAAGAGATAAGCGTGCCGCTGTCTGCTGAAGAGATACGTGCGTTCCAGATCTATGCCACGATGCTCAAAGAGAAGAATAAGGTAATGAACCTTACTGCTGTTGACGACGACAAGGGCATTGCCATGAAGCACTTTATAGACTCGCTTACTCTCTGCCCTTATATCAGGGAAGAAGAGGGAAAGAAGAACTCAAAGACTTTAACCTTTGCAGATGTCGGAACGGGTGCAGGTTTTCCGGGACTCCCGGTAAAGATATCATGTCCTGAGCTGTCTGTAACGCTCATGGATTCGCTTGATAAGCGCCTTAAGTTCCTTGATGAGGTCATTACCGCATTGAACCTTAAGGACTGCACTACGGTCCATTCCAGAGCCGAAGACGCAGGCAGAAACAAGAAATACAGGGAAAAGTACGACATAGTTACTGCAAGAGCGGTAGCAAGGCTTTCTGTCCTTGCCGAATACTGTCTTCCGTTAGTTAAGGTCGGAGGTGTTTTCCTTGCCATGAAAGCTCATTCTGAAGAAGAAGAGACTGAGGCAGGCAAGGCAATAGCTCTTCTTGGCGGCACGATCGAAAAGACAGATACATTCAGGCTCCCCGGCACTGATATGGACAGATCCATAATCGTTGTCCGTAAGATCCGTCCCACACCCGCAAGATTTCCCAGAAAAGCGGGCACACCTTCCAAAACCCCTATAGTCTGATTTTAGGACATTTGTGCTTTATATTATAATTATATACGCGCGTGCGCGTTTACTTATGGTATAATACTTTAGTTTATGGATATATAATCTATTAACCAAAGTATTCTAATTACCCGCGTGACACTGTTTTCGCGGGCGGAGGCGACAAATGGCAGATAATGACGCGAAGAAACAAGCCAGGCTTCAACAGGAAGCCGAGATGGACGAGGTATTCAAGTCAGAACAAACTACAATAGTTCCGGTTGACTTAGATGGTGAGATGAGGAAGTCCTTCATCGACTATGCGATGTCGGTTATTTCAGACCGTGCGCTTCCTGATATCAGAGACGGACTTAAGCCGGTTCACAGAAGAATCCTTTATTCAATGTATACACAGGGCTTCACTCCTGATAAGCCTTACCGTAAGTGCGCTACCACGATCGGTGACGTTCTTGGACGTTTCCACCCCCATGGTGACGCTTCCGTCTACGATGCGTTGGTCAGACTTGCACAGGACTTCTCTTTGAGACATCCTCTGGTTGACGGACACGGTAACTTCGGTTCCCTGGACGGAGACCCGCCGGCAGCATACCGTTATACCGAGGCAAGGCTTGAGAAGATCGCTCTTGAGATGATGCGTGATATCAACAAGAACACTGTTGATTTCAGACCTAACTTCGATGAACACGAGATGGAGCCTGTATCGCTTCCTTCACGTTTCCCGAACTTCCTCGTTAATGGTGCGGTAGGTATCGCAGTAGGTATGGCTACCAACATCCCGCCTCATAACCTCGGCGAGGTTATTGACGGATGCATCATGATGATGAATAACCCTGACGTTACAGTTGATGAACTCATGACTGTCGTTAAGGGCCCTGACTTCCCGACTGGCGGTGCTATCCTTGGCACAGCAGGTATCAGGGAAGCATATCTCACAGGCAAGGGCCGTATCATGGTACGTGCTCATGCTGAGATCGAAGAGCATGGCGGAAGAACAAGGATCATCGTTCACGATATTCCTTATGCAGTTAATAAGGCAAGACTTATCGAGCGTATGGCTGATCTCGTTAAGGAGAAGAAGGTCGAAGGCATCTCAGGATTAAGAGATGAATCCGACCGTAACGAGCAGGTTCGTATCGTTATCGAGCTTAAGAAGGATGCCAATGCGGACGTTGTTCTTAACCAACTCTACAAGAACTGCTCACTCCAGGACGCTTGCTGCGCTAATATGCTTGCACTTGTTCCGGACAGCGAAGGCAAGCTCGAGCCAAAGCTCGTAGGCCTTAAGGATGCTCTCTATTACTACATAAAGCATCAGGAAGAAGTCGTTACACGCCGTACACAGTACGATCTTGAGAAGGATGAGGCTAAGAAGCACATCGACGAAGGTCTCCTCATCGCCATGGATTACATCGATGAGATCATCTCCATCATCAGATCTTCACGTACTGAGGTTGAGGCTAAGGCGCGTATGTGTGAGCGCTTCGGTCTTTCCGACAAGCAGGCACAGCACATCGTAGACATGCGTTTGGGACGTCTCACAGGTCTTGAGCGTGAGAAGCTCGAAGCTGAGATCAAGGCACTCACAGAAGAGATCGAGTACTTCCACAGAGTTCTTTCTGATAAGACTCTCCTTGATGACATCATCAAGACTGAGATGACAGAGATCAAGAACAAGTTCGCTACTCCGAGAGTGTCTGAGATCATCAACGGTTCCTTCGAGGATATCGACGACGAGTCCCTTATCGCAGAAGAGAATATCGTTGTTACTCTTACTCACTTCGGCTATATCAAGCGTCAGAGAGTAGATACATACAAGGCTCAGCACAGAGGCGGCAGAGGAATCTCTGGCCAGTCCACACGTGAAGAGGACTATATCGAGAAGATCATTACGACCACAACTCACAAGTTCCTTCTTTGCTTCACCAATACAGGCCGTGTATTCAAGATCAAGGGTTATAAGATCCCTGAGACAACATCACGTTCTGCAAGAGGTACGGCTCTCGTTAATCTCCTGAACCTTAATGAAGGCGAGACGATCAGGAACATCATTCCTATCGACAGCTTCGAAGAGCCTGATCTCTACCTCACAACAGTTACTAAGTATGGTGTTATTAAGAAGACATCCATCGATAAGTATGCAAACATCAATAAGAATGGTCTTATTGCCACAAAGATCCGTGAAGGAGACAGCGTTGTTGCTGTTCAGCTTACAAGAGCAGGACAGGAAGTCATCGTTGTATCCGCTGCCGGTAAGTCAGTAAGATTCAATTCCGATGATGCACGTGACATGGGCCGTGGTGCTACGGGCGTAAGAGCCATGAAGCTTGCTGATGACGATGAGGTTGTCGGCATGGAGCCTGTTGATCCCTTACGTGAGATCCTTGTTATCTCCGAGAAGGGTTACGGAAAGCGTTCCAAGATCGATGATTACCGTGTCCAGTCCAGAGGCGGTAAGGGTATCATTACTTACAAAGTTTCCGAGAAGACAGGAAGACTTTGCGGTACAGTTTCTGTTACTGATGAAGATGACCTCCTTATCATTACGAGCCAGGGCGTGATCATCAGAGTAAGAGCTAATGAGATCCCTACTCTCTCCAGAGCAACATCAGGTGTTAAGCTCATGAAGTCCAATGCTTCAGTCGTAGACTTCGCGCTTACAGAAAGGGAAGAAGAGGAGCCTGAAGAAGGCGAAGAGGGCAGCGAAGGAGCTGAAGGCGTTGAAAGCAATGCCGTCGAAGCAGCTTCCGTAACTGATGAGAACGGTCTCAGCCCTAACGCTCAGAAGGTTCAGGAGTTTGCAGATACACTTGCATCTGAGATCGAAGATGAAGGCATAGCTTCTGCAGATGATACAGATGGATCTGATAAGGATGAGGATATCTGATGAATAATAGACGGAAGCCGGAATCTGTTTTCAAGTCCGCAGCGAGATTTATCGCTGCGGCTTTGCTCGTCTGTTCCATAACTTTGTTTGTTATGCCGTCAAGAACGGTTAAGGCAGAGGTGGGACAGCCGGAGATACCGGTTCCTGCTTTGGCCGATATTCATTGCGCTTCATATTGCGTTTACGATAAGACTACGGGTTTTATCGTGCTCAGCCAGAATCCGGATGACAAGATCTATCCTGCTTCCATGACGAAGATAATGACTTGTCTTTTAAGTCTTGAGTATCTTGATACATCAGCCAAGCTTACGGTAAGTAAAGCGGCTATGGCCGGTCTTGGTGCTGACTCATCATTGATGGGTGTACTTGAAGGCGAGATAGTAAAAGTAAGCGAACTCCTCTACGGACTCATGCTTCCTTCTGGTAATGATGCAGCAAATGTGCTTGGTGAAGGTTGTGTTGATGCATTCTTCCAGAAGTATCCGGCCGGAGGAAGTACCGTTAATAAAGACGGTGTTACTGCCCAGTATCTTCTGGATAATATGAATGACAGCAGGGAACACATCCTTTCAAACCGCAAGCTTGAGGCTTTTGCACTTCTCATGAATCTCCGTGCGAAAACACTGGGATGCAAAGGTACTCATTTTAAGAATGCATGCGGACTTCCTGACGAGAATCACTACACAACGGCTTATGACCTTACATTGATCATGTCCGCTGCATCAGAGATCGATGATTTCAAAACACTTATCAGTGCTCCTTCACATGTATTCATCGGAACAAACAGACATAAGTCCGATGCATGGAGCTATGTAAAGAATTCAAACTATCTCTTATATGATCCCTGGCTTGCATCGAAAACAGCGAATGGCACCGAGTCACATCTTGCTGCTGTTGTCGGAGGAAAGACGGGAACCACATCTCAGGCAGGTAAGGGTCTTACCATCTATACGGTAAATGAGAACGGCCACGAACTGATGATTTCAGTATGCGGAATTCCTCAGAGCCATTATTTTTATACTACTATGTATCTTGCTTCAGTAACCGCATACGGAAACCTCGCATGCTGGGAAAGCGATCCGGTTACAAGAGTATATGGAACTACAGGCGATTACAGATGGGTAAACGCTCCTGCTGCCCAGCAGCCGAAGTATGATTCGGTCGTTAATCCGGGAGATGAGCCTAAGGGCTTTGATGAACCTGCTGAGCAGACGACACCTGAACCTACACAGGCACCGGAAGAGAACAAGGAGGCAGAGCCTGAAGTAGAATCCGGACCTCCGCTTCAGCTCTTTGTTAAGAAGAACCCGGTGGTATCCGGAGTGATCGGCGGATTCATGCTTCTTATTATCATATTGAATATAGTTCTTATGATAAGAATAAACACTATAAAGAAGGCTGCAGCCAAGAGAGCTAAGAAGCTTGAAAGCAGGAAATAAACAGCTATAATAACGGGGGCTTGTTGCCCCCTTATTTATTATTGTGGCACAGCCTGAAGGGTAAAGCGTGTAATTTAGTTAAATAAAGGTTTTGACGGCTTTGAAAAAAATTTTTCAAAACACGAAAAAAGTCCTTGACTTAATCTTCTCCGTGGTATATCCTTTACAAGCACTTTGACGGAGGCACAACAAAAAAGCGCCTGGAAATCAAAGAAAAGCGCGGATCTTGAAAATTGAATAGAATGCAAAACTTGAAGTAAAACGGACCTTTTTCAATTCTAAGAATTGAGTTTTTATTAAAGTAATTTGAGCCAAACATGGCTCTCAAAATTTTTTTTTGAGAGTTCGATCCTGGCTCAGGATGAACGCTGGCGGCGTGCTTAACACATGCAAGTCGAACGGGGTT
>Ga0256404_1004035_pt1 | contig 28522 bp, 18 predicted proteins | sample RumenRJG_01DNA_FD_185990 | JGI IMG/M metagenome (GOLD analysis project Ga0256404, IMG submission 185990) | Bovine rumen microbial communities from Lethbridge, Alberta, Canada - RJG_01 | ecosystem: Host-associated > Mammals > Digestive system > Stomach > Rumen | place: Canada: Alberta | collected...
ACTCTTTCCGGCTCGAACCATAACATGAATTTCGCTCCTGCTTCATGCACTGCGTCCGATACTGGCTTGAGACCGCGAGGAAATCTCTCGGCATCTGTAATCCAGTTGCCCACCGTGTTCGCCCAATTCTTGTTATTGTAATACTCGTCGCATTTCTCGTACCATCCCGCATCCAGCCAGAACACTTCGGGATTCAGACCGTAATCGCAATACCTCTGTATATAGGCAAGTGCCGTGGTCTCGTTCAGACAGGAATACTCGTTGCAAGGATATGGATCCGACCAATTAAATCCTGTAGAAACAGGGTAAACTGCAGGTTTTCCGTTAACTTTAGGAGCCTGAATCCTCACCATGAAACGCCGGAACATGTTGTGGCCGGTCATTTTATTCTCGCCATTCCAGAATAGCAGGCATGAGGATGGCGTTCGGATTGTCTCCCCTGGCCTTAAGTATGCTTCAAGGTTCTTCATGCCGCAAGAAACGCTGAGCGAATGCTGCCTCGGAGAAGAAATATCGGCGGACCAATTGCCTGTCCAGCCTATCGCCGTTATTACGCCGTTGTGGCCTGATGGGCTGATGATATCGAAGAAAGGGAAAGCCACGTTTGATGAACGTCCTCCAACCGGTTCCATATGGTGAGAAACGCCTGGCGACATCAACATGTTCCTCGGCTGGAAATCAGAGCGTGAGACATGGGAGCCATATGAATAGAACAAGTCACAAGATCCTTTTTCTCGATAAGAGTAACTCACGTCAAGCGACTTCACATCCTTAAGCGTTTCTGAATCGGAATCGGACATGTTCATAAAATGAAGCACCCACTCCACGGCATTATATTCCGGATAACCTTTCACGTCTGCCGTAACCTTCATGCCACTATTGCCGGTCCAGGAGAATCTGTAAGAGACTTCTCCTTCCTGAGAAGGAGACATTGAGGACGATGAGAATTCCCATCTCTTTATGAAAGTGTCCGAATGCCTGTTACCAAGGCAGAAAGAGAAGGGAGGGATGACAGAAGAATTGAAATTGGACTCTATCCAGGACTCGACATCGAAATTGGCAGCGCTGAATTCCTGCCTGTTGGCCAGAAGCGGCAAGCCGATGAATATAAATATGATAGCTAAAAAATATTTTCTCATTCCCTTTCTATTTTATAATGAACACCGCAGAGCTTTTAGGCTCGCTCAGTTTTATTTCGAACCCCTCCGACAAAGATTTGCCAGATGCTTTGGCAATGTTCTTATCATTGAATGAATATACCGAATACGTCCTTTCGGGATCGAGGCCGAGCAATTTCACTTTAAGATTTTCTTCAGCAGATGCGGCATGCCTGAACGCCACTACGACAGCCGTGCCATCGCTTGGCCTAGCCATCTCGTATGCCAGCCACGAAGTCTCGGAAGCCAGGCTGTCCAAATCAGTAAGCGGATAAAAATCTTCGCTGTAATATGGCTTCACCCGCTTGTACATCGCCACATTATCCTGCATGCGGAGAATATTGGAGTTCCTGTTCGTGACTTTCCAATTCAAGACCATGGCTCCGCTCATGCAAGAGCGGAATAAATAAGGGTCATCCGTATTCGTGCCAGTACCATGGAAAGGCAGAAACAGGCTCAGGCCCACCGTCTGGCCTTGGAAAGCTTCGGGATCGCCAATGTGATAATAGTCGGTTCTCCAAAGAGGCGCGCTTCTGGATATTGTCTCCAAGTCAAGCCTCTTGCCTCCGCTTGCGCAGTTGTCTATCAGCAAGTCAGGGAATGTGCCCAGCAGGTCGTCCCAGAAAGCATACAGGCCTTCGATGTGACGGACTTCCTTCATTCCGATGCGGCCCTCATCATCATTAGCCGCCCAGTATTTGTCTGGCTCCATATTCATGTCTTGACGATAATAATCTATTCCATTATTTCTGATGAGTCCTTTTATCTGTTCAGTCATCCAATCCCTTGCCTGTGGGTTTCCGAGGTCGAAAAGCCTGTAATCATTTTCCGAGGCATCGGGCAGGGAAAGCAAGAACCCTGGGTGGGCGTCGGCCCACTGCGTGTGAAGCATTACCCTCTCAGGCTCGAACCAAGCCATGAACTTTGCTCCGAGGCGATGCACGGTTTTCGAAACAGGCATCATTCCTTGCGGGAATCTTGATGAATCCACGCTCCAGTTCCCCACAGTGTTCGCCCAGTTCTTCCCATGCTTGTAATCAGATGCTCCGGCATGCCAGCCGGCATCCAGCCAGAAAACATCTGGATGAATCCCGAATTGCACATAGCGCTCGGCCATTGCTCTTGCCCATAATTCCGTTATGCCAGAATATTCAGTGAACGGATACGGGTCCCTGTAATTGAAAGAGCAAGACAGCGGGTACTCCGCGCACCTGCCATTTATCTTCCTGCATATATGGGTTGTAAGGAACCTGCGGAACTTGTTGTTGCCGGCAAACGGCTCGCTCCCTTTCCACCTGAGGAGGCATACGCTAGGGGTCCTGAAACTCTCCCCAGGATGAAGATAGCTGTCGAATCTATTCAGGCCAGTTGAAATATTCACGACAGACCCATCATCGCATGTGATTTCCGTCCTCCACGTCCCGCTCCATCCCACAGCCAGCACAAAGCCGCTCTCACCTGAATCTATGTTGTAGAATGGGAACTCACCATCGGAAGAACGACCGCCGAATGGCACGAATTTAAGTTTCGTGCCGGCATCGAGCAATGTGTCCTGCGGAAAGAAATCGAATCTGGAAATCCTGCTGCCCCGGATGCGATGCAGCACGCATTCCCGAGAAGAGTCTATCGGTAACGAAGCATCCAGCGTCTTCTGGCAGGAAATCTGACCGGAGTCATGTTTCCCTATGTTCTTGAAAGACAGCACCCATTTTACGGCATCAAATGCCGGATACACATCAACTTTGCAGTCGACCCTTATTCCTTCTTTCGAGCCTGTCCATGAGTACAAGCATGAAATACGTCCTTCTTCTTCAGATGGGAGCACCTTCTTGCTGAATTTCCAGTTCCGGATGAATTTGTCCGAACTAACGCCATCATAGGAAAATGAAAACGGCGGGATCACGCCCTCAGAGAATGCTCTCTCTGTCCAAGCCTTAGCATCCTGACCAGATGCATCAACGCGATGGGCAAAAGAGCCATTCGACTGAGCCGAAAACAAAAATATTAATGCCAGAAACGCTAATTTCTTCAGTTTCATTTAAGTAAAATAATGATATATTTGTATATTTCAAATTTGCCTACAAACGACAACAGTCTTAGGCAGAACTTCAATTTTAAGAGAATTTCTTTCTGAATTCAATGTCTTGCATGGTTTAAGCAAAGAATCATCGCTCGGAAGTTCATCCTCTTTGTACCGGATAACCTCGAACTTGCCAGAGATGCCATTCTCGATGCGAAGAAACAATGGCGTATATTCCTGATTTGCAATTACATAGACCCACTTACCATCCTCTCCTTTGAACGCAGTGGCACTCGCAAAATCCTTTCTTATTTCCATTGGAAAAATCTCTGATCCAGGACGAATGTACTTTGTGAGCATAGAATAGGCATAATACTGTTTTCTAACCTGATAATCGTCTTTTATCTCGGAGAAATTCGGAGTGCCTGCGTATGTGTCTTTCAAGTAGCGCCAAAGTCCCAATTGCTGCATCTGACTGAGCGAGGCATTTCTGTTATAATACTGATCTATTAGGCTCCAATAGCTTATTCCGCATGCTCCCGCATTGAAGAAATCCAGCGCAAGGCGCGATATAAAGACTCCGCGCAAATAAAAATCAATATCTTTCTGGCGCGTTGCGCCCACGCACTGGTTGCTGCCGAATTCACCAACGATGTGCGATTTTCCTGCTGCCTTTGCAAGAGCCACATTAGCCTTTTCCCACTTCATGATCGTATCATTATGGGTTTCATAGCCAAAAATGTAAGTGTGCGAATTGAATATGTCAGCTACATCGGATAGGCTGTCAGTACAATTCTTCAGGAAAAATCGCCTTGTATCCGTATTGTCAGACAAATTGAACATAACCTTATTCCGTATTCCAAGGCGCTTGAAATGGTTATCCAACGCCCTACATATACGATTATAATGCCCGAACTCACAGACATTCCCATCCGGCTCATTAAATGGAGTGATTTCCTTGATACAGGTATAACCTTTCTCGTCAATCAGCCATTTTACCAAAGCTGCGAAGTTCTCACCCATCTCTTCATCATTCTCCGGAGGAGCCACCCAAGTCTTAGCATTTTTCTCTGTCATGAAATATTCCTTAGCGCTCAGACTCTCATCTATCATTGAAGTGCCAGGTTGGCTACCCCACAGCACTAGGCATACCCAGATTCCGTTCTTCTGAGCGAGATCGAGTATCTGACAGAGAGACTGCATTTCAACTGTGTTCCAATGAAATTTGTCGAAATCAGTATTGAAAGGATCGTCATTGTCATTGAAAGGCTCCCACCAATGAGGCAGAACCATCATGCGAAATCTGCTTACCCCCATTCTCGTAACCCTAGCTTCGATGATTCTAAAATCTTCAGGCTTTGACGCATCGTCCCTACCGACAACATTTTGCGAGTAGAAATGCGGGTCGAACTCAGTACCAACGGCAAGCACCTTTTCTCCGGTTGAATCGCCTATTTTGACTTCAGTGAGTTGAATATTTTTATCTTCGTTTGATTCATCTTTCAGCCTCAAAACATTCTCGCCACATTTTAGTTCGGAAGAAAAAGAATTATCTTCTGAAATGAAAGTCGCCGTAGTGTTTTCTGGAATAGATACTTTATAGATAACCTGTCCTTTTTCTCTATGCCACTCGACTTTAATCTCTCCCCTTATTGACTTGTAAGTAGCTTTAGCGTAATTCAATCCTTTCACGAAATGTGGGGCTAGGACTATATGCCCGAAACCAGGGATAGAATCGTCTTTCTGAATTCCTACGATATCATTCACAAGCCATGCGCAAATATCACCGAAAAATATGTGATCTAGAGAAGCGTCATTGAATTTTGGCGACATCGTCCAAGTTTCTGGGAGCGTCGTTAACCCATCATGAATCCAGGATAACCAAGACGGATGATCGTCCTTCGTTGCCATCTCGAATGCCAAATCCGACATACCGTACTTCGTGAGCATCCTAAGAACAGTCTTCGTCCCCATTGAACCGAAATCCAGATGACCGTCTTTCCGTATGACAAGATCTCGCAACCCGGAAACCACCTTAGGTATTTCACTATCTGGCACGATACCCCAGTACAAAGCGACAGCTTGGCCTGTCTGGCTCCCTGTTGCATACAATCCTGTCTTTGGATCATAGAATTTTCGGTTCACGGCATTCCTTAACTTCTCTTCTTTCGCCTTATACGCAGAAGCATCCTCGCCGAGAATTTCAGCGAATTTCGACATAAGGAAATAATCATTACGGTAAAATAGAGCTGAAGTATAATCCGTAGGGGTTTTTGTATCGAATGGCAACCAGTCTCCTATTCCATAATATACCAGTCCCAATTCATCCTCTCTGGAATTAAGATATTCTAGATATTTTTTGCAAACAGGCCATACTTTATCTATGGCAGTCTTATCTCCATAATATAAATACAAATTATATGGAATAATGAAAAGAGCAGCATCCCACACAGGGCCGATCCAGTCTGCATATCCCCAGCCGCTGCTAGGGATTATTCCTGATATGCTGCCATCCTCCTTTTGATTGTCAACGAAATCATCAAGCCATTTCTCGTAAGCCAATATTCCGTCAAAATTCAGAAGTCCCACTTCCTGGCCGAGATAAGCATCGGCTGTCCAGCCATTCTTCTCTCTCTGAGGGCAATCCGTCGGTATAGACATGAAATTATTGCAATATGTCCTTCTGGCCATGTTGCAAAGCGTGTCCAAGAGAAGATTCGAGCACCCGAAGCTTCCGACCGATTCCATGGCTGTATGGAAATGAATGGCAGTAAGAGAGTTTGCATCCAATTTCATAGGTACATTACTCTTCACCTCGACATATCTGAAGCCATGATAAGAAAACGATGGGGTCCATTCCTCAGCGCCCCCACCCTTAAGAATATATCTATCTGTCTGAAATCCATAGCCAGGACGTGAATAATAATAGATATTAATGTTTCCTGGCTCTATTCTGCCATCGGCTTTCAGGATTTCAGCATGGGCCAAGGCGAGTTCCGTCCCAGCTTTCCCTTCAACTTCAAGCCTGCACAAGCCAGAGATGTTCTTTCCAAAGTCAAAGACATGAATGGTGTCTCCGAAATTCTTTATTGCCACGGGAGCCAATTCTTCAGAAGGAAGAATCTGCCCCATTTTCTGCGAAACCAATACCGGGGAAGGATCAGACACCTCAACGGCATTCCGTAGCCCCGTATCATCAAACCCCGGATTATACCAACCTGCAATTTCTTTGCGAGCATCGTATGTATCACCTGAATATATATCATTATTGACATAAGGCCCATCGGCTGTGGTTTTCCACGATCCATCAGAAGATACTATGGAAATGCTTCCATCCGCATGCTCAATGTGAAGTTCCAAGACAAACCTTGCCCTGTTCCGCCATAGAGCTTTCTCAAAATCCCAGGTCGCAAGACGATGAATTTCATTATAAAATCCATTACCCAAGACGACAGATAACACATTCGCACCTTCTCTCAATTTGTCAGCCACTTCCGTCACGGTATAAAGATTGCGTTTATCATAACGAGTGAAGCCTGGATCAAGAAAAGCATTTGAGATTTTTTCCCCATTGAGCCTTACTTCCGCATACGCACAAGCACTTACATAGATTCTCGCAGATCTGATCTCCTCCCCGGCGTCAAACTCTTTCCTGAACATTGGGGCGGATTCTGCATCTTTATCTTTATCATCCGTTATCCACACTGCCTTCCAGTCAGACCTATTCATGAAGGCGGTGCGGAAATGCTCTATTCCAGAAGTGATTACCATTGAAGAATCTGCATTCCATGCCGTAACCCTCCAAAAGTACTCTTTGTCGGTTTGAAGAAGTCCTTTATCTGTCATTCTGTATGCCGGAATGCCAGAGACTATTTCGCCCGAATCCCAGAGATCTGGAGATTCAATCTTTGACTCTTCGCTAGCAACAGCAATCTTAAAAGCATGCTGAACGAATCCTTTATTTCCAGAATATGTCCAATTGAACCTTGGCATCTGAGTGTCGACATTGATTGGGGATATAGCATATTCACATTTAGCATCAGCAATCACGTCTTCACGTCTATTCTCCGTATCGCATGCAGTCTGAAGCATCACTCCTGCCACCCCGCAAAGTAATATTTCTATCAATCTTTTCATTCTCAGGAAGAATTTGAAACTAACTAGTTCACTCAGGTTTCATTTTCTTGAATAGCTCATTGTAACGTCTCATTAAGCCGAATGCCATATCTCCATATTCAGTTCCGGCCTTGAAGCTCCATTCGACATCCCCATCATAGGCATAGTTCCAGATGAGTGAAAGCTGAATCTTCTGAGCATATTGTGCAATATAGTGTTTTTTTACCATTGAAGAGTCACCGCTCGCCGTCTTCGGGCCTGTAAATTCACCAATATAATATACTTTCCCAAGGCTGGCAGCTACATTCTTCGCATTCATCAGCTGATATGTAAGATTGACGCTTCCCTTGTCGCTGAAAACGCGAGGTTCCTCATAGATATGTTCAGACATCCCGTTCATCGGACTCGGCGTGAACACGCCAGTAATCTCTTCGTACTGGTCATAAGAGTCATTTGTCCAGTTGCCTTGCTTAGCTCTATGCCACTGAGCGTTTCGCATGACGCTATTGCCACTGCATATTATCCTGCCTTGATCATCCAAATTCCTTACAGTCCGAGCAAAACCCTCATACGCAGCGCTTATTGCGGCAGCGGATATTTCCGGATAACCTTCGCTCGCAATATCTGCCTGGAGATTGAACTCATTGCCGAACTCCCATGCGGCAAGGCATTTGTGATTCTTAAGGACATTCACGATCTCCGTCGTATACGAAACCATGAAAGCATAGGTCTTGCTGTCAGTCTTTCCCCAGGCCGCAAGATCTTCCCCGAAATATTCAGGAACGCAAGCAGAGTTCCAGAAAATCGACGGCATGAGAAGGATGTGTTTTTCATCACAGAGATCTGCCAACCTGGACAAATTGGAGAGATATTTTTCTTTCTGGTCAATGTAATAATGCATTTGGCGGGAATAGAATGGACTACAGCTGAAGCGAACTATCGGAACTTTCTCCTCAGAAAGCACCTGTACAGTTTTCTCCATCAGATCCGTGTTCATGTTGTCGGACTCGTGGCACTGCACGAACAGGTTGTAGCAATTCACGCCGGTAACATAAAGCAGTTCTCCTCCCAAATACATCCTGGTTTCCCCAGCTTTCGGACTGGATGCCGGCAGCTTTCCCAATTGAATGCCAAGTTTTCCCGTATAGCCATCCGCCCAATATTTATCCACCGAAGAGGATGCTGTTCCACTAGAATCGTATGGATCATCAGGGGCATCCTTTCCGCTGCCACTCCCGCCACATGAGACGACGAGAATGATTGCGAGAATGGCAAGGAGAGTCATCATTGTCAACAGTCTTTCTTTCATTTCAAATTTTAGTTATTGCATTTTGACACAACGCACTGGGAGTCCTGTCGCACGGTCATAATTATCTCTAGCATCGTCAATTCCTTTCAGCCTGAAGCCATTGTCCGGGTTTCCCCAAGACGTGGAGCAAGACCACAAACCGGCGAAACTGTCCTGTCCCCACCATCCGTAGCCACCAGCGTAGATGAACCCAGAAGCAGGGATCTTCAAAGCGCCAGCGTACAAAGTTATGTAGGAGCCTGCATTAGCCTTTCCGGCATCCAATCCAGCTGCGAACGCATTCGTGGCAGGCAGGCAGTAACCGACTGGACAAGGATCGTAAATGGTTTTCAGCGGAGCGTAATCCGGCAGCCCCTCACTTGAGAAATCTAGTCCCCACAAATGGCGTTGAGGAGCATCAAGCAGCCAATCGTTGTTACGGCTCGAAGCCCTAAGGTAAACTTCTGGATGCGCTACCGAATAAGCTATCGTATTCTTGACATTCTCATTATCTGACGGACCTCCTTCAACAGGGTGATATTTACCCTCTCCATGCCCGTCGTCGAAACCTAATATTGACGAGATAGGATCTTTCCTTCCCCACTGGAAATACAAGCCTTGGTCCTCAACGGAACTTGCGCCAAGATTCCTATCCATGAAAGTCCAATTCCCGAGAGTAATGTCAGCAGGAACTGAGGTACTCCAGATGTGCCAGCTCCAGATGATGTTCCCAGAATCGTCTGTAGCGCCTATCAAGGCGTTCCCATCTTTGCCAGAGCAAGCAAAATATATTTTTCCGTCAGCATATGTCACGCCTGTGACTAAGCCGGTCACCTCCTCCCAGATAAGCTTTGCTCCAGAGGGCGAAAGGGTAGGATCCTGATCCTTGAATGTCTCATGCAGGCCAGATGCGCCGTTGCCCTTCACAGTTGCATCTAGATAATACCCTCCAGCAGAATTGACGAGATAGCAATTCGCTCTCTGCGTGCTTGACGCATTGAGATCGGAATATTTGACGAACTGCTGACGAGAGACATTCAGCACGCGAGCCTTTGCGACCTTTCTCGCACCAACTGCCGAAGCGACATTAACATCGCCATCTGCCGAATATGACGTGATTGTGAAGCCGTCCGAATATGTCCCATAAGGGAGAAATATCACGAAATCTTTTGCGACTTTCGTTAGCTGTATGCCAGGATCGCAATTGATAGTCGTAGTAGAAGAACCGCCCGTCAGTTCAACAGATTTCACGCCATCCTTTGACGCCGTGATGACCAAATCGCCATTGATAAGCTCCCCACCATTAGCTTTAATTACGACCTTCGTTATAACAGCCTCACCTGTCAGTTTCAAAGAGATTCCACCCAGAGGGCAGATGAAAGGAAGTTCGTCAGAATTACTCCCTGTGATAGCTATCATCGGGCAGACACCTGCATCAAAATACCCTGCCTCGGAGAAAGTTATCGTAGATGGCATGGTTGTTCTAATCGTTGCCACGCCATCTGCCATTGATGCGGAAGCAGCGCTGTTATATGGGCTGACTGCGATGGTAGCATCTATAGAAGATCCGGACAATTTATCGGTTTGTGCCTTGAATTTACCCTTTCTGGATTTAGCCCCGGAACTCAGGTCGTATCTTATATTGTCAGTAGTTCCCGGGAATACACTCAGCGAAGCGCCATTCCCCCAGCAATAATAGTTAGAGCCATCCAGGTATTCTTCCGTGATTGTTCCATGGATCGTCTGCCGTCCGCCTAAATCACTCTTTGAGCAAGACAATACACTTGTCGCAAATATTGCAATGATCAGGAATACAAGATAATTTTTCATATTCTCGTTAAATTGAAAGTTCGCAAATCATATTTTTCTAATATCCAGGATTCTCAACCACATTTGAATTCTTGGCGATTGTCCCGCTTCCAATAGGCATGTAATAATTATTCTCAGGGAACGTAGGAGTGTTCACATTGCTATCTATATTATTCTTGATTTCAAGCCAGAACCTCGGTTTTCCATTCTTATATGATTCCCAGTCGAGCAAGTAGTTAATTCCAGTATGCGGCCCATTCAATTCATTCACTGCCGTTCTCCATCTACGCAAATCCCAATATCGGTGATTTTCAAAGCAAAGCTCGATTTCGCGCTCGTGACGTATCTTGTCCATGTCAATTGAAGAATATTCAGCAACGCCGGCCCTGTCTCTAATCTTATTGACTGCGGACAAAGCTTCCACCGAATTTCCCAACTCATATTCAGCCTCGGCATAGTTCAGAAGGACTTCAGCGTAACGGAATATCTGATAGTCAGTAGTCGAGTACATGAACCAAGTCATGTTGTCTGCATCAGGATCGAGATACTTTCGAACACCGAAACCGGTATGAAGGTTTCCTCTATCTCTGAACTCGTTCATCTGGTCTCCATAGCACATCACGCCCTCGTAGGATGGAGTCGTCACATTATGGAAAATACTTCCGTCAGCAAGACGAATCCCATCGTACATGCTTATCGTATTATCGTCAAAAACAGGTTTGCCGACAGCACCAGGCCATGGCGAGCCATTTGTCCATACCCAAGCGCTCAGCCTAGGGTCTCTGCTGCCGATAAACTCATCCATGCTCCAAGAGCGGGACGTTAATTCATCTGGATCAATTTTCCCTGAAGTTCCATCCTTGAACTGGAATTCCTCAACGAAATCATAGTATGGGAGAATATACTGCCCCACAGACCATGCGTTAGGCTTTGGACTATTACAAATGTCCCATGACCATCTGTACTGAGTTCCTCCTTCGCCCTGATGGCGCTTAACCATAATTGCCTCGCAGTTATCCTTGACCAAAAATATATCACGAAGCACTTCTGCCTTCGAATCCCCTTTTGCCCCTTGATAGAGAGAATAGCTACATTCAGTCATGACTCTCTTGGCAGCGTCAGCAGATATCTGGAAATAGTTCATAGCAGATCCCTGAGGTATTCCATTCAGACCATCTAGTGCCACGGAGCCATATTTCTGGATACTTCCAGCATAAAGAGCGACTCTGCTAAGAAGAGCGAGAGCGGCACCCTTGCCTGCTCTTCCAGCTTCAGGCTTCTCTAACATATTGTCAGCGATGTCCAATAGTTCGTCTATTATGAAATCGTAGCACTCTTGTTCAGTGGATCGCTTAGGTAAAAGTTCGTCCTGGGATGCATCGATTGGGGTTTCTTTCGTTATCAGAGGAACGCCTCCGTAACGCTTCACCATTGCGAAATAGTTGAAAGCTCTTATGAAACGAGCCTCAGATTTAAGCTCCCGAGCATTGCTTACAGGAGAATCTTCGATGTTTTCAATGAAATGATTCAACTGGCGATTGAGATAATACCCATTCGCCCACCATCGAAGATATATTCCATCTCTCTGAAGCCCGTAATATTTTAGGTCGAGATAGTTGGCTTGAGCTCCGCGACCGCTATATTTGCATTCATCGGCAGCCGTGATCGAATGCACAGAACCCTCTCCTTCTGCAGAGACTCCCAGATTAAAATTCCAGTTCGCTGCACTGGAAAACTCGACGTTCACGGGAGAATTTCCATATAGAGCCATAGCGTCATTTATCATGAAGGCAGCCATATCATAAAGATTGGCCAAATGGCTTGTGATAAGAAATTCATCCTGCCATACCTGAGCATCAGTATACCTGTTCGTAGGTTTTTGATCCAGTACGTCTGAGCAGGATGCAGCCATAATAGCTAACAGCAATGTCAATGTGTATGTTATTTTTTTCATAATATCAAACATTAGTCTTAAAACACAATATTTGCCCCTACACTCAAAGTGTACTGCTGCGGATATGCATATCCGACGGTAGATCCTGCTTCAGGATCGACGTGGTATTTGCCGACAGTGCTGAGAGTGAGTAAGTTCATGCCTCCAACGTATATTCTCACCTTCTCCAAGCCTGCGTATTTCACAATTCTGGATGGTAGTGTATATCCAATGGAAGCATTTTTCAGACGAAGATATGCGACATCTCTATACATGAAATCTGATGCCCAGCCATTCGTGGGAGCACCATTAGGCCTGCAGACGATAGCATTAGGGTCTGCGTTATGGACATGATCGTAATAAAGCTTGCAATATGAAGATGTATTGGAATCATAGTTCACATTGAGAGTGTATCCCCATGCCCCTTGGAACAACAATGACAGATCTATCCCCCTCCACTCAAAATTCGTGTTAAGACCAGCCATCCAATGCGGCGTGCTACCTTTCCCGATGACGACCTGATCTTTCCAGTTAATGACTCCATCTTTATTGCTATCCACCAGTTTGATGTCTCCTGGGGCAAAGACAGAATTGTCATTGTTAAGGTCATCGACGCTTACCCCCCAGCTATCTATCTCTTCCTGAGTAGCGAACAAGCCATCAGTCTTATAACCCAGCTGTCTGTCAGTCCAGTTGCCTTCAACCGTATAGAGACGTTTTCTGTCAGGATCGCTTTCCTCTGCCTGATCGAATTTAGTCCATTTCGACCTTGACCAAGAAATGTTAGCGCTTATATCGTAGTTGAAATCCTCGATAGATCCAGAAGTGCCAATCGTGAACTCAAAGCCTCTCGTGCGAATTGAATTCAGATTCTCCTGTGGCAGCGATGCGCCAAAAGTGTCAGGCAAAGAGGCAGACCGGTAACCAGGTATGTCTTTTCTGTCCCTGATGAAGGCATCTATGTTGCCATAGAGTTTGCGATTGAAGAAAGAATAATCGATGCCTACGTTATAAATATACATCTTCTCCCATGTAAGTTTCTCGTTCGCAAGTCCTGTTGAAGCAAGTCCCATATAAGTTGTTTCCCCGAATGTATATGGAGAATCATAAGCGTATCCTGTCAGATAGTTGAAATCAGCTACTGCATCATAGCCCGAAGATCCAAAGCTAGCGCGTAATTTGAGATTATCCATCCAATTAACAGACTGCATGAAGTTTTCACGTCTTATGTTCCAACCTGCTGAAACACTTGGAAACCATCCCCAGCGATACCCTTTTTTAAACCTGGAAGAAGCGTCTCCTCTGATTGTAGCTTCAACCATATAAGTATCCTTGTAGTTATAATCCACTCGGCCTATGACAGATTCTCGGCCATAGTCGCTGCTCCCAGATCCATTCGTTGCGGTGGAAGCGTCTCCTGCAACCATTTCTTCAATTATGGTAGTCTTGAAGTCTTGGACTTTCGTATAGAAATTCTTGTTATGGTTCACAGTGCTCTCGAACATAGCCATTGCGCTGATGTAGTGGCCATCGAATTCTTTATCGTAGTTGAGAGAGTATTGCTGCACGAGATTGGTACCCTGTCCGTGGTCTTCACGCAGAGAACTCGGCTCCACTGACTGTCCTGCATAAGAATATATGTCAGAGCCTCTGTCATAAGTGTAAAAAGTTCCTCTCTTGTGCATCCATTTCAAGAAGTTGCTGTTGTAAATGTACATGATGCTTGCTTTTGCCTTAAGTCCATCAACATATTTAATCTTATATTCAGCAAATCCCGACACTTTCATGTTATTGTTCCAATTGCGGTAATATCCGGAATTGTCGATGTTAACAGCCCACAAAGGAGATCCATTCTGCATGTTTGCATAAGATAGCAAAGTCCGATCCGGCAGGTAAAGTGGATAGCGAGGGTCGGCAGAGTAAATTATTCCTTGCCAGAAATTAACTCCATCCTGATAAAGATCACCTCCGCTAGGGTAATCCTTGTCATTTCTCATGTACTGCATGTTCATGCCAACTTCCAGCTGGTCTGACACCTTGGTGCTGAAATTAACCTGGAAGTTGTATTTATCATAATGTCCGCTATTGAATTTGAATTGAAGTTCCTGACGATTATAACCGAAATAACCGAAGTATTTCGTCTTCTCCGTTCCGCCCTGAATCGACACGCCATGATTCTGCTGAGGAGCGAATTCGCGAATTACGGCATCATACCAGTCTGTGTTCATATATTCAGGGTTGGTCCCTTTCTTGAAGAGTTCCAGTTCTTCGTCAAGGTATGGCTTGCGACTCTCCTCACCGCCCTTATTCATATAGATGTCATTCTGATACAATGCTCTCTGATATGAATCAGCCGGACGGGTCGTTACGATATTGCTCTGGAAGGTCCAAGATACGTTAGCAGAGACGCGGGCAGGTTGATTGACACCGCTTTTGGTCGTCACGAGGACGACTCCGTTTCCTGCTCGCGCTCCGTAGATTGAACCACTTCCATCTTTCAAGATGGAAATACTTTCAATCTGACCTGGGTCAAGAGACGCAAGGTCACCCTCTACTCCATCGATGATAACTAGAGGACTGCCATAACCACGGATGCTGAATCCAGCATTGTCTTGTCCGGGAAGGCCGGAAGTTTGCTTCGTGATGAGACCTGGAAGACGGCCGGCAAGTGTCTGGGTCGTGTTAGTGACCGGGACGACGTTCAGTTTATCAGAATTAACCTGGGCCACGCTTCCAGTAATCGTGGCGACACGCTGAGTTCCATATCCGACGACCACAGTCTCATTTAAGTAAATGTTGTCTTGAACCAGAACCACGCGGACACTTGAGGAGGCTGGTATCGTCTGTGAGACGAAACCCATAAAGGATACGGTCAACTCAGAACCTTTGCTGACAGTAAGTAAAAATTTACCATCAGAATCAGTAGATGTCCCATTGTCAGTGCCCTTCTCGACAACATAGGCACCAGCAACAGGTACATTTCCCTCATCGACGACTACGCCATTCACTGAAATAGTCTGTCGCTGCGTTACTGCTTCCGCCGTGACGGTCAGAAAACCCAGTTGAAGAAAAATCAGCAGGGAAAAGCAGCGGAAAAATTTGAGATACTTTTCAAAAAACATATCCATTATTAGTTTGTGTTTATAAGATATTAGCAAAAACATCCTTGCCTAATCGATTAACTATATAGTCGAAACAAATCCGACAATTTTCTTCCACAAAGATAGAATATTTTTCATTCGTTTTGCCTAATCGATTAACTATTTTTATAAAAAAATTTCGGTGTCAAGATTCACGAATGATTGCTTCAAAAACCTTATTCTCGACGTCCTTGTGTCCATTAATATGACCGACAAGTAAGTCTACGGCAGAGTAAGCCATTTCTTTTATTGGCTGCTCTACGAACGTGAGAGGGAAATCGACGATGGCATAGGCTGCGCTCTTATCGAATGTGGCGATTTTGATTTCTCTTCTATCTCGAATGTACCTTATTCCATTCAGGAACAACTCATGCGACTGGAATATCACTGCATCGACTTTCTTGGGCGAAGAAAGAAGACGGCACAAAGCCACCTTCAAGTCTTCGTCCTCATCTGAGTATCTTATGTTGAATACGAGTTCCTTGTCATATATGTCGTGATCCTTCATGAATTTTTCATACCCCTCCGATCTGCCATTGAGAGCAGAAGTCTTATGCTTCACCATAGCGATTCTTCGGCATCCTTCGGCATAAAACTTTTCCGTGAGGGCTTCTGATGCCTTATAATTATCCAAGATCACATAGCTAGCGTTCAGCCCTGGAATGAATCTGTCCACTTGCACAAAAGGGATTCCGAGCGAGACAATCCTGTTCGCGATGCTGACGCTCGAGTTCGTCGGCACCATTATGATACCGTCCACCTGTCTGTTAATCAGAAGACGGATAGATTCAAGCATCTTTTCCGGAACTTCATCAGAATTAGTGATGATGATATTGTAGCCGAGCGAATTTGCCCTTTTCTGAATATGATAGGAAAGCTCTCCGAAAAATTCATTAGAGATGTCGGCGATGACTACGCCTAGGGTTTTAGTCAATCCCGTGCGCAGGCTCCTTGCTAATTCATTCGGCTCGTAATGCATCTCCTTGGCTGCCTGCTTGATCTTGTCGCAAAGAGCCTCGCTCACACGTTTCGCCCTCCCCTTGCCGCTTAATGCGAGAGAAACCGTACACCGTGATACGCCAACCTTATCGGCTATGTCCTGCAAAGAAACTTTCTTCATCGCAATCAGGCATTTTAGAATGGGAAATAATGCAAGAACCGGAATTCCGGATTTCTCGATGCAAATAAAATCATAAAATAATCAAAAACAAAACCTAATCGAATAACTGATGACCATATCATATCAAAATGCTGATGCCTATTCCAATCAGCACTATGCCGCCTATGATTTCGGCGATTCGGCCGAGGCGCTTTCCTAAAGCTTGTCCGCTGTACATTCCAGCGATGACGCTCATGATGGTTATGACGAAAACGGAGCCGAAACAGGATATGAGGTACCGTGCCTCAGGCTGGCTCATCGAGAGACTGATTCCAACGGCCAGAGCATCAACGCTCGTGGCCATCGCACCAAGAATGACATTCTTGAGGCCACAGAGCTCCAGGGGCTTTTCTTCCTTATTGACAATGGCTTTCAGCAGCATGGAGCCGCCGACATAAAGCAGGAGGAGAAAGCCTATCCATTTAGAGATATGCTCGACAAGGCCTACGAATATGTCGCCGAACAGCCAGCCTGCGACGATGAAAGCTGTCTGCACGAAGCCGAACGCAAACGCTATGGGCGCGACCTTCTTCCATGATATTTCTCTCAGTGTTACGCTGGAGCAGGTAGTGACTGCGAAACAGTCGGCACAGAGCGACAGGGCAAGTAGCATTGATTGAAGAAGCCACATAGCTATTCTGGCTTGAATGGCTGGCGGCCAGTGATGGAACGGCCAAGCGTGAGCGCATCGGCATATTCAAGGTCATCTCCAAAACCGAGGCCTCTTGCTAAAGAAGACACCCTCACTCCGAATTTCTCAATCTGACGATAAATGTAAAAGGCCGTCGTCTCCCCTTCCACATCCCCTCTGAGAGCCATTATGACTTCCACAGACTCTGAGGCCGAAGACTTCACAAGCCTCTCTATTCTGGAAACCAGCTCAGAAATTGTAAGGTCAGAAGGGCCAACGCCATCAATCGGAGAGATTATGCCTCCCAGCACATGGTAAACCCCATGATACTGACCGGTATTTTCTATGCTCATCACATCCCTGACATTCTCCACGACGCAGATTTCGTTATGGTCACGAGACTTGTCGCAGCAAATCGAGCAGACATCGTCATCAGAAATCATCCAGCACTCCTTGCAATACTTCACGTCGTCGCGCAGATGTACTATTGCGTCTGCGAAATGATGCACGCTCTCGGAGGGCTGGCGAAGAAGGTGCAGGGCGAGCCGCAGAGCGCTCCTCTTCCCCACCCCAGGCAAAGAGCCTATCGCCTCCACGGCATCTTCGAGCAATTTGGACGGATATTGTTCTTTCGGATTCATTTGCTTTTCTCTTTCTGCCAAGCCTCAACCGCAGCCCTTACCTGGCCATATTCCAGCAATAGCTTACGGGCATAGCCATAATCGTCTATCCCAGTTTGCTTCATGATCATCCTAGTGCCGCGATCTACCAACTTATGGTTCGTTAGCTGCATGTCCACCATCATATTCCCCTTCACATGGCCGAGACGAATCATGGCAGTCGTCGAAATCATATTCAAAACAAGTTTCTGCGCCGTTCCGGACTTCAGTCTGGTGCTCCCTGTCACGAATTCCGGCCCCACGACAACCTCTATCGGGATTTCTGCCGCCTTTGCTAATTCAGAGCCTCTGTTGCACGTTATGCAGCCGGTCAGCATGCCCTCGGAACGGGCTTTTTTAACGGCGCCCACAACGTAAGGCGTGCCCCCGGAGGCAGCGATTCCAATGACGACGTCATTGACCGTAGGCTTGAACGGATGCATGTCGCGCCATCCACCCTCGGAATCGTCCTCGGCGCCTTCCACGGCATTTCGGATTGCACCGTCGCCACCTGCCATAAGCCCGATGAAAACGTCCCGCACCCCGTAAGTCGGAGGTATTTCGGATGCGTCAACTATGCCCAGCCGACCGCTGGTGCCTGCCCCTAGATAGAACACCCTGCCGCCTTTCGGCACCCTTTCCACGATGCCGTCAACTAGGGCTCGAATCTGTGGGATAGTGCCTGCAACAGCCACTGGAACGGTTCTGTCCTCGGCATTCATGGCCTCTAGCAATTCCTCGGTGGACATTTTGTCCAGATTGCTGTAATTAGATGCCTGTTCAGTAGTTCTGTTTTCCATGACTTAATCTCTAGTTAGATGATATTCCACCAACCCTTCAATCGGAGCAGCTATTATTTTAGATATGCTAATTCCGTAAGACGTCGCGATTTTCATGAATATGGCCCTGTGGGCGTAGCCGAAGCCTCCGACGACGCCGACAGGATATTTATCTATTTCATATTGTTTTAATGCCCTTTCAATGAAATCTTTAAAATTGCCATCGACTATTTCACGAATATACTCGCTGCAATCGTACCTGTCAAGCAGCCACGGTGCAAAGCTGCCCAAGTACTTTGAAGGGACTTCTCCGCGATAAACGTTCGCCACTATATTCATATAGTCTGCGCCGAACTCTTCATAGAAATCCTTTGAGACTTCTTCAGGCACCAGGCCTTTTATGTAGTCAGAAATGAATATTCTGCCGAGCCTTGCCCCTCCCCCTTCGTCACCAAGGATGAAGCCGCCTGAACGCACGTTCTTAATTATCTTCCGGCCATCATAGAAGCAGCTGTTCGACCCAGTGCCAAGAATGGCGGCAATTCCAGGCTTATGCCCACAAACGGCACGAGCCGCATCTAGCAGATCGGAAGCATATTCAATTTCCCCGTCCGGGAATATTTTTCTGAATACGCCATCTAAGCCTTTAGCTGCATCAGGCACCTTCTGTCCTTCTGGCACGATTAGCCCGGCGGCATAAAAATGCACCTGGCAATCGCCGGGGAACAATATTCCTGCATCCTTAAATTTTTCCAAGGCTTCGTCCACTATGCTCTCGATAGCTTGCTCTGCCATCACAGCGAGGTTCATGCCGGCAGTGCGGACATTCACTAGCGATTCCTCGTCCTTCACGGCGCACCAATCTGTCTTGGTTGCCCCACTTTCTATGATAAGGATCATATTCGTTGAAAAATTTATAGCTAGCAAATATAATACTTTGGATTGGTATTCCATTTCAAATTCATATTCATTAAATTTACCAATTGCTTTTGATTAAAACTAATATCATGAAAAGGTTATTCTTATTCTTGGCTGCAGCCGTTTTAATTTCTATTAATGTGAATTCTCAAGAAAAGGTCTGGGCAAATTTCGCTCGATACGGGGAAGCTAATCGGCAGGTTCTCGAAGCCCAGTCTAAAGGGGCCAAGAAGCCATTAGCCGTGCTCATGGGCGACTCAATCACAGACGGGTGGTACGGCAGCGACAAAGACTTCTTCTCTGATAACAATCTAATAGGTCGCGGAATCAGCGGGCAATGCACTTCCCACATGCTGGCAAGATTCCAAAGGGACGTGGTTGAACTCAATCCTAAATATGTCGCCATCCTCGCAGGAATCAACGATATTGCCCATAACGACAATTACGTGGATGTGGAAGACGCTTTTCTGAATATTGTGTCAATGTGCGACATAGCGGACAGATACGGAATCAAGGTCGTGCTCTGCACCACGACTCCCGGTAATCCTACATGGAGGCCGCAGCTGACGAATATGCACGAGCAGGCTCTCTGGCTGAACGACCAGATCCGTCAGCTGGCGAAGAATCGCCGCTACAGGCTGGCAGACTATGCCGCCGCTCTACAGGACGAAACAGGAATGACTTCGTCGAAATATTCAAAAGACACCGTGCACCCGAACCTAGATGGGTACAAGGTGATGGAAGGCATTCTGTTGAAGCTCCTGAAGAAATAGCTAACCAGCATTCACGTACACGCCTTTGCGCTTCCACAGAACGAAGCCAATGACGGAAGCTACCACATAGGCGAAGTACAGGAGGGCCATCCACCAGCTCTGCTCCAGAATGCACATGAAGGTGAGGAGCGTGTCTGCGAGAATCCACAGATACCAGTGATACCTGTAGGATTTTGCAAGCCAGACCATGGCCACGATGCTAAGCGCAGTGGAAATGCCATCCAGAACCACATTGCTTCCATTCAGCAATTTCAGAATCCAAATCAGGGCGGCAGAAAGAGCCAAGATTGCCGCCATGCTCCAGAGGAAGGTCTTAAGCGACATCTTGTTGAGATGAATCGTCAATTCGTCCGACTTCCCATTGAGTTTCGCCGAGTCCTTCCTCCATTGATACAGGCCCCAAACGGCCATCACAGTATAGTAGATGTTCAGGCCCATCATTGCCCAGTTGGACTGAACGCCGAACGTGAAAGCACAGGCTATGCCGGTAAAGAAACCAAAGTACCACATTATGTTTTTCTGCAGCACTTCGAAAATCATGTATGGAATCCCGGTCACGAGAGCCAGGATGGAGATTATCTGAACTATAAGGTCGAACGTGATTTGCATCGTCTTATTTTTTTTGATTTTGCAAAAATAGCAAATCCTGCAACTCTTTCAATTTCTTTGGATAACTTTGCGCACAGAATGCGTAAATTCTTCACAATAACGGTCTTCCTCCTGGCTATTCCGGCAATGCATCTTGCTGCGCAGGAACTGCCGCCGGCTTTGAAGCTGGCACCTCTTCCATCAGCATCCGGAGACACAATCAGCAGGGAAAAGCTTCGCACTGAGACCGGCATCGCAGATGTCATACGCTCATTCTCGGGGGTACAGATAAAGGATTTCGGCGGGCTGGGCGGACTGAAGACGGTGAATGTGCGAAGCATGGGAAGCGAATACACTGGCGTGTTCATCGACGGACTGCAGGTCGGCAATGCCCAGAACATGCAAGTGGACCTAGGGAGGTTCTCGACCGACGGGCTGGATGCGGTGATTCTTTACAACGCCCAGAAGGACGGGCGGCTTCAGAGCGCTAAAGAATATGCCTCAGGAGCCGCAGTGCATCTTGTTTCAGCGATGCCATCATTCGAGGTGGGCAAGGTAAGGAATATGTCGGCTAGGGTTCGTAGCGGAGCTTTTGGCACGTTCGAGCCGACTGTTGAATACGAGCGCAAGCTCAGCGATAAAAATTCACTGAGGCTCATCGGAGATTATCTCTACGCCGACGGCCGCTACCATTTCCGTATATTCGACTCGACAATGGTCCGCCAGAACACAGACCTGCGCAGCTTCAGGGTCGAGGGCAGTTTCTATCATCGTGGATCTTCGTACTGGAACCTGAGAGCGTGGTACTACGATTCCAAGCGGGGCCTCCCGGGGCCTGTCATAAGACGCCTTAAGGTAACGACTGCCGACCGCCAGATGGACAAGGACGCATTCTTGCAGGGCAAATGGTCCAAGAGATACGGTGACCTAGGGAATTGGGGTTCAGAGGGCTCCGCCGCTGGAAAATATTCATTCTACTACACTCGGTACAGGACAGACCCCTTCAAGGACCCAGGGGCGCTTCCTATAGACAACACTTACAGGCAGCACAATGCCTATGGGACATATTCGCATCTATTCAGCAATGGGAAATATTCAATCGGACTGGCTCAGGATGCCGAATTTTCTTATCTGGACGCAAACCTTCGCGACTTCGCCTGGCCGAAGCGGCTTAGCACTTGGGATGCCGTTTCCTTCGCCGTTGCCGACGAACGCCTCAGCATGTCACTCAATCTGTTGTACGCTTTTGCGGCAGACTGGTTTTCCAATAACAAAGGCGGTTTCAAGAAAGACTCCGAAATCCGCAGTTTCTTTACCCCATCACTTACATTCGGATTCTCGCCTGATGCACATTGGACACTCTCAGGGTTCGTCAAGAAAACATGCAGGATGCCTTCTTTCAACGACTTGTATTATACTATGGTCGGGAATTCTTCTCTTGAGCCTGAGAAGGCATGGCAATTTGACCTAGGTGCCGTCAGGCGAGACAACCTTGGCGAGGTGCTCTCGGAGGCCAAGATTGATGCCTACTTCTACATGGTTTCGGACAAAATAGTAGCCGTGCCTACTTCTAACCAGTTCCGCTGGTCAATGTACAACATCGGCCAGACCAGGATATTCGGAATAGAGCCGACTTGGAGACTGTCTGGTTCTGCGGTAGTAGAGTGGGGTTTCTTGTTTAAGTACACCTTTCAAAGGGCAATGGACTTCACCGACAGAGAAAGCATTACATGGAAAGGGCAGATTCCTTACATTCCGAAACACGCAGGGACTATTTCCATGAACGTTTCCTGGCACGGCTGGAGGGCCGATGCCGCATGGATGGTCACAGGGCGACGCTGGAGTTCCTCGGCAAACCTGACAGATTATGAAATCGATGCTTGGAACACCTTGGATTTGAGGTTTTCAAAGACTTTCAGAAATATCACCTGCCGTCTTAACGTGAACAATATCACCGACACGCATTACGAAATCGTGCTGAACTACCCTATGCCAGGAGCGAATGTCATCGCAAGCATTGAATATTCGTTCTGATTGCTTAAATTCGCACCCATTAAAGTTCTTTAACATATTCGCTTAATGAAAAAGCAGACACTGCTGATTTTCAGCTGCGTTCTGGCACTGGTGGTGCTGGGATGCGACAAGGATGAGACATCATCCTTCACCTCCGAGGACGAGACCCTTGCGGGTGAGACAGTCACTGCAGGTGACAAAGATGCCCGTTACGTGAAATTATTCGTGCTGAACGAAGGTTCATACGGGCAGAACAACTCAACTCTGGATTTCTTCCGTTATTCTGACGGAAAGTATGTCAGAAATTCTTTCTCTCAAATGAATCCGACGATTTCCGCCGGACTGGGTGACGTGGGCAACGACATCGCTATTCGCGGCGACGAAGCCTGGATCGTGGTGAACAACTCCGGGCTGGTTGAAATAGTCAGCGCCAGGGACGAGAAGCACATAGCCACGCTCGAAGTGCCTACCCCGAGAAACATTGTTCTCGACAATGAATATGCCTACGTAACTTCTTGGGCAGGCGCCTATTATGGCGGCGATGCCAGAAAAGGGGCAGTTTACCGCATTGGGCTGTCTAACAAGACAGTCAAAGATACCGTGAACGTGGGTTATCAGCCAGAGGGCATCACGCTCAGCGGAGGAAACCTTTATGTGGCCAATTCCGGCGGGGTGAATCCAGGTGGTTACGAGAACACGATTTCCATAATAAGCCAGGCCGAATTCAAGGTAACCGGTTCAATCTCACTGCCTTCGCAGAAAAATCTCAAAGACGTCGTAGCTTCCGGCGGGGACTTGTGGGTCAGCAGCCTTGGGGACTACTACAGCGTGCACTCTGGGCTTGCCAGGATAAATCTTGCGACTAAGCAAGTAAATGAATATGACGACGTAAGGGTCGGGACCCGCCTCTGGAACGATGCCGCAAATGACAAAATCTACGTCATCGGCACACAGGATGAGTGGGTGTGGACGCCTGGAGCCAAGAAGACATATTCAATATACATGGCGAACACTGCTTCTGGCAACATTTCAGAACATAGCCTGCCCGAGGGCATAACTTATCCTTACTCCATCGCAGTTGACGGCGTCTCCGGCGACATATTCATAGGAGATGCCGCAGACAGCAAGACTCCTGGCAGCATCATGTGCTACGATGCGACATATTCATTGAAATGGAAGGCCACCGCTGGCCTCTTCCCCGGACACTTCGCCTTCTTCGACGCAAAACGCTGATGCGCCTGAAACATCCACGGTGATAATCATCACATAGCCGCATTACGTCTGATGTTGGCGCGAAATTATCTGATCCAGCCTCTTCCGCTCGGATCAGTTTTTTTTGCCCGCCATGTACCCTTCTTGACAAGGCTCCGTGTAGGCTCCAGACGGATTCTTACAAAAATTAGCCAGATTTTCGTAAATGCCCTTACTAGATTATGAAATAAATTTGCAGCTGAATATAATTAGCTGCTCTCGATAAGAGCAGGAGCCTGATGTGAGTGTTGGACATGGGTATGCAGAATCTTGACATTCATCGTTCATGTAACAATTACCGCCTGGTCAGCACAGCTGATTTTGTCATAAAGGAATTTTCCGGGACAGATCGGAGCCAAGAGGTACATGTGGAATTTCCGACAATAGTTTTTTTCCGTAAAGGCGAGGCCTTAGTGTCATCCGCCAATTTCAGCAATGTCCACGTCAGTGACGGAGAGATGATTTTCCTCACCCACTACGAGAAATACACCGTAGACGTGCTTCGCGATGTCACTGCCATCAATTGCAATTTTACCAGGAGCATGTCTTTCTGTGGCGGATTCTCTTTACAAAGATTAAGCGGGTTCCTGCCTGAAGGTTATGTCTATGAGGGAAAGACGCTTCCGATACGCAAGCGGATAATGGATTTTCTCGACCTCTTGCAGGCAAATATAGAAGATGGGTTGCATTGCGCAGATTTCCACGAAATCAAGTCCAAAGAACTGTTCATAATCCTCTCTGCATACTATGACAAAGTGGAGCTGGCAGAGTTCTTCAGCCCTTTGCTCGGGTTCGACGTGGAATTCAAGGACCTCATACTAAAGAATTGGCAGAATGCTGACTCGGTGGAAGAACTTGCAGCCATCACCAATAAGAGCTACGACACATTTCGCAGGGTCTTCATAGCCTCTTTTGGGGAATCCCCGAAGCAATGGCTCCTGTCGCGAAAGAAAGAGAAGTTATACCGAGAAATACTCATGGGCAATCAGACGTTCACGGAACTGGCGGATGAATACCATTTTTCGTCTCCGGCGTATTTCTCCAATTTCTGCAGAAAGCATTTCGGGATGACGGCGCAGGAAATACGGGCCATCGGAGAAAAGGAATTACGATGCGACCAAGGAAATGAGAATGACGGACGCTGATTATTACAAAATTATGACAGTTTTTCATAAAAACGATTACGGACATTCCCCCTCATCTTTGCATGACGAATAATTTGCAGAGGCCTATGAATACTAATATCAGCTTTTGTTTCCTAGTGGCTTGCTGCCTTTTTCTGGGCCATGCATCACACGGACAAGAAATCGCCTTGAAGACTAATCTGCTATATGACGCCACTGCCTCATTCAATATCGGCGCTGAAATTGCGCTGGGGCGGAAATACACGCTTGACGTTTCAGGAAACTGGAATCCGTGGACCTTTTCAGACAACATGAAGTGGAAACACTGGTTCGTACAGCCAGAACTCAGGCGTTGGTTCTGTGAAAAAATGGGAGGGCATTTCGTTGGCATACATGCCCAAGGAGGACAATACAATGCCGGGAACATCGACAACGACTTGAAAATTGCAGGCACTGATTTCTCAAAACTTAAGGATAGCAGGTGTCAGGGATGGTTCATTGGGGCAGGAGCCGCTTTTGGATATGCCTGGATGCTCAGCAAGCACCTGAACATAGAGGCCGAAATGGGTCTCGGATACGTCTATTCCACCTATGACAGATTCCAATGCCCGGCATGCGGGAGCCGCCTCGAAAAAGGAAAGCATCATGATTATTTTGGCCTGACGAAGGCGGCAGTCAACATTGCCTACATCTTTTAAAATTTCGCAACTATATTAATATATTTTAAGATGAAACCAAGACATTTATTATGGGGATTAGTCAGCGGCCTTGCCGTGCTATCCATCTCTGCATGCAGCAGAGAAGAAATGAAAAAACAAAATGTTTCAGATGTGCAGGGGTACATATCGGTTCAGCTTGCAGGACCTGCCGTTCGTCCTTCAACCAGGACTGTTGCCGGAGAAGACGGCACCGAGGCCGGAACCGAGGTTCAGAACAAGATTTCCAGCATACAGCTTCTTCTCTGCAATCCGGGGAACGGAGTGGTGCAATTCTCATACACTCTAGATTCAGGGAATCTTATTCCAATCACGGGAAATGGCGTGAAGACGAAGCCTATCAAGGTTCAGACCGGGACATTCGAGGTCTACGTCATCGCGAATCCTGGCACGCATGCCCTTTCTGTCGGAGACGACGTGAATGATTATGTCATCTCGAGCATAACTGAGGCAGGAATGAAAGGAAGCTATGCCGCCGACAACACTTTCTTGATGTTCAATGAATGCAACGGAAATGGAGCTGACGATGTAAAAGGAAGCGCCATCACCATCACAGAAGCTAATGGGCTGGAGAACCCTGCGACGTGCAACGTGATCAAGCTCGATCGCTTGGCAGCGCAGATCAGAAGCCAGGCTTCTGCCGACGGAGGTGGAGACGGTAAGGTGACCGCCAACGTAGGCTCACAGCTCCCATCTCTGACAAGCGCTACCATGGTAGGATTCAGACTCCTTAACGGAGCCACAAAAACGAATCTCCAGCAGCATTGGACCAAGGCCGTAAGCTAGCAAGGAGCAACCTTCGCATGGGACAACGTTCTCGTGTCGCCAGTAATGTCATACGGGACGAATGCCGGAGGGATGGCATTCTACAATGCCCTTACCGATTTCCGTTCAGTGGTTAAGAATGACTCGGAGGTATATTCCGAAGCAAAGGACCTTTACGCCTCCATTCCTGCTTACAACGGCGAGACAGGAGCCATCTTCTGCATGGAGAATCATCCATCCACGACTGAGGTAGCCCGTTATGGCAACACTACGGGTCTTATCTATCAGTTCAAAGTCACAGTCACGGCAGCGACAATCTAGCTGGCGAGAACTCATTCTATTGCTATAACAACGAATATTTCGCAACATTGGCAGCATTGGCGGCCAAATACCCTCAGGCACTAGCCGCAGCCACAGGAGACGACAAGGTTGCTTCAGCCTCCGCCGAACTCGCTTCAGCCATGACCTCTTCCGACGTAGAGAAGGCCCTCTCCGACTTCCGCGTCAAATACAACATCATGGTCTACAAGAATGGAATCATGTATTACACATGGTTCATCAAAGACCAGAATTACATCGACTCTTCCATAACGGAGACAGACAAAAGCTACTATTCCGTAATGCGGAACACCATCTACGATCTTACGGTGAAGAGCCTCTCCAGGATTGGCACGGACATTCCTGGCGGATGGAATCCTAACGTAGACCCAGACGACCCGGTAGTCAACAAAGATGTCTACATGGTAGTCGAGGCCAAGGTTAACGACTGGGTGCTCAGCACTGAGGACATTGTTCTTGAATAGCCTGATAGCAGAACGGTTGAATCGGCCGCGCGACTTTTAAACGAAGCCAACGCGGCTGATTCTTAAAATTTTAACTATGAGAGTGTTCCAGAAGTCTAGACTCATCTGTTTGGCCATCGCATATGCGGCGGCCTGCCTGGCTGCGATGTCTTGCATAAAAGACGACCAGTCAGACTGTACGCTGGAGCTTCGGCTCAGATACGTCTATAACATGCAGGAGGCAGACGGACTCGCTCGTGAAGCCGATGAAGCGGATGTGTATGTCTTCGACTCCGAGAATAAATTCGTCGGACATTATTCGGCGCAGAACATCGGCGAAGAAAATTTCACGATGCATCTCCCTTTGCCGGAGCCTGGCAGATACACTTTCGTAGCGTGGGCGAAAAGCACAAAGGAAACGAATCCGGAAGCCGATTTCGAGATGACAGAGCCACAGAAGAGGGATGATTCGCCCGAGAGCCTCACTGCCCGTATTAGAAGGAATAGTGGGTGCACAAAAAGCAGGCTTAACAATCTGCTCAACGGAACCCTTGAAACCGAGGTTTCCGGCGCCAACAGAAAACTTACCATAGACTTGATGAAATGCACCAACGCCATACGCATAATCCTAATGCCATCGCATCCGGGACAAACTCTGAAGTGCGAAGATTTTGACATCAGCATCGAGGGGAAAAACGGCTGGCTTGGGTACGATGCATCCACCTATCGGACCGATACATTAATCTATTATCCTTACCGTCAGCTATTAGAGCGAAGCAGTGAAGGAAAATCAGGCGATGAAATAGACAATGCCGTGACAGCGGATTTCAACACTTCCAGGATTCTTGACGGAAGCAATGCCAGACTCGTCGTCAGGAATGCATCTTCAGGCCGTGAAATA
>Ga0256404_1004036_pt1 | contig 28520 bp, 32 predicted proteins | sample RumenRJG_01DNA_FD_185990 | JGI IMG/M metagenome (GOLD analysis project Ga0256404, IMG submission 185990) | Bovine rumen microbial communities from Lethbridge, Alberta, Canada - RJG_01 | ecosystem: Host-associated > Mammals > Digestive system > Stomach > Rumen | place: Canada: Alberta | collected...
CGCACTTTGAACTTTCCGTACTTAGATTTAGAACAGACGTGTGTGAAGCCCAGGAAATCGAAAGATTCAGGCTTGCCCTCGTTTCTTCGTTTGCGGTTCTGTTCCGCGAAACATCAAAACTCGATGAGCCTACACTTTTCTTCCGCTAGGCTGAGTCCGAAGTACGCACATGTTGGCTTCTGCCCGTGTAACAGCATCACCCTCCAAATTGAGTATTTCGGTGCTCAATGTCCGTCCCTATTGCCTAACTGTCTACGCTTAAACCTAACGTTACCGTTTCGGCTCCAAGACTCGTTAACGGTGGATTGGTTAATCCTTTCCGTATGGGGGTTTCCACCCATTATCTAAAGCGTCCTACATGGGCGCACTACACGGTAACAATGTCAATGTCCAAGCTCGGCAAGCTTTGCCTTTAAAGCCGCTATCTCGGCATCCTTCTCTTCCAGCGCAGCTCTGTTTTCTGCCAGCTCAGCTCTGTTTTCTTCCAGCTCAGCATTCTTCTCTGCCAGCGCAGCTCTGTTTTCTGCCAACTCTGCATCCATCTCTTCAAACTGAGACTTGAACTGCATATAAATCTTCTCATCACGTTTTTCAAGAACCTTACACATCTTCTGTCTCCCTTCTCCCTGTGCCGCTTCATAAAGCTTATTATCTCCAGATAATATACCGGCAAGGGCCATAATGTTACATTCTATTTCCCTCTCATCTCTATCCGCTGTGTCGGAATAAATTGCTGACAACGCTGCCCTCAGTTCTTCTAAAGGACCATTGGAAAACGACAGATTCCGGTCATGTCCCAAATCTATCACATACAACGGATAATCCGGCACAAATTGACTGACTCTCTTATCTATATCCATCATATCATGCACCGACCTTGGTCCATCCCAAACTTCCTCACCTGTGTAAAACACGACTGTAATTATAGGCGTTACCTTTGTGCCCTTTGAAACACCGGAAAGACGTTCATCTACTGTCCATGATTTCTTATCTTGAGCGTTTCCCTTCGATGCTATCTCCGCACTGTACCCCAATGCATCATACAACATCTTTCTCACCGGCATAGAATAATGTATCTTGGCCTGGTCTTCTATTCCTAAAATTACAAAAAGTCCTCCTGATGTCTTTCTAACATTATCCCTGTACTTATTTACCTTGTCAATCTTGATCTCCGTTCTTACAGACTCTGTATACGCTGTATCCGCCTGCTCCAGTTCTGCCGGATCTATGACCTTATCGTTGTTGAAAAAATATCCATTAAACACAGCTGCAAATATTTCATTATCCTTAAAAAAATCCTTTAAAGCTGCATCCGGTGTTGGCATCCCTTTTTTTATGTTCATGTTTATTCTTCTATTTCCTTAGTTCTTTTTTTATTGATATTTGACCCTTTGTTTTATTGTCATTATTTATAGTCGCTTCTGTGTATGCGTATATGCACGTTTAAGCGTATCACCGGGCAAATTTTTTACTCCCTTTTAAACCCTCAAGAACTTTGGAGACCCATCTATCGGACGGACATTTGCAATCCGCTATATGAAGCTCACCTTAGCAGGGCGCACTAACAGGCACTAATATCAGGAACGCGGTACCTATGTTTAGGCAACACAGGAAGCTATTTTCTTGTAAACTTTCTGTAAGAGTCCACGGCACGTTTTTTGAAGCCTAATGCTTCTTTTTTTCTCTCGCCAATGCCATCATTGCTTCCATATACCCAAGCAGTCTTTCCCGCTGCCCTTCATTCATGTCATGATATGTGCTTATCATATATCCCATATCGGTTTTTTTATCAATCACGTACCAGGACGATTTATTCCCTCTATCCCCGGTATTCTCAATACCTGATAAAAGCCATTCCGGAGTCACTCCCAGAACGTTACATATGATCATTATCTTCTCTGAGGTGGGATTTGTTCGCTTACTCTTCCACTCACTTATCGTACTCTGGGATATCCCAGTCTCCTCAGAAAAGACTTTTTGTGTCATGTTTATCTGTCTAAGTCTTTCAAAGATTCTGTCACTTATCGTCATCTTCTTCCACCGCCTTTTCTGATTCCCTATCGCATCGTACCCGCCATTGTTCACAGTGACTATCATTGATGTCAATGTTCTTTTCGCCACTTACTCCTATAAAAACTATATCGTTCACTCATTCATCATCCGATATAATCTTCTTTAAATCTTCTATATCAGGAAGTGCCGCAAGCAATTCATCAGACATATCTTTTGCTGTCTTATATGTCGCTACACCCATTGGTTTTGTGTAATCCCTTATCACAAAATCCACCACCGCTCTATTCATGTCCTTACAAAGGACAATTCCAATTGATGGATTTTCATGTGGCATCTTTTCAAATTCATCAAGAAAGCTCAGATAGCCAGACAATTGTCCGAGATATGATGTCTTGAATTTTCCTGTTTTAAGTTCAACAGCGACAAGGCAGTTTAAACGTCTATTAAAAAACAGCAAATCAATAAACTCATCGTCGCCAAAAGTATCAAGATGATATTGATTTCTAACAAAAAGGAAGTCTTTACCAAAAGTAAGGAAATAATGCTTTACATTTTGGAATATACCTTTTTCAACAACTTTCTCATCAATGTCTTTCCTATCACGGACATCCAGTTCTTCCGTATTGATATAATCCAGTAGATATTCATCCTTAAAAGCCGATATTGCTTTGAAAGCGCGCTGTCCAGAAGAAACCGTTCTTTCGAAATTATTGGGAAGTTTTCCCTGGTGATGATAATCATCTGATACTAGACTTCTCTTTAACTCGTCTACTGTATATTTTTCCTGTGCACATCTTTTGATATAATACAGTCTCTCCTCCAACGATTTTACGGATTCGATTATATTCCTATGTTGCGTGAAACCAATAGCAAGAAAGTCATTTAGAGGAAACTCATCGTAATTTTGCACTTGCAAATGCAGAATTGGTAAATTTCCACCTTCTTCAGATTTTGCACTTGTAAGTGCAAAATCTGTACCGCCATCCAAAAATGTCCATTCTTCGTAAAATGAACGCATATATCGTAGATTGCGAGCCTTGAACCCTCTCAACCCCGGCATTTCCGTCTCAAGCCTTTGTGCGATTATATCAATGGCGCCTTGTCCCCATCTCTTCTCTCGAGTATTAATCGATATGTATTTACCGATGTAGAAGTATAAAACCAGTTGACTTTCATTAACCGATTTAATCGCCACATATTGGCTTTGAAGAATAGCCGACTTGATAATTTTAACAGCATCTTCATAATTCAACAAATCACTCAATATAGTATCCTCTTTTCCGGTAATTAATTTTATGTAACATTTTGTGATATCATTTCTGCTTCCCTATCACATCGCATATTCGATTCACTCCATTTTTACGAATCATAACACGCAAACACATGTTTGTCAATGGTTCAAACAAATTGTTTACGTTGACGAGGCACCCAGCTACTGAATCACTTCCCCTTCCTTCGGCGCCAGCCACACTCTCCCTGAAACCACCTTTTCTCCCCTTATCATACTGTTCGTCCCATTTAGCGGCACAACCTCCACATAGTAGTTCCCGACCTCCCTGACCAGTCCGATCAGGTCATACTCCAGCACATTCTCAACCTTCGTTGTCTTTTCCTGGGCCTTTACCTCCGCATCCTTCTCGGTTCCAGTCGGACCCTTGCTTGAATCACCGAACACCTCCCGGTTCTCCTGATGAACCTTCGTGTTCGACGCATCCGCGATCACAGTCTTGTAGATCCAGCCGTCCTTCATCACCCTCATCTCATAGCTTGTGGAACCCAATGCCTCGTCCCACGACACTATTCCCTCCGGCTATATCTTTACAGAATTAACACTTCCGGTGTGCATCAATGCAAGCTTTGCTATCTTTACCTTTACAGTCGCATCATACCCGTCATTGTTCATTTTGACTTCCTCAACAGTAGCACCGCTCCCAGCTGTGCCTCCGGCAAGAAGATTAGTCACACTGACGTCTTCTTTCTTAAGATTAAACTTATAATTGTTCTTTCCGGTCAAACTTATCAGGAATTCCGGTTCGTCATCCAGTCCCCATACAGGGCCCTTATGGTTAATCGTCATAACACTGACTTCATAATCACTATTCTCCTTATCGTTATAGATTATAATGTTCTCCGTCCCCTCGCTCTCGCCGATCTGTATTTCCGGATCTATCGTCAATGCCAACGATCGGATCGTCTTCGCAAAAGCCGCCCCGGTTGTTGCCCCACTCAGAACCATTAAAACAACTAATACTCTCAAAAAAATATCCTGCTCTCTTCACGACTCTATCCCTCTATGAAATATCACACTTGTTTAATGTGATTAAAAACGCGGAAAAGACTTGTAAAAACAGTCTGTCAACCTACCGGAGCTAAAGTTTATAAAAAATTCCCGATACACGGTTCAAGATTCTGATATACTGCCCCTGGATACCATATCCGTTTCTTTCTTGCCACTTCCCTTACATTCCTTTATTTTTTCAATATGTTTGGTATTTATATTCGTGCTTATGCTAAACTATTCATTTTTATGAATCTACATTTTTAAATTATGCGTCGACGTAGATCATCAGAAACGTCGACGCGCTATTTCTTATTCCTTATCCTTTTGCATCGCAGTAAACGCAGTTACATACCCAAGTATCCTGTCTCTATAAGATTTTTCCAGTTGATTAAACTCAGCAACAAGAATCCCGCTATCTGTGCTTAAATCCACCGTATAGTACAACTGGTTTTTCCCTCGGTTCTCAGCAGGATCAACCCCCGACAGCAGCCACTCAGGAGATACATCTAGAGCTTTGCATATTGCAAGGATCTTGTCAGATGACGGATTCGTCTTGTTCTTTTTCCACTCACTGATCGTGCTCTGCTGTATCCCCGCTTTATCCGCAAATTCCCTCTGCGTCATATTAAGCTGCTTTAATCTCTCGAATATTCTTTCACTGATCGTCATAATCTTCTCCTATGCAGCTTTCGAATAATCCATAATAAAAAGCTTGCCGGCAATGCTCTGTGCTTTATCAAGAATTCCCTCAATCTTTTCGATAACTGAAGCAGAATAAACCACCTCACCACATTGAGTGCATTTAAAACATGGAACATTTTCTATAATAACGTAACAATTATCCAACTGTGCGAAATATGTACTTTTTGATTCAATCATTGAATCAGCTTTACATACTAAACATCTCATTTCATATCCTCCTCTTCTTAAGATCCTCACTCCATTTATTAGGATCTGGATAATATGCTGTAATAATTCTACTTGATGTACCTTCAAAGCTCATACACACATGAATAACTTTATCATTTGAACCCTTTCCACATATCAAACAGCTGGGAAAAGGATAGTCATCCGGGTAATCCTCAATAATTTCACCATTTTCAAGAGCTAATCGAATATCTTTTATTCTAATACCTCGCTGCCGGAAGCGTTCTGCAGCATGTTCTGTTGTAAAAACTTTATCTTCTGTTAAGAGTTTTCGTAAAAGGTCTATATCAATCAATACTTATTTTGCCTCCTTAAAATGATATACGATTAACCCCTCAATCATTCAATTTTATGAATCATACTCCAAAGGAAATAAGTTGTCAATACCTCAGCACATATGTTTATAAAAATTTTATGGTACACGGTACGTCCTCGATTGGGGTGTGGATGTCGTAGGGGCTTGGTTGGCCACAGCGGATGCAGAGTTCTTTAGCCATGGTAAGTGCCTCTTTCTCTCCGAAACACTTCCAGGGCGTCAATGATTCCTAAAGCAGCCTTGTATTGCCGTTTATAAACAAGCCCATCCTCGCCATTGGGCAAACTTTCTGGTACATGAAACGGTTTCTTTGTCTCTGGAGTCCGTGTAACCTCTAGATAAGAAAGGAATTCTTCTTTCTCTTCTTCCGACTCGAATATCGGAATTATGTCCTCAAAACTCCTAACACAATCTTTGTAGCTCGTAAGTTGCCGATAGAAGTTATAAAGCGCATAACTCAAAGTCCCTTTTGTGTATGTATAGTAAAAATCGCCTCTTACCGAAGTTATATCCGGGCATTTTGTAAAGAATCTTGATCCATCAAGACCTATACCAAGCGTATCCTCTATAACAGTTCCGTTATGAATAAGCTTTATTGACCACCAATGTGGCCGACTATCCACTTGGGAGAAAAAATAATACTCATAACCGTCTCGGTCATCAGATTCTGTCTCGATTCTATAACTGGGATCTTTGAGATAAAAAAAAGTTTGCTGCCCATCAACCGATTTCCAGTTATCAATGTCAAAAAGGTTTGCTGCAAACAGCTCCTCTATTGTCATACCTGATTTTGGTCTTGGTGGAACTGTCAAAAGGTTCTCAATGTTATAACCGATAATGTCTGCCAGATTCTTATTAAGTCTGGTCATACGATGCAAGCTAATATCAAACGGCAGTTCAGAAGGATCTCCATCTACAACACAGATTATTCGATCCCATCCTATACTCTTTGACGCATAGCCTAACTCAATCAGCACATTCGGATTGGGCGATTTTTTAACGGTACCATCCTTTTTCTCAAATGAATATATCGGAGTAAGATCAGCAATAAATAAATCCGCTTCATCAATGTGCTCTAGCAAGCTGTCCACGATATCTGGGGAACCAGTTCTATTGGATGTCGCCTCAACCACAGCCACATTGGAGAACCGCTGAGCTGCTTCAGTAATTGCTGATTTTATTTCATTTCTTGTTTTTGGCAGGTCAGATTGCCATGAGTAGAAGATATTAAACTTTGCCATTTCATGGCCCCCTTTCCTGCTTCTAGATGAGTATTAGTTTGGTCCTGAATATTCTTGTGTTTCAGAGCCACCTGTCCGGCGTAGCGAGAGCCAGTCTACCGGTCCGTAAGAGCCACCAGAAATCTTATGCCGCGAAAGGCTCTTTACATGAGTAGGCATATGATAGGCTAGTGTGCCATGGCAACCCTGCCGGAGGCACTGGGTTTGTCTGTTTGCCATGAAAATCATATGCCGTGGAGGCTCATGTCAAGAGCACCGTGGAATAATATTTCTGGTGGCTCTCCCCATCCGGAATGGTGGCTCTCAAATTCCGGACAGGTGGCTCAAACAGCCCCGGAGTATTCATTGGTTCCCTATCTTGGACTGTGTCCGGCACAGTGTGTGGTCAACTTCTATTTCTTCCTGCCTTTGGCTTTGGATTCCCTACCTCGCTGGGCGGCTGCGCCGTTGGACACACTCATTTCAACTTCCTGCCGCCGATGATACGGATTACACCTTCTCCCCTATAGCAATACCACATCATCACATACCATCCTGTACTTATCCAACCGTAGGCGTGAAATAGCTTTTCTCGTTGTGAATGCTTCACATCTGGAATATCCATCACTGGCTCGATGAACGGGTTGTTGAAGATTGTCTCCAGTTCAGGGATTGATATATGATGCTTGCTGAGATTCTTTTGATTCTTTCGTTCATCATAATCAAAGATCACGCTTTATCCACAAGCCACTCTATAAAGTCCCTCACAGCGCCATCTCCTCCATTATGAGGAGCAACATAATCAGCGATATCCTTTACTTTCTGAACCGCATCAGCAGGGCAACCTACCAAACCGCCAGCTTCTTTCACAGGTTTCATGCAGGAAAGATCGTTGATGTCATCACCAATATAAGCCACAGTATTTAGCTTATCTTCTCCACCTATAACAGCAATCAACTTTTTGATCTTATTGCCCACACCTTGATGTACTTCAGTGATGCCAAGTTCTTTACAGCGATTCAGGACTATATCCGAGGTACGGCCCGTTATAATCACAGGTGTTATCCTGGCAGGAATAAGGATATCATGAATGCCAGCACCATCTTTTATATTGAAGGCTTTCATAAGTTCGCCGGTATTCGACATATATATTTTCCCGTCTGTTAGCGTACCATCTACGTCCATGATTAGGTATTTAAAACGAGTCATTTTTATTTCTTCCTATAGATTGTCGACATTCATTCTTACAAAATTACATCATCATACAGACTTGGTGTAATCATCCGAAAACTACATGCCGGTGACATCGTAGCTACTATTTCTTTAAACATTTCGTGAATCTCTTTATTCAATACTGCAAACTCTCCTACATGGCGTTCATTTTGATATGTGCTATCTGCATAGTTTTCGCTACTCTTTTCATCAAATCCATCAAATCCGGCAATTGTAATCTTTGTAGGGTTTATGCGTTTCAGCATATTCAGTAGCATAATCGTACTGTTCTCAAAATATTTATAACCACGGTTAATTAAGCTATGGTAGTTCACGACCACATCAGAATCATAATCAGGCTTTACATTTGAAGAAATTATGCAATTTCTTCCTTCTCGTTTCTTTTCCAATCTTGAATATCTCCTCTGATTTCCGAAAAAAGCATATGCAGAAGGCTCGTCTGCGACAAAATTCACACTAATAACAACTGGTTTATTCTGGGCAATGTAGTAGTCAATTTGTTCTCTGTGTGTATTGAGAGTATTTCCTGGTACCATAACAAGTACTTCTTTGCCTTCCATGATACCCTTAAGTTTTGTTATTGCTTCATGATCATCAACTTTCTCTGCAACATATTCTGTATAGAGACGTTGGATATTGTCATAATCGTATCTCTGCCTCGTCGCTGGATCGATCATAGATAATAGCTTTCCAATGTCCTTTGTATCCAGTCTGAACTTTTCGGTTAAATAAATTACATTGTTTGGATGAGATTTGTAAATTCCTGCCATCATCGCAGCAGTAGAATATCCCCACTTATGTTCAAGACTATACTTATAAATATAATCATCAAGCATATCAAGGATATCTTCAAATTCATAATCATAATGCTTCTTCCGAACAAGGAAGTCTACAATAAGCTCGGTATTAAGATTTCCAGCAACCTTTCCCATACCACCTAGTGTTCCATCAATAATAATTTGACGATTGCTTGTGCCACTTAGTTTAATTACTTCTTGAGCAAAAGCAAAAGAAAGCTGATAATTATTATGGGAATGGAAATTGATGCATATATCCGGAAGCATATTGTGGTCGATAAGACCATAGAGCCTATCGACATCATCCATATACATAGCCCCATATGTATCAACAATTCCAAAGCTATATGGATGAATCTCATTTATCATCTGAACAACTTCGAGAAGTTCAAGATCTGTGTAATTCAGGCTATTAACTCCCTGAACAAACAGCTTATATCCTTTGTCCTTAATAACCTTTGCCCATCTGACAACTTCATCATACTCTTCGTCATAGTTCTTTTTAGTAAAGCCAAAACGAATCGCATCTATGGAAGTACCATCAAATGGTTTCAATGTATCAATATCACACATCCCGTAATCGACGAAAGCTGCATAGATAGTGTTTATCTTTTCCGTATTCACAAATGGTCGGATTTGATCTACATCGGTAAAGAATGTGCTGTTACCTTGATATTTCACTTTACGCCAGTCTCGAAGGAAGCCAACCTCGATGATATCAATTTTAGCATCCGCGAGTCTGTTCGATATCTCTTTTGTTTCCTGGTCTGGGAAGGCACAGTCAATTATTCGCCCTCCATCCCTTAGTGTACAATCAAGAACTCTAACATTTTTCATTATGCATTATCCCCTCTGTTTCAAATAAGCTGCCACTGCTTTGGCAAATTCAAAATCCTCAGCCGTATCAATGTCGACAGCCTCAAACTGATCTATCTCATATATGTAAGGATGTTCTCCTATCCTTTGGCCAAGTTTTGTGAAAACCTCCTTGCGGAAAATAAAGAACGCCCCCGTTTCCATATAAATTGGCTCAAGATCCTGCGTCCTAACAATATTTTTCATATCATAATTGAACGGTTTCCCATTCATCCACATATAATCTTGGAGAACCACTGCAGAAAATGCAGAGTCATATTCACCGGAGATAACCTTATCCAATGCATTCTTTATAGAGGTGCTTTTTGTAAAAGGCTGTGTAACATGCGTAAGGACATAAATATCTGCATCAACATCTTTTACAAAACTATCTATGATCTCTAACCCTTTTACTTGGAAACCATCGAGGTAAGTATCACGTTTAAGAAATCTTAGGCCTTTACTCTCATATGGAGCAATATAAGGCTTGATTGCCTCATCACTACAATAGACATATTTTTCATCAATAGTATCTACGTTACTGATTGTCTCAAATATGTAGTCACACGTCGGGCGTCCCTCCAACATCATTGTATTCTTCCCTGGAAGACGCTGATTATTCAATTTGATTGGAATAAAAGAAACTATTTTCATACCTTTTCCTCCGTAAAAAGTTCATCTAGATTAACTCTTTCAAAAATCTCAAGGTTTCCTCCTCGAGTTGCATTAAAAACACGTATTCCTCTCTTCTCCAGCTGTTCTTTTGCCACTTTATAAGCAATAAAGGTATATTGCATATTGGGCGGATCCCCAACCTTATTCTTGTCATACATTCTCCGATCTGGATAGCTATTTTCATTTATACTCTTATTGTCATTTGAGTAGTTACAATCCGCTCCAATTAAATAAATAGTGTCAAATACCATATAGGCCGCTAGCTGAAGTGCTGTGTGGGTAACGGATCTTCCATCAGCAAACACGCAGTTTTTACCATCGAGAAAATCCGGAGGGAGCATTTTGCTTGTTCTTGAGTAATCAATGTCAATATTTATAGCTCCAGGAATGTCATATCGAGGTTCACCTGGTACCTTTACATGTATAACTTAGACCGCTCTTCTGAAGTGTTGCAAGTAATTGTTTATTAGAATCAGCATCTCTTGCTGTCATCAGTTATTCCTGTTTCTAAAGTACTGCTTCGAAAAATGTACTTGTCTTCACCCAGAATGAATCCATAACGTCTTTATATCCTCATCCTTTCCTTGTTATAAATGATTTTACAAATTGGAGAATGACTTTTAGTCCTTTCCAATTAAGAAAAAGCATTAAGCCCATAATTAATATTTCTGCCCACCAGAATGAAGTATATATTTCAAGAATCGCCTGGGAAATCAATAAAAGCCATGTAGCTAGAACAGTCTTATAGTTTTCTAATCTAATTTCAGTACCTACAGCTCTCTTTCTAGTGCTATACATTACAAAGCTTGAAATAACTGTGGCTATGGTAGCACCTTGAATTCCTATAAAATATACTAAAGCTATGTTTAAAAATATATTTACACTTGCCCCATAAAGCGCAGATAACGCCATAGCCTTAGAATCCTTTTTTGCGGCAAGAATTGGACCAAGGAAACCGGCAGCAGAATTTATAACACTGGCAATCAGTAGAAATGGTACAAACTCCCATGCTGCATAAAAATCTTTCGCATACATTATATGGCTAATTGGCTTGGTCAGAATAATAAGCCATGAACATGTAACCGACATCATAACACTAAGCGCATAAAAATATTTCCCGTAGAATACCTCTTTATCACCACTGTCATATTCTTTAATGGCAGATATTTGCCATGCTTGTATAAAAACATTTTGCACAACATTTATAATTGATGGCATCTTATATGATACTGAAAGAAGTCCATTTGCTGATGCTCCGCGTAAAAAAGTAACTGTGTATTTATCAGCAGTATTATTAACCCACCACCAAAGAACAGTGACAACTAAAGGCAAACAGTAATTCAACATCTCTTTTTGTAATGATTTGTCTATCTTGTTTAATATAGGAAATCTCCAAATCCTTACACGAACGAGTAGGTAGGCAACTGGGACGCCTTGTGCCACTACATTTGCAATATAAAATCCCAACAATCCCATATGAAAAACAAGCAAAAACAATAAATTAAGCCCCAGAAGAAAAATAGTGCTAAGAATTCCTGCAATCCCCATATCTACAACTTTTTCTAATCCCTTTGCCATTTGAATAAGATATTGATAAAAGAAATAGAATATGAAGTACAATAGTATAAGAATCTCATACCCTCTTATAGCCCCAATCCACCCTCCATACAAACATCCAATAAAAAAGAGTATAATTGGTAAAATTGATTTCAAAAGAATTCTAAATCCAATTGTGACCACATCATCAATATTCTTTTCTTTATCCATTGCAAAACGCATCACAGCATCTGAAATGTTTAATGTAAGAATAGGGAACAACAATTGGATTGTAGAATATACAAAATCATATCCTCCATATTCTTCTGTTGACAGAACGCTTGTGTATAATGGCACCAACAAGAAAACTAAAAACTTAGATGCAAAATTACTTATTGTTAAGATTCCTATATTTTTAAATAGATATTTTGATCTATTTCCTGCCATATTATCATCCTATCTTCTCAAGCAAATCCGCAAAGAACTGATCATGAAGTATTCTTGCATTTTTTACATGATACTCCGGTACTACCTTGTCAATGTATTCTTTTGTTAACACATCCCATCGATCATTCCACTCCACATACATATCTTCTAGTTCTTTCTCATTCATAAACTCACGAATGAAATCATTTGCATTGATATTGTCACCATCAAGATACTCAGGGCGCTTAAGCTACTTAACACCCGGAAGAACATATGGTTTTACAGCATCATCAGAACAATAGATGTATACTTCATCAATGTTCTTCGCATCTAAACAAGCCTGTTGAATAAAAGACATGTGTATTATATTATTCTGTGATTCCATTATTATTCCTCCAACTTATGTAAATGTTAAACCCTACGTCAACTGATTAAAACTGCGTCGCTATCTGCCAAGCAGCGCTTACACTAATAACTATCTATTTCTCATCGATTCAACTATTCTTAGTCTCTTGCTTATTTACTTATGCCCACAGCTACTGGATGATATTCTTGTCAGTCTTGATGTTCAATTAAATATATCTAGGCCATTGGTATAAGCTTTGTCATATTTTTCCTACGCTCACAATCGTTATGTCTGGAACTGTTAACATGGATTCCTTGTTGCAGCCATTACATGCTCCGTTTTATTGGTATTATCTCAATTGACGATTTGAAATTGAACCACTAGACTCTATCTTTTTCTTTGCCACATGTGATATTTTTAAATAAACTGCCAAAATGAAGTATATAATGGCTTCTGCTCCTCTAAACTGAACAAGGCATGCTACTATATACATGACAAGGACAAATACGATTGGTTCCTTCAGTCTTTTGCGATTTTTATATAAAAAGTCTATAACCAAGCCAATGTAATATAGACCACCAATAAAGCCTAAGTCCACAACCATTTGCATGTACAAGTTGTGCAAATTATCTTCTCCGAATTCAATCCCTGACACCTTACGTAAAGCTCGAATACTATTTCCAATACCAACTCCAAACGGATACTTTCTTATTATATCATCTACATGAACCCACATATTTCTTCGTCCGATTGAACCGGATTCGTGACCAATATTATAAAATCTTTGTACTACATAATCTAAATAACCTCGTTCAAATATAATAATTAACGTAACTAAGCTCGCCACTATAACTATAGAAATCTTCCACCAATGCTTTTTATCAATTTTAATAAACATAATCCAAACAATTACCAAAATATTAATAACAATGGCTGTTCTACTTGCGTACAGGATAGCAATGGCAATAGATGAAATAATAAATGGCCACACTATCTTAGTACTAAAAAATATCGGACACATCAATGCGATATACGATGCCTCGAGATTTACACCACCTCCGAAGAAAACGGAAATAATCGGATGCCCATATGGCCTTCTGAAAAAGTCAATAAACGCCTGATACTGAATAATATTCTTGATCCATACAATTGAAAGAACTATTATAAATGCATCTGTCAGTACAGAATGCCAGTCCTCACTAAAAAAATCATATCCAATGTTCTTTACTAATACTATTAAATATAGTGCAAATAAATAATTGAAAAAAAATGAGCTTATTCCGAATAGGGGAGCAGCAATTGCAGATACTACTGTAATAATGATATAGAAAAAGGAAATTTTCTTTGATACAAAGGAAATTTTTTTTCTACGTTTTAAATACGGAAATAGCGAAACAGCAAATGCGTGATAATATTTAATCGCAAAACCACCAAATGAAAGAACTTCAAGTGATTGCAAACACACTAGAAAAAATAATATTTTAAGAACATATATCCTGATTATTTTACTCTTTAGCATCCTATACTGCCCCACATAAATCATCCAGCGTTTTTGCTTTGTACACATTAGTTAGTAAACCTGCGTCATCCATTCTGGAAAGATATTCATCCAATTCACTAATCTTGGCTCTAAAGCTTTCCTCTTGTGAATTGATGCACGGATAAATAAAAAAGCATTTACTCCCAAGTTTATTTAACAATGCCGCGCAATTTATAAACGCCCCAGAAGTAACTGTCACCAAACACTTATCCTTTAAATCCGAACATATTTGAAAAACTTCCCACGGAACACCTGTGGCTTGTAAAGTTTCAATTCCAAGTTCGTTGAATACTAGACGAGTATCTCTCGGATGAATCTTAACTATTATATCGCCTTTTCCAACGGTCTCTGCCACTTTAACAATTGCTTCTGTTTCTCCAAATGGATGTCCATCAATATCTGATGACGAAGCAAAGAAAATATATTTCTGCGGAATTTCTATCTCTTGAAAATTGAAAACCCTGCTTAACTGTCCTCTAATTAGCTCAATATTTGTTTCTATGGACGGGATTTTTATTACATCTATACCTGCTTTTCTATCTTTAAGTTGAGGAAAAAAACAATAATATTTACTAACTTTTTCAGAAAGTGTCTCTTTTCCTTGAATACGTCTCATTATATCTAAAAGTTTTACACCTTTACTTATTGAATGATCTGTCTCATATGAGAATATTCCTTCTTCAAAACGAGCCCACGAAACATTTATCTTTTTCTTCTCGCATATAGACAAAAGGCCATAGATAATAGATGACCCAGAATAATATGCAATTTCATCATATGTATCAATATCTTCCACGGATTCATTACCTAATCCATACCGAAGAGTTGCTATCAATTTTTTTATTATACCATCTGCATAAATGATAGATTTCGTTTGAATATAGCTAACTTTATGCGCAATATCCTCATTACGCAATCGTTTGACTATTTCTTCAGACCCAGTAGTATGATCTGATATCCAAAAATCAACTGTATCCTCTTTGAATAAAGTATTACACAGCTGGATACAGACGATAATTTGATATAATGTATCACATATCAAAAGCCTTTTCATTTCCTACCTCTACCTACTATGTTTATGTCCTATAAATACAAGAACTTAAAATTGTTATCTAAATGAGCCTTTTTGGCCAAATTTACGTCCTAAATAATGAGTCACTCTTTTACCAAAGCTCATTAATAATGCACAATACCAGATTTTCTTTCTCATGTTAGAATTGTGTTCGCAAAGGATAATCTTTCTATATTTCTTCATGCTATCCCATAAACTATTAATGGCTTTTTTATTACTTATTGGTGCCTGAAGAAAAACACTGCTTATTGCTGAAAAAACCCTACAAGCCGCTGCATGTCTTAGCGACATGTCAAAAGCAATAGAATCATTAAAAAAATCATCGCTAATCTCAATAATTATTAATTTGTCTTCATTAAATTCTCTTCTTATAATGCTAGTAAATCTCAACCGATAGCAATATAGTTTAGCTGAAATAACAGCTATTGAATCAGCCAACATAATAATTTTATAGCTTGTAGCGACATCCTCGTATAAGTACCCTTTTGGAAAACGTATTTTTTCAAAAAGAGAGCGTTTATATAATCTATACGGAATACCAGTCGGTATTATCATATAATCCATGTTGTATAATGCTTGTACTGGCGTAAGTAATTTAGTTTCATAATTTGGATTCTCGTCTAGTACCGATTTAGGGTCAGTTTTATCATCCCAAAATCCTCCCTCATCACTAAGCGAAACTATATCAACATCTTCTTGCTTCATTGTGGTAAACATAAATTCAATGAACTTATTCGAAACTATATCATCACCATCCACAAATGCAATATAATCCCCATTACAAATATCTAACCCTGCATTTCTTGCGTCAGATAGTCCCCCATTCACTTTATGAATAACCTTTACTCTTTTATCCTTCAAGACATAGCTATCACATATATTCCCACTGTTGTCTACCGAGCCATCATCAACAAGAATAACTTCAAGATTTGTATAGGTTTGATTTATAATACTATCAACACAATCCTTAAGGAAATCCTCAACATTATAGATTGGCACAATAACACTTACTAAATTTGACTCCATTTTATTATTCACTCCTCCTCAGCATTAGTCTTACAATTACACCACATACAAAGAGGTAACGCCTATGTATTATTTAAATAGTGATGAAACATTCATAAACACTATTCAGTATTTGGCACTCCTTTGTTCCATCATCCTTACAGAAAATCTTCAAAAACTATTTATTTCTACCATGGTCACTTAACGGTCACAAATGTTTTTTTAATACTCAGCTTAATTGTATTCTGCTAATTTTCCTATCCTTTTTAAATCTTTCTTGAACAGTACTTTAGTTCTACATCTTTAAAAATGTCAGCTAAATAGTTAGTTCACATTTCATCTATAACCTTGCTTATGTTACCCTTAAACTGTATGTTTAAGAAATTCTTCTCTACACGTTTCTTGCCAGCTATTCCATACTTTTCTCGTAATTCAGGATTATCAGCTAACCTCTTTAATGCTTTAGCATAGGCCCTAACGTCCCTATTTGGGACTTCGATACCTGTTTCACCATTGATACTTACATAGTTGACGCCGGAGCCAGGAATCGTAAATGTAACCGCTGGTTTCCCATAATACATTCCCTCAGCTAAGGCAAGACCGAATGCTTCGTTCTTTGTGATAGATGGAAAACAGAAGATATCCATAGCTGTTAGATAACCTTTCAGTTCCACATCATCCACAAGGCCAAGAAAACAAATCTTGTTATCATCGCCTACTTCTGCCTTCAAATTCTCTGTTTCCTCACCCTTACCAGTGATAAAAAACCGAAAACGGTCATCCAAAAGATGTGCCGCTTGAATTAGGTACTTGAAACCTTTGTATTCTGTGTGTCTTCCTACTGCGAGGCATATGATTTTATCCTTATTATAATCCCTTATCTCATCCGCCTTAGCATAGACCTCTGGACCTCTCTTTAACCGTTCCACATTAATACAATTTGGGACAACCTTGCATTTTTCCTTAGCAGATGATAACCATGGACTCCCATCAACATATGTCGGACTTGTTGCTATCAGAACATCTGCTCTATTTATTAGCTTCCTATTCTGTCCGTTGAAAAAGTTCTTTAGAAGTTTCTGCTTTACTATATCTAGATGCCAATAAATAGCTAGCTTGCATGATGAATGTATATACCTCAGCAGATACATAGCTACAAATGGATTCGGGTAGTGGAAGATGATTATATCAGGATTAAAAGATTGGATAATATCTTTAAGTTTTTTTCCATAGCTTTTAGATATTCCCTGAGAATATATAGTTTTGAATACCGCACAGCGAATCACTTCAATCCCATCAACCGTATCCGTCTTGTCTTCATTCTTATCATTAAAGCAAATGATCCTCTGCTCATACTTTCCCATCAGAGAATTGACACAATCCTGCGCTATTTGCTCAGTGCCCCCACGAAAAGGATAATAATATTTTGATATATGCAGGACTCGCTTCATTTCTATATTCTCCCTCTGTTAGTACTCCGTATTGTCCTAGTGACCCCCATCTTCTGAGTGACTTGTGCGCCCAAAGTTCTTGGAAGTCTTTTTATACTGATAGTAACTTCACTTCTCCGCGTTTACCTCACCTAAACTACTCTTCAACTATCCTCACCATCTCATTAGCCCGCATTCAATCCTCATATCCCGCCGGAATTGACACCGCCTTTCGCTCGCTCCGTTTCCCATCATACGCCATCTGAATCTTGAGCACCTTAATATCTTTATCCCCCTGTGCTCCGTTCATTCCCACATAGTATTTTGAGCATTGGTACCTCGTCACCGTGAAAATTGTTATTCATCCGTGTGGTTATCAAAAAGTTGTTTGCTTATCAATCCATTCAATCGAGATCTTATAACCCCCATTGTAGTCATCCTTTTCCTTGATACACTAACCTACATCTATGAGTTATTTTTCCTTTGCGGAATATAAACAAGCCTTGCCTTAAGCTCAACATCACCGTATGGTCTATCCTTATACTCATTTTCAAGTTCCTTGATTCTTTCATCGCTTAGCTTGTAAGCAAATTCAACATTTATCGTTATGCCTTTTCGCTTCAGCGCTTCTTCACACGGCTTACCATAGCTATCCACAGTTTTTTTGCTGATACTCTTACTCTTCCTAACAGCATCCGCTACAAAACTGATTTCTTCATCAGGAAACAGCCAACTATTCTGACTCAGTACCGTATCAGGACTTATCGTTTCACCTGGTTTAGCAATCTTAAGCATCTCTTCTTTCTTCCTATCATCAAGATGAAAGTTCATGTGAATTCTATTTGAAGCTTCTGCATTCTGTCGAAAATATACAGTCCAGCCTCTACCATTCAAGTCTTCATCCTTATCTAGTTCAAGGCCATATGCCGCTTGCAACCCGGGTCTTTGAAAACACTGCAGTCCTATCATATGAAACTTAGGATCAGCTTCCTTTCCAAACATATACATAGACGGAGATAGCATCCCGCGAATGCATCCAATACCATCCACAACCGGAGTCGGTACACCATTAATCCACCTATGAGTCGCGAAATATGCTGCTATTTCAGGTTCCGATGATAAATCCACTAGGTTTGTATTCAGACCATAATGTTGAGCTAATGCAAGATAGTCAACTTTAGTATGATCCTCTATTGCGTATTTAACTTGTGGAAATGTATCAAGAATATTTCTGAATTCAATAATTTTCAATTCATCAATAATAACGTCATCAGGATCACCGCTACGAAAGATACTTGCCTTGCAGGTCTTATATTCCATGTACTCACCTCTATAAAGCATTGAAGGGAATCCTGGAAAAGCCCCAATGTATCCATTCTCCATATCAACTATTTGGTATTTATTGGTTCGTCTAAAAAAGCGTGCTCCATCATTCTCTAACTGAATCAGCGGACTACTCGGAGCAAAGTGTCTAAAAGCATCAAATATTGAATCAAATATCTTTTCCAATAGTTTGCTCCTTCCCTGAGTGTGATTAGTAAGTTTGTGGTATCTTATCCTTCCCTAACAAAAAGGGAACCGGGCTTTTACTCCCGGCCCCCCAATAAGGTATATTGCTATCTTGTAATCCTACTTCCTGTACTCCCCATACCCATACCCGTACTTCGCGTATTTCCCATACTTCTTCCCGTACTTATGGTAACTATAGTAACTATTATAATAGCCGCTCTTAGTCATATTAACCTTATTGAGTATCACTCCCAAAAACCTAACCCCCGTCCTATCCAGCTGTTCCTTAGCCCTCTGGAATAGCCTTCTCGAAGTAACCTCCGCCTCAATAACCAGCGCCGCTCCATCCGCATACCTCGTGAGAATCGCCGCATCGATAACAGTTCCTATAGGTGCGGTATCCATGATTACGATGTCGTAATTCTGCTCCTTTATGAACTGAAACAGCTTTTCGCACATCTCATCCTCAAAAAGCTCAGTGGGATTCGGCGAGTATGGTCCCGCAAAGATTATGTCCAGATTCGGCATCTTGGGATCGTTATAGAAACCATCCTCAATGGGCACCTGACCTGTCAGCATCTGGGAAAGTCCCACGGTTTCTCCTTTTATCTGGTGAACAGCTACAAATTCTGATTTTCTGATATCACAGTCAAGGTAAAGCGTATGCTTTCCTGATTCGGCAAAAACCCTTGCCAGCTCGAAGGAAGTTGTGGATTTTCCTTCGTTTGGCGAAGCAGAAGTGATAAGTATGTTTTTAACCTTAGAGCCTGAAAACAGAAGGTTGGTTCTCAAGGTTCTCAGAGCTTCACTGTAACGAAAGTCATCATCAGGAGCCAGTTTCATATTTACAGTTTTTTTGTTGATGGTCATAAACTAAAGTTCCTTACTTATGGTCTTTTTTTCTGTAAGCGTAATGATATTGGTCAGCCTTCTTTGCTGCCTCCGGATCTTTTTCAGGAATCGCGGCAAGAACCGGAAGATTGAAGTAATTCTCTATATCATCCTCAGTTCTTATGGTGTCATTGGTTATGGTTGAGATAACGATAAAGCCTGCTGTTATAAGAAAAAATGCTGCTGCAGCTATCAACGCATTCCTACCGGTATGAGGACCTGTCTTTTTCAGAGGTATCTCGCCATACTCTATGATCTTCGGAGGATCCTGCTCCATGATATCTGCTATATAGTCAGATGCACATTCAGAAACCGCATCAGTAAGCTGTTTTGCCCTGTTCGGGTCTGTATCCAGAACTGAAATATTGAGGATACGGGTATTCTGGGGATTTACAAGTGTTATCTTTCTTCTCAAATCAAGATAATCCATATCCTCGATTTTTAGTTTCTTTATGACATCTTCCATTACAGTTCTGGCCGTAACCAGTACCTTATAGTCAGAGGTGAGCTGGGAACCTATCTGAAGGTCTGCCAGTGAAGTAAGAGTCGTCTCCTTACTCATAACATAGATCATGGAAGTACTTGTATAAGTCGGCACCAGCACAAACCTTGAAACTGCATAGCCTGCACCTCCACCCAGGATAAGTGCCATAATAAGAAAAAGTATATTTTTCTTTAACTCAAAAAATATTTGGGCAAGATCTATCTCATCGTCATCATCGTCCTCAAGGGTATTGATGGCTACCAGGTTATTTGGTTGAAGTAAATTGTTATTATTGTTATCCGGCATATATTCCTCTCTGACTTAATAATTTCTACATTAAAGATCTATCTCTATATCTTCTGTGATCTTCAGACCATTCACGAAAAGGAGCGCGTTGGCGTAATCCTTGTCGAGATTTTTTGAGATCCACCTAAGGGCATCCCTTATCACCGGCGGTCTGGTGTCCACCCGATGCATATCCGTTCCCAGAAAGTGAACCTCTTTTTGTTTCAAAGCATTTCTTACGAATCTTGTTTCTCCGTCAAGAATCGCACCAAACCCTTTTCTTCCTATGGGTTCTGTGGAAAGCTGTATGTATGCCCCGAGGCCTATGACCTCCCTGAGACCATTCTCTCTCAGTCCCTTGAATCTTTCAGCGTGAGCTATGACAGGTAGAAAGCCGGCATTCCTTACATTACGAACGCATCTAAGGATCGTTTTGTAGCTTTCCATAGGATAAAACTCTATAAGGGTATATCTGCTTCCTGCCAGAGTAAGTATCTCGCCCTTCTTAAGATGTTCTGTCATGCTTTCAAAATAGAGGACTTCATTGCCGGAATACAGCCTTACCTGGATCCCGGCGTTCCTCAAGACCTCCTCTATACAAGAAAGTCTTTCCTTTATAAGTGCAGGATCCGTGGGATGCTCCACGTAGTAGTGAGGTGTAGCTATGATGTCAGCCGCCCCCTGTTCTTTAGCCATAGTGATAAGCTTTACCGATTCCTCTATGTTTCTAGAGCCGTCATCTATGTGGTAGATGATATGAGAATGTACATCAAACATCTCAGGTCTCCTATATCATGTTTTATCAGCAATTATGAAAGGCAGCAGACCGACTCTGCTGCCTTTCATATCCACGAGCCTTATACAATTTGTGCGATTGTATATCACCCTCAAGCAGACCGGATGATGGAATCATCAACCTATGATCACGCCTTCGGCATTAAATATAACTGTCTGTCCGTTGATGATCTGTGTTCCTGTGTAGAAATAACCCTGTGCATTTACATAGTGAACAACAAGGTTGCCGTTTGCATCATAAGCCCAGTAAAAAGCGTCCTGACCTGTAGCTAATGGAAGGCCTGTTGTCGGATTAACGAAACATCCTACAGAGACACCATTCTCTGTGATTACCAGAATAGGACTTGTGTTGATAGCCTCACCATTGGGTCCTACAGCAGAACCGCCTTCTGTGGTTCTCAGCATAACGTGCTGTGTACCGCCGCTCATGAACTCAGCTTCCTTAAGTGTAGTTCCATCATTGCCGACAGTGGTTATTGTCATCTCAACGCCGTTAGATGAATACTCATTCTTTGTAACTGTCTGTCCGCTTGCATTGGTAGAAACAGATGTTGCACCTGAGTTGCCTGAGCTTGTTGAACTTGATGAGCTTGATGAACTTGATGAGCTTGATGAGTCACTTCCTCTGTCATTGGTTGAGGACCCCGCAGCAAATGAAGCACTAAAGCTTGAAAGTACAAGTCCTGCGATAAGCGCTAACGTTAAAAGTTTCTTTTTCATCGGTAAATACCTCCATAAAAATTATGTGGCAAGGTACTTACGCAGTGCACAATCCTACTCACAGTACCTCCCTATATTTGAATATTGTAATTCAGTCAATCCGGATTTTTGAGGACATATATGTCAAAAGCAATGGACCTGACCCACTGCGCAGACAGTGCTCATTCTTCATCCCTGGTCCCTCTCCACTGCCGGTACTTTTCAATCCACCTATCAACCTTACTGGCCAGTGATATCCTCGTGTCTTCGATTACTATGACAGGCTTTCCTCCAAGTACCTTAATGCGCTGACTTACATAATCAAGCTTACTGTCACCAAGGCTCCGGTTCACTATAAGCCCTGCATCCAGCAGCTCCTTGATCACCCTTCCCTCTTCCTCGGCATCATCCAGCTCCACATAAGCATCCTGTATATGCCGGTTCGACAGGAAAGCTCCCAGCTTATCCAGTCCCACCTCATGGGGATACCAGTCATGATAGTTCGGTGTTCCTTTTTCATTCATCAAAACGCCTGAGATCTGATAATAATTCTCGAAGGAGCCTTTAAGCATCCTCTTTAATACTTCATCCGCTTTCTGTGCTTCACAGACTATAAGCAGCCCAGGGGAAATCCTTTCATGAAGACGACTGTACCTTACCAGTGTCTTCCAAATGGTCCTTGCGATCAAGATCGCAAAGAAGCAAAAAACAAAAGCAGTCACATAAATCGCCCGGGAGAATTCATGAGCCTCTTCATATAAAAACAAAACAACCGTAAAAAAAGACCAGCTGATCATCATTTGGACAAGGACTGCTTCAGCTTCCCTCGCTATGCTTCTTGACATGATCCCATTCAGATTAGGCTTCAGATACTCTACTATCACATAAATGACCAGAGCAACGATACCAAAGGTGAGGAATAATTCTCCGTGGTAAATCGCCAGATTCATTGCCCGCCGTACCTGAACAGAAATAAAATACGCAAAAAAGAACGTCACTATATCAATCATGAGAAAATCAAAATGTCTTTTTGTGTATGAAAGCAGCTTCTGCAGAAATCCGGTAATAGACTTCATAGCGTACACCTCACATTATCTTTATTTTAAAATTCATAACCGGTCTCCATTCCTGCATGGATCGCCTGTTGAATAGAAAGCCGGTTGAGAGCAGTATGATCTTTTTTTAGCATCATACCTGCCTGAAGAAGGTATCCAGCACAAGCCTGTCTACCTGCTCATAATCCGGCCAGAATTCATCCTTATTCTTTTCATGATTAACAAGGTTCTCCCCTTCGAGGGTTGAAAAGTCTTTATCGCTCAGGGGATCACCACTAAGTACGGCATCCATTGCTATTTTGAGATAAGTTCCTTTAGCCATATCGGTTATGATGTTTCCCTCTATCAGGGAAAACATTCCCGGAATAACCTCTGAGTCTCTTTTAGCAAGCTTTCTAAGCTTGTTTTCAAAGGCTATGGCATACTGGCGGTGTCTTGACATACGGGTCATAGCTGTGAAATCCACAGTTATGTCTCTCCTTCTCACAAATTTTTCAGCCTGATCCCCTTTAAGGAGTACTGTGGCACCCTTTACAAAAGCCGGGTCGGCAGCCTCCAATCCATCGTCTTCGATGGTGACCTCTACTCCGCCGATGTAGTCATTAAGCTCATTTATAATGTCAATGGAGCCTGCAATATAACCGTTTAGCTTTAAGCCTCCCATAACACCGGACACCGCATCCACAGCATATTTTCCGGATTTCTCATGGTTGTCCCCGTACATCCAGGCTCTGGTCAAGTGATCGATCTCCGTTCCCACAGGATCTGAATTTTCATCAGTCACTGTAATGGCAGTCATGGTATCACGGGGGATCTGAATGATATGTACTCTGTTCTTTGCCGTATTTTCAGCCACCAGAAATATCCCGTCCGAAAGACCGATCTCGCTTATGTCCCTGTCGATCTGCAATGACCCTTTGTTATCTACCCCAAGGATAAGCCACGCCTTAATGGCTGTATTCCTTTTATAATGCACACCGTTATAGAACAGCTCTTTCTCTCCGAAAAGCTGTGGTCTTTCCGTGGTCTCTCGTCCGTTTACGGTATAGATGAGTTTTCCATCCTCTGATTTTCTGCACTTTATATCCGGAATTCCTTCCTCATTTCCTGCTCCTGCACTTTCAGCTGCTGCAGACTCCATCATATTTATAAGACGATCCATGTCTACGCCTTCAAGTCCTACATTTCCTTTTTCATCCATAGTCATGCCGGCTGCTCTGAGCTGCTCGTTCATCTCCTCCGGGGTTATGGTTTCTGCGGTTTCAAAACTATATACTGCATTTTTTTCATTGGCCGCTTCTACTGCTTTTCTGAGCTTGTACTGATTAACAAGCCATACACAAGTCATAAGTGAAATAATCGCTATGATCCCCACAAAGATCAATACAGGCTTCCGGGCTGTTTTTCTCATATCCTATGATCCTTCCTTTCCATACCTTCGTATTTATACTCCTCGTGAAAAAACAGGCACCCTGAGCTCACTGTTATGTCGGAATTAAAAGCTCATGGATACCTGCTCGCCATTATTAATTTGTGGTTATCAAAACCAGTTTTTTCTTTACTTTCTTGTTTTTCTGTGAACGAATTGCATTTTCTGTAACTTCATCTATCATCCTCTGCAAATCCTCATCAATTTTACAATCTACATTATATTTCTTACGCCAGCCTTTATACTTTCCGCTTGTTACCCGCTGGTCTTCGGGTTTTTTCGCATCCTTAGGGATCAGCCACTTGCCTTTTTCTTTAATTACACCCTCGATTTTTCCCTGTCTGCACAACAACTGAACATACTTTACCGAGAGTCCCCAGTCAGAAGCGCACTGTTTGATACTGATATACATCGCGCCATTTATATATATATATATATCCCTCCTTGCCATAACATCAAGTTATGTGTTATTACAGAGAAATCTGCCCTATGGCTATAAGCATACATTATCATTCTACATTTTGCAATTTTTTTGTATTGCAAAATGCAATGCTGTTATATGCTTATATTTATAGCGCTTTTATTTTGCTTAATTCAGTGCTGATTTCTCATACTTTTGGCAATACATTTATAATGGAAGGAGGCACAGAAATGGCATTTCAGATAAAACCCAATCGTAAAGAGAGCGAAAATAAGACTATACGTTTTCCAATCGAGGTTATAGAAAAAATCAATGATGCAATACAGGGAAAGGATGTTTCCTTTTCAAGTTTTGTTATTCAGGCTGTAGAATATGCCTTGGATAATATGACAGAATAAAAATCAGCAGACAAAAAAAATGTGCTTTTGTCTGCTGACTCTTCTTATGTCCGTTTACATAGCGCCCTTTCGTGCTATCACGACCCATATGGTCTTAAATAATATCTTTATATCCAGTCCTATATTCCAGTTCTCGATGTACCACTTATCAAGAGCGACGACCTGTTCAAAATCAGTTATCTGTGATCTCCCGCTAACCTGCCACATACCTGTTATCCCGGGTTTGGCGGACATCCTTGCACGATGCATGGGTTTATATAGCTTCCACTCATCCAGTGTCGGAGGTCTGGTCCCAACCAGTGACATATCCCCCTTTAAAACATTGAAAAACTGCGGGAATTCGTCAATGGACATATCGCGTATAAAATTCCCTATACCTTTATGAATCCTACCATCTTCATCCCTTCGGCAGCCTATGATACGTGGATCATAATCCAGTTTGAACATAAACCCTTCCTTTATACGGTTCTCATCCATAAGCTCCTTTTTACGTTCCTCTGCATCCGGATACATGGATCTGAATTTATACATATCAAAAATACGTCCATTCCTTCCTATACGCTTCTGCTTAAAGAATATAGGTCCCGGTGAATGTAAGTAGATCATCGGACCGAAGATCACTGCCAGACAGACCGTTAGTACCGACCCCACTATACCCCCGATGATATCTATAAACCTCTTGAAAAGAAGGGCTCCTGTGGTTGCATCCCCAAGGCTGTTGGTGATGACATTATATCCCCCTATCCTACCTATTGTATGATGTCTTCCTTCGATCCTGGTTTTCTTAGGCAGACGTATATGAACCGTGATTCCCATGTCTATGATGGCATTTACAAGCTCCTCAGGCATCTCGATATTTTCAGGCACATCCATCAATATCTCATCAACCCAGTTGCCAAGCAAATATTCTATAAGCGTGTCCTTATTTGCTACGACCCGGAGCTTCCGGGCAATTGCTCTGTTCTCTTCGGAAATGGTTCCTCCATGACCTGTTACCTCGTCGTAAACCGTCTGTTTTTTTCCGGTTCCGTCAAGAAGTGCCATGCCCGAAATATAGTAGTTTCCGTAATCCTTCCTGATAACGCTGTTTATGATCTCGTGAACATTATCAACCCCCGTAATGATGAACAGGGCTGTGCTTTTCTGGGACAAGGGTCTGTTTCTCAGTATATTTTTCCAGAATACCCGCACACAGTATGCTAAAATAAGGTAGCTTATCAGCATGTAAAAAATGGTCATCCTGGATATGATGGCCCCCATATGCACCGCAAAGAGATAACAGGTGGTTATGGCCAGAACGATACTTATGTGCTGCAGCATCCTTACAAATTCAGCATAATAACCCCTCTTCAATACATTATGAAAGGAATTGAAGGAAGCTGCCACAACCAGATCTATCAGTATGAGCACCAGACACATATTGCTATAGTTACTGTTTGAAAAGCTAAAAAATCTTTCGTGACGGATATAGTATCCCAATATAAAAGAGATCTCCAGACAGATGATATCAAGCACTATAAAATCAAGATGCTTAAGCCATCCCCTAACCTTACGCCTATACATAAAATCCACCCTTTAACTTAAATAAGGTAATTATAGGGGAGTTTCTCACTGTGTTTATGAGCCAATATGTCAAAATAGTTTCCGGAGATCATCGGGTGGCCAGTTACTGTCCAACAGTATTCTTTTGACATATACGGCGTTTAAACATTATCCCCCCGATTTTAAACTTGGATTTATATAATTGGAGGGGTTATGTTCAGATTTCTATGTGATAAACGCGGAGCTGTAAATCCGCTTTTTATAAGGATCATAATAGGTGTTGTCTGTGCTCTGGTTCTGATCTTACTTGGAATTTCCACTATCTTTGATAAGCAAAGTGATGATGAATATCAGAAATGGGCAAAAAGCGAAAACCAAAAGATTTATAATGATTCCCAACAGGTACGTTTAACAGAAAGACAGCTTCTGAAGCTTAGGCGTGAGCTTAATGACAGCTTCTACCAACGGCTTGAGCATGATCTCCCTGTACGGATCCTGATAGTTGGTGATGCCTACGGCAATGGCTTCGGTGTCAGTAACAAATCTTTAGTTTGGAGCAAGCTACTTCAGGCAGGTTTGAAGAAAAAATTCGGTGTCAAGGTCGAGGTCGAAAACATTACCCTGTCCGGCATGAACGGAGGTTACGGTGCCTGGGTACAGCTCATGAAGCTTCCTGATGGCACTGCCTCTCCGGTACTTGCTGCTGCCGGTGCCGTGAAGGATAAGGAAGGTACCTACACCGGTGAGGTGCAAAACGACACCGGTAATGTAAAAAAACAAAATGGTGAATTCGCCGGAGAGATCCTGGATGCAAGGACTGTGGCAGCTTCCAGAGAAAATGAATACGATCTTTGCATCGTGAGTCTCGGTATGACGGACGAGCCTCAGATGTTCGAGCTTTACTACGAGGGTGTCCTCCGACAGATTCGGAGAAAATTTGAGAAATGCAGTATCATTTCACTTCTGTCCAATCAGGCTCTGACAGCTCCTGAGCTTGGATACGCAGATGAAAATTACGATGCACTGTATAAGATATCAAAGCACTATGACGCATCTGTTATAAATGTTGGACTCGAGATGACAGATCCTGATGCTGCTGCCAAGGGCGCTACGATTTCGCAGCTGCCCTATGGCTCTGCTGCGACTGAAAGTCTGGCAGCAGATATGCAGTCTGATGGGATTTCCAAGAAAAAGGCTGATGAGATCGCTTCAAAGGATCTTGCGGAGAGAACTGCCGCCGCTGAGGAAGCCATACACAAGTACACCATTGATGGGCTTTATCTGAATAATGAAGGTCAGAAATTCTTATCCGAAAGGATTTTACATTTTATAGAAAAAAA
>Ga0256404_1004037_pt1 | contig 28516 bp, 28 predicted proteins | sample RumenRJG_01DNA_FD_185990 | JGI IMG/M metagenome (GOLD analysis project Ga0256404, IMG submission 185990) | Bovine rumen microbial communities from Lethbridge, Alberta, Canada - RJG_01 | ecosystem: Host-associated > Mammals > Digestive system > Stomach > Rumen | place: Canada: Alberta | collected...
TTATCTTATAAGTGTTCTCCGGGAGTTTTAAGAATTCTCTGTTCTCATCCGATATCTTGGTCAGGAACAGAAACAGCTCGTTGCCGTATGTAAACAGAGGGTAGTCCCTGTAAGTAAACTCGCTCGAGCCACCCTGAAGGAGCGTGAATTTTGCGGGAAGCTCGCCCTTTATCGTCTCAATGACTTCGGCATTGAAAAGTGTAGTCAGCTTATCGGTCGTTTCACCGAGCCAATCGCCAACGCGAACCATGGCGACGGCATCGGATCGCTCGATTGCCTCCTGTACCGTGCCGGGAACGTTTCCAAGGGAGCTGTCGGCCGGATAATCGGCCATCCGCATTGGCGGCACAACGGGCTCCTTTTTATTTCCCGCGCAGGAAACAAGCAGCGCACCCGCGAGTATGCTAAGTATTAGAGCGGCGGCGGTGAAAAAACGGGGAAACGAGGTTCTTTTTTTCATTGCTCATAAATCCTTTCAAAAGCTTTCTTTTACGGGAACAGATGCAGACGAGCCAACATGGTTCCCAAGCGGCGGGCTCAATTGCATCAAGCATCAACGCTGTTTGCATTATAGCATAAAGAAATCACGAGTGTCCATGCCGTTATAGGATAAATTTGTATTTCCCGAATAAATTTTCTTGTTCGCGGAAAGCGGAGCAAGCCGCGCCGCCGATAACCGCAAAATAACAAAAACCGCCGCCCCCTTGGACGGATACGACCAAAGGAGCGGCGAATGGAAGAAAAACGCATGGAATACTATTCGCTTGTTACGGCGTACTGTTGCCGTTTTCGCCCGCGCCCGCTGCCGCGGCAAGAGCCAGCTCAAGCGCCTTTGACTTCATAAGCTGCACGGCCTGATCCTTGCCGTCGAAGATGAGAAGCTGCAGGCCGACGTCCGGCGTTATCATGCCCGCGGAAACGAGGCGGAAAACGGTTTCGTTGTTGTTGAGCACGGAGAAGGCGTTTTCCTTGACCACCTTGACCGTTACCCGAAATTCTGCGGGAAGATTTTCAAGCCGATCAAGCGCTTTTTCTATTGCGGAAAGCTTGGCGATATTCGCGGCTCTTTGATCCATGCCCATCTCGGAGCCTATCGCGGCAAGGCTCTTTTCACAGCGCTCGCGCAGGGTGAACTCGCGCTCGATCTCGATCTCCTGGCAAACCGCCTTTCTGAACGCGGAGTGGATATTCCTTGCCGCCATGCGCGACCTCTTGCTTGAGGCCTCCTGCAAAGCCGCGATAGCAGTGCCGCTCGTTACGCCCGCGTGGGTCATGCCGCGCGCAAATTCATTTGCGCCCGATTCCTCCTTGATGGAGTTGCGCATCTCGGCGATGTAGTGCAGCATATACGAGGGCAGGGGAGCGGTGGCGAACCACGAGATGCCGTTGAGGTTGTCGCCCTGATGCACCTCCTTCGACCAGTCGCGCAGGTCGGCGGGATCGAAGCCGCTTGCGCCCGTGATAAGCAGCTTGTTGTGGCTCGCAAGCAGCGCATTCTTCATCACGATCTGATCGAGCTTATCCGAATTGCGCTGGCTCGTTTCAAACATATCCACGAAGCCGTAGCCGAGGCAGCTTCCCTTGCGCTCAAACAGCTTTGTTATTACGAACGGATACTCGCCGTGCGAAAAATACCCATTGGGGCGCGTGTCGCGGCTGTCCTCAAGCATCATGCCGCCAGCAAGCAGCATCATGTGAACGGCGTACTTTTCGCGCTTTGCATCGTACACCCTGCGCCAGCATTCGATAAGCAGAATGGTCTTTTCGCAGTCCGCCGTGAGCACCTGCTCCTCGGGCGTGTCGAACAGAAAGCCGTCCTCGCGAAGCTCCGAAGCCTTGTCGGGGTAGTGCTGGCTGAACCAGTCGCGCGTGTGGTGGGCGAACTTGAAAACCGCCCTGCCGTCCTGAAGGTCGCTTGCAAGCGGATCGAACAGCACGCTTCGCGCATCCACATGGCTTATGTACGCGCCGCCCATGCCGCCGTTCGCTGCTGCATCAAAGCCGATCTGCTGTACGCCGTAGCCGCCCACGAGCAGATCGTGGGTCATCTTGAGGTATTCCTCATCGTAGGCGCAGCGCAGGTGATTTTCGTGGATTATATGGGTGAATATCTCCGAAAGCGCATCGTATTCGGGCGCATCGGAGCTTACTATTGCCTCGGGCAGATAGTCCACAAGATCGGCGCGAACGTTCTCTATCGTGCTCTGCAGAACCGGCGTAACGGGGCGCGGCTCGCCCTTTTCGCCGAGCGGCACGTCGTACCAATGCTCGCCGCGATACATTCGCTCGCATTTGTCGAGCCTTGCGCGTTCGCCCGCGTATGCGGTGTAGAATTCGTTGAAAAGCGCGTAAAGCGCCTCGGTCTCCTCGGCCTTGGTCTTTGATGCGATGGGTTGCGCCGCCAATCCGTAAACGGGGCTGAAGCTTTTTTCTATCTTTTCTTTCATATCCGTCCCTTTCTTCTCTGCTCATTTGAATTTGTATAAATAAGATGAAATTCCATAGGAATTTCTGCCTCAACTATTCACTATTCATTATTCACTAAATCATGAGGAAAACCAGTTCGCTCCCGTTTCGGGCAGGCTCAGCGGATCGTACGCTCTTTTCTTGACTATCACGGGCTCGCGGCTGCCGTGCGGGCGGCTCATAAGGCCGTAGCGTAGCGCTTCGGGCGCGTGGTCGTTGCCGTCGGCTGCATCCTCGCGGTTCAGCCTGTCGAACTCGAGCATCGGAAGCTGGCGGATAAGGTTCGTGCAGTTTTCAAAGCATTGCCACATCGGCTTTTCACCGCCAAAGCCGTCGGGCTTCGGTGCAAGGTATTCGCGGATGCGGTTCCAGCCCGAAATGCGCGAATTGTCCGCAGGGGTCAGCGCAAGCCCCGCGCTCATAAACAGCTCCGCAAGCGTTTCGCCCTCAAAGCCGCCGCTTGAAGCGAGCAGCGCGCCGCGCTTTTGCCACATATCGGGCGAAGCCACGGTGTAGGCTATGCTTTCTCCTGCGGAAAGCTTTTTCACCTCGCTTGCAACGAGATCGGCGCGCATATAGCGAACGTAGAGCTCGCGGTAGGTGAACACCCTTCCCTCGCCGTCCACCGCATGCCAGAGCACGCAGCATGGGTCGTTGTAGCCCCAGTCCATCGAACGGAAGCGCCGCCAGCTCTTGGGTATCTCAAACGGCGGTATAACGTGCTTTTCCCTTGAAAATTCGCGGAAATACTGACCCGCGTGAACGTCCCAATCCCCGTCGAGATGCGCCCGCCGCAGATCCTCGGGCAGCGCCATGAGCTGGCGCACATAGCCGGGATCGGCGTTCATAAGTGCGGCATTGTCGTAGATCCGCGCGGGGATAAAAAGATAGTCCTCGGGGTTCTCCGAGGCGTTGTACTGCCTGTCGATAAAAAGGCGCTTCACCCATGCGTGACCGACGTTGCCCGGGTTGCAGGTGTAATACATCCTCGGGGAAAAATCCTTGCGCGTGGTGCGGTTGCAGGTGGTCAGAAAGCGCATCTGCTCCTCGGTGAAATGCGTTGCCTCCTCCATGCCAACCACCGCGTATTCCTGTCCCTGATATTGGTAAACATCCTGCGCGCTGTCGCAGTAGCCGAGCTTTATTCGCGAGCCGTTCGGAAAGCGGAAAACGCGCTCGGTGCCGTTGTATTCCGCCGTGCCGTAAAGCTCCCTTTGAAGCGGCACGATATGGTTCTCGCGCAGCTCGGGCAGGGTGCGGCGCAATAAAAGCAGGTTCAGATCAGGGTAGCGGAGCGCGAGCAGCACGAATTTTCTTCGCATAGCCCAGCTCTTGCCGCCGCCGCGCGCACCTCCATAGGCGGTGTGCCTTGCGCGGGAGAGAAAAAACTCCCTCTGCCGCTCGTTCGGTTCGCCGTGCAGAATAAGGTCCATAAGCTTTATCACCTGTTCTTTTGTGGTCGTTTTGGTTTTGAGTGCCGCGCTTTCGCACCGCCCGTGCGCGAAAAGACGGGGTGTGGCGACTTGCTGAATTAAGTGCGTTTAAACTGCTTTGATGCATTTTATCCCTGCGCCGAATGGGGTGACGGCGAAGGGCGGAACGTGACGCACGGACGGTGAAAAGCGCTTGCGTTGGCTTATTAAGTTTTTTATGAAGGGTCGAAAGCGACCCTCTAATAATATTTTATCATTTTTCATAGAGCGCGTACAAGGAACAGAGATCGCTTTATTATACATAAAAGCGTACAGGCGGCGTATTGACTTTTGAACTTGAAAATGGTATTGCAAAGGCGCGGGAGCGCATTTATTTGGGCTTTTTGCTTTGAAAGGGCGCGCCGTTTCATGGTATAATAAATATGGGGCAGCGCCGAGGAAAGGAGCGAGGTGAAGGGGAAGATGATCCCTGAAAGCGAGCATACCGAGGCAAAAAGGAAGCGAAGAAGCCCATCGAGCGAAAAGCGGCTCAGAAAGCTTGCGCTGGACACCATAATTTCCATGGTGAACGACACGGAGCTCAAGCCGTCCGATCGGCTCAGCGCGGTCAAGGCGCTTCTTGACTACATCAAATCGCAGCCCGAAAAGGCGGAGGACGGCGCTATTCGCGTTATCTTCGAGAATATGCCCGAGGGCTTTGCGGATTGAAAGAAAAAACGCTCTCCCGATTTTCGGTCGGGGGAGCGTTTTGCCGTTTCTTAAAGAAATCTTACAATCGGAACAGTATCCTTCTGAGCAGGAGGCGCTTGAGCGGCTTTTTCTTGAAAGCCGAGCGGCGCACGCCGTCACAGCGCTCGATGAGCCGCTTCTGCTTGGCGCTCATGGAGTGGTTGGAGAATGCGGCCTCCTCGCCGAGCTCCTTTGCATCGGGTTCGGGGGGCAGTCCGTAGCGTTCAAGCCTTCTCAAGTAGCGAAGCATGCACAGTACAGCGGCGTTCGGATCGCTCTGCTCGAAGCGATGCTTGCGTATCCTGTCCACAATGAAGCCGATAAGCAGCCTAAGTGCGATAATGCCGAGCGGTATAATCAGCCACAGCAGCGAATTGTCCTTGGCTCTGCCGCTTCCTCCGCCGCTGCCGCCGTTTGCGGGGGTGGGGGAGGGACTGGGCCTCGGAGTTGCGGATTCGCGCGGATTGCGCGAGGGCTTCACGATCTCGTCGGGCTCGTCGGTCACGGGAGGCCTGGTTTCGCGCTCATCGGGATCCTGCGATGGCTCGGGAGTGGGCTCCGGCGTGGGAGTGGGCTCGGCGTAATTGCCATGAGCCGGGGTATAACTGTTAGTTCCGGGGAAGCCGGGGGTGCATTCAAGAGGCACCCAGCCAACGCCCTTTATGTATATCTCCACCCATGCATGGGAGGCTTCCTTGGTGATATCCTGCCAGGTATCCGCTTCGGCAACGTCCACGCGGTAGCCTATCGTGAAGCGGGCGGGAATGTCCAATGCCTGAAGGAACGCCGTTGCTGCGGATGCGTAGTGTACGCAGTAGCCCTGCTTATTATCCGAAATGAAGTATTCAACAAGGCTCCTGCCCCTCGGCGTTGCGCCCGGGGTGAGCGTGTAGGAACCGAAGCTGCGAACCTTATCGACAACTGCAAGCGCAGCGCCGTATACATCGGCCTTTTTAACGTGATCGACATATTTCGACAGAGTGGGGGCAATGCCGAGAACCACGGGGAAGCTTTCGTCCATGAGCTTGATAAGCTCGTCCTTCTGCTTGCCGGCGGGCATGGTGTAGTTATTGAGCGCAAAGAGATAGTATTCGTTCTCCGCCTTGCCGCCGTTTACCGGTGTAAAGCGCAGATCGGGAATGAAACGCCATGCATACGAGGTTTCGCCGTAGGAGCGAACGAAGCCCTCCTCCACCTTAACGTATGCATCCGGCCGGAATGCGTAAGGCACCACGCGCTCGTTTGTGAACGCGCCCTGAACGGAGATCGTTGCGGAATCGCCCTGCTGCGTGCTTCCGAGCTCATGCATGGAGCGCCAATCGCCGCCGTATTCGGGCGATACGGCGAAGCTGTTGCTTTTATACAGACCGTAGGAGTGGGTACGCATAAGGAAGGAGCCCGCCGCCGTGGAGCTGACGGAGAAAGCCTTGGAGTCGCTCACAAGTCGGTCGTTTATCGAGTCGAGCCCGTACTCCTTCGGGTTGCTTGAAAACAGCGAGAGCACGCCGTCCTGAACACGCCCGAAGCGTTCGCCCAGAACGTACTGCCTTTGCTCGTATGGGATGGGAACGTATCTCTTCTCGGGCGAAAGCGCACGAAGCGCAAAAGCCAGCACCGTTAGCAGCAGCAGGAACACGAGCCTTGCCATCGCGTGCTTCTTGGTGCTGCCCTTGATGCCGTGCCCGAGCAGAACGCCGCCGAAGTAAACAACGAGGAGTATCACCGAGTACAGCACGGGCGAGCAGTCCGTATAGACCATGCTCAAAAACACGGAGGGGAGCAGCACGAGTATCGCGGGAAGGGGGGAGCTGCTCTTTATCACCGCGAGCGAAATAAGCACCGCCACGATCGCCTCGATCGCGATCAAAAACGAGGTAACGCGGGAGGCAACGAGTATATGAGGCAAGTTCGGTTCCTTGGGAACGGGAAGGAACGGGAAGATAGAGGAAGGAGGCCGCATTAACGCGTAATAAAAAATTTTAATGCCCGATTTAATATGCGCCCAATCCAAAATCACGTAGACCGAAACTGCCAAAAGGAAAAGCAGCATCGGGAAGAGCGGTCTTTTAGCAAGATGAAGGATCGCGCAAAGGAGCAGGGAAAACAGAAGCGCAACGTAGATGAGCGTGGGAAGCTCGAATTCAACGCCGTATGAGCTTGGAACGGTCAGCACGGCCGCAAGCACGCCGCAGCAAACGAGCAGGGCGTTCACGAATATGCTCCAATAGGGCTTTTTCCTGCGGCTGTTCATGCTTCCACCCCCTTTGAAGGACGGATGCGGTAGATAAGCGTATCCCCTCCGAGGGGAACGCCGGGTGCGTAGCGGGCATTCATGGGATTTGAGAGCTTTTCCTTTATGAACTCGTTGAATTCGTCGTTGGAGGTGATATCGAGCATATCCGTACCGAAAACGAGCCTATACGGAATTTCCTTTTCGATCAGCTCCTCGCTCAGATACCTGAGCTGCTCTATAACGCTCTGCTGATCCGAATAATTGGCGGGAAGATCGGCGGAAAGCAAAATCTTTTTTCTTATAACCTCCTGAGGCTCGCGGATTATAAGCTCGTCCATCTTGCCCGAGAGCTTCCAATGAACAAGGTTCAGCGGATCGCCCGCGCGGTATTCCCTAAGCTCGTGCTCCTCGGAGAAGCCGAGGGGCTTGGGCTTGAAATGAAGCGTTGAGGGGTCGTCGAGCTCGGGCTCGGGATTCGGGCGCTCGATATTGGGCAAAACGGTGAATTCCGCCGCGCCGCTGCGCCTAACGGGTATGGGAAACAGCCCGAGATAGTCGTATACCCGAGCTTTTTTTATGCGGTAGCGTATGGTGCCGAGGCGCGTGGTGTCGGGATGGAAGCTCTTGGTGAGCGTGTTCATTCCGCCTGTTTTGATGGTCTGCGGCGAGCCGGCTTGATTTGTGAAAAGATTCTTTTCCTCAACCGTGATGCTCCAAGCCTCGGGAGGAAGGAAAAACTTGCAGTTGAGCTCGAGCAGAACGTTGCCCTCGGAATTCCTGTGCACGTCCAAGCCGCCCACAAGGGAGGCCTTTGAGGTTAGCGCAGCGGGCAGGCTCACGAGCAGAGAAAGCAGGGGAAGACATAAGAAAAATATCAGTATGTAATGCGTTGCATACTGTCCGTAAGCGAAATGATAGAGCGCGGCAAGTGCAAGCAGCGCTATGTAGATTATGCGCCGAACCGCCATTATTTTACGGAGGGAGCGGGGGTTCTTGAAAGGAGCTCATCGAGCACGGACTGCTGCGTTTTGCCGGAGGACTTCGCTTCGGGCGTAAGCACGAGTCTGTGCGCAACGGTGCAGGGATAGATCAGCTCCACGTCGTCGGGAACGACGTAATCGCGGTTCTGCACCCATGCCGCCGCCTTTGCCATGGCGATGACCGCCAGCGAAGCGCGGGGGCTTGCGCCGTGGATGAGGGATTCGTGGGAGCGTGAGGTGTTTGAAAGCCTTATGGTGTAGTCGAGGATCTTTTTATCGGTATAGACCCTGTCCACCTCGCGCCTCATTGCGGCAAGCTCCTGCCTGTTTGCAACGCAATTGACGGTCTCGAGCGGATTGCCGAGCTGCTTGCGCGTTAGAAGATCGAGCTCGTGATTGTGGTCGGGGTAGCCGAGCGAAAGCTTGACCATGAAGCGGTCGAGCTGGGATTCGGGCAGAAGCTGCGTTCCGCTCGAGCCGACGGGGTTCTGGGTTGCGATAACGATGAACGGATCGGGCACGGGATGAGTCTCGCCGTCAACCGTGACGCTGCCCTCCTCCATCGCCTCAAGAAGCGCACTCTGGGTGCGGCTCGTGGCGCGGTTCAGCTCGTCCGCAAGGAAGAGGTTGCAGAGGATGGCGCCGGGCTTATAGACCATCTTGCCGGATTGCTTGTCGAAAAGGGAGAAGCCCACGATATCCGAGGGCAGAACGTCCGGCGTGAACTGCACACGCTGATAGTCTAAGCCGAGCGCCTTGCTGAACGCAAGCGCCATAGTGGTTTTGCCAACGCCCGGAATATCTTCAATGAGGATATGGCCGCGTGCGAGGATGGAAATAAGCGCCATCGTAAGCACTTCGTCCTTGCCCACAACCGCTTTTTTGAGTTCCTTGAGTATGGATACGGGATCGGTCATTTGTTGCCTCCGAACTATATGTATGCATAAGGAAGTATACTATACTTTACATGGTTTGTAAAGCCGTAAAATGTGTACTTTTTATTAACGCGAACAAGGCGGCGCAAGCTAAACCGCCGAAGTCGTATCCCGAGCGGGATAAAGCTTCGGCGGTCTGCTTTTCGTTATAAAGCCGTGCGGATGCGCCCTATGGCTTATTTTCTAAACTCCAGATCGGTCTTTTCCCAAGGGAAGCCGCAGTCCTCCCTGCCGAAATGGCCGTAGGCGGCGGTCTTGGCATAGATGGGACGGCGCAGGCCGAGATGGCGGATTATCGCGGCGGGACGGAAGTCGAAGCTCCTTGAAAGCATCTCTTCAAGCTCGCTGTCGGGCATGATGCCGGTGCCGAAGGTGTCCACCCTCAGGGAAACGGGCTTTGCAACGCCAATCGCGTAGGCAAGTTGTATCTCGCAGCGCTTGGCATAGCCCTGTGCCACGATATTCTTTGCGGCATAGCGGGCGGCATACGCGGCGGAACGGTCAACCTTGGTGGGATCCTTACCCGAGAAGCTGCCGCCGCCGTGACGGCCGTAGCCGCCGTAGGTATCGACGATTATTTTCCTGCCCGTGAGACCCGAATCGCCCTGAGGACCGCCGATAACGAAGCGGCCGGTCGGGTTCACATAGATCTTGGTGTGCTCATCCATGAGCTCAGCGGGGATCACGGCCTTGATGACCTTCTCGGTTATCTCGGCGCGAAGCTGTTCCATATCGACCTCGGGATCGTGCTGGGTGGAGATCACGACCGTGTCAACGCGCACGGGGCGGTTTTCGTCGTCGTATTCGACCGTTACCTGGCTCTTGCCGTCCGGGCGAAGATTTGAAACGATGCCGCTTTTGCGAACCTCGGTGAGCCTCTTGGTAAGTCTGTGCGCAAGGCTGATGGGAAGAGGCATGCATTCGGGAGTTTCATCGCAGGCAAAGCCAAACATCATGCCCTGATCGCCAGCGCCGATGTCGAGTGCATCTCCCGTTTCGCCGTTTTTCGCTTCAAGGCTCTTATCAACGCCCATCGCGATATCGGCGGACTGGCTGTTGAGCGCGCTGATAACGGCGAGCGCATTGCCGTCGAAGCCGTATTCGGGCTTGTCGTAGCCAATGTCGAGCACAACGTCGCGAACGAGCCTCGGAATGTCGATGTAGCAATCCGTGGTTACCTCGCCCATGACCATCACCATGCCGGTGGTGGCGCAGCATTCGCAGGCAACGCGGGAATTGGGGTCGTTCTTGAGCATTTCGTCAAGAACCGTGTCCGCGATCCTGTCGCAGACCTTGTCGGGATGTCCCTCCGTAACGGATTCGGAGGTAAAAAGTCTTTTCTGTTTTTCCATTTTAATTATACCGATTCTTTCGATTGAATTTTTTATATCAACGCTTATTGCGCAGCCTGAATGGATTTAAAGCTCCGCGCCCTCGTCATCGCTCTTAACGATGCCGTGGCCATGGCGGTACAAAAGACGATTATCGAGCGCCCACTGCCTGTCGGAGAAGCCGCCGATCTGAACGCTTGCAAGAACGTCGAACATTTCGTAGAGCTTCGCATCGAGCGTGTCCACCGTGGAAACGATCTCCGCCTCGGGAAACATCGGGGGCTTGGGCGAACCGAATTCGGGAACGCCGTGGTGGGAGAGCAGGATATGCGCGAGCAGCATCGCCTTTTCGTTTGGAATGCCGAGCTCCATCGCCGCAAGCTCGATCATGTTCACGCCCATGGTGATATGCCCAAGCAGCTGACCCACGGGCGAATACGCAGTCGCAAGCCCGAGCGGGCCCACGTCCAGCTCGGTGGTTTTTGCGATATCGTGCAGGATAACGCCCGCGTAAACAAGGTCGCTCGAAAGCTCGGGATAGATGGGGGAGTAGACCTCCACCATCTTCTTTGCCACCTCGAGCATCGTGTGCGTGTGGAACACGAGGCCGCCCTTGTGTGCGTGGTGCAGGCGCAGTGCGGCGGGGTATTTCGCGATGCGATCCTTATTCGCGGCAAGCAGATAGCGGGTCAGCGTTGCGATATCGGGGTCATCGAAGGTGCCCGCGAAATCGTAAAGCGCCTTGTAGAGCAGCTCGCCGTCGATGGGCGGCTCGGCAACTATGGTGGAGATATCCACTTCGTCGCCATCGTTCATCTTGCGGATGCGGTCGATCTTCAATTGCTCCTGATCGCGGTAAACGTTGATCGTGCCGCGAATCTTGATTATCTCGCCTGCGGAATAGGTGCCGTGAACGGTGCTCTGGTAATCCCAAAGCTTGGCGTTGATCTCGCCGTCGGCATCCGCAAGCATGAAATCAAGATACTCCGCACCCTTGACGTTCAGCTTGAGCTGAACGGATTTGATAATGCAGAAGCCCTCCACCTGACCGGAGGCGCTGTTTATAACGTTTGAAAGAAGTCTCATCCTTCCCATGGTTCACCTCAAAAAGCTTTTTGCGGGTAATGCTTCGCCGTGCACGGCAAAGACTCTTATTTTTCATCGTATCTTGTGCAGGAGAGCACAAGTGTATCATCGCCCTCGAGCTTGAAAACGAAGTCAAGCTCCACGCGCGCATCGTCCGCGCAAACGGCCTTAACGAGAACCTCGCGGTTGCCGTTCTCGTTAAGCTTAACGGAGGCTATCTCGGCGGAGGTTACAACGGGCGAATTGGTTTTAACAAAGTAGGTTCCGTTCGCATAATAGAAATCCTGAGCCCCGGAATTCTTCTGCGTGTGGAGCAGGTTTGCGATTCCGAAATACATTTTAAGGCGCTCGGCGGAATCAGTGCCGGAAACCTTTGCGTAGCCGTCCGATTCGGGCTTGAGCTCGTCATTGTAAAGGTAATAGATGAACTGCTCTATCTCCCTAACGGTGAGCGCGTATTCGCTGTTGTAGACCTTGCCGCTTTCGATGAAGGCTTCGCTTATCGCAAGTATATTCGCCCGCTGCGCTTCACTCAGCTCGGAGCCGCCGTCGGGCTTGGGAGTGTTGCCGCCGCCGTCCTTATTGCAGGCGGAGAAAAGGGTGAATGAGAACAGCGCGGATGCGCAAACAAGAAGGGCGGCTATGCGCCGAAGGTTCGCTTTCATGGACGTAATTCGCTTTCTTAAAGTATTGCTCTTTCGGCTCCGCATCGGCGCAAACCAAACGCTTCAAGCAATGCCGTTATCATAATATTCTATCATAGCGCATGGGCTAAAGCAAGAGCAAATCGGCAGCGTTTCAGGATTTTAAAAAAATAGCGCGAATGTTCGCAACACAAAAAGGCACCGTTTCTGAATTCCTGCTGCAAGTAAAAAACGGACTATAAAGATATAGTCCGCAAAGAATTCTGACTTATTCCCACATAGCTTGCTTAGCTATGACCGCATACGAAGCAACAGTTATTTGAACTGTCCCAAGTGTCACTATGTTTTTGTAAAACATAGAAGCCGCAAAGAGTACATATACATTTGTGGTAGGTTGCATTGTAATCAACGTATGCATAGGAATGCGGATGAGGATAAAGCGAAAAACCGGCGTTCATGGCCAAATGGATGGGGGAATAAAAAAATTTAATAGTAGTACTGCCATTATCTAACCCACCGCTAAGCACTCAGTAAAAGGTATTGTCGTTTATACAAGCACCGCCACTATCTCCGGATAAAGCCCTTCCGGAGGTCGTGTTAACGATATTCAAACCATTCACAGTGCAGTATATATTATTACCCATATCATAATCAACAGCAACGTTTGATTTTACAACTTGCCCTTTTCCATTTAAATAGTTGCTGCCTTTAACCGTTACGGTCTGACCGTTATGATTAGTAGCCGTATAAGCCTTATACATCGGGATATTACGCACATTATAGGTAGGGGAAAACAAATTGTTATTGATCTTGACAATGGAATAGTCACCAATGCCGCCGTTTTGAAAAACATTCTTTACAATAGTGCCGACGGTTCTTCCGCCAAGATCATACCGAATCGGATCTCCGTTATTCAAACCGTGACCGCAGGTGATAAACGCATTGTAGCCATTGTACTTTCCGCACACACCGAGAGAGAAACGGTTAGAGTAGGTGGAATCATAAAGTTTGATCCCGCCGCACAAGCTTGTAGTTGATTTGGTTTATTCGCGCTCGATATCATCGAATTCATAGGGCAAGCGGGCACTCTCATGAACTTCACCGGGAAGTAAAATCGGTTTGCCGTACATACAATCCAGCGTTATAAAATCAAGATGCTCTATGCCGGAGGTCTCAAGATACGCCTTTGCCGCCTCATAATCCTCATGGAATACGTCTATAGCAGCCTTGTGATTTATTTCGTCAGTACCGTAGGTCAATACTTCATAGCCTGCGGCGCTGAGCAGGCAAGCAGTGTTTTGCGCAAGCGAGAGAAGCTCATTCAGGTTTAGCTCGGCTTCAAGGAATATAACGCAATCCTTATACTCGCCGAGAGTTTTCTCAAGCTTCGAACGCATGGAGATATCGGTAAGATATACATACAGAGTATCCTTGTCCGGTTCAAAATAGGCACCGCCATAAAAGTCGGGATATATAGGGCAGGTATAACTGGCGTGATGACCTTCCACGGTTTTATAGCCGCGCATCTTAAGCGGACCGTTTTCAAGCAAAAGCATCGCCTTGGTAGAGCGCTCCCAACTAAAGAGCACGGGATCCGCATTTTCATCGGGCAGACACTCGCTTGGCGCAGCATCAACAGCATCATCAGCGGCTTCGGACGCGGATACAGCGGCAGGGGCAGCCGGCTCGGGGGAATTTTGCTCCGCAGAACCGACCGCAGCAATGGCGACCGTAAAGCAAAGACAGATAACGAGCGCGGCGGCGATAAACATCCGCAGGAGCTTTAGGGAAGCTTGTTTCATAGTTGGCTCCTCCAATCATAAATAAAAATCATTTTGAGTGCAGCATACCCAAATGAGCATACCTTAATCAGAAGTAGTATACTATACTTTCGCGAAGTTATCAATACCATACGCAGTGCGAAATAATATACAACAATGATTGGTACATTTCAGGATTTTATTGCGTTTTTTATGAAGGTGCCTGCTATTGCCGTAAATGCGTGAAAAAAGCGGGAACTTATGGAAAAGATATGTGTTGCCTGTGACATTTTTTTGAAGAGCGAATAATTCTTCATATTTAGTTTTTTCGCCTGCGGTATTGCGGGGCGGCCGGGTGCAAAAACTGTTGAAAACGCCATGGCGGAATGGTATAATCAGCATGGGAGAGGATGCGGGCTTTTCCGAGCCCGAGCTCCCGCGCCGCATCCCTCGGGATGCGAACAAATGTATGGATCGTTTTATCGATATGAAAGGAGCAGAAATGGCCGAAATGCACAGGACTGTTGAAAAACGGATCAAAAGCGCGATGCCGCTTTGGATAACCGCGGCGCTCGTGATAATCTGCGGGCTTATCTTCCCGCTCTATCGAATTTGGGGCATACTCGTATCGGCAGCCGTCTGCCTCATCGGGTATCTTATCGCAAAAGGAATTTTCAAGGATAAGGTCGTTCAGATTGAGATCGCGCCCGAGTATAAAACCGGCGTTCCCGAGCTCGACAAGTCGCTCTCGGAGGCGGATGCGCATATCGTTGCCCTTCGCAAGCTCAACGAGCGAATCCCCGATGAAAACGTGACCGCCGCTATCGACAGAATGGTCAAGGCGGGCGACGGCATCCTTGCGGAGCTCTCCAAGAACCCCACCAAGGCGCGCAGCATGAGAAGGTTTTTGACCTATTATCTGCCCACGTCCGTTAAGCTCATGGAGGGCTACGCCATGCAGCAGGATGCGGGCTATCGGGGCGAAAACCTCAAGGAGATCAAGGAGCGCATCGAAACCAATGCCGAAACCATCGCAAGAAGCTTTGAAACGAGCCTTGACTCGCTCTACGCGGGCGAAGCCATCGACATAAGCTCCGATATCGCCGTGCTCGATTCGATGGTGAACGGCAAATCCATCAATAATCAGTAATCCGAATCAAACAATTATTTACAATGTGAAAGGATAACTCGAAATGGAAGAAAAGACCACAAACATCCCCGTTCTTACCCTTGATCCCACCCCCGTTGAGGAGGAGCAGGCTCAGCCTGCAGAGCCCGTTAAGTCGGTCGAGGAGCTTATCGTTGCAAACTCTCAGCTTTCCCCCGAGGAGATCGCGGTAGTCGATAACTTCGCAAAGCAGATCGACATAACCAATGCCTCGCAGATAATGATGTACGGCTCTCAAAGCCAGCAGAAGCTCTCCCAGTTCTCCGAAAGTGCCTTGAGCGCCGTTCGCACCAAGGATCTTGGCGAAACCGGCGTTATGATAGCCGATCTTATCGGCGAACTCAAGGGCTTCAGCTCCGAGGAGGATAAAAAGGGTCTGCTCGGCATCTTCAAAAAGAAGGCTGCCCAGATCGAGGCGCTCAAGCTTCGCTACGACAAGGCCGAGGTAAACGTTGAGCGCATCGCCGCCAAGCTCGACGAGCATCAGGTTGTGCTTCTCAAGGATATTGCGATGCTCGACGATATGTATCAGCGCAACCTTGACTATTTCAAGGAGCTTTCCATGTATATCCTCGCGGGCAAGAAAAAGCTTGAGAACGAGCGCGCCACCACGCTGCCCGAGCTGCTCAAGAAGGCCGAGGAGACCAAGCTTCCCGAGGATGCGCAGAAGGCGCGCGATTTCGCGGATATGTGCACCCGCTTCGAAAAGAAGATCTACGACCTGGAGCTGACGAGAAACATCAGCCTTCAGATGGCGCCCCAGATCCGCCTCATTCAGAACAACGACACCATGATGGCGGAGAAGATCCAAACCTCCATCATGAACACCATCCCCCTTTGGAAGAGCCAGATGGTGCTCTCCCTCGGACTTGCCCATGCACAGGAGGCTATTGCGGCGCAGCATGCCGTTACCGATATGACGAACGAACTTCTTAAAAAGAACGCGGAAGCGCTCCACACCGCCACCGTTGCCGCCGCCAAGGAGAGCGAGAGGGGCATTGTGGATATCGAGACTCTGACCGAGACCAACCAGAAGCTCATCACCACCATGGATGAGGTGCTTCAGATTCAGCAGGAGGGTCACACCAAGCGCATCGCCGCCGAAGCCGAGCTCTCCAGGATCGAGGACGAGCTCAAGAGGAAGCTCGTGGAGGTTTCCGGCATCCGCCCGCAGCAGTGAACCGAAACGGCGCATAAACCGTTATATTGACGAAGAAAGTTTCAATAAACCGTCCGTGCCCCGAAAAGGGGCATGGACGAAACGAAAAAAGCTCCAAACTCGGATAAAAGGAGGGTAAAGGAATGAAGAAGTTGTCCGAATCAAGAACGCTCGCGCTCACCGTGCTCGTTATACTTGCGCTGCTTGCCGTGCCGCTTTTCGGCGGACTCGGCCTTAAAACCGCGCAGAGCAGAGCGGCGAAGGCGTTTGCCGCAATCGCATGCAATACGGATCAGCACGGCAACGATCTTTTTTCCGATGCCGACAGGCTGATCGCCGCGGCAAGCTCCCTGCTTGAGGTTGGCAAGGCCTCCGCGAGCGAAGAGCACGTGAAAAAGCTCGAAGCAGCGATAAAGGCCTGCAAATCAGAGAAAAATGCCGTTGCCAAATATGATAAAAGCGATGCGCTGTGCAATGTAGCGAAGAGCTTTTTCAACAGCATCGGCTCCGGTGAAGCGGACGGCGCACAGATGTACTATACCGAGGTCGATTCGCTGCAATCACAGATTCGCAGAGCCTATCGCGCCGAATACACCGATTATCTGAACACCTGCGCCGAGCTGACCGCCTCATGGCCGGCAAGCTCCATAGCAAAGCTTTGGAATATCGGGGGGTGAGAACATGAGATCGCATCTCAAGCTCATCGCCTTCATCGCCGCGATAATCTTCGCGCTTTCTCTTACGGCGATACCCGTAAGCGCGGTGGTTTCGCCGAACGGCAACTATACCGCCGATGAAGCGGGCGTTTTGAGCGAAAAAACGAAGAACCGCATCACCGAAAGAAACTATAACCTTGAAGCGAATTGCAGCGGTGCGCAGATCTGCGTTGTAACCATTCGCTCCTCGGGGCGCGAGAGCATTGAAAGCTACGCTTCCGCACTCTTTGAAAAATGGCAGATCGGCAGAAGCGGCGAGGACAATGGCGTTCTGCTGCTTATGGCGATAGAGGATAAGGATTATTACATCCTCACGGGCACGGGGCTGACCACCGCCTTCACCACCAAGACCGTTTCGGATATAATCAGAAACAGCCTCGAACCCTTCTTCAATGACGGCGATTACGACGGCGCGGCTAAGGCAACCTTCAGCAAGCTGAACGAGGTGGTGTGCCGCTTCTACGGCGCAGATCCCTCGGGCTATGCGGGCGGAAACGGCTTCACCGGCGGCGGCTCCGGCAGGCACGGCAAGGGCTCGGGCTTCGGCTCCTGCTCCGGTTGGAAGGATGACGGCTTCGGCATATCCTGCAATTCCTGCGGCGGTGCGCTGTTTCTCGGCTGCGTAAGCTGCATCGGCTACGAGCTGTTCTCTTCAATGGGGGATTAAGCGATGAAAACAAGAATTAAACTGATAGCTCTGATAACGGCGATAATTATTGCGCTGGCGTTTCCCATGGCGAGCGCGCTTGCTGTGGTCTCGCCGGACGGCAGCTATTGCGTAGATAAGGTCGGCGTTATCTCAAGTGAAACCAAAACCTATATCTACGAGCGTAATAAAAACCTTGAGCAGAACTGCCGCGGCGCACAGATGTGCGTTGTGGTGCTCGATACGATCGACGGCGCAAATATTGAGAACTACGCCTACGACGTTTTCACCTCTTGGAGGATCGGCAGAAGCGGCGAGGATAACGGCGTTCTTATCCTCATTCTGACGGGCGACGACAACTATTGGATCATGCCCGGCACGGGGCTTGAAAAGGAGGTTCTCACGGGCGCAATGCTCTCAAGCACCATCAACGCCTACTGCGAGCCGAGCTTTGCCGCGAAGGACTACGACACTGCGGTTAGAAAAACCTTTGAGCGCATAAATGAGGAGATCTGCTCCTACTATCGCGCCAATCCCGAGGGCGCTGCCGATATGAGCCAGGTTCAAAACGAGGGCTTCGTTGGCGGCGGCTCCGGCAGCGGCGCATCAAGCTACAATAACTCGAACTACACCCCTGTGGCTTCGAGCTGCAATTCATCCGATTTCTCGGTATTTTCGCGCCCGTCCTGCACCTCCTGCCATGCGCTTCGCGGCTGCGCCTCCTGCGCACTCGCATGCGGAAGCTGCGGTGCCTGCGGAAGCTGCGGCGGCTTCGGCGGACTCATACTTGCGTTCGTTGTTATCTATGTTATTTTGCAGGTTCTAAAATACATAGGCAGGGGCAGCGTAAGCCGCGTAAACCGCGCGGCCGGCACCTACTATCAAAGACCGCATACCTACAAAACGCATTACTCGGGAAGACCGCACTATACCTCCTATCGCCCGCCGTTTGGGGGAATGGGCTTCTCAAATAGGCGCACGAGCGGAACATCTTCCTCTGGTGCCTCGGGCTCTCGCCCGGGAACGGGCAGCGGAAGAACCTCCGGCTTCTCCGGCTTTACGGGCGGCGGCGGCAGCTCGCGCGGCGGCGGTGCGGGTCGCAGCACCTCGGGCACGAGGAGCGGTTCAACCACGCGCAGCTTCGGCGGCTTCAAGGGCTTCTCCGGCGGCAGCTCGTTTAAGGGCGGCGGAGGCGGCACCCGTGGCGGCGGCGCGGGAAGAACGAAGCATTGATATCTTTTGGAGTGGGCTTCGGCTCGCTCCTTTTTTGAAAAAAAGCGGAGCTTTGGATCATGGAAGGAGTAATATGCGAATGAAAAAAACAGTTTTTGCGGCGCTCTGCCTGCTTATGCTTGCAAGCCTTGCTTTATCAGGCTGCGTGGGAGATAAAGTTCCAAACGAACCCGTGCCGATAATAACCGATCAGCCTCAAGCCTCGGAGGAGCTTCCCGATATCAAAACGGTGCAGGTCGTTTGGCGCGGCTACAGGTGCATCGTTCCCGAAGGCTTTATTACTTTGCTTGAAAGCTCCGCGGCGTATCAAACCCGCCCAAGATCCGAGCAGGAAAGCGAAGGGCTGGATATACTGAGCTATTACATTCCGGGTCAAAGAGGCGAGGATACCATACCCGATCGGGACGAGCTTTCGTCATATTCAAAGAAAGAGGTTTCGGAGGATTTTTCCTGCTATAATGCTTATATCGAGGATGAAAAATACTACGACTGCTTTGCGGAGCTGTATAACGAGGGCGGCAGGCGGCTGGTGCTGTGGGGCATGGCTTCAACGGAAAACGGCGTGCGTATCTTTGAAAGGATAGCGGCGCTTGCGGCGGGGAGCGATATTATTGCGGAGCCATCGGAGATAACCGATCTTGAGGTCACGCGGCTGGAACTGCCGGGGGCATTTATCTACGGCGTGGAGGGCATAGCCTATATGCAGACGGATGATGCCGACATAAGCCTCGATCCCGACGATTATGAGCTTGTGGGAAGCTCTAAGGACGGGATAACCGTTTATAAGCATAAAACGGATAGGAATATTGTGCTGATAGACGATCCGATGCTCGGTAAGCCGATAGCGGCTGAGCGCACCGACTTCCAGTATTGAATCCCGCATCGCTTTGCGGAGCTCAGACTGCGTGCCCGTCAAGCGGAAAACGCTCCTTTTTTGCTCCGTTATCATGCCCAGAGTATTTCCTTTCCGCTCGTTTTGTGGTATGATATAGCGGAAGAAAAGAAACGGAGTTACGGAGCGGTGAATATGGAAAACAATTCTAAAATAAACCCTATAGAAAAAGATAGTATCCTTGCGGAAAACGCGGCTGCGCTCATCGGAAGGAAAGGGGAGAGGGCGTTTGAAAAGGCCGCCGAGGTGCTTCATAAAAAGCATAAGGAATTGAATAAAACCTTCTCGCTCTCCTTTTTGCTTACGCTTGCCTGCGTGATCCTTGCCGCGCTTGCCCTTCGGCAGTTCATCGCCGAGCCCACGCGCGTGAAGGGCGGCTCCATGCAGTACACGCTTTTGCATAAAGAGGGTCTGCTGGTCGAAAAGGTAAGCTATTGGTTCGGCGCGCCCGAGCGTGGGGATATCGTTATCGTTAAGTATCCGAACAGCGCCGATCGCTATGTCAAGCGCATTATCGCGCTCCCGGGCGAAACGATCGAGATAAGGGAGGATCGCTTCGTTTATATCAACGGCGAAAGGCTCGATGAGAGCGCCTACGCGGGCGACTGGTACGGAAAAATCGATCTGCCGATGGAAACAAAGGGCAGCAAAAACGGCAAATACACCGTGCCCGAGGGGCATTACTTCGTGATGGGCGATAACCGCAACGATTCGACCGACAGCCGCCATAAATTGGTCGGCGCAATTCCGGAGGATAAGGTGCTCGGCAGGGTACGCGCCGTGATTTGGCCGCTTAATAAGATTAGAAGCGCTGATTGACGGCAAGCGCAATTCGCTTGAAGCAGAAAGCATTATAACGCGCCGAATCAAAACGGCGCGTTTTTATGTGTTCCATTTTTCTTTGGTTTGTGGTATAATGCAGTTTGAGGTTTTATCGGCATCGGAGGAAATATGCTCGAGGTATTCGGCATTGGCGACCGTGTGCAGATGCGCAAAAAGCATGCCTGCGGCGCAAATGAATGGGAAATAACGCGCAACGGCGCGGATATCCGCATAAAATGCGTGAACTGCGGCCGCAGCGTTATGCTCGACAGGCTGGATTTCATGCGCGCGGCAAAGAAACGTACCCTTATCGCAAGTGAAGCTGAAAAGGTCGAGCTGCAATCGAGCAATAGCGCCGAAACCGCCTTAGAATAAGCTTAAAATTTAACGGTGAAACATGGAAAACAACGAAATGATAAAAGAAAATTACGGCAAAGCTTACGATGACGGAAGGAAAGCGGGCGGTCTGCCCGTTATCGACAGAAAAACCGATGGCGCCTTCGCTAAAGCCGCCGAAACGCTGCATAAAAAGCATACGGAAATAAATCGAACCTTCACTCTGCCTTTCTTTTTGATGCTCGCCTGCGTGGTCGTGGCGGCGTTTGCGCTCAGGCAGTTTATCGCCGAGCCCACGATGGTGGACGGCCCCTCGATGGAGACCACACTTATGGACGGCGAGCGCGTGCTCGTTGAAAAGGTCAGCTATTGGCTGCATGAGCCGAGGCGCGGCGATATCGTTATCGTCAAATATCCCGACAGGTGGGAGCGCTTCGTTAAGCGCATTATCGCCCTCCCCGGCGAGACCATCGAGATAAAGTTGGACGGCTTCGTTTATATAAACGATGAAAGGCTCGATGAAAGTGCATACGCGGGCGATTGGTACGGCAGAATCAGAAAGACGGTTGAGACCGTTGGCAGCGTGGACGGCCGCTACACCGTGCCCGAGGGGCATTACTTCGTTGTTGGCGACAACCGCAACGTTTCGCACGACAGCCGCGATGACGACGTCGGCCCCATCCCCGCCGTGGACGTGCTCGGCAGGGTAAGAGCGGTGGTCTGGCCCATAAATAAGCTTAGGAGCGTGAGCAAATGAATAATCAAGCCTCGGCTATGAGGCCGCGAAGCGGTCAAAAAAGAAATTTCGGCTATAAGCTGCTCGATTGGCTCACGATCGCCGTGATAAGCCTCGGTCTTGCGGCGTTTCTGCTGTTCGTGGTGTTCAGTCCCGTCAAGATAGAGGACACGGGCGTGGGCGGCTTCGATAACGGGGACTTAATCTTTGCGGACAGGTTTTCAAAATACATCGTCGGCTTCGATCGCGGAGATGCGCTCGTTCTTAAAAAGATCACCGTCGGCGGCGATGCGAGCGGCAGAAGGCTCGTTCGCGCGATCGCCTTTGCGGGCGAGAAGGTAACGGTTTCGGAAGGCAAGGTCTACGTAGACGGCGCACTGCTCGATGAAAGCGCATATACCTACGAAATGTACGAGGGCATAAACGAGGAGTTCATAGTGCCCACCGGCAGCGTTTTCGTGCTTCCGGACGACCGAATGATGGTATCCGAGGATATTATTAAGGAGCTCATCGTGGAGCTTCCGCATATACTCGGCGAGGTGCGCTTTATCGCGTATCCGTTCGACAGGGTACAGGCCTTCAAATGATGAGGCCGCGCCGATCGCGCCTTAAAACAACAATTTTGCCAAAGGAAGAAAAATATGGGTATTCTATCGGTTCTGTATATGCTGGCCTTCGCCGCCTGCGGCATCCTTATCGCAAGGGAGGTTTTTTCGCGCGATGACACGGTGAAAAGGCTGACCTTTGGGCTTGCCGTCGGGCTTTTGATGCTTATTTGGCTGCCCACGCTGTTTGCGTTCATCATCAGCTTCAATCTCGCGGCGCAGCTTCTTGCGCTCGCTGCGGCGATAGCCATAGCGGGCTTCTTCACGCTTAAATCGCTCAAACGCGCGAAAAACGGCGCTTTTGTCTATAAGCGCACGGAAAAAGAAAAGCTCTTGCCGATGCTGCTTACGGTGGTGCCGATAACGCTCATCCTTTTCATTCTTCATTTGAACCACACGATCGTTTCCGCTTCAAACGGCTCTCTGCACGTGGGTCAATGCACCTACGGCGATCTGTGCATGCATCTTGGCTTCATCTCGTCCATAAGCGTTCAGCAGACCTTCCCGCCCGAGTACTCGCTTCTTCCCGGAACGCCGCTCGGCTATCCCTTCCTTTGCGACAGCGTAAGCTCAACCTTCTACTCCCTCGGCGCTTCGCTGCGGCTCTCGGCTTTGCTTCCCGCGCTGTATGCCTGCCTTGTGGTAACGCTTGGCGTATACTGCCTTTTCGACACGTGGTTCAAGCGCAATAAGACCTCGGTGATAGCAACCTATATGTTCTTCATCGGCGGCGGTCTCGGCTTTGCCTACATTTTAAACAACAAGCTGCTGCTTGCGGGCGAAGGAGTGGACAGGCTCAAGGACATGATGCAGGGCTTCTATCAGGCTCCCACGAACATTCCCGCTCAGGGACTGCGCTGGGTGAACGCCATCGCCGATATGCTCGTGCCTCAGCGGGCAACTCTCTTCGGCTGGGCGCTGCTGTTTCCTGCGCTGACGATGCTCTACCGCGCCGCCATCGAGAAGGAAAACAGGCTCTTTATCCCGCTCGGGATCTTCGCGGGCGCGATGCCGCTCGTGCATACGCATTCCTTCGTTGCGCTCGGCATCATCTCGGCGTATCTGTTCGTAACCGCCTGCTTCGAGCGCATAGTCGAGCGCAGGCCGGGCGAAAACAGCCGCTTGCTCGTTAAAATGATGGGCGTTTTCCTCGCCATGCTGATACTCGGCGCGCTTCGGATGCTCAAGCTTGCGGAGAACCCCGCGGGCGTTGCGGCAACGATAACCACCGCCGCCGTGATCGCGATCGGCTGCATAGCGCTTATCATTCTCGCGGTGGAGCTTATCAAGGCAAATAAAAATAAAAAGCCCGCATCGCTTATCGCTCCGCTGATGGCTATGACCGTTGCCGTGAGCGCGATTTCCGCATTTGCTGCGAATAAGAAGTCCGTGCTGTTCGTTCTTGCGCCCCTTGCGGCGCTTGCCGCAACCTTCGCTCTTGCTTGGATGCAGAAGCCGCAAAGCGATGCAGTGCCGGATGAGCATACTTTGAAGAGCGGCCACAGCCATATTCTGTATTTCATCCTCTTCGGCGTTATCGCCGTTGCGCTCGCTTCTCCGCAGCTCTTCGGCTTCACCTTCAAGCAGTCGGCGGACAGCGCATCCTTCCTGCGCTGGAATTTCAATTGGGACAATGAGAGCGATTCTTGGCTTTGGTTCTACATCAAAAACCTCGGACTCATCTTCATCCTGATGCCGATCGCGTTCATCCTTATCAAAAAGGAGCATCGCCGCTTCTACGCGGGCTCGCTCGCTATCTGGGCGATCTGCGAGATGCTGCTTTTCCAGCCGAACCCGTACGACAACAACAAGCTGCTGTTTATATGGTTCGCGCTCACCTGCGGCATCGTTTCGGAGCTTATCGCATCAAGGCTTGCCGAAAAAGCCTATAAGGAGGGCGCAGCGCCCGATGCTTCGGGCAGAAGGATCGTGGACACGCAGCGTACCGCCGCAAGGTATCTGCTCTGCGCCTTCGTGCTGACGGCGATCATGCTTTCGGGCGTTATGACGCTCGCAAGGGAATACGTTTCGGGCGACCATTACGACATAAGCGCCGATGAAAACGGCAAAAAGCGCCTTGCGCTCGTTGAATCGGGCTATGAGGCGGTGCCGGCAGAGCTTGTTTCCGTGACGGAATGGATCAAGGAAAACACCGAGAAGGATGCCGTGTTCCTAACGCACAACAACCACAACAACGCTGTTGCGATGCTGACCGGCCGCAATATCTTCTGCGGCTCGGGAACCTTCCTGCATTGGCACGGCGTGGACTACGGCTCGAGGCAGAAGCTGATCTCCGGAATGTACTCCGACCCCGCGAATAATCTTCTCAGATATGCCGAGGAATACGGCATAGACTACGTGCTCGTGAGCCAATATGAGCGCGGGAACTACACCGTGGATATGAAATGGCTCAACGCCAATCTTCAGAAGGTGTATTCGAGTGGGAACGTAATGCTGTTCAAAATCGGGCGCTGAGCTTGATATTATTTTGAATTCGTGATAAACTAAATTAATACGGTTTTAAAGCCGCATTTGAAAGGTAGAGCTTTATGAGCGAAACTAATACCTATGCAAAAAAGAAAAAGGCACAGCTCGAGGAGAATCAAAGCCCCGTTGGCGTTGCAAGGCGCTCGCTTTGGTACATCATTCGGTTGCTTCTCGTTATAACTCTCGTGGTTGCGCTTTGCTATTTTGCGCTTGTGCAGGCGATGTATATGAGCAATATCTATATCATCGTTACCGAGGGCCTTGAGCGCCGCGCCGACTGCATACTCGGAAACAGGTCGTCCGCAGAGCTGACCGAGTATTTCACAAAGGACTGGATAATCCGCGATGAAGCCATAGATGGCGGCAAATATGATGCCTTCCGAGTTGATTCCAACGACTACCGCCTAACCATCGAAAAGATGAGCGTTTCCCCCTGGTCGAAGGAGGCCTCGATCCGCGTGCTCGAGCAGGTGGTGAATATCCAGGCCACGCCGTACAACGATTCCAATAAGGACCCCCTGCCCAAGTGGGAGGATTCCAGAATGGATATCCGCCTTGAAAAGATCGACGGTCGCTGGTACATTTCGGTTATCTCGCTGCTTCAGGCGAACCCCGAGATAGAGCCGGGCGCAACGCCGGACTATTCGCAGCTTGAAACGGATATTCCGCATTATTGATGATGAGCGGCTTTAAAGCGTAGTAAGCCGCATATAAGAGGCATTGTATGAAATATCATATTGTTGCAGATTCAAGCTGCGATTTATTCACCCTACCGGAGTGCCCGCCGGATGCCGATTTTTCGACCGTGCCGTTTTCAATAACCATTGGTGAGAAAACTTTTATTGACGATGAAACAATGTCGGTGTCCATGCTGCTTGATGCAAACGAGCAGCGCGGCGTGTCTGCACATACGGCTTGTCCCTCGGCCCATGATTGGGTGGAGCGGTTCTCCGTGCCCGGTCCCGTGATCGCATTCACGATATCGAGCGAGCTTTCGGGCAGCTATAACAGCGCCTGCGCTGCGAAGCAGATGATACTTGAAAAGGAACCCGAAAAGCAGATTGCCATTATAGACACAAAGGCGACGGGACCTGAAACCGTTTTGCTGATGCGCAAGGTTTGCAGTTTTATACGCGAGGGGATTTCGGTAAAGAGCATCGAAAAAAAGCTCGTTGAAGCGGCGGAAAAAACGCATATCCTGTTTGCGCTTGCCTCCTATTGCAATCTTGTTCGTGCAGGCCGAGTGAGCCGATTTGTCGGGTTGATAGCAAGCGGCTTGCATCTTTGGGGCATAGGCATGGGCAGCGATGAAGGCAAAATCGAAATGTGCTGCAAAACACGCGGCAGTCAGAGAATGATCCGCTCCATGGCCGAAGAAATAAAACGGATAGGCCTGAGCGGCAAGGAAGTCGTGATCTCCCATTGCCAAAATCTTGAAGCCGCGATCGGATTGAAGGAAAAGCTTTGTGAGATGGTGCATGACCTCAAGGTGGATATCATTCCGACACGGGGACTCGACAGCTTCTACGCCGAAAGAAACGGCTTGATCGTCGGCTTTTGACGGCTGCTGTAAACGGAATACAAGGAACAATATAAGTAAAAAGCAGAGCCCGCGGGTTCTGCTTTTAAGTTTGCGTTTATTAAAGGATTGCCGCGCATCGGGCGGTCTCAGATCTCGCGTTTATAAAAATACGGGCCGCAGAGATCGCCTTCGTGCGTTTTGATATAGGTCCAGCTCTCATCGGCCGAGAGCACGTAACATTCGCTAAGTTCGTCAAGCTCCGCAGCTGAAGGGGAATCATAACTCGGCTCGTGCTCCCCGTTTTCGGGGAAGGGCTTGTAATAGCGGGCGCCGCTTTTATCGGCTCTGTCGAACGCTTCCTGCGCCGCATCACCTACAAGGTACGAGCCTTTGGGCTTGAGCTCCCAGGAAAAAACGTGCCAAATAAAGTCGCCGTACGATACGACATATTTTTCGATATCCTTTTTCGATATTTCGGAAGCAAAAAGCTTCAGCCAACGCTTCTCAAAATCGCTCAGCTTTCTGCGCATATAATTCTCCTTGATATTAAAAGCAACCTGCCGCGCCTCAAAGCGTTATTATCTTAGCGCGCAGCTTGCCGCCGTCTATTTCAAGCACGGCGCAGGCGGGCTTTGCTCCCGCGCGGGGTCTTGCGGGGCTGCCCGGGTTCAGCACTATTATCCCGTCGCGCTGAACGAGCTGCGGGATATGCGTATGCCCATAGATGAGCGCGCCGCAGCCAAGCTCTATCGCACGCTGCCTTGCGGCGTAGGTGGTGTACATATCGATCTCGTGCCTATGCCCGTGAACCAGCAAAAGCCTTGCGCCCTCGATCTCGAGCACGCGCTCCACCGGCTGATCCTTTTCAGAGAAGGAGAGCGTGTCGCAATTGCCGCGCACGGCATGAACGGGCTTGCCCGTTTCCTTTGCAATGCGCTCCGCATCGGAAACAACGTCCCCAAGGTGCAGATATCCGTCCACCTCGCCGATGGCACGCAGCGCGGCATCGATGGCGGGGGAAACGCCGTGTGTATCGCTTATAACACCGAATCTGAGCATTTTACTTCGTATTCAGCGCGGCAAGCAGCATCATAAGCGCGTTGCTCCTGTGGCTGACCGCGTTCTTCTTTTCGGAATCTATCTCGGCAAAGCTCTGCTCGAAGGGCGGATAATAGAATAAGGAATCGTAGCCGAAGCCGTTTTCACCGCGCTCCTCGAAAAGAATGCTGCCATGCACCCTTCCGACCGCCTCGGCAATGCTCTTATTGCCTTGAGCGAGCACCATGGCGCAGGCAAAATATGCGCCGCGCTCATCCGAGGGAACGCCGCTGAGCTCCTCGAGCAGCTTTTTGCGGTTCATGGCATCGTCGTGCCCTTCGCCAGCGTATCTTGCGGAGTATACGCCCGGAGCACCGCCGAGCGCATCCACGCACAGCCCGGAATCATCGGCAAGCACCGCATCGCCGGGAAGCAGCGCAGCCGCTTCAAGCGCCTTCTTGCGGGCGTTTCCGAGGAAGCTGTCCGCGTCCTCAACGGTGTCCAACTCTACGCCCGCTTCGCGCAAGGAGAGGATCTCGCTGAATCGTTCGCCGAGTATCTGCCTGATCTCGTCGATCTTGTTTTTGTTGTTGGATGCAATAATAAGTCTCATTCTTTATCTCCTAAACGCTCAAAAAACGAGCGATGTAATTTGTGGATGGCTGTTAAAGCTCGCCGCGGATCGCCGCATCGAGATACCCGTCCAGACCGTCGCGCAGGCTCGAGGTGACGGAGTCGAGCATAAGCACGTCCATAGCCCGCGCAAGCAGCGCCGCGCCGTAGAGGATAACGTCGTGTCTGACGGCCAGAATGCCGATGGCGGCTCGCCCGCTGCCGAGTCGGTCGAGCGCGAAGATCAGCGCCTCGAGCCGATCCCTTGTAAGCACTGCGCCTTCGCCGACCTTCTTGCTTGCGGCATTGGGATCGACCGAGAGCGCGCAAAGGGTGGTGATGGTGCCGCCAACGCCCGTGCACGGGGCGAAGCAGGCGTACTTGATTTTGTCAAGATGGGGCTCGAGAAGCCCGTCGAGATAACCCGCAAGCGCGGTGCGCTGAACGGAATAATTGCCCGCATCCGTTTCGTTTTTAACGAGCTCGAGCGCAATATCCTTTCCGCGAACGCAGCCCACGGGAAAGCTCTTTTTAAAGCTGTCCGAAACAAGCTGCATCGAAGCGCCGCCGATATCCATAAGCCCGCCCTTTCCGCTGCAAGCGCCGAGATGCGCATAAAGCGCCTCCCTTTCGCCGCTCAAAACGTCTATATCGATGCCCGTATAAAGCTTGGTCAGCTCCAAAAACTCGTCCCTGTTTTCGGCATCGCGAACGGCGCTGGTGGCGTACGCAAGCGGAATAAGCCCGCGCTTCTTCGCTTCGCGCACATAGGAAGCGATGGCGGATAAGCTGAGCTTTGCCCGCGCGGTATCGAGCTTGCCTGTATGCGCAAGATTCGTTCCAAGGCGGGTCGTAGCGCTGTATTTCCTTTCATCGCCCTGAAAAAGTGCGCGGATAGAATTGGAGCCTATATCGATAACTGCGTATTTATTGCTCATTTAAACAGC
>Ga0256404_1004038_pt1 | contig 28514 bp, 32 predicted proteins | sample RumenRJG_01DNA_FD_185990 | JGI IMG/M metagenome (GOLD analysis project Ga0256404, IMG submission 185990) | Bovine rumen microbial communities from Lethbridge, Alberta, Canada - RJG_01 | ecosystem: Host-associated > Mammals > Digestive system > Stomach > Rumen | place: Canada: Alberta | collected...
TAAAGCTTCCCGGGTCTATGTTCGGCGAAGATGACAAGATCATCACCAAGGCAAATGGCGACTCTATGATAGAAGCCGGAATCGAGGACGGAGATGTATTGATCGTTTCCCGGCAGCATGAGGCAAAAGACGGGGAGATTATTCTTGCGCTTGTGGACGGCGCAACAACACTAAAAACTCTCATGCATCATGAAGACGGAAGACCATATCTTCACCCCGAAAATGAAGAATTCGATGATATCGAGATCTATGAAGGCATGTCATTCAGCATCCAGGGTGTTCTAACCTATGTTCTTAAAAACTACCGAGGATTCAGATCCGATGTTTTAATGCAAGGAGCAAAGAAATGAAAAGGACCAGAGATGAACTGTTTGATAAAGAAGCAAACATCTTTTTTAACAAATACTACGATCTGACCGGAAGAGAGTTTCCGGCATTTGATCATACAGAGTGGAGCAGTCTCGAGGAATGGCTCGTTGACATGAAACTTGCAGTCTACAGAGAGCAGGCGGTGCAGGAAATCGAAGGAAAAGATCATTACTGCAAGGCAATTGTTCTCGTTCCTGCGGCAGTCTGTTAAGGATGGGACAAAATATGACATACAATCGTGTTTGCCCATTATGCGGCACTGTCAACAAAGGGCTGGATCTGCAGGAAACGAAGGGCCTGTATGAATGTGAGAAATGCGGAAAGGTCATCCACACCAGGTATTCAGGTTTCAGACAGATCAGGCCGACCGCCATGATTCGTGACAAAGGAAAAAGGATATACGATGGTAAATAACAGTCGCGAAGAGCATTACAAACACTTACGGAAAGAATACAGGCATGGCTATGACAAGATGCCGATCTATGAACTGTATATCCCGGTGAACGTGTATAAGCAGCTGATAAATAATGGGATCGAATATTACGGAGATCTCCGCAGACTTCCGGAATGGAGACTCGCAAGGATCGTGAGAGGAGATCTTAGCTTTAAAAATCTCAGACAGCAAATGACGTTGTTTGAAAAAAAGAAAAAGCAGGCTCCGGTAATCACTCCTATAGAGACGCTCGACCTCGATGACTACACTGTAGCTGCTCTCAAGAAGTTCTCCGTGAACTCGGTGGAGGAACTGATCTCCATATCACAGAAAGAACTGACAGAGGAGTTCGCCGGAATCGGCCCGGTCCGTGTCAAAAGGATCAAGCAATGTCTGAGCGTACAGGGATTGTCACTGAGAAGCAGCCGGAAAAAGGAAGCATGATCCCTGAAGGAGGGTTTCTATGATCTATTCGATGGGCAGCAGGATAAATGTAATACTGAGTCCTGACAGAAACGGGATGATCGTTCCCTACATCATTGAGAAAGAAGGCAGATACTACAGAGTCGATGATGTAAAACAAATCCGGATCGCGTCCGGCAGGCAGGGTGCTTCCAAGGAAAAGTACCTGGTAAACATCAACGGACATGACAAGTTTATTTTCCATGAGGGCTATGGGTGGTACATCCTCAATGAGGACGAGGATGAGCGGACTTTTGCAAATCCTGCCTCAACGCCTTCAGAGGCAATAGCAATATGAAACCGGCATACGGTTTTGAGAGAGGGGGTGGATACGGAGAAATGATCCCGATTTATATTCCTTATGAAGAACAGGATGAACTGGGATCCGCAATTGTAGAGCGCAGAGAGTCCAAAGCAAACAAGAACAAGCCGTATGTTGATATCTTCACGCTGGCTGAATCATTCGGACTTAAGATCGATTACGAGAGCTTTGCGGAAGATGATCCGAACAAAGACGGATTTCTGGCAAACGGCGTTGATTCTTTGAAGATATGGAGAAACGGAGTCAAGGCAGACATCATATTTCCGGACGGTACGATCGTCATTGACAACTACCTTCTCGGCAGACATCAGGAGAGCAAGCTGCGGTTTACCGTGGCCCATGAGATTGCACATCACATCTGCAACATACACGGGCATGCGTCAAACTTTCATGCTGAGTTTGATGCGGAAAGAGATTATACCCCTGACGAACTGAAGAAGAGGTTTAACTACAAGGAAACGCAGGCCAATAATCTTGCCGGAATACTGCTGCTCCCTTCTCACAAACTGAAGAAAGTATATAAGCAGGTCACGGGAGGAAAGCTCCTGACCATGTACGGAGACCGCACGATCGATGCAGATACCAGGGAGAAGATTACAGCCATGGCGAAGATGATGCATGTCTCGCCGCTTACCATGCGGATACGACTGGAGAGACTGAAGCTCTTCAACAGGCTTCCGATCTACCAGTACATCGACAGCGGATGCTTCGATCTTGATAATTATTGTTTTTATATTGAGGAGTCGGATAATGAATTGCCGTTCTGAAAGAAAGAAATACAGCGACTGGGTCATTCCTGAAGACAAACAGGAAAAGCTGAAACGATCCGCAGAGGGGATCGAAAGTCTTGAATTGAGACCCATCAAATGCCCGAAGTGCAACCGGATACAGTTTTACGCTTACAGTGATTGTACCGGGCATACCAGATTCCTTTGCCACAGATGCAAGGATGAATACACTATCTCGTACAGGGATTTCCATACGAGAACCAGCAGGCCGCGACCTGCCAGATCGGATTATCTGATCGACCCGTAACCAGTCGGTACAACTGAATATCGCAATCATACTGAGTATGCGGAGTCGGCTATAGAAGTCGCAGCTACCTAGCACCGTATGAAGTGGAAGAAGACAGAACCAGTCTGTTTCTTCTGTTTCACCGGTGCTTTTTTGTTGCTCCGTTTTCCGCTTCATACGATCAAAGAAACTGCTCCTTTCTGCGGCTTCGCGGGAAGGAGTTTTTTATGTGGACCTGCTATCGAGGAGGATTCCCGTGAGAGATCTGATTACCAACCGAAAAAGAACAGTTTGTTAAGGAGAAAGAAATGGAAAGAGATTATATCGTACTGAAACTTGAAACAGAATATCCCGGTTATACCGGAAAAGAAAAATGGATGATCATAACAGATCTCAGTGAAGAACAGTTTGCCGGTCTGTATCCGGGGGACTATTGGATGTGGAAAGAGGCTGTAGTCGTCAGCAAAGAAATCGGAGTGGAGATTCTGCGCTACAGGGTCAATGAAAACAAGCACAGGCGCAGAATGCTCAGACAGGAGGAGCCTTTTGGAGAGGAAGCGCTAGACATCGAAGACGAAAAAGTAAGTGAGGAATTCTCCAATCTGTGGCTAAAAGACGCTTTGGACACCCTGCCTCCGGATCAGCGCAGAAGAATAAAAAGGCACTATGTGCTGGGCTTTTCGGAAAAAGCGATTGCAGAACACGAAGGCGTGAATCAGTCTACGGTTCACAGGAGCATCAAGAGAGGGATCCGGAACCTGCAGAAATACAGCGTGACACATAAGGAGGGACAGCAGGATGCGTGAATTGAGATTCGGTGATATATGTATCACAGATCTGTCCCGAAGTCTGAATACCCCGAAGACAGGCATTGTGCCGCTGATCTATCTGTCATCTGAAACCGGAGAGGACAGCGTGCAGACGTACCGCTTCTGCAAGGTCGGTAAAAAGCCGGATGGATTATCTATAAGACCGTTTGTGGTGATCGATCACAATCCGCATCTGCGAAACGGATCTGCTGCCTATCCGACACAGACGGTCCTGGTCACAGACACATCTGCGATCCTGTCTGTTCCGGGATCAATTGAGGATGCCGACATCCGGAAAGAGATCCTCACAATATTTGAGACTGCAAAGAGAGAGGAAAAACACGCGATCATCATGGCTCTGTGTCCAAGATGCCGGAAGGATTTCTTTCTGGATCCGCATACCATGATGAAAAGACTGGATCCGTATTCGCTGGTGGAGCATCAGTGTGATTTCTGCCAGGTAAGAAACGGGCACACATATGTCATCTATAAACGCAAGCTGTATGGAGGTAACGGAAAGTGAAAACAACCTATACCGTCAAAGAGATTCAGGAGATTCTTCAGGTCAGTGCTCCTACTGCCTACAAACTGGCAAAGAGCGGCGTTTTCAAAGCTGTAAAGTTTGACAACACGATCCGCATTTCAAAGGAAAGTTTTGATAAGTGGCTGGGCTCCGAATTGTCAAGTGTGCGATCGGAAAAATCGCATCCTTTCGGTGAGGACACTAAATAATGTATTTCTGTGTCATCACGAACAAAGGGGGAATCACACGTGGAACGTTCTGAAAAAGGTTCATTCAAGGTCAGCGATCTGTGCGATCTTCTGCATGTCAGCAAGGTGACGGCATTTGAGATTTCTAAGATTCCTGAACTGAACCGTAAAGTGATCGTCGGAAAATACCGGATTCTGAAAAAGGACTTCTGGAAATGGTACGACAGTCAGGCGAAATACAAAGTCTATGACGAGCCGTATATCCCTGACGACTACTACACGACAGGAGATATCGCCGAAATGTTTCATATGACAACAGAAGGTGCATATCAGCTGGTGCTTCGGAAAAAACTGCGGTCGGATGTCTCGAGCCGTTTGGTCCTGGTGGAGAAGAAGGTCTTTCATGACTGGTATGTCAGTCAGATACGGTATCAGTCGGATGACCCGAGATTACCAAAACAGTGGTTTGAGGACACATATGACATCAATGAGATCAAAAAGATCCTGGGGATCCGGGCCAACAGCACGATTTACCATCTCTACAAGAAGGAGTTCTTTGATTTGAGAAAAATAGGCTATGAGCTTCGGATAGACAAGGCGTCTTTTGATCGGTGGTTTGAATCGCAGACACAATACCCGAGAAAACCCAAAGGAGGTGACAGATAATGGCTTCTATCATTAAGAGAGACAATGGGAAATATGCGGTCGTGATCAACTATACCGATCCGACAGGGGTTCGGCGGCAGAAGTGGGAGACTTTTGATACCAAAAAAGAGGCCGCGGCTTATAAGGAGAAAGTGGAGTATTCCAAGTCTGCCGGTTTGCCGATGATCCTTCCGACAGCCAAGACAGTAGAGGAGCTGATGGCAGATTTCGTAGAAAACTACGGCAGAGAAAAGTGGAGCCACAGCAACTATGGCCGAAGCAAGTCTCTGATCCAGAACTACATCAATCCATACATCGGGAAGATGAAACTGAAGGACATCTCTCCCCGATGGATTGAGAGTTACTATCACACGCTGTTACAGCAGAAACGGGCTCACCGCCCGGGATTGAAGGACGATGAGAAGAACCTGATCTCTGCCAGTACCGTGAGAACCGTTCATAAACTGCTGCGGTGCGCATTCGGACAGGCAGAACGGTGGGAACTGATCGACTCCAATCCGTTTACAAAAGTGATGGCTCCGAGACATAAAGAAAACCGCAGAGAGATCTGGGAGGTGGATGATCTGAAAAAAGCATTGGCTGCTTGCGACGACCCACTGCTGGAACTGTGTATCAATTTGGCATTCTCCTGTTCTCTCAGGCTGGGAGAGATCCTCGGGCTGACCTGGGACTGTATTCATATCAGCGACGAACTGATTAACACCAACGCAGCGTGGTTATATGTTGAGAAGCAGCTGCAGCGTGTATCCAACGATGCTATCGACTCTTTGAGCGGTGATCCGATCTTTCTGGTATTTCCTCAGAATAAACTGGGAATCACTACGAGGCTGGTCCTTAAGGAACCGAAGACGGCATCCAGCGTTCGCAAGATCTTTCTTCCGAAGACGGTAGCCCTTCTGCTGAAAAAGCGAAAGGCATATCTTGATGAGATCAAGGAATACCTTGGAGACGATTATAACGATTACGATCTTGTTGTTTGTCACGACAATGGGACACCGATCGAGCACAACAGGATACGAGATAAATTTCAAGCGCTAATAAGGAAGGCTAATCTCAAACCGGTCGTGTTCCACAGCCTGAGGCACTCCAGCACGACCTATAAACTGAAACTCAGTGGAGGTGACATCAAGGCTGTTCAGGGAGATACCGGTCACGCAGAAGCGGCGATGATCACGGAAAGATATGCTCATATTCTGGATGATGACCGCAGGATCAACGCGGAGAAGTTTGAAGAGATGTTCTATCAGGAGAGCGGAGGCTTGGATAATGACGATAATACAGCAGAGTTGTTAGCGCTCATGAAGAAACTGAAAGAATCTCCGGAACTACTGCAACTGTTAAAAGGACTTGTAAAATAGCAGACACCCTGGCTCAGGAGCGAAGAGCCAGGGTGTCTTTATTGTCGAAGAAAGATTTGAAAAACAGTTAGTGAATGGAACAGCGGAATATTTAGAAAATCTTATATATATTTAGCACTTCACGTATAGAATCCTTCTTCGTCATGCTCACCAAAACAACTATGGCAAGAATATGGAATAGGTACTTCTTCAATGCCTTTCGGAGTTAATAAGATTTCTCTTGTAATAAAGGGAAAAATCCTACAATGACTTACCATTAATACAGCCATATGCGGATTATCACGAACTACTCTGTTGATTAAATTGCTTATGTTTCTTGCGTTTATGAAGTCGAGATTATTTAGCGGTTCATCAATAATCAACAACTCAGCATTGGACCGTGTAGCAACCACAGAAAGCACCGATAAAAGCCTTTGTTCTCCACCGCTGAACTGTGCAGGTCTTGATTTTGCATCAAATATTCTTTTGTAATTATGATTTCGAGGAATCCACTTATCTATAAGATCATTGACTTCTGATGTGCTTAATGCTTTTCCTGAATTCGGAAGGCCGCTCTCGCTAATTATGTCCTTAACCTGAATTCTACCCATTTCTGCATATTCATCTCGTTGTTGGACATAAGCGATGCTAGATCTGAACGTTTGTATTTCCGTAGCATTTAGTGTCAGAATGTCGCCGAATCCACGCACTAAGATTTCACCACTAATTGTTTTCCCTTCTGTATCTAAGCGTAAGATGCTTTTGAGGAGAGAACTCTTGCCAATACCATTAGAACCAGAGAGTAAAACGACTTCACCTTCACTAATATCAAAAGAAATATTCTGTAATAATAGTTGATTTCTTATTTGAATTGATAAATTTCTTATACTCAAAACACTATCCAAAAAAGTTACCTCCACAGTCGTTTCCTGTACCCGTTTAAGGCAATAAATACTGTAGTAGCTTCTACTACTGCGACAATCAAGAAATAAACGCCTTCCATAGAACTAAATCCTAAAAAGAACGCCACAATAACAGAGAGCAGGAATGCAGCTGCAATTGCTGGCAAGCACGCACTATAGATGGAGCTGTAATATGAATTGTTTAGATCCTTCTTGTTAAAGCCCAAAATTATTAACCTTCTCATATTATGTTGGATTTCTTTGTTTGAAAAGTAAACAACCACGTATGAGACTACCATTGAAAGAACCAGATAAGATAGCATAAAAGGAGCAAGTGCCCAAACAGCTGCAAAAATCTCATCTGTTCTATATACGATATTTGTAGGCACATCCGATGCCGATGAAGACAACTGGTCAATAGATGTTTTCGTATACACTCTGCTGGTATGTATGATGTTTTCAGCGTATTGCTCATCATACCCCATGATGATTAACCCCTCACTGAAGTTGTTCCTTGCAAAAGACCGTGTATTTGAGACCTCCGGGAGAATCTGTTCGATAATATATTCATGCATAGCACCGTCTACAATGTGCTTTGAATACAGAAAATCGCCCTGCTTCAGTCTATAGCGTCGAGCCAACCCATCTGAAATAGCTATCCCATATTTGCTGAGTCGTCCTGCATTCCAATTTACAGAAGTAGTATATAAGGAATCGCCCGTCTGCATTAAAATCTCTGCATTTATACTTGATTGTGATTCAGACGAAATCGAATAACTGATTCCTGCTTCAAACTGATAATAATCATCTTGAAGAGTTGAATCTCGCATGGTTGCGGAATACTCATAATCGGAACGAAGTAGCGAAGATAGCTGTGCAAGTTTATTACCGATAGATAGTATTGCAAGAATGCCAATAAGAATAAGGGACAGGGAAAAAAGGAGCATGATAAATAGCGCTCTTTTTCTCTCCATATGAAGATTTATTCGTTTATTCTTCATTTGCCCACTTAACTGTTCCTATCTATCAATTACTGGTTCTAACATTCTCCAAAATCTGATTTTCCTTATACTCCGTATCACATACAATATCATTTTTTTCTTGTTGTTTCTTTTTTTGTATTTCAGTTTCGACCTGCATTGTCAATTCTGAAACCATCGATTTGTTCATGACAAAACAAATGAGTTCTGCGATTACTATAGCAATAGGAACAATAGCTGCTCTAAAATCGATCGCTGATTTAGGGATATACTCTTTTGAAATATTTATCCGCAGAAGCAATAACGCAACAAAAAGCCCTATGGATAAGAGAAGCTCAGTGGCAAATGAGATATTGTAATAGGGTTTGACATCCTGTCCTTTAGGCAGGCAGTGCTTTCTGAAATAGACTTTTTCGCATCCGCGTCTAGACATAATTAGGTTAAATACCAGAAAAGCCACAGCCGAAATAACAGATCCTATCCAAACCATAAAGGACCTTCCTGCCTTTGACAAACTGCTCTCTCTTACACGGAAATCGGTGATTTCATTCGCATATCCGGAAGACATTATGGCATCATAATGAACTTGATACTGAGCATCATCGCTGAACTGATCTCGGTTTTTCAATCTCCCAAGCGGCCGGTATTCAGTTGTTAAATAAGATCTGCAAATGCTGTAATCGCTTGCTGAGACATACATGCCAGAATAACCGTTATTGTTAGATTGCTGGGCAATAGTTTCTCGCTGAACACCCGTTATCCCTGCCAGAACTGCACCTCCATCATAAAGAGTGTTCGTTTCATATATCGCATATATTGTGTACTCAACGCGATTCCCACTAATAGTTAAAGAAACGGTATCTCCTATATCTGCCGACATATCTTTGCAGAATTGCCAATCGACCAACATAGGATTTTCACATTCCGTTTTTGATTGTTTAATAAGACGATTTGCGTTGTACATCGTCATACCATAATTTTCAAAATGATCACTTAGTAAAACCGTTGTAGATCGTGAAGAACCGTTCGCATTTACCTGAGTCTTTGTTAGATAATATGGAAAAACACTATCTATTCCATTAGTTCCTGGGAGATCATTCACCTGTTCAAAAGAAGGTTCAGGAACAACAAAATCTATTTTGGAATTCCTATAGATACTTTGAGCATTATACAAGCTTGCCTCTTGCATGATAAAAGAGCCTACAAATAGAAAACTTGACATCAACGCAATACAAGTACAGAGAATCACCGTCCATAACAGTCGGTGTCGGGTCCAATAATCTGTCATGATTAGCCCTCCTTATTTTCTTGCTTTGCCTCTACAAACTCTAAAGTGCTCTGTATATCATATGAAGAATCAATATTATCGTCGTATACCAAAGTCATAGTTACAGACCCTGGCGCATTAGGCACAAACTGAATAACGCACTCCTGTTCAGTCGCGTTCTTAGATGCATTAGCTGTAAACTCATACGTTGTCACATTATTTACAGGATCAAAGTTAGGTGTGATTACTTGACCATCCATGTACTTTGCATCCACGTTCTGTACGTTTGGAATAGACAAAACGACTTTGACCTGTGATATGTTTTTCTTATCGGAGGTGACCTTAAATTTCACTTTCATATATACGGTTTCGCCTACTGCGTATTCTTTTGTCCCGTCACCATAGCTGTGACCTTTGTCACTGCTGTAGAAAAAACCGGATGCGGCTGTATACGTGGTTGAAAATAAGCTACACGCTGTCAGCGATATCATAATGATTACCAAAAGCAATAAAGCAAGTGCGTTGTTATTTTTTTTCATACCTGATCTCCCTATTTTTTTAACTCAATTAATTGATTTATAGAATCATATCTTGGCTACCGACAACAATATTGCTGTCTAATGAAAAAACAACAGCGAGCCCATGTTCCAGATCATAACGGTATTTGCACATCATGATAACCCGCGGATTTTCCTCACGTTTTACAAATAGATACTCTGGTTTGACATAGCTGAAAACGTTATCTTTCTTTTCGTTTTCATCGTCCTCCAGCACCTTCTCTCTGCAATACGCTTCAACCTTGGCTTTGGACTTCTCTATCAATTTTCGCCGCTTCTTGAATCTATCCAAAGCCTTGATTTGTTCTGGAGTAACTTCTTCTCCCTGGTAGCAATCGTATTTAACAGGCAGAGTAAAATCTCTTTCCCATATTTGTATTTCAAGCTCGTTAATCAAAATCGGACGCTCCTTTCTGGCCAACCATCGCATTATATTCTGCTACACCTCCATAATGAGTGAACGTGTGGTTCACTTCGTAAGGCACAAGCTGCATGGATTCCATATTACTCATTTCATGCCATGTTAAATTATTACTGGTGCGATATGCCTCAACATCTCGTGGTGACCAACTCTTATTGTTATACTTGATCCTCGTCCAGTACTCGGCGAGGGCCGTGTCAGCCTTCTCGTAGTTGCCGCCCTCACCAAGCCTTTGGTTCGTCATTCTTGAAATTTTGACTTGAGCCACTTGGTATGGTGAAAAGTCGGGAACACCGTTCTTATACGTAACTTTTGTGATTTTTGTTCCATTGGGAAGCTGTATTGGTTCATCAAGTATAAAATCGGATTCTCCTCTTGTTCCGCTCCATTTTCCGCTATTCCCGTCTTTAGGCGTTTGCATTATGCGATTGTTATAAGCGGTATAGGGAGTATTGTATTTCTGATAGAAATCGTATCCTTCAGCTCCACCATAGACCGTTCCAACTATAGAGCCCCACATATACCCATCAGCACCATTTTTGATAGCCTTTTGTGCGGCGGAGACCCCAACTTTTTCCCAATCGATGTTTTCCCAGTCAATTTCGGAAGCATCTGTTGAGGTAAATGTTTTTACTGCGTTGTAACCAGAGAAGGCAGTCGTTCCCGTTGCCGCTATAACAGACACTCCGGCAATAACAAGTTTTATGCCTTTCGCAAGAGTAATAGTTGTCGTGCCTCCGGACGGAACTTCTCCAACTAGTGAAACGACGGATAATATCAAACCTGCAGTTGCAATTGCAAAGCCAATGACGGCAGAAGTCCTTCCTGATGGATCAATCTCATCTGTAGCACCAGTTAATCCTCCAAACAACGACCCTATAGCAGCACCATTACGAGCAAACTGTAAGGATTTATCAGCTGCTGCGAACACCACACTGGCAACTGGATCTGGAAGACCGGCTTTTTTAACCACAACAAGCGTAACGATTACGCCGGTTCCTACAGCTACTTTTTTCAACACAGATGATATATCAATATTTTTATCAAACAATCCAGCTAGTTGACTGTGTTTTGAGAACTCTTCAATGTTGGCTTGAGGAACATAAATGGTCCTGCACAGAAGCACTTCACTTATCGTTTCTTCTTCAAGAAGTAGTTCTGTAATTTTATTTTCTGCTAAAATTATTTCCTCAAGGTATATCTCGCTGGTGATATATTCTGAAAGTACTGTTTCTGTCTCAACATTCTCTGTTTCTGTGTTCTCGACTACAACCTGCGGATTCGGGTCTGATAACCCAATGTCAACAGGCTTGCTTGAACAAGCAGTAGATGACATTACTATCGATAAAACCAGCAAAATAGAAAGGACTCTATTAACTATACCCTTCAATATCAGTGGTCCTCCGTTGTTGGCTCGGTAATGAATTCGACAATGTCCCCGACATTACAGTTCACGGCTGTACAGATTTTTTCAAGAATATTCACGCGTACATCTTCATCACGACCTAGTTTTGCCATAGCATTCGTACTAATTCCCGCAATTTGAGTTAATTCTGTTTTGTTAAGCTTTTTGTCTATCATTAACTTCCAAAGTTTGTTGTAGCTCACTGCCATAAGCAAAATCTCCACTCTTGCATGTTTTCAGTCTCTTTTATAATTACTGATATCATTTATGCCATAAAAAACAAGATGTTTCAAGAAATTCTTGAATCTTGCAAGAACATCTTGAAAAAAGACGACTTGAACGTTAAACCTTATAACTTTTATTGCAAGGTTCAACCTTCCGCCAGCCTCATGCTTCGGATTATGTCTAAAAAACACACTATAATACGAGTCGAACACCGAACCTTTTGCCGAAAAAAGTACATTACATAGGTTTTTGGGTGATGGCAAATTCATAAATTTTTCTTTTTCGGCCTTTTTGAGCCTTATATGCGATTATAAGCCGACCTTCATTTTTCCCTTTATTTTAGGCACTTTTCGGCATTTTTCTTATTCGAGAATAAACGCGATTTTAGGGCATCGGTCAAACTTCGGAGCAGAAGGTCGGGGATTCGAGTTCCTTCGGGCGCGCCAAGGGAAAAACCCAGTAAAATAGGGCATTTGCGCCATTACAGGTGTCACCAGAGAAAAGAAGATCCTGGTTGATGATCGGTACAAAATAGGCGTTGGCTTACGCTGTTCATAATGTGACGGTAAAGAAGAGAAACACGTTATTAAGAAAGAGGCTGCAAGGCAGATCAAACTGATTCGTTGCTTAGTACCTCATTCTACCGGAAAGTCGCAACCTTGTTGGAAAACTCCCTTGAAAAAGTCCGACATATCCTTGAAAACTTCCTTGGAAAAGTCGTATTCTATATTCGGGAGGGCTGACAGATGCTAAAAAGGAAGATTGAAGACCAACTGATTCAGTGGAAGAATAATGAAAATCGAAAGCCGCTTGTGATCAAAGGGGTTCGTCAGTGCGGGAAGACCGCGAGTGTTCAGGCTTTCGCAGAGCAATACTATGATCATGTCATTTATCTGAACTTTTTTGAGAACCCGGAATATGCCTCTGTTTTTGCCGGTTCCTTAAAAGTTGATGATCTGGTTATGTATATGTCTGCGCTGTTAGGAAGAAATGCGATATTTGAACCCGGAAACACGATCATCATTCTGGATGAAATCCAGCATTGTCCGAACGCAAGAACATCACTTAAGTTTTTTAAACTTGATGGAAGATATGACGTGATCGCAACAGGTTCTTTGCTTGGTGTCAGCGGTTATGGGGAAGAAGAGATCTCGGTACCGGTTGGCTACGAGGAAACATTACAAATGTATCCGATGGATTTTGAGGAGTTTCTGTGGGCGAACGGAATCGAGCAAAACGTAGTCGATCTTCTAAAGCGCTCGCTGGAAGAAGTAACTCCTGTACCTGCGCCAATCCATGAAAGAATGAAAGACCTTCTCTATCAATATACAGTAGTGGGAGGTATGCCTGAAGTAGTTCAGCGGTTTATTGACACGAGACAGATCAGCCAGACATTTGTGCTGCAAAGAGATATCATCAGCAGTTATCGTGACGATATGGTCAAATATGCCAACCAGAAAGATAAATCCAAGATCCGTGAGTGTTTTGATTCCATTCCCAAACAGCTCGCTAAGGAAAACAAAAAGTTTCAGTATTCTGTAATTCGCAAAAAAGGGACTGCTGATATGTATGAGGGCAGTCTGAAATGGATCGAAGACGCAGGAATCATCAATAGGTGTTACAATCTGTCTCTGCCGGAGCTGCCTCTTGATGGGAACGCAGACAAAGAGATTTTCAAGGTTTATATGGCAGATACCGGACTGTTTACTGCAATGCTTGAAGAAGGAACGCAGTTTGATATTCTTCAGGGCAACCTGTATGGATATAAGGGTGCGATATTTGAGAACCTTGTTGCCGATATGCTGGGAAAGCGAGGAAAGAGCCTCTATTATTTCAGAAAAGACAGTGGTATCGAGATCGATTTCGTTATGCGCTATAAAGGCAAAGCAACACTTCTTGAAGTGAAGGCAGCGACCGGAAATGCAAAAAGTATGAAAACGATTCTGGGTCATCCCGAGAAATATCATGTTGGAGGAGGAATCAAACTGGGTGACTATAATGTCGGCCTAGCAAACAACATACTAACATTACCTTTATATATGGGATTTTTAATTGTTTAAGATATAAACCAAAAGAAATCAATATTTTGATTAACGACATTTCTACGGAAGTGTCGTTTTTTATTAGTGGATACCTATCAGTTGCAGGGTATGGAGATCGTTGTGTTTGAGAGATTGTTTGCAGGATCCGTAACAGGCAGCACGCTCGAATCCGATGTTCCGATTGCAGTTCATGAGGACATCAACGATAAGGATCAGACGATCAAGGTTCCTGTAATTCCGTTTAACCCGCCCCATACCGGTGTGAATGATCATATGGGATTGCTGCTGACTACGATGCTCACTTCAGGAGTTGGAGCAATTTGGATCCTTAGAAAGAGAAAGAGATCCTGAACATGCCCGAAGGGAGGGAGATAACGGCATCTCCCTCCCGCCACTTATGGTAGAATGGTCTCAGTTACAAATCGAAATCTGTCAAGAAAAGTTATTTATCAGGAGTTACAGATATGTTTCATGAAGAGCTTAAGCAGATCATAAGATCAGTTTTACAACAAGGCTTAAGTGGTCAGTCATTGATGGAAGTATTAACTGCAAATGTTGATCCAACAATAATATATGGATCGGACGATATGCTCGTTACGGATTCTTATTTTTCTCTTTTGCATTATGCGACTGGGGAAGAAATGCTCACGGATGCTGAATGGAAATACTTCTTGGATTGTCTGAACGGAAACAGGGTCTATAATCTTGATGAGAAATTACAGATGACCGACAAGAACAACATATGAGGATCAGTTTGACAAATCTTGCTAATGTTTGTCAAGCAGATTTTTGATAATTTCGAGCACCTTGAGAATAGAAAAAAGAGTGACCTTAATATAATACTTTTTTGTATATCTAATGGGAGGTAACGATGAAAAGGCCGAATATTGTAATAATCAATCCAGATCAGATGCGTGCTGACTCACTGCACCATCTGGGCAACGAGGCTGCAAGTACGCCCTATATGGACGCATTGGCTGCTGATGGTGTCTCCTACAGTCATGCATTCTGTCAGAATCCTGTTTGCGTCCCCAGTCGCTGCTCCTTCACAACAGGAAACTATCCCCATGTCCATGGACACCGCACTATGCAGCATCTCCTGCGGCGGGGTGAAAGCAATCTATTTCGGGAACTGAAGACAGCAGGTTATTATGTTTGGTCAAATGCAAGAGGCGACTTAATTGCGGGACAGGATCGACAATGGTTGAAAGAGAATTTTGATGTTCTGTACAGTGAAGTAGGAGTTGAATACGGCAAGGATGAGGGGCGGGGAGAAAAAGGTAGCGATACATATTTCAGCTTTTACCGAGGTGTCGTTGAGAATAACTCTGGTGCTATGCTGATGGACACAGATGCTGTATGGACCAAGGGCGCAGTAGAACAAATTCACAACCGTCCCAAGGACCAGCCCATGCTACTATTTTTAGGTTTGCAGGCACCACACCCGCCATACCGGGTGGAGCAAATGTATATCGACCGGATTGACAGCAGTAAACTGCCCAAACGTATTCCGAGTCTCCCAAGTGACAAGCCTGCTATTGAAGTGGGAATTCATCAACGACTGGGTATGCAAAACTGGAGCGAGGAACGCTATGACCGTTTGCGTGCTGTCTATCTCGGAATGTGTGCAAGGGTTGATGATTTGGTTGGACAGGTTGTTCAGGCGCTGAAAGAGGAAGCTATCTATGAAGATACAGCAATCTTTATTCTCTCCGACCATGGTGACTATACCGGAGACTACGGGCTGGTGGAAAAATGTCAGAATGCATTTCCAGATTGCCTGACGAACGTTCCGCTGATTATCAAACCGCCAAAGGGAGAAGCGCTGGACCCTGGTGTAAATCACAATTTGGTAGAATTGGTAGACTTCTATGCAACGGTCATAGATTATGCTGAGGTGATACCAAACCGAACCCATTTTGGTCAGTCACTGCGGGAAAGCATCGGAAGCAAAAATGTAAGAACTAGAAAATATGTTTTTTGTGAAGGCGGCAGAAACCATGGAGAGACCCAGTGTATGGAAAAAAATAGTTTTCCTGGTATGGAGGGCATGGACGAGTATGAACCAAGACTGAGTCTGCAAGCCATGGAGGGACCGGAACATACAAAAGCGACCATGATTCGCTCTGCGGATTATAAATATGTGAAGCGGCTGTACGAGCGCGATGAACTGTATGATTTACGTAATGATCCCTGGGAACTTCACAATGTCATTGACGATCCAGCTTATTCAGATGTTAGGCTTGAATTGAAAGAAGCCATGCTCGAATGGTATCAGCGAACTTGCGATACAGTTCCTATGGATTACGACAGCCGTTTTAACGATGAGTATTTTATTAATTTGATGGGAGTTAGGGGGGCGCCGATAGCTTGGCTGAAAAAAGAGGTTCTAGTAAAGGGTAGACCTATGTCCGAAGTATTGGCCGCAATGCTTACAAGAAACGGTAAGTAACTGGAGAGACTGAGAGCACAGACATGTTCCGGGAGTATGCAGTTGGCGCCAAGAAAGACGATAACCATCTGTTCCAGAAAAACGGTTTCCCCGATACTGATTGGCAGGCAAAGCTGATCCTGATTCTGGAATTTGGTATTGTTGAGTGTGAGACTAAAACTTCCATAGAAAACCAGTTAGTAAAGGATATAGAAGAACAATATTACTGCTTTGGTACCGGTTTACAGTTCACACCCTTTGTGTTGAAGCCTTTGAGAGATTCCCGAAAACAAAAGGACTGATTCTCCATTCTGATATGGGGTGGCAATACCAGCACCAAGTGTATGTAAAGATGCTAAAGGAGCAAGGTATTATCCAGTCTATGTCCAGAAAAGGCAATTGTTACGACAACTGCATAATTGAAACCTTCTTTGGAAGGATGAAAACAGAGATGTTCTACGGACACGAGAAGGAATATCAATCCTTTGAGACCTTTTCCTCTGCTGTCCGAGACTATATGAATTATTACAACTACGAACGAATCCAGAAGAAAACAAAATGGACACCTCCCGCCATTTACCGGGAGATGTCCATGAGTACCTAAATCTTATTGTTCTAATGTCCAGGATTTGGGGTACATATTAGAAGCCAGAAGCCTCCGCAGCTGTTGTTACTTTAGGAATTATGTCGTCTCAGAGCATATGCACGAAGAGACCGCTTCGCAGTTTCGGTTCAAACCATGTGGACTTCGGCGGCATCACTTCGCCGGAATCGGCGATAGCCATCAGGTCATCCAGGGATGTCGGGAACATGGCAAATGCTACAGCATCATCATATCGGTCCGCGATCCGTTCCAGTTCGTCCAGACCGCGGATCCCGCCCACGAATTCGATCCGGGAACTTGCCCGCGGATCCTCGATGCCGAGGATCGGTGATAGGATCAGGTCCTGCAGAAGAGATACATCCAGCGCTTCCGCCGTTGATCTTTTCCGGGAGAGGACCTCCTCCTTAAAGGAGAGAGCGAACCATTTACCTCTGAGATACATGCTCACGCTTCCCCTTTTCCGAGGAACGGATGCAGACGGAAGGGGAGACAGTTCAACAAACTCTTTCAGCTTTTCCAGGAATGTATCACAGGAGTATCCGTTGAGATCATACACCACCCGGTTGTATTCCAGGATCCTGAGCTCATCTGCCGGGAAGAGCACGGAGAGGAACCAGTTGTACTCCTCCTCCCCGGTAAAGGAAGGATCCGCTTCCCTTTGGTCCAGGGCATAACGGACAGCAGCTGCCGTGCGGTGGTGACCGTCGGCGATATAGGTAGAAGGAACCCGTTGAAACAGTGAAGTGATGGATTCACATACAGCAGGATCGCTGCATTCCCAGACGGTGTGCCGGACTCCGTCCTCCGATGTAAAGTCGAAGATCGGATGTGTCTCCCGGATCTGTGCTGTCACCGCACGGATCGCTTCGTCAGGGCGGTAAGCGATAAAAATAGGGCCGGTCTGAGCCCGGCAGGCAGCAATGTGCCGCGCTCTGTCGGTCTCTTTTTTCTTTACGGTGTGCTCGTGTTTTTTGCATACACCGTTCAGATAGTCATCAACGGATGAAAGTCCCACGATACCTGTCTGGCTGTGCCCCTCGCGTATGAGACGATAGACGTAGAACGCCTTTTCGGGACGCCGGATCAGGTCTCCGGACAGGACGCGCTCCCGGAGAAGCTCACCCGCTTTTTCATAGACCACATCTGCGAATGGATCCTGTCCGACGGGGAACTGTGTCTCCGGGCGGACAACGGAAAGAAAACTCAGGGGATTCCTTTCGGTGACCCTTCTTGCCTCTTCTTCCGAGAAAACATCGTTGGGAAGGGAGGAGACGACAGAGGCTTTCCCCTCTCCGGGGGTCACCGCTGAAAGCGGACGGATCTGAGCCATTCAGTCCTCCTTTCCCACGGTTTCCTTGCCCTTCAGCACGCGGACACGGAGCACCCCGTCGATGGCTTTGAGTTCCCGCACCGTGTTTTCGGGAAGGGGGTAGGAAAGATCCATGACCGTATAGGCATAATCCCCTTTTGCCTTGTTCTGGAGGGTCTCGATGTTGTGGTTGAGGTCGCCGAAGAAGCCGGTAAACTGCCGGAGCATGTTCGGGATATTGCGGTGAAGGATGGCAACGCGGGATGCCGTCTGACAGACCCCGGCGTTGAGATCCGGATAATTTACGGAGTGGGTGATGTTGCCATTGTCGATATAGTCCTGAAGCTGATCCACGGCCATAACAGCGCAGTTTTCCTCGGATTCCTCCGTGGAGGCGCCGAGGTGGGGGAGGGCGATCACGTGATCCAGGTGAAGCACGCCGGGGGTGGCGAAGTCGGTGACATAGCAGGCCAGTTTTCCCGAAGTAAGCGCTTCGGACAGAGCAGCCTCATCCACCAGGGAGTCACGGGCAAAGTTGAGGAGCCTGGCGCCTTCTTTCATCTTGGCAAAAGCGGAGGCGTCCACCATCCCCCTGGTACTGGCTGTCGCAGGAACATGGATCGTGATGTAGTCGCTGTCCGCGTACAGTTCATCGAGAGAGACGGCCGGGCGGACATGGCCGGACAGTTTCCAGGCTGAGGAAACAGACAGAAACGGGTCATAGCCAATGACCTTCATGCCGAGGTCAAGGGCGGCGTTCGCGACCAGTACGCCGATCGCACCAAGACCGATGACGCCCAGCGTTTTCCCCTGGATCTCGATGCCGGCAAATGCCTTTTTCGCTTTCTCCGCATCTTTCGCCACAGCGGGATCGTCTTTATGGACCTTTACCCACTGCGCACCGCCGATGATATCGCGGGACGCCAGCAGAAGGCCGGCGATGGTAAGTTCTTTCACGCCGTTGGCGTTTGCTCCGGGGGTGTTGAAAACGACGATGCCCTGTTCGGCACACCGGTCGAGGGGAATATTGTTCACGCCTGCTCCGGCTCTGGCTATCGCGCGTATCCTGCGGGGAAACTCCGTGCTGTTGAGATCAGCGGAGCGCACGAGGAGCGCGTCCGCCTCCTCAAGGGAGGAAACCATGGAATAGTTGGGGGCGAAGCGGACAAGACCGGCTTCGCTGATGGGATTGCAGCAAAAAATGGTCCGGTTCTCCATCTCAGATGTTCTCCTCCTCGAATTTCTCCATGAACTTCACGAGAGCGCGGACGCCCTCTTCCGGCATGGCGTTGTAGATGCTTGCCCGCATACCGCCGACGGTGCGGTGGCCCTTGAGATTCTTGAATCCCGCCGCAGTGGCTTCGGATACGAACTTCGCGTCGAGTTCCTTGCTACCCGTGACGAAAGGTACGTTCATGAGGGAGCGGTCTTCCCTGCGGACTGTCCCGCGGAACATCCTGGAAGAATCCAGATAATCGTAGAGGATCTTGGCTTTCTTTTCGTTGCGCTCCTTCATGACTTCAAGCCCGCCGATGGATTTGAGCCATTTGAACACCTTGCCGCAGATGTAGATTCCGTAGCAGGGCGGTGTATTGTACATGGATCCGCTGTCCGCATGGGTCTTGAAGCGGAGCATAGTGGGTGTGCCCGGAAGCACATCCTCTGTGATAAGGTCTTCGCGTATGATCGAGATCACCACGCCTGCGGGACCGATGTTTTTCTGCACGCCGCCGTAGACGAGTCCGTACCTTGTCACGTCCATGGGTTCGGAAAGGAACATGGATGAGACGTCGGAGACCAGATCTTTTCCCTTGGTGTCAGGAAGATTCTTGATCGTGGTCCCGTAGATGGTGTTGTTCTGGCAGATATACACGTAGTCCGCATCCTCCGAGATCGGAAGATCGGAAAGATCCGGAATGTAGGAGAAGGTCTTGTCCTGGGAACTGGCCACAATGTTGACCTTCCCGTATAGTGCAGCTTCCTGCGCGGCTTTTTTTGCCCAGTTTCCGGTTACGATGTAGTCTGCGACCCTGTTTTTCATCAGGTTCATGGGGATCATGGCAAACTGCTGGCTAGCTCCTCCCTGAAGGAAAAGGACCTTGTAGTTGTCAGGGATGCCCAGAAGATCCCGGAGATCCTGTTCCGCGTCGTCGATGATCGCCTGATAATCCGAAGATCGATGGCTCATCTCCATTACAGACATTCCCGTTCCCCGATAGTTCATCATCTCGTCTGCCGCTTCCTGGAGTACCTCCTCGGGAAGGACAGCAGGACCGGCGCTGAAATTGTAGACTTGGTTTCTTTCCATGATCGATCCTCCGTGGTTTTAGATATTTGCAGGAATTATATCACTTTAACTTGGTAAATTAAAATAGGGATCCGTATCCGGATCCCTTTTTCGTGATTATGCAAAAAAACAGGTGATTATTTGAGAACGGCTTTGTGGAAGACTTTCTTGCCTTTCTTCAGGACAACGCCCTTCTTCAGGTCTTCCGCTGTGAAAGCGAGGTCAAAGGAGGTAACTTTTTCCCCGTTGGCAGTGACGCCGCCCTGCTGGATGAGACGTCGGATCTCGCCCTTGCTGGCTGCGAGGCCGCACAGCAGCATCAGATCGACGACCGAGATGCTTTCTTCGGTGAGTTCAACCTCTGTGGAGGGCATGTTATCGGTGTCTCCGGCTCCGGAGAACAGACTTCTGGCGGAAGCCTGCGCCTTGTCCGCCTCCTCTTTGCCGTGAACGAGTTCGGTCAGCTCGTGTGCGAGGATCTCTTTCTTCTCGTTGATCCGGCTGTCATCCCACTTTTCCATCTCCTCGATCTCTTCGATGGGGAGGAAGGTGAGCATGCGGATGCACTTCATGACGTCCGCGTCATCCACGTTTCTCCAGTATTGATAGAACTCAAAGGGAGTGGTCTTGTTCGGGTCAAGCCAGACCGCGTTGCCTGCGGTCTTTCCCATCTTGTGTCCCTGGGAGTCGGTGAGAAGGGTGATGGTGAGGGCATGGGCGTCCTTGCCCAGTTTCTTGCGGATGAGTTCGGTGCCGGCAAGCATGTTGCTCCACTGGTCATCCCCGCCGAACTGCATATTGCAGTCATGGGTCTGGAAGAGATGATAGAAGTCGTAGGCCTGCATGATCATGTAGTTGAACTCGAAGAAGCTGAGGCCTCTTTCCATGCGGTTCTTGTAGCATTCTGCGCGGAGCATGTTGTTCACCGAGAAACAGGTGCCGACTTCGCGGAGAAGCTCGATGTAGTTGAGGTCGAGCAGCCAGTCCGCGTTGTTGACCATCTGAGCCTTGCCCTCGCCGAATTCGATGAAGCGTTCCATCTGTTTGCGGAAGCACTCGGCGTTGTGGTTAATGTCCTCGATGGTGAGCATCTTGCGCATGTCTGTCCTGCCGGACGGGTCTCCGATCAGGGTCGTGCCGCCGCCGATGAGCGCGATGGGACGGTTGCCTGCGGACTGAAGGCGCTTCATGAGAGTGAGCGCCATAAAGTGACCGGCGGTCAGGCTGTCCGCCGTGCAGTCAAAGCCGATGTAGAAGGTCGCTTTTCCGTTGTTGACCATCTCACGGATCAGCTCCTCGTTGGTGACCTGGGCGATCAGGCCGCGGGCTTTTAATTCTTCATAGATCTGCATCTTTTTTCCTCCGAAAAATAAATAACCTCTGTTCCCGTGCGGGGAACAGAGGACGAATGTATCGCGGTACCACCTCTGGTTCGGATATGACTCACATCATATCCCTCTGCGTGTGCATCTACACACTGGCGCTGTATCGGGCGCACCCGTCTGCCCCTACTGCAGGTTCAGGGAGCGACTCGGGAGGGTATTGGGCATGTTTTCCCTGTGTCCTTTCACCGGCCGGACACTCTCTGAAAGGGTTGAAACAGGCTTACTTGTCTCCGTCTTCGTCTTCGCAATTTTTTATACCATATCGATGGCGGAAATGCAAGGGAAAGAACCGGATCTCTCAGATCAGGGAATAATTGTTGCCCGATTTGGTCAGCGTAGAAGAGAAATAGGTCTCAAACGCCTTGACGAGGTATTCGGTATCCTTCAGACCGGCCGTCTCATAGCTGGAATGCATCGCGAGCTGCGCGAGACCGATGTCCACGGTGGGGATCGAGACGTGGGAGGTGGAGATATTGCCGAGGGTCCCGCCTCCGCGCATGTCGGCGCGGTTGGCATACCGCTGGAACGGAACACCTGCGTGCTCACATACGAGCTGGAACACCGCTGCGGACAGACCGTCGGACGCATAGGACTGGCTGGCGTTGTACTTGATCACGATGCCTTCATTCATGCGGACCGTGTGATTGGGATCCCGTATCTCTGTGTGGTTGGGGTGAAGGGCATGGGCATTGTCTGCAGACACCATGAAGCTCTGCGCGACACGTGCCTTCTGTTCTTCTTTGGAAAGCCCGAGGGCGTCGGCGATCCTTTCCAGCACATCGGGAAGGAATGTGGAGTCCGCACCCTGCTTTGTCCGGCTTCCTACTTCCTCGTTGTCGAAGAGGCAGAGGACCGGGATCGATCCGGAGGGCTTTCCTGCCAGGAATCCTTTCAAGCCGCAGAACGCGCACTGAAGGTCATCCAGACGGGGAGAGGAAACATAGCTGTTCCAGATCACACCGGGCTGGGGATTGTACAGATACAGTTCACAGGTGAGGATGTCTTCCTTCCGTGCTTTAGCTGCCTTTGCGACCCGGTCGAGGAACGTGCCTTTTTCCGCGCCTTCTCCGTAGAGAGGCAGCATATCTACGGCAGGATTGTAGGTGATATCCTTGTTGGCCTTATCGTTCAGATGGGGAGCGAGGTTCGGAATGATCGCCACAGGCTCCCTGAGATCCACCGTGCGGAGCTCAAAGCCGTTCTCTGTTTTGACGGTGACTCTTCCCGCAACAGAAAGCGGACGGTCCAGCCATGTGGAGAGGAGCATCCCGCCATATCTCTCCACGGAGAGACGGATATATCCGTTTTCTTCTTCCTCCGCGTTTTCCTTGATCTTCAGGTAAGGACTGTCCAGATGGGAGGCTTCGATGAGATATCCCGCAAAGTTCCGGTCAAGCATCTTCCATGCGATAAGGGAGGAACCGTTGCGTGTGGTGAAATAGGTCTTCCCGGGAACGAGTTCCCACGCATCCTCCTCGTGAAGCTCCACAGCGCCGCAGTCAAGAAGCATGCGCGCGGAAGTCTCCATAGCCTGGAACTGTGTGGGCGATTTTGAAATGTATGTCAGCAATTCCTGATTCATAATAAACTTCCTTTAATAATCAGAGAGACTCCGCGAATCTGCGGATGAATCCTGTGGATGTCTCCAGATAATCTGCAATGGAAACGGTTTCGGTGAACTGGTCGTGGCCCTCTTCCTCCGCGTTGTCGGAGATGATCTTGACAAGGCAGAAAGGAACGTCGTTCTTGGCGGCGATATGGGCGATGGCGCATCCCTCCATCTCGACGGCGCTGCACCCGGTGCGGGCGATGATGTCCTGCTTGACGGCGGAATCAGAGATGAACTGGTCTCCGGTGGCGAGGACTCCTTTCGCGTAAATGACGCCCATCTCCTTTAGGACTTTTTCCGCGACATCCGTCAGATGAGGATCCGCAGGGAAGCGGGTGAGACCGGGATAATCCTCGGCGACAAAGTCGACGGGAAGGAGATCATGGTATGTAGCTTCGGTGATGAGCACCGCACCGCCGATGGGAACGTGACAGGCGCTTCCTGCGAGCCCGATGTTGATCACGGCATCCACATTCAGGGCAGTGATCAGCAGCTGGGTACAGGCTGCCGCGTTGGATTTGCCGATCCCGCACAGGGCAAGGATCACATCTGTATCTCCGATCGTCATCTCGCACATACGGCAGCCGCCGAGGCGGAACTCACGGCCGTTGAGATTGAGAAGGTCGATCTCCTTGTCAAAAGCGATCAATACACCAATTTTCATCAGAAAACCTCAAACGTTGAAGCGGAACAGGGTGACATCCCCATCCTTCATTACATAATCTTTGCCCTCGCTGCGGATCAGCCCTTTTTCCCGGCAGACCTGCATGCTTCCCATCTCTTTCAATGTGTCGAAGGCTACGATCTCCGCGCGGATGAATCCTCTTTCAAAGTCGCTGTGGATCTTTCCTGCAGCCTGGGGAGCTTTTGTCCCTTTCTGGATCGTCCAGGCACGGACTTCGTCGGTTCCTCCGGTGAGGAAACTGATCAGTCCCAGCAGGGAGTAACTCTCCTGAATGAGCTTTTCCAGGCCGCTCTCCTCAATGCCGAGGTCCGCGAGAAATTCCTTTTTCTCCTCCGGATCAAGGGAGGCGATCTCTTCCTCGGCTTTCGCACAGATGACGACGACACCGCTTCCTTCCTTTTTGGCGTAATCTTTAACAGCTTTTACATAATCATTCTCGCCACCGTCCATCAGATCGTCGTCGGAAATGTTTGCTGCGTAAATGACTGGCTTCGCGGAGAGCAGCGGGATGTCTTTGAAGATCTCCTTCTCTTTGTCGGATGTGACTTCAAAGGCGCGCGCATTGTTCCCTGATTCCATGAATGAGGACAGTTTTTTCAGAAAGTCCAGTTCTGCAGCCAGGGTCTTGTCACCTTTCAGGTTTTTGGCTGTTTTGTCGATACGACGTCCAAGGATCTCCAGGTCGGAGAGAAGCAGTTCATAGTCGATGGTCTCGATGTCGCGAATCGGGTCCACGGAACCATCCACATGGATGATCTCAGTTGAGTCAAAGCAGCGCACAACGTGAACGATGGCGTCGCACTGGCGTATGTTTTCAAGGAATTTGTTTCCCAGTCCTTCACCTTTTGAAGCGCCTTTGACCAGACCGGCAATATCGACGAATTCAATGGTCGCGGGGGTGAATTTCTTCGGGTGATAGTAGTTTTCCAGCCATGTCAATCTGGCATCAGGAACAGCGACCGTCCCTACATTGGGTTCGATCGTGCAGAACGGGTAGTTCGCAGCCTGAGCGCCTGCGTTCGTGATCGCATTGAACAGCGTGCTTTTTCCTACGTTGGGAAGCCCGACGATTCCTAATTTCATTTTTTATTTTTAACCTCGAATTTTCCTTTATTTTTCGGCACTTTTTCAATAGCAGGTTTTTCTTCCGTGCCATTTTTGTGCCATTACGGTGCCATTTTTGGCACGGACGGACTATACGAAACGGTTTCTCCGAACAGTTTTACGGCTTTTTTTAAAGAATCGTCAGTTACATGAACATAGCGGTCCATCGTAGTACTGAGGCTAGCATGTCCAAGCAATTTCTGAAGGATCTTAGGAGACATTCCGGCTTCAATCGCCCTTGTAGCATAAGTGTGTCTCAGCGCATGCATGCAAAAGCGTTTGATGCCAGCCTTATCACATAATTTATAAAGATACGTGTCATAAGAACTGTTCTTCGTTGGTTCACCTGTGCGGTAATTGATAAACACGAGATTTTTCATTTCAAGACTCATCGTTTTTCCCGAATACCTATCAATGTATTCTAGTTTTTGAGGAAGAGAATCTGAAATCTTCCTAGTATTCCGTTTTGAATAGACAGAAGCCAAAATGCAATAAGCATTGTCTGTCAGAGGAATGGTTCTATAACTGGACTGCGTTTTCGGAGGACCAGCTCTCCAAAAACCTTGGCTGTAGCGGTACTCCAATGTCTTATTGACGGTTAATGTCCTGTTGCCCCAATCGATGGCATCCCATGTCAAACCTATCATTTCGCCTGTGCGTAGACCTGTTTCAAGAATTAAAGCAAACTGATTGTAGTTGTGTGTGTTTTTGGCAGCTTCCAAAAACAGTTTCTGCTCCTCAGTTGTCAGGTACTTAATATCATTTACAGCTCTTACAGGTTTTGTATATCGAACGCCATCCATTGGATGTTTGATGATAAGATTATTGTCTACAGCTGATCGGAATAGAGTTCCCATTGCTATAAATGTCTGCCGGATGGTGCTTCCTGCATAATCCTTATTCATCTTGTTTAGGATCATTTTGCAATGCATCGGTTTGACATCACAGAGTTTCATCTTACCGATGAATGGCTTGATATTTTGAGTATATCTGTCTTGATAGTTTCTTATCGTGTTGGGAGACAGATCACAAACAATATTTTCTTTCCAAAATTCAAACCAAGCATCTACAGTCGTGTGACTGTCAAAGATGAAATGTGCGTGTCTGTTAGAGTATCGCGAATCTTCCAGCCAGTTTCTGGCTTCGGGGAGAGTATTGAAACACCGAGAATTACGACGACCGTATTTATCAACAAATCTTGCCTGAAATAGTCCGTCCTTTCTTTGGTAAATTCCTTTACCACATTCTTTTCCTTTAAGGGTTTTGCCCACTTATACCACTCCTTTCTAGAGAATTCCCATGAGAAAGGAGTCCTAATGTAATACAAAAATTGTAACACATCAGGACTCCAATCTCTATAAAAACAAGAGTTGCGCTTTTGATAGGAACTGTCAGATAACAAGCTGTTTCCGAATATACTCTTCGAATTCTCTTCGTTTTACCAACTTTTTGGTTCCGACATACAGTACAAATGGACAGTTTGGCTTTTTAAGCATCTCATCTATACGATTGATTCCGATGTTGCTGTATTCAGCAGCTTCCCGAATCGTAAGGTTCAGCTTTTCATGGATCAACACCTTTTCAGTATTCATTAATATTTCCTTTCAAATGGATTCTCTTTTTCAGACACCAGAAAATGATGCTCGATTTCTAAAGTAAAACGGTTTACATCTTCAATTGCATTTGCCAACCGAGAAGAATCAATCGTCTTGTATTTATTTGCAATAGTAGCAAGCTGATTCAGATTATTGCTGATCCCGTACAGCTGTCTCATATATGTATAGAATTGATTGTCCGGTTTTTCTTTCGGACGGTAGCCTCTGATCAGCATCCGAACGATCTGAGATTGATTGATTCCTGTTCGTCTAGAATAATCTTTAAGCTTCTGGTCCGTTTCTTCATCGAACCAGAATTGTTTCTTAATATTCTTCATATGTGTTCCTTTTCATTCATAAGGGTTTTAGGTTCTCCTAAATCGACCGTTGGACTCCGTAGGAGTATGAACGGTCTGCTTGCTAATGTCGCACGGCGATATTATGCAAGCTGTGGTTGTATCCGGAGGAGTACAAACGCACTGCTCGCTCATATTGTACGGCTCTTCCCTTCCTGTCGGAAATAGCAGCATAGAACAACAACGCAACAACGCAGTTTGTATCGGGAATATACCATGTTACTGCGCAGTACTCTGATATACATTTCATTGTTGCGTTGTTGCGGGATATGGCCAATAGCTTTGATTGTGAAGCCGGTACGGCTTGATACCAAGCTCTTTCTGAGCCTCCTGTACCGTCCGGAAACTGATGTTCATCTTTTCAAAATAGTCTTTGATATATGCCTGCGGCTGATCCTTTTCCATCAGTAATTCGATCAGTTCTTCCTTGGCTTTCGCTTTCTTAGTTGCTCTCTCGGCAGGTGTAATAAACTCCATGAACAGATCATCTGCACTGATCTCTGACTGCTCTTTCCACTCAATATGATCTGTCAGTTCATAAACTAAAGACGGCCCGACCTGTTCCAGATTGTTTTTTACCTGGACCAGAATACGTTCCATCTTTTCATTTTTTCTTTTTCCGACTGCAAGAATCGACCTGACAGCGCCGGCGACATCGATCGATCCGTTTGTCCTGTAAAGGGATGAAATTCCCTTCATTTTGTTCGTGTGCGAAATGATCAGTACAGCACATTTCGTTCGATCTGCCATCTCATAAAGCGGTCGGAATGCTTTCCTGACATCGATCGCATGATTCAGATTTACATCATTTCCAATGAAAGCTGACAGCGGATCCAGAATAAGTAATTTTGCCTGAGTGGCTTTTATTGCTTCTTCCAATCTGCTGTCTCCAAACGATACTGGTGACCCTTTTTCTTCGATCAGCACAATTCTGGAACAATCCGCACCAGCTGCTATCAGTCTTGGCTTGATAGTATCTTCTGGTCCGTCTTCTGCTGTCTGATAGATGATATTGATTGGTTTGCAGATCTTATCAGTAAATGGCAGCGGAGCTCCTGAAGATAGCCGCGCTGCAAGATCCAATGCAACCATCGTCTTGCCGCAGCCTGGATCACCCTGAAGGATCGTCAATTTACCAAACGGTATATATGGATACCATAGCCACTGAACCTCCTCCGCTTCAATATCATCGTAGTTTCGAAGAATCAATTCTGTTTTTTCTTGCAT
>Ga0256404_1004039_pt1 | contig 28504 bp, 26 predicted proteins | sample RumenRJG_01DNA_FD_185990 | JGI IMG/M metagenome (GOLD analysis project Ga0256404, IMG submission 185990) | Bovine rumen microbial communities from Lethbridge, Alberta, Canada - RJG_01 | ecosystem: Host-associated > Mammals > Digestive system > Stomach > Rumen | place: Canada: Alberta | collected...
CCACGGAAAGTCCTGGGTTACAGAACCCCGGATGAAATCTTCGAGGAGGAAATCGACCGAATCTACCAGGCTACTGCCTAGCGGAGGGTGTCCAACTTGTTGTTGCAATTTAGGAATAAAAATTCTTTATTATTCAATTATATAGTTGTTCATGCCGCGTGTCAACGAAGCGGCAGTGCGGCCGGGCTGGAAAAGAATTTCGTTCAGTAGTATACTGATAGCAAATGATTTTACACGGTTAATAAAGGAGGACATTTTTTTGCCTATTAATGTAAGAAGTGAAATCGGATCGCTGAAGCGGGTTCTTCTGCACCGGCCGGGTCAGGAGCTCGAATATCTGACCCCTTCCAACCTGAAGCGTCTTCTTTTTGACGATATTCCTTACCTCGCAGCCGCCCAGCACGAGCACGACGTATTCGCAAATACGCTGCGGCAGCAGGGAGCTGAGGTCGTGTACCTGGAAGACCTGATGGCGCAGACGCTGAAGATCAGCAGGCAGATCCGTGAAGATTTCATAGAGGACTTCATCAATGCCAGCGGACCGACGGGTATGCGCTATCACGACGACATCAAAGCGTACCTCGACAATATCCGCGACGAGAAAAAGCTTGTCGAGATGACGATGGCCGGCGTACCGCTCAGCGCGCTGAACCTGAACGAGAACACACTCGCCGCCATGGTGTCCGGTGCCGACCATTTTGCGCTGGACCCGCTGCCGAACCTCTATTTTACGCGGGATACCTTTGCCTCGATCGGCAGCGGCGTATCCCTCAATCACATGTATTCCGCTGCCCGGCAGCGTGAAACCATCTACGGCCGCTATATCCTGAAATACCATCCGGATTATGCCGGCAAGGTGCCGCTCTACTACACACCGGAAAATCCGTTTTCTATAGAAGGCGGCGATATTCTGGTGCTGAACGAGCAGGTACTGGCGATCGGCCTTTCCCAGCGCACTTCGCCAGAGGGCATCGAGCTGCTGGCCGATCATCTTTTCTCAGATCCCGACTGCAGCATCAACTGCGTGCTGGTCATGGACATCCCGGCACTGCGCGCGTTTATGCATCTTGATACCGTTTTCACCCAGCTGGATACCGATAAATTCGTCATCCACCCGGAAATCCGTCAGTCGCTGCGCCTGTTCGAGCTTGTGCCGAAGGACGGCAGAATCCGCACGCGTCAGGTCCGCAAGCCGCTTGAGGCGGTTCTGCGCGAGAAGCTGAAACTGGATTCCATCAATATTATCGACTGCGGCGGAGATGATCAGATCGCGTCGGAGCGTGAACAGTGGAATGATGGATCCAATACACTCTGCGTACGGCCGGGCGTCGTCATTGCATACGACAGAAACCGGATTACCAACAGGATTCTGCGGAGCAACGGCATCCGTGTTCTGGAAGTGCCAAGTTCCGAGCTCGCCCGCGGCCGCGGCGGCCCGCGCTGCATGTCCATGCCGCTGCTGCGTGAATAACCATAGGCCCTGAACATCTGCACAGCCGGCCTGCGGCCGGTTCTCACACAGGAGATGATACTATGAATAAAAATCTTGAACTTATTCTGAAAGCCATGCGAAGAAACAGACGTGACCTTCTGATCGGTCTCGGTGCAGGCGCAGCCGCGCTGATCGCCGAGAAGCTGATTGCGGATCAGACGGTAAAGCAGGAACAGCAGAAGAAAGAAGAAGAAACGAGAGATACGGCTATCAAGGATTTCCGCGTCGCCGCTGACAATTATCAGGAAGCGGTCAGCAATGGCACACTGGATCTCGGCGATATCCTGCGGCTGATCAAATGCACAGACCAGCTGCATGTCTATGTGAGCAGCCAGGATAAGCCTTATGACCCGTCCATGGTTCGCCTCGGCACACTCCTCGACGTTGTCTACACAGAAACGGAGAAAATGATTGAGGAGAAAAGCAAGGCAGGCATCACGCTGGAAAAACCGGATGTCTCCACCGATGAGACGGCCATCCGCTGTCTTCGCGAATACCTGACCATCCAGAAATTCCTTCTGGAAAATCAGGCAGAATAACCGCTTATATAACAGATATGGGCAGAGGTCCTGATCGGACCTCTGCCCATATTATTTTCTGCTGCAGTTTACACCGCTGCAAATATTCCATTCATATCGTGAATAACATGCCGCGGACAGTTCACCGCGCACATGCCGCAGGCAATACATTTCTCCGTGTCGATGACAGCGTGATTTTCCGTCACATGAATAGCAGCCGATGGACATTTCTTCTCACAGATTCTGCAGGCGATGCAGGAGTCCGGACAGACGTCTTTCGCGGCTTTTCCGGAATCCGCGTTGCTGCACAGCGGCCGGATATTGTCTTCCACAGGGAAAATCTGTATCAGCTTCTGCGGGCAGGCCTTGGCGCAGAGGCCGCAGCCAACGCACAGCTCCGGTTTAATCTCGGCGATACCGTCCTTGCTGATGTGAATGGCATTCATCCGGCAGACCGAGACACAGTCGCCGCCGCCCAGACAGGCAAAACGGCATGTACGCACACCGGCCGGATAATCCTTCAGAACCGCTTTGCATCCCATCGACACGGTCATCGCATCTATTCCGTTCAGTCTCGGACTTTTGCCGGTACAGCATACAACAGCTGTTCTGATCATTTTATTTTTCGGGGTCATGGCAAACCTCCATTTCATTACCGAATGTTCTCAGATTTCAGGAAAAATGCTGCCTGCCGCAGCAGACAGCATCTTTCTGCTATAAAAGAGTTAATCCCAATCCATGGCTTTGATGGCTGCTCTCTCGACATCGAGGCCCTTCTTATAACGCTCTGCGAAGACCTCGTAGCCATCGATTTCTTCCTGGGTTGCAGCGATTGTCGTTCCGGACATTCTTGAGAAGATTCTCTCATTAAGATAATCTTCCAGCTTGCTGCCCTTGCCGTCTGCAAGAAAGGCTGCAAGCAGTGCAATGCCCCACGCACCGCCTTCATTTGCGGTATCCATAACCGTTACCGGTACACCGACCGATGCGGACAGATATCTCTGTGCGACGCCTTTGGTCTTGAACAGGCCGCCGTGGCCGTAAAGCTTTTCGATTTTGACACCCTCGTCTTTCATGAGGATATCCATGCCGAGCTTAACTGCCGCCAGAGAGGTGTAGAGATTCGCGCGCATGAAGTTGGCAAGCGTGAATTTACTGTTTGCTGTTCTGAGGAAGACAAGCCGTCCTTCATTGATCATTGTTACGTTCTCACCGGAATAATATCCATACGGCAGCAGTCCGCCGCAGTCCGGGTCGCCTTTCAGCGAGTTGGTATACAGCTTACTGAATAACTCACCTGTATCTGCCTTAATACCCATCAGATCGCAGAATTCGCTGAAAATGCTGACCCATGCATTCAGGTCGGACGTGCCGTTGTTCGCATGCGACATAGCGCATGGAAATCCGGTAGGTGTCGTTACCATATCGATTTCACGGTGAAGACTGCTGAGCTGTTTTTCAAGCACAACCATCGCGAATGTACTGGTTCCGGCGGATACGTTGCCGGTTCTCGGTGCAACGGAATTCGTCGCCACCATACCGGTTCCGGCATCGCCTTCCGGCGGGCAGAGCGGAACGCCCGGCTGAAGATTGCCGGACTCATCCAGATATGCCGCACCTTCCGGTGTCAGATGGCCGGCATCCTGCCCTGCCACCAGTACCTTCGGGAAGACATCGCGCAGTTTCCATGAAAAATGATATTTCTCGATGAGTTTGTCGAATTTCTGCACAAACTCCTCGTTGTAATCCAGTTTCTCCGAGTCGATCGGGAACATGCCGACCGCATCACCGATGCCGAGCACGCGCTCGCCGGTGAGCTTTCTGTGGATATATCCGGACAGAGTGGATACATAATCGAGGTTCTTGACATGCTCTTCACCATCCAGAATTCTCTGGTACAGATGTGCCACTGACCAGCGAAGCGGAATGTTGTAATTGAACAGCTCCGTCAGTTCGTCAGCAGCCTGCTGTGTATTGGTGTTGCGCCATGTCTGGAACGGTGCAATCTGTCTGCCGTCCTTGTCAACTGCCATATAGCCGTGCATCATGGCACTGATGCCCATGGCGCCGTATGTCTTCGGCGTCACGCCGTATTTCTCTTCTACTGCTTTGCGCAGGGAAGTATAGCACCCTCTGATGCCGGCATCGATCTGCTCGATACTGTATGTCCAGATACCATCCACCAGGGAATTTTCCCAGTCGTAAAAACCTGTGGCAATGACATTGCCGTCATAATCAATCAGCACACCCTTGATTCTCGTGGAACCGAGCTCAATACCAAGGGCTGTCTTTCCGGATTCAATTAATTCTTTATATTCCATCGCTTATCACCATCCTGACACTCAATCAGGCATCTTGATCATAACCTTGCCTGCCTTGCGGATTTCCGGATCCGTAAAGGCTTTTGTCATCTCTTCGAGCGGCAGAACTGTCGTGATAATGCTCTTGACATCCAGTGTGCCGGAACTGAGTATCGCAATTGAGCGCTCAAATGAATACGGATTGATAAAGGAAGACGTAATGTGCAGTTCTTTCTTGAAAATCACATCCGGTTTAACGGTAATCTCTGCATCCGGGCCGGAAAGGCCGAAGAACATTACCGTTGCGCCCTTGCCGGCAAAGCGGATGGCATCCTCTTCCGTATGCGGATTGCCGACACACTCGATGACGCAGTCAACGTTGTCGCAGTGGTCTGCGAGGAACTTCTCAACATCCTCATGAATCGGATCCACGCAGGCAGTTGCGCCGAGCTTCATGGCAAGTTCTCTCTTGCTCTCTACAGGCTCGGAGAGAAATACCTTGGCAGCGCCGGCATATCTGGCCAGCTGCAGCATGATGATGCCGATCGGGCCGCCGCCCTGTACAAGGACTGTGCTGCCGACCTTGATATTGCAAAGATCAATACCATGTACGCAGCAGGAAACCGGTTCGGACATGGCTGCTACCATGAAATCCATATCATCCGGCAGCTTGAATACGTGGCTGCCTCTTGTCAGTGCATATTCAGCGAAACCGCCGTCAGCCGTTGTTCCGATACCGATGTTATTGGTACAGAACTGTTCCTGCTGGTTGCGGCAGAAATAGCACTCGCCGCACATGATATTCGGGTCTGCGCTTACGTGATCGCCGACCTTGACCTTGGTGACATTCTTGCCGGTCTCGACAACAACACCGGAAAACTCATGTCCCGGAATAAGAGGAGGGACAACCGGGAAGCTTCCGCTGTCACCATTGTAAATGTGAATATCCGTACCGCAGACACCGCAGTATTTAACCTTGATTAATACGTCATCATCGCCGACCTTCTTATCCGGTACATCTTCCACCCGGATATCCTGAGGTCCATGATAAACTGCTGCTCTCATAAATTAATCCTCCATAGTCTTAAACTGAGTGAATAAAACGACTGATCAGCATCTGAGCGGCGCCGGTAGCGGCCGCTTCCACTTTAACCCTGCAGGCATAGACATAATTCTCCGCAGGATCGTCAAAAGTACTGATTCGGTTTATACGGCTGGTCAGATCATCCATATATTCATCGATATAGGCGCCGACATAGCCGCCAATGATAATACGGGTATCAAGAAGGATCCGTACATTGCTGACTGCACCTGCCAGATAGTCAAGGTACACATCCCATCTCTTCTCTGCTTCCGGATCATGGTCACGCAGTCTCTGGAAAAACAGTTCCAGATCGCCGCCTGTGCAGGAATCCAGTTTTCCGGACCGGCACACCGTATCAAAACATCCCAGCTGTCCGCAGTAGCACTTCTCTGCCCCATCGCCGGTAACAACCTTCATATGGCCGATTTCACCGCATTTATGCGTTGACCCCTCTACGACACGGTTGTTCATCAGCAAGGTGCCGCCCACGCTGCTGCACAGACTGATATAAAACGCACTGTCAATTTCCGGCCAGCGAAGTATCTCCGCGTAGCCGAATGTAAATGTATCGTGCACAAGACTGCATGGATACTTGATGTACCTGCAGATTTCTTTCTTCGTTTTTCCTGTAAATCCAAGAGAATATCCGTATGAAACCTTTTCTCCGTCATCCGATATAAGACCCGGAAGGGCAATGTTGATGCCGAGCAGATTGCTCGCGTTGGCACCGCTTTCGCGAACGATCTCATCCACCATGCTGCCCAGAGTCCGCAGATATTCATCTGAGTCCAGATTGAAATAGACGCGGTGCCGCACACGCATGATGACCTCGCCGGAAAGATCAACGGCGACGGCATCCATATGGTTGCCGGAAAGGTATACACCGATTGCTTTCCTGACGTCCTTCACGAAGCTGTACGATATGGCATTACGGCCTCCGGTGTTCTGAATAACGGAAGATTCCCGAATATATCCAATCTCAGTCAGATAGTTCAGGTTGCTCGTCACTGTAGGATAGCTCAGATTCAGGCCGATCGCAATCTCCTGCCGCGAAGCCTGTTCGTGATCCCGCAGATAGCGGTATATCTTCTGTCTGTTGGATCTCTTGATTTGTCGGGCAGACGTTATATTCTCTTTTTCCATATTCAGTTCTTCTAAAAAGAAAAGCCTCAATTATTATAAATAATCGAGGCTTTTATCCTATTCTTGTTGGTACAGGATCAGGTAGCCTGTTTCTTTCTTGACATACAGTCGATACCAACAGCTACTGCAAGAACGATACCTTTGACAACCATCTGCCAGTACTCGCTGACATTCATGAGGATCATGCCGTTTGTCAGGCAGCCGATGATAAGTACGCCGGCAATAACGCCTGTCATCTTACCATAACCACCGGTAACGGATACACCGCCAAGTACTACGCAGGTGATGACATCGAATTCGTATCCTTTACCTGCTGTACACTGTGCAGAACCTGTACGGGACAGCATTACGATACCAGCCAGACCAGCGAAGAAACCGGAGAGACCGTAGATGAGGTACTCGGTACGTGCTACACGGATACCGGAAAGCTCTGCAGCTTCTTCGTTGCCGCCGATTGCGTAGAAATAACGGCCCCAGTAGCTTCTCTCGAGGATGTACCATCCAACGATGAAGCAGACAATCATGATGACCGCACAGACAGGGAAGACACCGCCGATCGCTGTCTTACCGAAGATATCGAAGCTCTTGGTGAAACCGGAAATCGGCATACCGCCTGCCAGCAGGTAGGAAGCACCTTCGAAGATTGTCTGTGAAGCGAATGTTGCAATCAGTGCAGGGATACCGATTGTGGCAACCATGAAACCATTCAGGAGGCCTACGCCGGTAGCCAGTGCGATGGAAAGGATTACGGCAACCCACATGTTGACGCCGTGATTAACCATCAGCCATGCACAGAAAACGTTTACAAGAGTAATAATGGAACCTGTTGACAGATCGATGCCTGCAATCAGGATTACGAACGTCATACCAATGGATGCGATACCATATACGGCAACCTGACGAAGAATGACAATCAGGTTGGATGGTTTGATGAACATACCATTTGACATGATCGTGAAAATGATGATCAGGCCGATAAAAACCAGCCAGATCGCGTTGCTTCTCAGCGCATTTTTTCTCTCAGCGGTCATTTTGAAACCTCCTCTTTCTCCTCTTCCTTTTCTTTATCCATTTCTTTCTTATCCAAAGCGGATGCGTATGCCATAATCGTATCCTGACTGAATTCATCCTTCTGCAGTTCACCTGTGATCTCGTTCTCTGCAAGTACGATGATACGGTCAGACATACCGATCAGCTCCTCCATCTCGGAGGAAATCATCAGGACGCTTCGTCCTTCGGCAACCAGATCATTGATCAGTTTGTAAATCTCGAACTTGGCGCCGACATCGATGCCTCGTGTAGGCTCATCGAAAATGATCAGCTGGCAATCTGCTGCAAGCCACTTACCAAGGATAACCTTCTGCTGGTTGCCGCCGCTGAGGTTTTTAACCAGCTGATTCATGGATGGCGTCTTGATACGAATCTCATCAATATATTTCTGAGCGGTTTCCTTCTCCACCTTTCTGTTGATGAAGCTTGCCTTGGAAATACGCTCATAGATTGGCATATTGATATTGTTCTTAATGGATACGCCGAGGAGGAGGCCATGCCGTTTACGATCCTCCGGTACAAGTGCTATACCGAGATTGATCGCCTCACGCGGGCTCTTCGGAGCAATCTCTTTGCCGTTGAAAATGATCTTGCCGGATTCAATCGGCTTGGCGCCGAAAAGCACCTCAGCCAGCTCGGTACGTCCTGCACCGACCAGGCCGCCCAGGCCAAGCACTTCGCCGGCATAGATCTTGAGGTTGATATCCTTATCGCCGTTGCCGTAAAGGTGCTGGCATTCGAGAACGACCTTGCTGTGATCGACGCAAGGCTTTCTCTCCGGGAATTTCTTCTTCATCTCACGGCCTACCATAAGATGAATCAGCTCAGCCTCATTGGTTTCTTTAGTTATCAGGGTCTTGATGTATTCACCATCTCGCAGAACCTCGATACGGTCGGAAAGTTCGAAGATCTCCTCGAGTCTGTGGGAAATGTAAATAATCGATACACCCTGTTCCTTAAGCAGTCTTACGACTGCAAACATATTCTCTACTTCTTTGCTTGTAAGAGGTGCGGAAGGTTCGTCCATGATCAGAATCTTGGCATTCTGCTGAATTGCCTTCGCAATCTCTATCATCTGCTGATAACCTACTGTCAGATTCTTGACAAGTTCATTTGGATCGATCTTGATCTTAAGCTGTGCAAAGGCTTTGGCAGCCTCTTCGTTCATTGCTTTCCGATCGATCGTCCAGCCATGGCGGATCGCTCGTCCCAGGAAAAGGTTCTCTGCTGCGGAAAGTTCTCCGACATTATTGAACTCCTGATAAATGATAGCGATACCGTTTTCTGCAGCAAGCTGCGGTGTCATTCTATCAAATACCTTGCCGTTGACCTTGATCTTGCCTGATGTCGGAATAACCGCGCCTGAACAGGTCTTGATCAATGTTGATTTACCAGCTCCGTTCTCACCGATCAATGCAAGGATTTCGCCCTTTTTCAGCTGTAATGTTACATCGGAAAGGGCTACAACACCGGGGTATTCTTTTCTGATGTGCTCCAGCTCGAGTACATATTCCTCACTCAATGCAATACCTCCTGATGCATGATAATTATGGTTTGATAAGTTTCTTTTTTGAGAATGCTGCGGAAACCATTAATGGTTTCCGCAGACTTTTTCAGATATTATGCAATATCAGTGTTATCCGTAATAATATCCGGACAATTAATTATTTCATACCCTTCATGATCTCATCGATGTTGCTTTCATCGATCGGAGCAACCTGACGGTATACGTTCTGCTCGTCAAGCTGATCACCGAGGATCAGAGCATACATGGATGCGCATGCGGTAGCGGTATCTTCATCAGAGCCCTCGAAACCGATGATAGCTCTTGCAGCGGATGTAGGATCCTGGATCAGCTCAAGCTGCTGCTTTGTAACGTCTGTTGTGAATACGCCCATGTCGTCCGGGATCTCACCGTTAACAGATGTTGAAAGAGCTTCTGAAGAACCGATCATAGCGCCGGCGCCGACACCAACAGCAACCTTGCAGTCCGGATGAGCCTGAAGAATTGTCTCCATAGAGGTCTGTGCTTCGTTAGCCTCAAGACCATCCTGCTCAGCTACGATTTCATACTTGCCAGGGCAAGTCTCTTCGAGACCTTCCTTGATACCATTAGCTCTCTCAAGGAGAACCTTGGTTGAGTTGTAATCGATCAGGGCAACCTGTGCCTTGTTGTCTTCATCATAATGCTCGTTGATGAAATCACCGGCGAGATCACCGATAGCGATACCGAGATCGGTATTGTTCAGGATCCAGTTAGCATCTGTGTTGGTCATCGGATCATCCCAGCACATAACCTTGATGCCGGCATCCATAGCTTCCTTGCAGGCATCCTCAACTGCATTGGCATCAGACGGATGAACCATGATCAGGTCTACGCCTGAAGATACGAAGTTCTCGATCTGAGAAATCTGCTTAGCGGAGTTATCATCGCAGGCAACGATGTTGATCTCACCGCCGTTCTCCTCAACAACTTCCTGGAGTGCTGACATAACGCCTGCCCAGTAAGCATTCTGAAGAGACTGAATGGTAACACCGATCTTCTTGCCGTCTAACTGGGAAAGATCAGCCTGTGCATAGAAATCATCATCAGCCTGAACACCTTCAACATCGGCTGTGCTGCCTTCTGCAGCTGCTTCTGTCTCGGCTTCTGTCTCAGCTGTGCTTCCTGATGTGCTGCTGGATGCGCTGCTGCTGGATGAACCGCAAGCTGCAAGGCTCATAACCATAGCTGCGGTAAGTGCAATACCTAAAACTCTCTTTTTCATAAAAAATTACCCCATTATTATCCAAAAAATTTTTTCAGTTACAAGTGCCGCCTGTCTGACAGAATCAGAAGCAGGTGAATGCGCCGTCGATTACAACATCCGAACCTGTTGTGAAGGATGCTGAATCACTGAGCAGATATACGACAAGGCTCTCAAGCTCTTCCGGCTTGCCAAGTCTTCCCATCGGTGCCATCGCATTCCATTTTGCAATGAGCGGCTTAAGATTCTCATCAGAATTGATCAGATCAGTTCCGATGTATCCAGGGCTGATGCAGTTAACTCTGACGCCCTTCTTAGCCCATTCAACTGCAAGTGATTTTGTAAGAAGGATAACACCTGCTTTGGAGGAATTGTATGCGCACTGCGGCTGCGGAACATTAACAATGTGTCCGGACATGGATGCCGTGTTGACGATGGATCCGCCGCCATGCTCCAGCATGTATCTGCCTGCATACGTATCGGTAAGGAAAATACCATTCAGATTGACATCGATAACCTTGAGCCACTGTGCATAGGTCATCTTCTCTGCATACTCATTGATGCAGATGCCTGCGTTCGCATGGCAGATGTCAAGTCCGCCGAGTTCTCTGACTACAGTGTCGATCATGTTCTTGACCTGATCTTCCTTCGTGCAGTCACAGCCGATTGCAATTACCTTTCTTCCGGTAGCTTTGGCAATCTCATCAGCGGTAGCCTTGGCTTTTTCCTCATTGAGATCAACGATCGCAACATCAGCGCCGGCTTCTGCCATAGCGGTTGCTGTGCATTTGCCGATGCCCTGTGCAGCACCTGTTACAAAGCCTTTTTTGCCGTCCAGGCGCATACTTTCAATGATTCCCATTGTGAACTACTCCTTTCATATTTTTTTAAAATACTTTTATAAATTCGTTTACAAAAGTATTTTTAAACATGTTCAACATTAATTATAGTATTATGTTTGTTAACTTTTTACAATATCTATGTATGACAAAAAAACAATTTGATTTTTGGTTAAAATAGCATTGATTTTTCTGAAAATTCTTACTTCGCGATTTTGACAACAGATTTTACGATATTGGCCTTGTCATGAACGCTCTGATCCATCGCATTCTGGATATCATCGAAATCAAATACATTGGTCACGATACCCTTGAGATTGATCTTGCCGTCTGCGACAGCCTTGATCGCCATCGGATAAATATGGCGATAGCGGAATACCGTCTTGATCGTAATCTCCTTGTCGCACAGAAGGCTCATGTTCAGGTTCATGTATCCGGATTTGCCGTAAGCAACCTGTACAAGAGTGCCACCGCGGATCAGCTCTTCGATTGCCTGGTTCGCGCATACCTCAACACCGGAGCACTCTACTGCCAGGTCCACGCCGCGTCCGCCGGTCAGTCTGCGGATCTCCTCTACCGGATCCTTCTCCGCACTGTTGATCACACCGGTAGCGCCGAGCTCCATGGCCTTGTCAAGACGCTTCTGCATGACATCCGTTACATAAACTTCGGTTACGCCGAAAGCCTTGAGGGACATCATCGTGCACAGACCGATGCAGCCTGCACCGGATACAACAGCAGACATGCCGAGCGTCGCACCGCCCTGCTTGGCTGCGTGCATACCGACTGCGAGCGGCTCGATCAGAGCGCCCTCCATCGTATCCACATTATCCGGCAGCTTGAAGCAAAGATCTGCTTCATGTGCAACATATTCCTGGAAAACGCCGTCTACCGGCGGTGTTGCGAAGAAAACAACATCCGGGCAGAGATTATACTTGCCGGATCTGCAGTATTCGCAGTGTCCGCAGGTCTTGCCAGGTTCAAGGGCAACACGGTCGCCGACCTTCAGATGGGTAACGTTCTTACCGACTTCCACAACGGTGCCGCCAGGCTCATGGCCAAGCACGAAAGGCGGTTTTACGATGTAATTGCCGATACGTCCGTTCTCATAGTAGTGCATATCGGATCCGCAGATACCGACATACTCAAGCTTGACGAGCACCTCGTCATCCTTCGGTACAGGGATAGGACGCTCTTCATAGCCCATCTTGCCTATACCCAGCATAACAGCCGTTTTCATAGTTCCTTCCATAGGTTATACCCCTTTCCAAATAAAAACTTATATATTGTTATAAAGTTTTTCGATATAAAGCACAGCCGCACCGAATGCCGCTGCTTCTCCGCGGAACATACCCGTGTGCACATAATCCGCATTGTCCTCGAATATATTCCTGCTGCACAGTCTGCTGCGCAGCTCTTCCATATAAGGGACCATAAAGCTTCCCACAAAACCTCCGACGATAATCCTGCAGTCGAACATCATATAAATATTGTCGATCAGGATCGCCAGATCATCCAGATACCGGTCCCATACCATGCAGCACTCCGGATCGCGGATAGCCACCCGGTCAAAAAAGCGCTCGAGGCTGCCGCCGGCTGCCTCTGTCAGCCGCTGCGCACTGCAATAGACATCTGCACAGCCTGTCTTGCCGCAGTAGCATCGCTCTCCGTCCGGATGAATCACCATATGCCCGACTTCCGCGCTGTGGCAGTGGGCGCCGTAATAGATATTGCTGCTCAGATCATTCACAATCCCGCCGCCGCAGTCCGGCAGGAAAACCGCCCCGCCGACCGAATCGCTCAGCGAAAGGTAAAACAATGTCTTCCCCGGATTCTGGAAATATTCTGCCATGCCCGCGGCATTGGCGTCATTCATGAAACGGACCGGCATGATATCATCATGCAGCAGATCTGCATAATCCATATCATGCAGACCGAGCAGATTGGATATCTCAATTCTGGTTCCGGTCCGGTCCACAATGCCCGGAATGGAAATGCCGACCCCCAGGAGTCTCTCCCGCAGATTCGGCTCGCTGTCTGCAAAATGTCTCAGATATATACGGAATGACTCCGCATACTCAGGTGTATTCTCAAAATTCTTCTGTATCCGGTCGCTCCGGATAACCTTCTCAGACAGATCCGTCAGGACAAAGCTGATATGCGACTTCGTAATATCCGCTCCTATGGCGAACCCAGCGTCATAGGCAGGTTCAAAAGCTCTGGCCTTGCGTCCGCCGCTCGATTCAAATACGCCGCCGTCCCGGATCAGATGCTGACGGTCAAGCTCCCTGAGCACCTGCACAACGGTAGGACGGCTCAGATGCAGAGCGGAGACGATATCCTGTGTGGAGGATCTGCCATGTCTCATCAGAAACCGGAAGACGTTCAGTTTGTTGTTCTTCCTGATCTCTGTCGAATCAAGTTTCTCTCCCATCATATGCCTGCCTTGGAAAATGTCACTTTTGTTAAGTGTCTTTCCAAATGTCTCTATAATTAAAATACAACAGTTCTAAAATAAATACAATACAAATATGCAAAATTAACACAATGCACAACATATCATTCCATTTTTTGTGCATAATGTTTTAAAAACAACTTGATAGTTTTGCAGAGGGAGTGTAATATTTAAGTAGTATATTTTTAAAAACAAAATAGTTTTAAAAAGCAGACGATTACATTTAAGAAAGGAGTTCCACACATGAAACATGGTATTTACTATGCGTACTGGGAGCATGAATGGGCAGCTGACTACTGCTATTATGTTGACAAGGCAGCCCGTCTTGGATTCGATGTACTCGAGATCGGCTGCGGCCCGCTGCCTGACTACACGAAAGAGCAGACTGCCGAGCTGCGCCGTCACTGCCAGGATACCGGTATCATTTTATCAGGCGGATACGGCCCGACACCGGATCACAACATTTCCTCCAAAGATCCGGCTGTTGTGAAAGGTGCATTCGAATGGTATAAAAGGCTCTTCGAGAAGATGGGAGAGCTCGATATGCATATGCTGTGCGGTGCCATCTATTCCTACTGGCCGGTTGATTTCAGCAAATGCGACCCGAAGGAAGTCGAATGGAAACGCAGCGTCGAGGCGATCAAAAAACTGGCTGACATGGCTGCACCGTACGATATCACGCTTGGCATGGAGACGATCAACCGTTTCGAGAATTATCTGCTGAATACCTCCGAAGAATGCGTACGCTTCGTCAAGGATGTCGATAAGCCGAATGTCAAGGTTCATCTGGATACCTTCCATATGAACATCGAGGAAGACGACATCGGTGCGGCAATCCGGCACGCAGGCAGTCTGCTCGGCCACCTTCATACCGGTGAGAGCAACCGCCGTGTTCCTGGCCAGGGACATCTGCCGTGGCATGAAATCGGCCAGGCTCTGAAAGACATCCATTACGACGGCATGGTTGTCATGGAGCCGTTCGTGCAGATGGGCGGACAGGTCGGCCGCGATATCAGTATCTGGCGTGACCTCAGCAAAGGCGCTTCTGAGGAAGAGCTCGACCGCGATGCAGCCAATGCATGTGCATTCCAGAGATACGTCCTTGACTGGAATAAATAACCATCCAATACAAAAGGCGGAAGCATCTGTATGAGATGTCTCCGCCTTTTTACGTTATTTCGTGTTTCTGTGCATCAGGTCTCTGGTGACCGGATAGAGTTCCTTAAATACGCTGTACCGCTCTTCATAAAAAAGGTGACGCTTCGGGTCCGGTTCCACGACTTCATCGCTCAGATGCACGATATGACTGCATGCCTGCGCGTAATCATCGAAGCTGCCGCAGCCAACCGCGGCGATTATCGCCGCGCCGATGCATCCCTGTTCATTGATGCTGTTGGTGCGCACCTCGCAGTCAAACATATCCGCCTCCAGCTGGCGGAACACCGGGCCGCGCGCACCGCCGCCCGACGCGATGACCTGATCGCAGGAAATACCCATCTCACTGAAAATCTCCAGTGAACTCTTCTGATTGAAAATAATACCTTCCATCGTGCTGCGCACCAGCTCCGGCTGCGCATGCTTGAGGCTGAGCCCGAAATAGATGCCGCGTGCATCCGGGTCATTCCACGGTGTCCGCTCGCCGCTCAGGTACGGCAGAAACAGAAGGCCGCCGCTGCCGGGCTCTGCTTTGAGCGCCAGCTCATCCATGACTTCATAGTCCTCTGCCCCGATCACATTGTTCTTCAGCCATTTCAGGGAAACGCCACCGCTCAGATTGGCGCCCATGATCAGCCACTGCCCTTTCTTCGCATAATTAAAGGTATTGGTTCTGAAGCTACGGTCATATAAAGGCTCGTCGGCGATTGTCACGATCTGACTGGACGTACCGATATTGGAAATCATGGTGCCCGGTCTGGTCACACCGTTGCCGATGGCCTGTACAATCGTATCGCCGCCGCCGCAGATCACACGGGTGCCTTCCGGCAGACCCGTCTGCGCCGCGCAGTCCGCCGTTATCCGGCCGGCCGGCGCACAGGCTTCCAGGCACGGCACGAAAAGGCTTCTGTCCAGTCCGAGCCGGTCAATCAGCTCCCAGGCCCAATCCATGTGAACCGTATCGAAAACAAGCGTGCTCGCCGCATCGGACAGATCGGTGCACAGCTCGCCCGTCATCCGGAAGCGGATATAATCCTTCGGCAGCAGCACATGCGCCGTCTTCTCGAAGTTCGCCGGTTCATGCCGCCTCATCCAGATCAGGGAACTGATCAGAAATCCCGTGCTGATTGAATTCAGCGTGACATTTCTGTATTCCTCTTCCGGTATGATGCCGTAAATCTCGCGGATCGCATCCGTGCTGCGCTGATCGGCCCATATAATCGCTTCGCGCACCGGCACGCCGTCTCTGCCGAGCGGCACGAGGCCGTGCATCTGGCCGGAAAAGCTGATGCCGTCAAGTTCCTTCATGCAGCCGGCGTATTTCCCGGTAATCTCCCGCAGCGTCTCGCAGACGGCACTCCAGAGTGACTGCATATCCTGCTGCGCCCACGTCTGCTCCGGCTTAATGATATCGTAGCCGCGCTGGGCAACGCCGATCATATTTCCGTCAATATCCATCAGCAGTGATTTTACACTCGATGTACCAAGATCAATGCCAAGATAATATCTCATGATTCGGTCCCTCTGATTATTTGTATTTCCTCTTTGCGTTGCGGCTGATAGAGCCCTGTTTCGGCTTCTGGCGCGTGTCAATCCCGCGCGTACCGGTGTAGGAAACATTGTTCTTCTTCAGCTCTTCGATCTTCTTCTCTCTGTTCCTGTGCGCATAAATCGCAATCCAGACGACATCCGCCACGGCGATCACCATGGCGCAGATGCCGCCCGCCGCTGACTGCATGATTACCATCAAAAGGTCGGCAATGCCGAGAATCATCAGGAACACGGCAACCGGCCGCTCCGCTTTCCGTTCTTCCTCCGGCGTGCGCTTACGGCTCTTCTTCTCATACTTCACATCCAGCGCACCGAGCACCCGGGCGCCCTTCCCCATAAACAGGAGAACGCACACAACCGCCAGAAATGCCAGCACAATGTACTGGTAGGTAAGGTCAAGCATGGCCTCTTTCTCCTTTCCATTTTCAGACAGGAAAGATGCCCATCCGGCGCCCTTCCCGCTGCCGCGGTGCCCGTCAAAGTCTCCTGCCGGAGCAGATACCGACTCACTGCCCGCAAAATAAATTACCAGACGGAAATCCGTCTGGTAATCATTATAACATACATCCCAAGTGATGCACTAAGTTCAGAACAATTATTTTGCCTTGCCGACGCTGCCGACAACCTGCATCTTGCTCATGACATATTCCTTGACCTTCTCACGGCCGACAGCATTGTATTTCTTCGGATCAAAGGCATCCGGATCCTTGGCCATGTATTCCTTGATACCGTTGGTGAAGGCAATCCGCAGATCTGTCGCATAGTTGACCTTGCACATGCCTCTTCTGACGCACTCACGCACCTGGTCATCCGGTACGCCGGATGTGCCGTGCAGTACAAGCGGTACGGAAACGAGTTTCTTCACAGCGGTCACGCGCTCAACATCGAGCTTCGGTGTGCCCTTGTATACGCCGTGAGATGTGCCGATGCCGATCGCCAGGAAGTCGCAGTTCGTGCGCTCGACAAATTCTCTTGCCTGCTCCGGATCGGTATACGGGTCGCTGTCGTCGCCGACAAGATCGTCTTCCTTGCCGCCGACCTTGCCAAGCTCTGCCTCAACCGGAACACCGGCCGGATGGCAGGCATCCACGACAGACTTTGTCAGTGCGATATTGTCCTCAAACGGCAGCTTGGAACCGTCAATCATGATGGAAGTATAGCCGGTTCTGAGTGCCTGCATGGCAAGATCAAAGCTGTTTCCGTGATCAAGGTGCATTGCAATCGGAACGGAAGCTGCCTCTGCAGCTGCCTTTACATTGGCAAGATACATGGCGAGTCCGGCGTACTTGATGGTTCCCGGTGTCGTCTGAATCAGGACAGGGGACTTCAGTTCCTCGGCTGCGGCAACAACTGCCTGCACCATCTCCATATTTTCAACGTTAAATGCGCCTACGGCATAACCGCCGGCCTGTGCATCCAGTAAAAGCTGTTTCGATGTAACTAATGGCATAATATCCTCACTTTCCGGCAGGTGCGCCTGCCAAGTCCATAAATTCGAAGGTTCTGTATTCTATCAGCCTATCTTCTCCACGGCTGTCTTTTCATAAATATCTTTCTGCACGGCCGGTTCGAAATCACCGGTGTGCGGCGACATGGCGTTGGCAGAAGCCACGGAAACGGCATAGCGGAGAACTTCCTGCGGCGGCATCTTCCGCTCAAGACCGACCGCAAAGGCGCCGACCATCGAATCGCCGCAGCCAACCGTGTTGACCACGTCAAGTTTCGGGGATTTTCCCTGGAAAACGCCGTCGCTGCAGATCAGCATCGCGCCGTCGCCGCCGAGCGAGATCACGACGTTGGCGATGCCCATGTCATAGATCTTTCTGCCCAGTGCGATGACATCCTCCATTGAACCGATCTTCGTGCCGAAAAGCGCTTCCAGCTCGTCCCGGTTCGGCTTCACCATATCCGGCTTCGCCGCAAGGCCGTTCTTCAGCAGCTCACCGCTCGTATCGAGCACGGCCGTTTTCCCGGCTGCCTTGATGCGCGCGACCAGATTTTCGTAGATATGCTTATCCATGCCCTTCGGCACGCTGCCGGAAATAGTCACGACATCGCTGCCGGCTATGACTTTCGGAAATACCTTGTCCAGAAACTCCGCCGTTTCTTCCGGTTCCACTTCGCACCCCGGCTCCAGATATTCGGTTGAACCGTATTTCGGGTCGAGGATGTTGATGCAGCTTCTCGTCTCACCTTTTACATGATAGAAATCGCTGCGGATGCCGTCATCCTTCAGCATGGCTTCCAGATAGCTGCCGTTGAAACCGCCGACCAGACCGGTTGCGATGACATCGCTGCCGCAAAGATGCGCGACCCTCGCGACATTCAGGCCCTTGCCGCCTGCCGTATTGATGCAGCGCGCAACACGCATGACGGTGCCGTTTTCAATGGCCTCATCCATAAAATACGCTTTGTCAATCGAAGCGTTCAGCGTTACTGTCGTAATCATGATTATGCCTCACTGTCAATCAGAATCTTGCCTTTAACGGCGCCCGGTGTCTTGAACATCTCAAATGCCTTGTCGATCTGGCTGAGCGGAATCTTCTTGAAAATGAAGGAATCATCAAACTTCAGCTCGCCGGTGCCGAAATAATGAGCGACGCAGTCCCACTCATGGCCCGGGAACGGTGCCGAATAGGACATCCAGGAACCGGTGAGAATGAACTCCTTGCGGTTCATCATCTCCCACTCCGGTACGGCGAAAGTCAGATCCTTCTTCGGTGTGCCGATAAAGCAGACATGCGCTCTGTTGGCAGCCAGACGGAAGGCCATCTTCATCGTGATGGTATTGCCGGCGGTCTCAAATACGTAGTCAAATCCGCGTCCGCCTGTGAACGCATCCACCTCATCCATGAAGCCTTCTTTCAGAGTGTTGAAACCGGCATCTGCGCCGAGTCTCTTTCCAAGCTCCAGACGCTCATCGACGATATCGAAAACGGCAATCTTCTTTGCGCCGAAGATCTTCGCCCACTGCATGGTCATCATGCCGACCGTGCCGCCGCCGAGGATGGCAACCGTGCCGCCGCCCTTGTAATCGGCTCTCTCAAGGCCGTGGAGAGCAACCGTTGCCGGCTCGAAGAAGGCCCCTTTCTCAAAGCTTACCGTATCTTCAAACTTAACCGCATTCTTCTCCGGCACGCATACATATTCTGCGTAGCTGCCGTTCGAATGGGAACCGATGAAATCATAATCCTTGCAGAGTGAGTAGTTGCCCTTCTGGCAGTCCTCGCACTTCATGCAAGGGACAAGCGGGATGCCGGCTACGCGGTCGCCCGGTTTCAGGCTGGTCACGCCTTCACCGACTTCTGCAACCGTACCGGAAAATTCATGGCCGAGAATAATCGGTGTGTAATGCGCTGTTCCTTCATTGACACGCGGAATATCAGATCCGCAGATGCCGGTATATTTTACCTTGATCAGGACCTTGCCCGGCTCGACAGCAGGCTTTTCAACCTCTTCATACCTGATATCACAGATTCCATGTACAACTCCAGCTTTCATGATTGCAAATCTCCTTATTTATTTGAATTTTGAAAATGTATCCTTCAGGTCATCATAAAGTTCCAGATAGAGTTCCATCTGTTTCTGATAAAGGGCGTGGTTTTCAGGTTTCGGATAGTGTGTTCTTGTTATATGCACCGTCCGGCTGATCGCCTCGTCGTAATCCTTGTAAACACCGCAGCCGATTCCGGCCAGAATGCAGACGCCCTGTGTGGTCGCCGTATCCGATGAAGGAACGTCGATCCGGCGTCCTGTCACATCCGCCTTGATCTGCGTCCAGAGCAGTGAATTGGAGGCACCGCCCATCGCATTCAGCACATCCGCGTGTACGCCGACCTCTTCCGCCGTGCGCAGATTGTGCTCCAGGGCGAAGGCCACACCTTCCAGCACCGCACGGACGAGATGTCCGCGGGTCTTGTCAAAGGAAAGTCCGTAGAAGACGCCCTTGGCGTCCGGATTCCACAGCGGCGTCCGTTCGCCGGACATATATGGAAGGAAAACAACGCCTTCCGATCCCGGCGGAACCATCTCCGCTTCTGCCGTCAGATCGTTAAAAGAAAGATCTCCGCCGAACTGCTCCTTAAACCACTTGAGGGAGGCACCGCCGCCGACGGTTCCGCCCTGCAGGAGCCATTTTCCCGGCACCACATGCGGACTCAGAATCAGCTTCTTGTGTGCTATGGCACTGTCTGTGCAGATGCTCATGCCGCCTGCCTGTCCGCCCTGCTCCTGTGTCTGTCCGGCTTTATAGACGCCGGCGCCCAGCGTTCCGCAGGCCGCATCCAGGCCGCCCGCCACAACCGGTATGCCTTCCTTAAGGCCGGTATCCTGTGACGCTTTCTTCGTGACCTCGCCGACGATCTGATCGCAGGCGTAAAGCTCCGGGACAAGATCAACCGACAGCCCCATCTTCTCGGCCAGCTCCGGCTCATACCGCAGCGTCTTCATGTTAAAGAAATGAATGCCGTATCCCTGTGAGTATTCCTGACTCATCACACCGGTCAGCCGATAGACAATGTAGCTGTTGCACTGCAGGAACCTGTACGTCCTGGCAAAGATCTCCGGCCGCTCTTCCTTGAACCAGAGCATCTTCGGTGTCGTATAGGAAGGGACAAAGCTGTTGCCGGCAATATCAAATATCGTGTCCTCGCCGAGTTCCTTCACAACGCGGTCGCAGATCGGCTGCGCTCTCGTATCGATCCAGAGCGGTGTCCGCGCCAGCGCATTGCCGTTCCGGTCGACCGGAACACAGGCCCAGCTCCAGCCGTCCACGCCGATGCCGCATACCGCATCCGGATCCACCTTGCCTTCCGACATGATCTCGTGCGTGCAGGCACAGATGGCATCCCACCAGTCATTGACATCCTGTTCGGCCCAGCCCGCCTTCGGGTAGTACACCCTGTACGGCCGGCTCGTCTGTGCGAGCACCGTGCCGTCTTCGTCGAAAGCCGCTGCCTTGCACGATGATGTGCCGATATCGATTCCAATCAGGATCCGACCCATCGCAATTCCTCCTTCGTGTTTCGAGAAACCGAAACGTTTCGGTTTCTGTTATTAATATACTTTACAGTTGCTTTTTTGTCAATAGATTTACGAAAAATTATCCCTGTTTCTGTATCTTTTTGTTTAAAACCTTCTCACGGGCTTTGGAATAAAAATCAGGATAGACTTTCTGCAGATAGACAGCATTCGCCACGGCCTCCGAGATGAGTTTATTTAACACACGGCCGTAGTCCTCTTCCAGATGGCTGATATCATCCGCATCCAGATTCTCGTATTCGCCGCGGATCCGCCGCTCATCCATCAGATGGAAAATGCCCCACAGCATGTCGGTAAAAGATTCATGCTCCAAAAGCACCGGGCTCGAAGCCAGTACCAGCATCGCCGTCGAAGACTGGTTCAGGATGTCCGTCACCCTGTCGTAGCAGGCTTTATCCAGATGAATATGAATATCCATCTTCTGTATACGCTCCTGCGCCGCCCTGACCTCTTCATCCGAATCACACTGCAGCGCCAGCTCCCTGCCAAGCTGCTCTTTCTCATCGGCCGCCTTCAGCATCGCCTCGATCAGATACACGCCGAGATTTGTGTAAAAGGTACTGGTCAGCATCCTCGTCTTCTCAATCCGTTCCTCTTTCTCATGCTGATCAACCAGCTCGCCGATCAGAAACGTCGCGATCGCGATGGAAATCGGCATGAAGGCGAAATCCTGGAATATATAGAAAAATGTATTTTTCGGGTCCCGGAAAATGATCAGCTGCAGCGCGTAAATAATTACCGAAATGATGCCAAGAGAAAATATAATCTTCTTCAAACCTTTGTTATTTTTCATGATAATGCAAAAAAGGGAACCGCCCGCATAAGGCAGTTCCCTCATCCTCCAAAATAATTATTCAGGGATTCTGGCAGAACTCGATCTGCTCACCGCACGGGCTCTCGATCTTGAAATAGCGGCATCCATGCTCCCAGAATGCCGGGATAAACTCAATACCGTCTGTCGTCACCTTGTATCCTGCTTCCACGCAGGCCTTATAGTCTGCCTCGATATCCTCCGATGTATAGGCTACATGATCGATCTTGCCGACTGTCTTCGGGTCCATGCCGTCTTCCTGATACATCTCGTAGACGGTTCCCTTGCGCTCAAGAAAATAGACATTGTGTCCGTTGTTGAAAAACTTTCCCTTAACACAAAAGCCGAGCACATCCTGATACCACTTTGCATCCTTCTCGACATCCGGCACAGCCAGTCCGATGTGATCCTGTTTTAACTCTTTGATCATCTTATGCTACCTCCATCTGTTATACCTTTATTTTACCATCCGGCAGGTATGTTTCAACACCGAATGACTTGTATACACAGCTCTGAAAAGCGGACAGATCCGGGAAAACGCCGTCTGCTATCATCTGGGCGCCGATATTGCCGATCGCCGTCGCCTCGCCGGGACCGGCGAGCACTTTCATGCCCGTCATATCTGCCGTCAGCTGGTTGAGCCAGCGGGCATTCGAGCCGCCGCCGACGATGTGGATGGCGTGATATTTTCTGCCGGTGATCTCTTCGATCTCCCGCGCCGTATTGCGGTAGCAGATGGCAAGCGACCGGTAGATGACCCGCGCAATCTCCCACGGGCTCTGCGGCACCGCCTGCCCGGACTCGGCGCAGGCACTTTGCACCTGCCCGATCATGGATTCGGGTGCCAGAAAACGGTCATCATTGACATCGACGATCGACGCAATTGTCTCTTTCTCCGCGCGGCTGCAAAGATGGGCGTAGCCGTAGTCCCGGTCCGCATCATCTGCTGCGCCGTCCCAGGTATACCCCTCTTTGAATTCCGTGCGCACGGACTGAATCATCCAGAGGCCCATGATATTTTTCAGGAAACAGAAGCGGTACTGATAGCCGCCCTCATTGGTAAAATTCGCCGCATGTGCCTTGGCGCTGCGGTTTGCTTCCGGCAGTCCGCATCCCATCAGAGACCAGGTGCCCGATGAGATATAGAGCGTGTCATCCGGCTGCGCCGGCACACACATCGCCGCAGAAGCGGTATCGTGGGCCGCCGGCAGAATAACACGGCAGCTGAAGCCGACTTCCTTTTCCACCTCGGGCCGCAGGCTGCCTGCCTCCGTGCCCGGCGGATACAGGTGCGTAAAAAGACGGCGCGGCAGGCCGAGCCGGTCAATCAGCGCATAATCCCACTGCTTCGTCTCCGGGTCAACGAGCTGACCGGTCGTCGCCATCGTATATTCCTGCATCTTGCTGCCCGTTAAAAGATAAGTGAAATAGCACGGCAGCATCAGAAATGTCTCCGCCCGATCCAGCACTTCCGGTTCCTGCCATTTAGAAGCCATCAGCTGAAAAATGGTATTGTAGGACGCACGCAGATTGCCTGTCCGTGCATACAGTTCTTCCTCCGGTATGATCTCATAGACCTTCTCTTCCGCGCCCTGCGTTCTGGCATCCCGGTACGCGTATGGCTTTGCGGCCAGGTGATCATCGCGGCCCAGCAGTACATAGTCAACGCCCCAGGTATCAATACCCATGGCCGTCGGGATGCGCCCTGTCTGCGCACACTTCTTCATACCTGTCAGGATCTCGTGCCAGAGCTTTTCCGTGTCCCATACGCGGTGGCCGTCCTGCCGGCTGCAGCCGTTTTCAAAACGGTAAACCTCTTCCAGTACCAGTCTGCCCTCTTCCATATGGGCCAGCATATGCCGGCCTGAAGAGGCGCCCATATCCACTGCGAGATAATACTCAGTCCTGTTCATTAATATTCTTCACCGACTTTCCATTGATAAATGAGGCTTTCAGCCATAAATGCTGGTACGGCAGCGGCTGCGTCTCCTGCCCTTCCGGTTCCTTCTTCCGGGCGGCCTGCAGCCGTGCAAGCATGATCTCCGCCGCCTTTTCGCCGATATCCCTGACCGGCTGATTCAGAATCGCCATGCGCGGATGCACGGCCTGCGCAAACTGCGGGTCATCAAAGCCGATCACGGAAATGCGCTCCGGCACCGGAATGCTCTGTGCATTCAGTTCGATCAGCATGCCAACCGTAATCACATGCGACCCGGCAATCACGGCAGTCATATCCGGGCAGCGCGTCAGCAGCGTTCGCATGCCTTCCGCGCCGCATTCCACGGTTTCACTGCCGATGTAAATCAGGCTCTCATCGACAGGAATGCCCAGCTGCGCGCAGGCCTGCAGATAGCCCTTGCGTCTCTGTTTGGAAGCATTGTTCGTCTGCTCGCCGACAATCAGACCGATCCTGCGGTGGCCGTTTTCATAAAGCCGCCGCATGCCTGTCTCAATCGCCAGCCGGTTGTCCACGCAGACGCTGTCAAAACCGGGATCATCGATCTCACGGTCGATGATGACGGCCGGTTTTCCGCTGCTGACAAACTGCTTCAGATGCGTACCTTTGATATCCACCGGTATGCTGAAAATACCATCCACCCGCCGGCGCATCAGAAACTCCACAGCCTCCTTCTCCCGTTCCCGGTCGGAACGGCAGTCGCATACAAGCATGCCGTAGCCGTGAGAACGCAGCCTGTCCTCGATCACACTGAGCACCTGCGCGCAGAAAGCGCTGGTCAGCTCAGGGATAACCGCACCGACCATCATGGACCGGTTTGTCTTCAGGCCGCGGGCCGTTTCATTCAGTTCGAAATGCAGCTTTTCGATCGCCTTCTCGATCTTCTCCCTGTTTTTGGGGCGCACATTGCCCCCATTAAAATAAGAAGAAATTGTTGCCAGCCCGAGCCCTGTCTCTCTGGCCAGATCCTTCATCGTAGCCGCCATGTCTGTCACCTCATCTGTAAAACCGAAACGTTTATAATTTATTATAACATGGCTTTTGCCGCAAAAAAAGGGTGCCGGAATAAAAATTCCGGCACCCTGGCTGAAAACTGTCTGTCTATTATTTATTGATTCTTGCGACACCGCTCTTGATCGCAGCCTCGGCAACAGCCTTGGCAACCGCATCCTTGACACGCGGATCAAATGCGTACGGCAGAATGTGTTCTGCATCGAGTTCCTCATCGGATACAAGACCTGCCAGTGCATAAGCGGCAGCGATCTTCATCTCATCATTGATATCCGATGCGCGTACGTCGAGTGCACCGCGGAAAATGCCAGGGAACGCGAGAACGTTGTTGACCTGGTTCGGGAAGTCGCTTCGTCCGGTGGAAACAACAGCTGCACCGCCGGCCTTCGCCTCATCCGGATAAATCTCCGGTACAGGGTTTGCGCAGGCGAAAATAATCGGATCCTTCGCCATGGTCTGTACCATCTCTTTGGTAAGGGTTCCCGGTGCGGATACGCCGATGAAGACATCTGCGCCCTTGATTACCTCGGCCAGCGTACCTTTCTCATGATTCTGATTGGTGATCTTCGCCATCTCTTCCTTGACCGGATTCAGGCCTTCACGTCCCTCGTAGATCGCACCCTTGCGGTCTGTCATGATGACGTTCTTGAGACCGCGCGCCATGAGCAGCTTGATGATGGCGATGCCGGCAGCACCTGCACCGGATGTAACGATCTTGACATCCTCGATGTTCTTGCCGACTACTTTAAGAGCATTGACAAGACCGGCCAGTGTGATGACAGCCGTTCCGTGCTGATCATCGTGGAAAATCGGAATATCGCAGCGCTCTTTCAGCTTCTTCTCGATTTCAAAGCATCTCGGCGCGGAAATATCCTCGAGGTTGACACCGCCGAAGGATCCGGCAAGAAGCGCTACTGTATTGACAATCTCATCGACGTCATTGCTGCGGATGCAGAGCGGGATGGCATCAACATCGCCGAAAGCCTTGAACAGAACGCATTTTCCTTCCATAACCGGCATGCCGGCTTCCGGACCGATATTGCCAAGTCCGAGGACTGCGGAACCATCGGTAACGACAGCAACCGTATTCCAGCGGCGTGTAAGCTCATAGCTCTTGCTGATATCCTTCTGGATCTCAAGGCAAGGCTGTGCAACGCCTGGTGTATAAGCAAGAGAAAGTGCTTCCTTGCTGTCTACCGCTGCACGCGGTGTGATTTCGATTTTACCCTTCCACTGATAGTGAAGTTTCAAAGACTCAGCTGCATAATCCATAAATATATTACCTCCTTATTCATTTCCGAACATTTAAGATAGTTATATTATAACATGGACGCAGCAATATTGTCAGATAACTTGTGCACTTTTAACGATACTAACTGACTATGTATCCGTTTTTATGCACAATTTTTCTTGCTGTGAGCCCCGTGTCCAATGCACGGTACAGATAGCGCGCGGCGATCGACGTATACGGCTTCCATTTCCGGCATTTCTGCTGCACGGCGGCGCGGCTGGTGTCCCCGGTATCATACAGCCAGCGATAGGCTGCCAGAAAGGCGCCGTCCTCGTACGGCAGAACATCCGGCCGCCCGAGCACGAAAATCAGCACCATCTTCGCTGTCCACGGACCGATGCCGCGCACCTGCGTCAGCTGCTGCATGACCTCTTCGTCGGACATCTCCGGGAATTTCGCAAAGTCGATCTTCCCTTCCTGTACGCCTTTTGTAAAATCGAGAATGCAGTTCGCCTTCGCCCGGGATATGCCGACGCTGCGCAGTGTCTCTGTATCAAGTCCGGCAATGGCCTGCGGTGTGATGCTGCCGCCGCAAAGCGCGGTCAGCCGGCCGTACAGCACGCGCGATACCTTCGTCGAGAGCATCTGTTCCATGATCTCGCCGACCGTAAAGGCATAGCCGTCCTCGTGCACACTGCAGTCCAGACTGCCGATGGCGCGCATGGCAGCCGCCAGCCGCCGGTCTTTCTTCATCAGGTGCTGCGCCGGCTCATCTTCCAATGTGATTACAAAATTACCCATCATCTCTTCCTCATTCAGGTACGAAAAAAGACCAGCTTCTCACTGATCTTTTCCCTTTTTCTTCCGGGCTTCTCTCTTGAGCTCGGTGTACTTTGCCTTATTGCCGTACGCCAGTTCCACCGGATACTTGCGTGCGTTGCGCTCCAGCTTCTCCAGAACGATATCATCCAGATCCAGCCCGCAGACATCCGCCATCAGAATACAGTAATTGAGGACATCTGCCAGCTCTTCGCGGATCTTATCCATCTTCCCATCGGCCCCGGTGTCGCTGCCGCTCCACTGAAATACCTCCAGCAGCTCGGCCGCCTCGAGGCTCAGCGAGATGGCAAGATCCTTCGGGTTGTGAAACTGCTTCCAGTTCCGCTCATCCCGAAACGCAATTGCCTTCTGCACCGTCTCCGGAGAAAGGCCGTTTCTCTTAAGCCCGTGTGCTGTCAGGTATGCCCGCAGATGTCCGGCATCCGTCACGGCAAAACCATTCTCCATCAGAAGGGCAGCCGTCACGCCGCTGCCCTGCGTCAGCTGTCCGGAAAAGGTGCCGTCATACCGCTGCGACACGCCGCAGCTCGGGCTGCGCGGCTGCAGGATAATCAGGTCCGGCTTCTCCCTGCGGGCAAGCTCCAGGCACTGCTGCGCTCCCCGCCGGAAAGCTTCCGTGACATCGCGGCCGTCTCTCGTGCGCACCGCATCGCCGACAATCTCCGACGGCACACGCGGCGTCGGCAGTCCGCCCATTCTCTCCGGACAGACCGGTATGATCTCATTGCCCGGCACCAGACTCAGCACCAGCGCATCTGCATTATTGCCGCCGTCATACTTGCAGTTAATACCAAGCAGACACGCACTGACCATAATCTTCATGGTCTTCTCCCACCTTCATTTCCTATATAAAAGGTATCTGTCACGCATCATCCCCGGCCGGTCTGATTCCCTGCACCTTCGCATAACGCCGGCTGTCTCTGCCGCGCATTTTCTGAATCTTCTCCGACTCATAATGCGTCATAAGCCGGTCAAGCAGCTGCGGGAGTGCAATGACAAGCCAGACACCTGCCAGAAACAGAAGAATGCCGGAAAAGATAAGAAAACCTCTTCTGATATTCGTCATGTACTATTCACCCCGTTCCTTTCCACAATCTGTAAAACTACAAATCATATATTATGTATATATTATAGCATTGAATTGCAAAAAATATAAGTCAAGTCCAAATTTGTGTGTAAATTGCCTTTAGGTTCATTCTGGTCAGGCAACCTGTAAGAGGGAGGCCTGTTCCTCCGCAATCAGGTGGAGCCTGTTCCTTACATCTGATACAAGAAGTTTG